>ERZ1026882.534-NODE-534-length-20381-cov-6.212486_pt1 | contig 20381 bp, 19 predicted proteins | sample MGYA00380171_ERZ1026882 | MGnify/ENA primary metagenome ERZ1026882 (study PRJEB33269, sample SAMEA4719807) | human gut metagenome | biome: human-associated habitat; feature: organic feature; material: feces | place: Cameroon | collected 2013-10 ...
CCATCTACGGCGGCACCTTCAACCTCATCTCCGTCACCATGAAGAAGATGGGCATCGAGGCCACCTTCGTAGACCCGCTGTGCAGTGAGGAGGAGCTGGAAGCAGCCTTCCGTCCCAACACCAAGGTCGTGTTCGGCGAGACCATCGCCAACCCCGCCCTGACCGTGCTGGACATCGAAAAATTTGCAAAGGCTGCCCACGCCCACGGTGTGCCGCTGATCGTGGACAACACTTTCCCCACGCCGGTGAACTGCCGTCCCTTTGAGTGGGGCGCGGACATCGTGACCCACTCCACCACCAAGTACATGGACGGCCACGGCGCAGTGCTGGGCGGTGCCATCGTGGACAGCGGCAAGTTCGACTGGATGGCCCACGCCGAGAAGTTCCCCGGCCTCTGTACCCCGGACGACAGCTACCACGGCATCACCTACGCGGAGCGCTTCGGCAAAGAGGGTGCTTTCATCACCAAGGCCACCGCACAGCTCATGCGCGACTTCGGCTCGATGCAGTCTCCCATGAACGCCTATATGCTGAACCTCGGCCTTGAGAGCCTCCACGTCCGGATGCAGCGCCACTGCGCCAACGGCATGGCCGTTGCAAAGTTCCTTGAGGCTCACCCCAAGGTGGCTTACGTCAACTACTGCGGCCTCGAGAGCAGCCCTTACCATGCACTGGCCGAGAAGTATCTGCCGAACGGCAGCTGCGGCGTCGTCTCCTTTGGTCTGGCCGGCGGCCGCGAAGCCGCCAGCACTTTTATGAAGGAGCTGAAGCTTGCCGCCATTGAGACCCATGTTGCCGATGCCCGCACCTGCTGCCTGAATCCGGCTTCCAGCACCCATCGCCAGATGAACGACGAGCAGCTGGCCGCTGCCGGTGTGCCTGCTGAGCTGGTGCGGATGAGCTGCGGCCTCGAGAGCAGCGAAGACCTCATCGCCGATATTGCACAGGCGCTGGATAAGATCTAAGAAACACGGTCAGCGCCATCTGCCGGTTTCGGCCCCTTCCCGTGAAAAAAGCGTCTCCGGATGCAGATAAAAACTTCCCGCTAAAACCGTCAAAAGGAGCAACGATGCTATGCCGCTGATCATCCCCAAGACTCTTCCCGCCTACGATGCCCTCTACGAGGAAAACGTCTTCGTCATGCACCGGGAACGGGCGCTCTCCCAGCACATCCGTCCGCTGGAGATCCTCATCCTGAACCTCATGCCGACCAAGATCGCCACCGAGACCCAGATCGCCCGCCTGCTGGCCAATACGCCCATTCAGGTCCACATGACCCTGCTGCAGACGGCCAGCCATGCGGCGACCCACGTCTCTGAGGCCCACCTCGAGGCGTTTTATAAGACCTTCGACGAGGTGAAGAACAACCGCTACGACGGCATGATCATCACCGGCGCACCGGTGGAGAAAATAGACTTCGAACAGGTGGATTACTGGCAGGAGCTGTGCGAGATCATGGACTTCAGCGAGACGAACGTCTACTCCACCCTTCATGTCTGCTGGGGCGCACAGGCGGGGCTTTATTATCACTATGGCATCCGCAAGCAGCTTCTTGACCAGAAGATGTTCGGCGTCTTCGAGCATAAAGTCACCCGTCCCTCGAACCCGCTGGTGCGTGGCTTCGACGAAGTGTTCTACGCCCCCCACAGCCGCCACACCGGCATCAGCCGGGAGGACGTGCTGAACTGCAAGGCTCTGCGCATCCTCGCCGAGAGCGACGAGGCCGGCCCCTTCCTGATGAGTACCGAGAATGGACGGCAGATCTTCGTCACCGGCCACCCGGAGTACGACAAGTACACGCTGGACGCCGAGTACAAGCGGGATGTCGGCAAGGGCCTGCCCATCGCGGTGCCGAAAAACTATTACCCCAACGACGACCCCGAACAGCCGCCTCTCTTCCGCTGGCGCGCCCATGCACACCTGCTGTATGAGAACTGGCTGAACTACTACGTCTACCAGAACACGCCCTACGACCTGGGCGCTATCGGCAGGGTGGAGCACGAGGAAGAATAAAATCAGCCCTCTCCGTCTGGTGGGGAGGGGGCATTTTTGCAAGGAGAATACTTATGGGAATCGAAGCAAAATGGAAGAACCGGGGCATCCGGGTGGGCAACCTGCCCTGCGGGCCGCTGGACAAGATAAGCGATGTGCCGGGCGTGACGGTGGGCCACTGCACACTGACGAACGGCGAGGTCCAGACCGGCGTGACCGCGCTGCTGCCCCATCAGGGCGATATTTTCCACGATAAAGTGATGGCGGCCAGCCATGTCATCAACGGCTTCGGCAAGACCACCGGCCTTGTCCAGATCGACGAGCTGGGGACGCTGGAGACGCCCATCCTCTTCACCAACACCCTCAGCGTAGGCACCGTGGAGACGGCACTGGTGAAGTATATGCTGGATAAGAATCCCGACATCTGCGAGACCACCGGCAGCGTCAACCCGGTGGTCTGCGAGTGCAACGACAGCGGCCTCAACGACATCCGGGGCCTCCACGTTACGGAAGAAAATGCGCTGGCCGCGCTGGCCGACTGCCGCGCCGATTTCGCCGAGGGCGCTGTAGGCGCGGGCAGGGGAATGCGCTGCCACGGCCTGAAGGGCGGCATCGGCTCGGCTTCCCGCGTGGTGGAACTGGACGGAAAACAGTACACCATCGGTGCGCTGGTGCTCTCCAACCACGCCGTCTTCGATGACCTCGTAGTGGCAGGCACCCCCATCCAGAGCCTGCTGGACGCCCACATCCCGCCCCATGAGGACAAAGGCTCCATCATCACGGTGCTGGCTACGGACATCCCGCTCAGCGAGCGCCAGCTGCGGCGGCTCTGCCACCGGGCGCTGGTGGGCCTGTCCCGCACCGGCTCTTTCTGCGGCAACGGCTCCGGCGAGATCGTCATTGCCTTCACCACCGCCAACCGGGTGCCGCACTACTCCGAAAAGGCCGTCCTGCCGATGGGCATGCTCCATGACGACGCCATCAATCCGCTGTTCCGGGCGGTGGCCGAGTGCGTGGAGGAAAGTGTGCTGAGTAGTCTGCTCCACGCGGAGACAGTCACGGGCTATCATGGCCGGACGGTCAGATGCTTGAGTGATCTGCTCGACGAGAAATAAAAAAATGGGAAGCACTTTTGTGCTTCCCATTTTTCATAGTGTTATCTGCGGGGCTTCCGCGTCGGCTTTTTCTTCCGCACGCTGTAGCCGAAGGTCCCCAGCTTTTTGCCCAGAGCCAGATATTCGCCGTGGCTGTAGACGATGAGCTTTGCCTTGTCGAGGCAGAGCTTACCGTTCTCGTCCAGCAGGCTCTCGTCCACGTCGCAGGCCACCACTTCGGCGAGGAAGAGGTCGTGGCTGCCCAGCGGGATGACCTGCGTGACCCTGCACTCGAGGTTGACGGGGCTTTCTTCGAGGATGGGGCAGTCCGTCAGCACCGAGCCTGGGGCAGAATGGAGCTTGCAGGCTGCGAATTTATCGAAGTCCCGGCCGCTCTTGACGCCGCACCAGTCCACCGACTTCACCAGTGCCTCGGTGGGCAGGTTGATGGCAAACTGGCCGCTCTCCCTGATGAGGTGGTGGCTGTACCGCTCGGGGCGGACACTGATGGATACCATGCTGGGCTGGGTGCAGATGGTGCCGGTCCAGCCGATGGTGATGAGGTTGGGCTTGTCCAGCCCGCCGCAGGAGACCAGCACCGGCGGCTCCGGGTTCAGGAGGGTACTGCCTTTCCAGCTCTGTTTGCTCATCCGTGATACTTCCTTTCGTAGGGAGCCCATGTGCGCTCGCTGATGATGTAGCGGGGGCGGGCCTTGGTCTCCATATAGATTTTGCCGACGTATTCGCCGATGACGCCCAGACACACCAGCTGGACGCCGCCCATGAAGCAGACGATGCAGATGGTGGAGGCCCAGCCCGCCACGGCGCTGCCCAGCACGGCCTGCACGATGGCCCAGATGACACCGATGAAGCTGATGAGGCTGACTGCGATGCCTGCGCCGGTGATGAGGCGGATGGGCTTGTTCGACAGGCTGGTGATGCCGTCGAAGGCGAGGGCCAGCATCTTGCTGAGGGGATAGTGGCTCTCGCCGGCCAGACGCTCGTGGCGCTCGTAGGTGACCACGTCGTGGGGGAAGCCCACCAGCGGCACCATACCCCGCAGGAAGATGTTCACCTCGTGGTAGTCGGCGAAGCTTTCCAGCACCCGGGTGCTGATGAGCCGGTAGTCGGCGTGGTTGAAGACGATGTCCGCGCCCAGTGCGTTCATCACATGGTAGAAGCCCTCGGCGGTGAACCGCTTGAAGAAGGTGTCGGTGTCCCGGCGGCTGCGCACGCCGTAGACGACCTCGGCGCCGTCCAGATACTTTTTGACCATCTCATCCATGGCGTTGATGTCGTCCTGACCGTCACAGTCGATGGAGATGGTGATGTCGCAGCTGCCGCTGTGGAGCGCCTCCATCAGCCCGGCCAGCACGGCGTTCTGGTGGCCGCGGTTCCGGCTCTGGGAGATGCCGATGAAGTGTTCATCTTCCTTTGCGAACCGGCAGATGAGCTCCCAGGTGGAATCGCGGGAGCCGTCGTTGACGAAGAGCACCCGGCTCTTCTCGCTGACAAGACCCGCTGCGGAGAGGTCGTTTATCTTTTTCAGGAACATGGGGGCCGTGATGGGCAGTACCTGTTCTTCGTTGTAGCAGGGAATGACGATCCATAAAATCGGTTTGGACATTGTATAAAATCTCCTTTACAGCACCATATGCCGCAGCGCGTCCGGTTCCAGCAGCTTGAAGCTGCTCTTATAGGTCTCGAGCAGGCCGTCCCGCTGCATCAGGCTCAGCTCCCGGGAAAGGGCGCTGCGGTCGCAGTTGAGGTAGTCGGCCAGCTGGATGCGGGAGTAGGGGATGGTGAAGGTGAGGCTGTGATGAACCTCGGCCTCACTGAGCAGGTAGGCGCACACCTTGGCCCGCAGGCTCTTGAGCAGCAGCAGGTCTACCCGGCGGGAGAGCAGGAAGTATTTGTCACTGATGGTGCGCACAAGGTTCTGCAGCACCCGCTGGCGGGCCGGGTCGGCCCCGGGCAGCAGAAGCTTCTCGTAAGGCACCAGCAGCACCTCGCAGGGGGCCGAGGCCATCACCGTCACCGGGCTGGAAAGGCTCGAGCCGCCCAGCACGTCGCCGAACACACCGCCCGGCCCCATCTGGCTGATGGGCAGACGCGCCCCGCTGGCGGCGGGGTGATAGGCCTCGATGGCACCGGAGAGCACCACGCCCACCCGGCGGTTTGGCTGTCCGGCCAGTACGAGGGTCTCGCCCCGGCTGTAGGTGCGCAATACGGCCCCCACTTCGCCCAGCAGGACCCGGAGCGCTTCGGCTTCCAGCCCGGCGAACAGAGAGGTGGATTGTAACAGCGGAAGATAATTTTCCATACCCATTCCGTGAGGTTTTCCCCGGGCCCTCACCGCCCTTCTGCGATTCCGTTGCATGTGCAACGGTATTTTTTCTCTTATTATAGTAAACTTGGGGGCGTAAAGCAAATGGTTTTGCAAATTTTTTGCGGGAAAATTTCTCCCAATGAAAGTGAGGAACGAAATCCTATGAAAAAACTGACATCTCTGCTGCTGTCGCTGGTGCTGATGGTCAGCGTGCTGGCCTGCGGCGCATCGGCCAAAACGAGCACCAAAGTGCGCATCGCCGGCCTGAAAGGCCCCACCACCATGGGCCTCGTCAACCTGCTGAGCATGGAGAAGGACGGCACGGCCTCCCTCGACTATGACCTGCAGCTCTACGGTGCAGCCGATGAGATCGTGCCGAAGCTCATCAAGGGCGAACTCGATATGGCTGCTATCCCGGCCAATCTCGCCGCGACCCTCTACCAGAAGACGAACGGCGGCATCCAGGTCATGGCCGTCAACACGCTGGGTGTCCTCTACGTCGTGGAGAAGGGAAATACCGTCCACAGCTTCGCCGACCTCAAGGGCCGCACCATCCTTTCCACTGGCAAAGGCACGACCCCCGAGTACGTCCTGCGCTATCTGCTCAAGAAGAACGGCCTCGACCCCGACAAGGACGTGAAGATCGAATACTACAGCGAGGCTTCCGAGGTCACGGCCCAGATGGCCGCTGCCAAAAAGGACGCCATCGCCGTCCTGCCCCAGCCCTACGTCACCGCCGCCCAGATGAAGGACAGCGACCTCCGCGTCGTCCTCGACCTGACCAAGGAATGGAACAAGGTCTGTGACACCCAGCTCATCACCGGCGTCACCGTGGTGCGCACCGAGTACGCAAAGCAGAACCCCGACGTCATCGCAGCTTTCCTGACCGACTACCAGAAGAGCGTCAAGGCTGCCAACGAGGACATTGACGGCACCGCCGCCCTCTGTGAGGAAGTCGGCGTGGTGGCCAAGGCTGCTATCGCCAAGAAGGCCCTGCCCAAGTGCAACATCGTCTACCGCAACGGTCAGGAGATGAAGAAAGACATCTCTGCCTACCTGCAGGTGCTCTACGATGCCTCTCCTGCTGCTGTGGGCGGCAAGCTGCCGGACGACAGCTTCTACTACACCGAGCCGTCCGTCCTGCGCAAGGTCATGGCGGCTATCCGCAATTCCGCAAAGTAAGCTTTGAAACAAAGAAGGGGCTGCTGCACATCGTTTTAGTCGAAAGTGCAGCAGCCTCTTTCTTACATCAGAAGGCCCGCGCCGATGCCGATGAGGGCCGGCAGCAGCCAGCCGAAGCCGAGGCTGCTCAGGGGCAGAGCGTTCATCAGGGTGGAGAGGGGGCCGAAGGGCAGGGCGGCAGGGATGCTCTGGATGGCCGTGAAGAGGATACTCAGCCGCCAGACCGATGTCCGCTGGAACCGTCCGGGCAGGAACTCCATCACGATGAGGACGATGGCGATGGGGTAGATGGCGTTCAGCACCGGGACGGAAAGGCTCAGGATGCCCGCAAGGCCGATGTTCGCCAGCAGCATGCTCATCAGCGCGAAAAAGGCCGCGATAGTGGGGTAGGGCAGCTGGGGCAGAAGCTCGTGAAAGTATTCGCCTACGCTGGCGATGAGGCCGACACAGGTGTTGAAGCAGGCGATGACGAAGATAACGGCCAGAAGCACCTGTCCCACCCGGCCAAACAGGCCGTCGGCCAGTGCCGTCAGGACGGCGGCACCGGTGCCGCTGCCGGGGAACGCCGCCCCCGAGATGCCGCCGATGTGAGTCAGCATGGCGTAGACCACCAGCAGCATCCCGCCTGCGATGAGCCCAGCCCGGATGGTGCCGCGCCGGATGGCGGACTCATCCGTGATGCCCACCGCCTGAATGTTCAGCGCGATGACCGCGCCGAAATTGAGCGCTGCCAGCGCGTCCATGGTCTGATAGCCGTCCAGCACGCCCTGTGCGGCGGGGAGGGCGGCGTAAGCTTCGGCAGGCGTGCCGTAGCCGGGCGCGGCCGGGCGGAGGATGCAGCCCGCGAACAGCACCACGATGAGCACCAGCAGGGCAGGGCAGAGGATGCGGCCCAGCCGCTGGGTCAGCTTTTCGGGCTTGAGGGCCACGAAGTACGCCGCAGCAAAGAACACGAGGGAGTAGAGGAACTGTCCCGGTGTGCTCCGCCCCACCAGCGGCGTCAGCATCTCAAACGAGGTGCTGGCCGTGCGGGGGATGGCGAGGCAGGGGCCAATGGACAGATAGACCAGCACAGCGAACAGCTGTGCGAAGCGGGGATGGACCCGCCCGGCCAGCGCAGGCAGACCGGCCACCGCCGCCACGCCCGCGATGGGCAGGCCGATGGCGCTGACGGCAAAGCCCACAAAAGCGGGCCAGAGCGCCGTCCCGGCCTGTGCGCCGAGGAAGGGCGGGAAGATGAGGTTGCCTGCCCCGAAGAACATCGAGAACAGGGTGAACCCCACCAGAAGGAGCTTTTTGCCCCGGAGGGCCTGAGCGGAATCGTGCATGGTCATCTCTCCCAGCTGTGCGCGGAGGCACGTAGAATAAGGATTACTTTATTCCAGTGTAGTGTTTTATGGCCTTCATGTCAAGAGAAGAAAAGATGAAGGATTGTATTCTCATACATGATGTGATATTCTGAAAGCGAGAAAACGAACAGGAGCAAAGAAATACATGGATAAAACAAAAAAGCGCCGCATTCAAATCTTAGCGGCGTCGGTGTTCTGGCTGGGCGTCTGGCAGGCGGCGGCTGTGGCCATCGGGCAGGAAGTCTTTCTTGTCTCGCCGGTGCAGGCCATCGGTACGCTGGTGGAGCTGCTGCCGCAGGCCGAGTTCTGGCAGCGCATCGGTTTCAGCGCCGGGCGCATCCTGTTGGGCTTCGGGCTGGGCGTTCTGTCCAGCGCGGTACTGGCGGTAGCCGCCGAAAAGTGGGAGTGGGTGGACGCTCTTCTCGCCCCCGTGATGCAGCTGGTCAAGGCCACCCCGGTGGCGAGCTTCATCATTCTGGCGCTGGTGTGGGTCAGCGGCTCGTCCCTGTCCGTCCTTATCAGCTTTCTGATGGTACTGCCCGTCCTCTACAGCGCTGTGCGCACCGGCATCGAAAGTGCGGACCGCCAGCTTCTCGAAATGGCGCAGGTGTTCCGTCTGCCTCTGGGGCGGCGTCTGCGGGCGGTCTGGCTCCCGGCGGTGCTGCCCGCGTTCCGGCAGGGGTGCAGCGTGGCGCTGGGCATCTGCTGGAAGAGCGGCGTAGCAGCAGAGGTCATCGGCCTGCCCGACGGCAGCATCGGCGACGCGCTTTACCGGGCAAAAATTACCCTTTCCACCGGAGAGCTGTTTGCCTGGACCTTCGTCATCATCCTGCTGAGCGCCGTATTCGAAAAGCTGTTCCTCGCTCTGCTGGATAAAGCGGTAGCGGCAGTTCTGGGTGAAGAGGGGGCTGAAAAATGAGTGAAACCAACAACAAACTGGAAATAAAAAAACTGTCTAAACAATTTGGAGAGAAAATCCTCTTCGAAAACCTCTCTCTTACGGTGGATGGCCCGGCGGTGCTCTGGGCGCCCAGCGGCTGGGGCAAGACGACCCTGCTCCGCATCCTGATGGGGCTGGAAGCCCCCACCTCCGGCAGCGTGGAGGAGGTGGGGCGGGTCGGCGCGGTCTTTCAGGAAGACAGGCTCTGCCCCCAGCTGACCGCTGAAGAGAATGTGGCGCTGGTGCTGCCCGCAGAACAGTATAAGGCTAAAACACAATACAAAGAGCAGATACGAAATGATCTTATACAGTTGGGACTGGATGAAGAGGCCCTTGCCCTGTCTGCCCGGAAGCTCTCCGGCGGACAGAAGCGCCGCACCGCCTTGCTGCGCGCTCTCTGGGCCGAGAGCGACACGCTTCTGTTAGATGAGCCCTTCACCGGCATGGACCCCGCCGCCATGAAAAAAGCCGCAGCCATGCTCAAGGCACGCTGCGGCGCAAAGCCCACCCTGCTGGCGACCCATGACAAAGAAGCCATCCGGGAGCTGGGGTGGAAAGTAATCGAACTGGGCTGAAACGAAAGGAGCCTGACCATGGAGAAAAAGACGAGCTGCCTGCTCTGCGTTCTTACCGCGCTGTTTCTCGCTGCGCTCTATCTCTGGGCGGCACTCCGCCCGGGCATCTGGCTGCGGGATGCCTTTTTGTATCATCAGGCCGACGGCAGCTTTTCGGGCAAAGATGCGTATGCCGCCTACACCATGCAGGTCGCCCGGACAGGAAACGGTGCGGAAGTGGATTTCACGTTGGACGGAGAGACGCGGCACTATCGGCTCGAATCGAAAGCCGAGGGCATGAGCGACCCGGGCGTAAAAATTGAGCAGGACGGCGTGGTCATTTTTACCGGGACCGCGCTGGGCGACCCCGGCGACGCCATCCTGTGGAGGGAAGACGATGGGGGCCTTGCCGACGAGGTGAACGTCATCGTCAACGGCGAATACCAGAGATCCGACCTCTGGCCCAGCTGTAACTGGCTTTATAATGTGGCCGTCGGCGGGCGGCGGGAGACCCGGGGCAGCGTGGCGTTCCTGCTGCCGATAGGGGCGCTGGTGGTGCTCCTTGTGCTGGATGTCCGGTTCCCGCTGCTGTTCTGGAACCTCCGCCATGGGCTGGAAGTGTACGGCGGTGAGCCCACCGACTGGTACTACGCGATGCAGAGGGTGAGCCGCATTGCCAGCATCATCGGTATTTTTGTGCTGGCGGCGATGAGCTTTGCTGTTCACTGAGGCTCACAGCAGCTCGGCAAGGATGCTGTTCTGTACGATGAGCCCGGCGGGCGTGAGGGCGAGGGTGTGGCCGTCAAAGTTGGCGTAGCCACTCTTCACGCAGTTTTGCACAAAGGCCAGCTGCGCGGTGGAAAACTCCCTGCCATAGCGTTTTTTGTATTCGTCGAGGCTCAGCCCTTTGCGCAGACGCAGCTGCAGGATGAGATAATCCTCCGCACCGCAGCCGCCGTCCATGACGGGCGCGGCCTCGTCCCGCAGGAAGGCTTCGGTGTCGGCGGGGTAGTAGAACCGTTTGCCGCCCATGCAGGAGTGGGCCGCAGGGCCGATGCCCAGATAGTCGCCGCAGTCCCAGTAGATGAGGTTGTGCTTTCCCTCATAGCCCGGGCGGGCGAAGTTGGAGATCTCATATTGCCGGTAGCCATGGTGTTCCAGCTGCTCGACGGCGTAGAGGTAAAAATCCGCCGCCTCATCGGAGGTGGGCAGACCCTCGGGGGGCGTCCGACCAAAGGCGGAGTCGGGCTCGATTTTTAAGAGGTAGGCGGAAATGTGGGTCGCGCCGCCGTCCTCGATAAGCTCCAGCGTCTCGTCGAACTCGGCCTGCGTATAATGGGGCAGGGCCAGCATGATGTCGCCGCTGATGTTCTCGAACCCGGCACGGCGTGCGGCGGCGAAAGCGGCCCGCGCCTGCTTTGCCGTGTGGGGGCGGCCCAGCGTCTTGAGCTGGCTGTCCCGGGCCGACTGGACGCCGAAGGAGATGCGGTTGACGCCTGCCTCCCGGAATGCCCGGAGGGAATCCTCGGTCACAGTCTCAGGGTTGGCTTCCAGCGTGATCTCGGCCCCGGGCAGGGGCTGTGCGGCGGCGATGAGCCGGGCGGCGTCTGCCGGGTCCAGCAGGCTGGGCGTTCCGCCGCCGAAATAAAGGGTGTCCGGCCGCAGGGGCGCGTCCGGCGCAAACCGGGAAAGCTCCCGCAGAAGGGCGTCCACATAAGCGTGCGGCACGCCGCGCTGGCCGGGGGCGGAGTAGAAATCACAGTACCGGCATTTGGAAAAACAGTAAGGAATATGCAGATAAAGTCCGAGGGACATCAAATATCACAGCCTTTTTCATGAATCGTTCATTTCTATGCAGTATACTATATTTTGTAGACCGGGGCAAGGCCGAGGCCGATGCCCTGATTTTGAATGGAGGATTCCTTATGGATTACAACAACTATGACCGCGGCTATGCGGAGCCTTCGATGAGCGCATCGGACTATATGACCCGCACCTACCGCTGGATGGCCGGCGGCCTGCTCGTCACCTTCGCAATGGCCTATATCACGGCGACCACGTCCCTTATCTATCTGGTCGATTCGCTTTACTTCCTGCTCACCATCGGTGAGCTGGCGCTGGTGTTCATGCTCAGCGCCCGGGTGCAGAAGATGTCCATCGACGGTGCAAGAGCCGCGTTCTTCGGATACGCCATCTTAAACGGCATGGTCCTGAGCTACTACTTCCTGATGTTCTCGGTAGGCACGCTGGTCATGGCCTTCCTCGCCACGGCGGTCTACTTCGGCCTCATGGCGGTGTACGGCACCACCACCCATAAAGACCTGACCGGCTGGGGTCCCCGCCTCATGATGGCTCTGGTGGCCATGATCGTCACCAGCCTCGTGGGTGCGCTCTTCGGCTTTGGCTTCGGCACCTCGGTGCTCTACTGCGGCATCGGCCTGGTGGTGTTCATGCTGCTCACCGCCTACGATACCCAGAAGCTCCGCCAGATCTACGCCTACTATGCAGGCGACGCTGAGCTGGCTGAGAAGGCTTCCATCTACGGCGCACTGACCCTGTATCTGGACTTCATCAACATCTTCCTGTATGTCGTCCGCCTGCTGGGCATGAACAGCCGTAGCCGCAATAACTAAATAGGACTTTAGGCCCCGGTCATCCGGGGCCTTTTTGTGTCCTTTCTAATAAAGGATGAATAAACCCCGCTCTGCCGCTCCAAACTACCACCAAAGAAACGATTCCGTACACAAAGATGGATTGGAGTAACGAACGATGGAGCAATTCAGAAAGTTTTTGCGGGACAAAGCCTTTGCGCTGGTGCTTACCGCCTGCCTGCTGGCGGCGGCAGCGGCTGGGGTGTGGGCTGTGCGCACGGTGCGCAATGAGCTGAAGCAAGATCTGGACGCGGTGCGAAGCCCGTCCAGCACCGCCCCCGGCATCGACGAGGGCATCAACACATCGCCCGGCGTCGCCGGAGAGGAGGAAGCCGAATGGCAGCAGCAGACCGCACCCGCAGCAAACAGCGTGGCCAATGTGCCAAAAGCCGACAGCTCGTCCGGTGGGGCTGCGTCCTCTTCTGGTGCGCAGTCTGGGTCTGGTTCGGTGCGCGAACCCTCCGCGCTGCAAACCGAGTCCTTGCCTGCCAGCAGTTCGGCTGCGCCTGCCTCCACGCAGCCTGTCTCGGGGCGCGTCTTAAACAGCTACAGCGGCGATGAGCTGGTCTACAGCAAGACGCTGGGCGACTGGCGCACCCACAACGGTGTGGACTACGCCGCCGACAAGGGCGCAGAGGTGACGGCCCCGGCGGCAGGCAAGGTGGTGGAGACCGGCACGGACGGCAAGTGGGGGCCTGTGGTCGCCATCGAAGACGCTTCCGGCAGGGTCTGGCGGGGCTGCGGTACGACGGACGCCAGGGTGAAGAAGGGCGACACCGTCTCGGCCGGGCAGACCATCGGCAAGGTGGGCAGCGTGAGCTGTGAGTGTGCCGAGGAGAGCCACATCCACTTGGAAGTCATGGAGGGTGAAAAGTATCTCGACCCCATCAAGGCCATGAAATAAGCAAAATTTTCCGGGCAGGTGCAGCAGAACGCTGTACCTGCTTTTTTCACATTGCTTTTGGCGGTCGATTCTGGTATGATAAACTAGAATAAGTGTGAAGACAGAAGAAAAAGCGGAGGAAACGAAACATGAAGGTCTTAGTGGTAGGCGGCGGCGCTGCCGGCCTGATGGCGGCAGGCGCGGCCCTGCGGCAGGGGCATGAGGTGACGGTGCTGGAACATATGGAAAAGCCGGCTCAGAAAATTCTCGTCACCGGCAAAGGCCGCTGCAATGTGACCAACGACTGCACTGCAGAGGAATTTCTGCACCATGTGCGGACGAACCCCCGCTTTCTGTTCTCGTCGCTGGGGGCTTTCCCGCCGGCCAAGACGATGGAGCTGTTCGAGTCTCTCGGCGTGGAGCTGAAGGTGGAGCGCGGACGCCGGGTGTTCCCGGTGTCAGACAAGGCCGAAGAGATCCGGCAGGCTCTTCTACGGTACGCTGATGGGGCCGACATCGTCCATGACGGGGCAAAAAAACTGCTGCTGGAGCCGCTGGCCCAGCCGGAAGAAGCGCCTGCTGCGCCGGAAAATCCGCGCCACCCGAAAAAGAAAAAGCCCGGCCCGGCGTACCGCTGCGTGGGTGTGCGGGGAACTTCGGGCCGGGAGTACAAGGCGGACGCCGTGCTGGTGGCAACGGGCGGTCTGAGCTACCCCACCACCGGCTCCACCGGCGACGGCTACAAGCTGGCCCAGCAGGCGGGCCACACCCTCGTAGAGCCTGTCCCCAGCCTTGTCAGCCTCGTCAGCCATGACGCCGACTGCAAGAAGATGATGGGCCTCGCCCTCAAGAACGTGACCCTCACCCTCCACGAGGACGGCAAAGCTATCTTCGAGGAGCAGGGGGAGATGCTGTTCACCCACTTCGGCATCAGCGGGCCGCTGACCCTCAGCGCGTCGAGCCATCTGGGCGACATGAAAAAGCACAGGTACGAAGCTTTTATTGATTTGAAGCCTGCCCTCAGCGAGGAACAGCTTTATGACCGCATCACCCGGGACTTTGCCCTTCTGGCAAACCACGCGGCGCAGGGCGCACTGGTGAAGCTGCTGCCGTCCAGTATGCAGCCGGTCATGGTGGCCCGCTGGGGCATCGACCCGGGAACCAAGGCAAATCAAATCACCCGGGAGCAGAAGCGGGAACTGGTACAGCTGATGAAGCACTGGCGGGTGTCCATCGACGCCCGGGGCGATTTGGCCCACGCGGTCATCACGTCGGGCGGCGTGTCGGTGCGGGAGGTGGACCCCAAGACCATGCAGAGCAAAAAGGCCCTCGGCCTCTACTTTGCAGGCGAGGTGCTGGATGTGGACGCCTATACCGGCGGCTATAACCTGCAGATCGCATTCTGCACGGCACAGAGTTTTGCGGATCATCTGGAATGACCTCTATAGAAGGAGATATAAAAATGATTTCTGTTGCAATCGACGGGCCTGCGGGTGCAGGCAAATCTACGCTGGCGCGGCGTCTGGCTGCGGACTTCGGCTACATTTATGTGGACACCGGTGCGATGTTCCGCACCATCGGCCTTTACGCCCTCCGCGCAGGCAAGGACCCGAAGGACAACGAGGCAGTCAATGCCCTGCTGCCCAATATCACCCTCGAATTTGCTTTTATCGAGGGCGAACAGCATATCTATCTGAATGGCGAGGACGTCAGCACGGCCATCCGCACCGAAGAGGTGGGAATGGCGGCTTCTGCCGTGGGTGCAAATCCGGCGGTGCGCGCCTTCCTGCTGGAGATGCAGCGGGACATGGCCAAGACGCAGGACATCCTGATGGATGGCCGCGACATCGGCACCGTGGTGCTGCCCAATGCGACTGTGAAGATCTTCCTTACCGCCAGCCCGGAGGCCCGCGCCACCCGCCGCTGGAAGGAGTACCAGCAGAAGGGCATCGACACCCCCTACGAAGACGTGCTGGCCGACGTCAAGCAGCGCGACTATCAGGACACCCACCGCGCCGCAGCCCCTCTCAAGCAGGCGGACGACGCCGTGCTGCTGGACACTTCGGAGCTGAATTTTGAGCAGAGCTTTGAGGCCATGAAGAAAATTATCACGGAGAAGGTCGGATGATACTATATTATATTCTGGTCCCGCTGGCATGGCTGGTGTTCCACATCGGCTTCCGCGTCCGGTGCGAGGGCAGGGAGAACCTGAAAAAAATCGGCACGAAGGGCTGCATCATTGCCCCCAACCACATCTCCGCCATCGACCCGGTGTTCGTCGTCATCACCCGGTTCTGGGGCCGGCGGATGACAGTGTTTGCCAAGAAAGAGCTGTTCGAGATAAACGCATTCCTGTCGTGGTTCTTCCGGTGCGCCGGTGCAGTCTGTGTCCGCGGCACGAAAGAAGAGGTCAGCATCATCGACGACACCGTGAAAAAGTGTCAGGAGGGCGGCACACTGCTGCTCTTCCCGGAGGGAACGCGGGAGCAGGAGGGCAAGTTCCTTCCCCTCAAGAGCGGCCTCTTCGTCATCGCGGCGGCAGCAAATGTGGACGTCGTGCCTTGCCGCATCTACTACGACACCCCCGATGGTAAGATGAAGCTGTTCTGTAAGGTGCGTGTCATCTTCGGCAAGCCCATGCCCGCTGCACAGTTTGCAATGGAAGGCCGCCGCGACATGAAGAAGCTGCGGGAGAATAAGCAGGCCGTTCTGGATGCGTGGAGCAAATTGTAAGGCGGCTTGCCCGCTGCGCTTTAAGGCTCTCCCTTTGGGAGAGCTGTCGAGCAAAGCGAGACTGAGAGGGCAAGGACGCTAGAATAGGAAGGACAAGCAATGGAAATCAGACTTGCAAAGACTGCGGGTTTCTGCTTCGGAGTGGACCGCGCGGTCAAACTGACCTACGGTCTGCTGGATGAAGGCCGGAAGGTAGCAACCCTCGGCCCCCTCATCCACAACCCCCAGACCGTGGAAGACCTCGAGCGCCGGGGCGCACTGGTAGCAGATACCCCCGCGGATGTCCCTACAGGTTACGAGGTGGTCATCCGCAGCCACGGTGTCCCCCGCAGCATTTACGACGAGCTGGACGCCCGGGGCTGCACCTATCACGACGCCACCTGCCCCTTCGTGAAGAAGATACAGAAGATAGCTTCCGAGGCCGAAGCCGCCGGTGCAACGCTCGTGGTGGCCGGTGATGCGGCCCATCCGGAGGTGCAGAGCATCGTCGGACATACCCGGGGAGAGGTATTCGTTTTCAGCGATTTGGCCCAGCTGAAGGCGTGGAAAGGGCCTTCTGACCCCCAAAAGCCCATTTTTGCAGTTGCACAGACCACATTTCAGGTAACAAAATGGCAAGAAAGTTCGGAGTTTCTCAAAAAAGCCTATACAAACGCCCGAATTTTTGATACAATATGTAATGCGACGTGGGCGAGGCAACAGGAAGCGGAAGACCTCAGCCAACAATGCGACATCATTGTTGTCATTGGCGGTCATCATTCTTCCAATACCCAAAAGCTGGTACAGGTCGCCGCAAAGCATACGCGAGCCGTAACGGTCGAGACAGCGAGCGAACTTCGGCCGGAATGGTTTGCAGATGTAAAGACGGCGGGCGTCACAGCCGGGGCTTCAACGCCATCGTCTATTATTGAGGAGGTACTTAACAGTATGAGCGCAGAAATCAATGACAGCATGAGCTTTGAGGAGATGCTGAACGCATCCGAGGAAAAGCGTGTTCATGCAGGCAGTATTGTGAAAGGAATCGTGACCAGCATCTCTGCCAACGAGATCCAGGTGGATATCGGAGCGAAGCAGACCGGCTTTGTCAAGCTGAGCGAGCTGACCGATGATTCCTCCGCCAAGGTCGAGGATCTGGTGAAAGTTGGCGATGAGCTGGACCTCATCGTCGAGAAGGTTATGGATCAGGATGGCGTCATCCAGCTCTCCCGCAAGAAGCTCGCATCTCGCAAGGGCATGGAAGAGATCGCCAAGGCAGCTGAGTCCGGCGAGGTCGTCGAGGGCGACGTCACCGAGTTCAACAAGGGCGGCGTTGTCGTCAACGTCAAGGGCGTCAAGGTGTTCGTCCCCCGTTCTCAGGCCACTATGCGCCGCGACGAGGACTACACTGCTCTGGTCGGCCAGCACGTTCAGCTGGTCGTCACCGAGTGCTCCGGCCGCAAGATCGTCGGCAGCATCAACAAGGTCACCGCTGAGCAGAACAAGGCTAAGCGTGAGGAGTTCTGGGCAAGCGTCGAGGTCGGCAAGACCTACACCGGCGTCGTCAAGAGCCTGACCTCTTACGGTGCATTCGTTGACATCGGCGGTGTGGACGGCCTGTGCCACATCAGCGAGCTGAGCTGGAACCGCATCAAGCATCCCTCTGAGGTCGTCTCCGTTGGCGACACCATCGAGGTGTATGTGAAGGATATCGACACCGAGAACCACAAGGTCTCTCTGGGCTACAAGAAGGCCGAGGACAACCCCTGGGAGCAGCTGAAGAACAACTACCCCATCGGCAGCACCTTCCATGCTCCGGTCGTGTCCCTGACCAAGTTCGGTGCATTCGTCCGCATCCTGCCGGGTGTTGACGGTCTGGTCCACATCAGCGAGATCAGCAATGACCGCGTTGAGAAGGTCTCCGACGCACTGAAGGTCGGCGATATGGTCGATGTGAAGCTGCTGGATGTCGACTTCGACAAGAAGCGCATCAGCCTGTCCATGAAGGCTCTGCTGAGCGAGGACGCTGAGTAATCAGCCCGCAGCATAGTCTCTAGACACAATGCGAACTACAGCCCCGTTGCCGGGAAAACGGCGGCGGGGCTGTTTTTGTACAATTATGAAAAACTGGTTTATAAGGCACCGCGAGGTGCTGGCTTATCTCGTTTTCGGTGTGCTGACCACATTGCTGAACATCGTACTGTATGCGCTGTTCAGCCGCCTGTTCGGTTACGAAGCCGCCAACAGCTGGGGCAATGTGCTGGACAATGTCATCTGCATTTTGTTCGCCTACGTCACCAACCGGGCGTTCGTCTTCGCCAGCAGGACACAGGGCAGGGAAGCGCTGAAAGAATTTGGTGCATTTGTCACCTGCCGTCTGGGTACACTGGTATTGGATGCCGCCATCATGATGATCTTCGGCAACCTGCTGGCCGCACAGGGGGCGGCTCTGGTGGAGAGCTTTATGAACGGTGCGCTGAGCCTGCTGGCAGGCTGGTTTGGCCCGGACACGGTGCTGCACATGGCCACCGGCGGCGCAGCGCCCGCCCCCTCCATCTCCGACGGCTCTGCCGCTATCGCCATCATCGGCGGTGCCGACGGCCCGACGGCTATCTTCGTCACCAGCTTCTACGATGCGCAGGCGCTCTGGGGTCTCGCCGTCAAGGTCTTCTCCAACGTGGTGGTGGTCGTGCTGAATTATGTGTTCAGCAAGCTCATCGTTTTTAAGCGTAAGTGAGATATTTTTCTGCCAGCGGCAGAAAAATATCTGATATAATTTCAGGAGGTACGGTATTATGAAACGTGGTCTGAAAGGTTTTGCATTTCTGGTCTCCGGCCTTGTGCTGGGCATCATCGGCGCAACGGTGTCTGCAACGGCCATTGCCCTGAGCGCTGTCGGCATGGCGAAGGTACGCCGTGCCACTAAGAACTAAGAAGCTGTTTTCAAAACAACTTCGATTCAGGAGGAAAAAAGCATGAATCGTGAAGAGATCCTGTCCCACGTCGATCACACCCTGCTCAAGCCTGAGGCTACTTGGCCCCAGATCCAGACTCTGTGCGACGAGGCCATCGCCAACCACACGGCTTCCGTCTGCATCAACACCTGCTATGTGAAGCAGGCCGTCGAGTACATGGCGGGCCGCATCCCGGTCTGCTGCGTGGTCGGCTTCCCTCTGGGCGCAATGGACACCGCTTCCAAGGCTTTTGAGGCCAAGACTGCCATCGAGAACGGCGCTGCCGAGGTGGATATGGTCATCAACATCGGCCGCCTGAAGAACGGCGAGTACGACGCCGTCCGCGAGGACATCCGCGCCGTCAAGCAGGCTGTGGGCGATAAGGTCCTGAAGGTCATCATCGAGACCTGTCTGCTGACCGACGACGAGAAGCGCAAGATGTGCGACATCGTCTGCGAGGCAGGCGCTGACTACATCAAGACCAGCACCGGCTTCTCCACCGCCGGCGCAAACTTCCACGACGTGGAGCTGATGGTCAAGGGCGTGGCTGGCCGCTGCAAGGTCAAGGCCGCTGGCGGCATCTCCACCGTGGATGATATGGAAAAGTTCCTCGCCCTCGGTGCAGACCGTCTAGGCACTTCCCGCGCCGTCAAGATCCTGAACGGCGAGCAGGCAAAGGGTTATTGAGCCTTATCGATCTGCGCGAAATGTCAAAAAAGAGTGCGACTCTTCTTGACATTTCGACGAAGCAATGATAAGATATTACCCGGACAAACTGAATACCGACTTATCAAGAGCGGCTGAGGGGACAGGCCCTGTGAAGCCCGACAACCTGTGCGAGAGCATAAGGTGCCAAATCCTGCGGGAAACCGAAAGATAAGAGTGCAACGCTCAGAGCTTCGGTTCTGAGCGTTTTTAATTGCATAAACTTGATGAACGAGTAGGAAGCTGTCAATATCGATACACACACCCCAACGCCAAGGAGGTACAAAAATGGCAAAGCACCGTCTGTTTACTTCTGAGTCCGTCACCGAGGGCCATCCCGATAAGATCTGCGACCAGATCTCCGATGCCATCCTCGACGAGATTTTGACCCACGACCCCGACGCCCGCGTGGCCTGCGAGACCTGCGCATCCACCGGCCTCGTCCACATCATGGGCGAGATCACCACCAACTGCTATGTCGATTTCCAGAAGATCGTCCGCGAGGTCGTGGCTGACATCGGCTACACCCGCGCAAAGTTCGGCTTCGATGCCGACACCTGTGCCGTCATCTCCAACATCGACGGCCAGAGTCCCGACATCGCCCTCGGCACCAACGATGAGGTCGGCGGTGCCGGCGACCAGGGCATGATGTTCGGTTATGCCTGCGACGAGACCCCTGAGCTGATGCCCATGCCCATCAGCCTGGCCCACAAGCTGGCCAAGAAGCTGACCGAAGTCCGCAAGAGCGGCGAGCTGGACTATCTGCGTCCGGACGGCAAGAGCCAGGTCACTGTCGAGTACGTGGACGGCAAGCCCGTCCGCGTGGATGCTGTGGTCATTTCCAGCCAGCACAGCGAGGCCGTCAGCATGGAGCAGCTGCGCGCCGACGTGATGGAGAAGGTCATCAAGGCCACCATCCCCGCCGAGCTGCTGGACGAGAACACCAAGTATTATATCAACCCCACCGGCCGCTTCGTCGTGGGCGGCCCTCAGGGCGACACCGGCCTGACCGGCCGTAAGATCATCGTCGATACCTACG
>ERZ1026882.536-NODE-536-length-20338-cov-7.319430_pt1 | contig 20338 bp, 11 predicted proteins | sample MGYA00380171_ERZ1026882 | MGnify/ENA primary metagenome ERZ1026882 (study PRJEB33269, sample SAMEA4719807) | human gut metagenome | biome: human-associated habitat; feature: organic feature; material: feces | place: Cameroon | collected 2013-10 ...
ATGGCAATGAACAATCGCGTATTGAGTATTGAGATCGGCAACTCTTTTACGAAGATCTGCGAGATGGACTATAAGGTGAAGAAGCCGAAGGTCTACAAGGTATTGACGGTGGAGACACCGGAAGGCATTGTGGTAGATGGTATGTTGCAGCCCACACAGGAGTACGCAGACCATCTGGTGAATGCACTGGGAACGAACGGCATCCGTACGAAGAAAGTGCTGTTTACCATTTCTTCTACCAGAGTGGCAAGCCGTGAGGTACAGATTCCCAATGTCAAGGCGAACAAGATCGAGGCACTGGTGAAGACCAATGCCAGTGACTATTTCCCGGTGGATCTGACCCAATATGAGATCGGACATTATCTGGCAGGCGGTCTGGCAGAGAATGGCAAGCTTCGTGTCATGGCTCTGGCCGTACCCAAGGCTCTTTTAAACAGCTATTATCAGTTGGCACAGATGTGCGGCTGGGAGATCGAGTGTTTCGACTACAGCAGCAACAGCTTATACCAGATTCTCCGCGATGAGAAGTCCGAAAAAGTTACCATGGTCATCAAAATCGATGAGAACAGCACCATTGTGACCGTGCTTTCCGCCGGTAAGGTGTTATTACAGAGAACGGTGGCTTACGGTGTACAGGATGCCATCGAGACCATGATCGCTTCCGGAGCCTATGCCGTGAACGATCCCATGAGTGCGGTAGAACGTTTCCAGAAGAAAACATGTCTGAACAGAGTACTCCATCCGGGAGACAAAGTCTGGGAAGAAAATGCCGGACGCTGGGAAGATGAGGATGCCGGTAATGTGGAAGTCACAGCAGCAAGACAGAAGATCACCGCTTCCCTGGAGCCTCTGATCGTGGGTGTGAGCCGTGTCATTGACTTCTATGATTCCAGGAACAGTGAAAATCCCATTGAAAAGTCCTATGTTACCGGTCTGGGCGGCAGCTTCAGCGGCATGAGCAAGCTGTTCACCAACTGTCTGGAGCGCAAGGTACATACCCTGTCCGAGATGGATGACAAGATCGGCATGAGCAAGGCCATCCGTTCCACCAGACCCGCAGCCTATATTTCCTGTCTGGGTGCGGTGCTCGCCCCTGTGGGACTGATCGACAAGAGCACCCAGAAGTCCAAGGGACTGACCGTAGTCAGCGGCACGAACTATACCTTCGTCAGTGTGGCGGTACTGGTGTTGGGCGTGGTCGTATCTATTGCACTTTGCGCTATGGCAATTTCCAGGTACATGGTGGATAAGGCGGCTAATGTCTATTTACAGAACCGGGTCGTGGAGCTGCAGCCGGCAGAAGCTATTTATAATGAGTATCTGACTACGGCGGGACAGTATGATAAGTATACTTATTTTTATGCATATACCCAGACACCTAATGAAAATCTGGTAGAATTTATGAATGAGCTGGAACAGATTCTTCCATCCTCTTTCTACACCAACAGCTTCACTTCGGATGAAACGGGTGTGAGCATGAGTATTACGGTAGAGGGAAAAGCAGCGGCCGCCAGAACGATATTGAATATCCGGAACATGAAGAGCATTGAATCCGTTTCCGTGAGTGGTATTACGGATGCGCTAGACGAAGCCGGTAATTCTACGGTTACCTTTTCTTTGAGCGGTACCTATAAGGCACTGGGCGCTGAGGAAGATGAGACTTCCGACAGCACAGCAGTGGCAGCGCAGTAAGGGGGAACGGACATGAAAGTAAAGAAAAGTGATATTCAGCTTTTGATCGGAGCAATCGGTGTACTGCTGGTAGTATGCACCTATTTCTTCGTTTATACAAAATTCAATGAGAAATCCGAGACTTTGGAAACAGAGAATGCCTCTTTACAGAGCAGGGTATCCACTTTGGAGATCCTGGATCAGAAAAAAGCGGATTATGCCCAGGCAACAGAGAAAATGAAGCAGTATATTGTCAGCTTTGAGAATCGTTTCCCGGCAGGAATCCTTCCTGAGGACAGCATTATGAATATCCTGCATCTGGAGGAATCTACCGATACCAAAGTGGCAAGCCTTGGCTTTGGCACGGATACGGAGGTGCCCTATGTGGCTGCAGAGACAGCTGCGACAGACACCTCGGCAGATCCTGCAGCAACAGCAGATACCACGGTAACTGATACTACGACAACTACAGCTACAGCATCCGGTCCGGTGACGACAGACGGAACCCAGTATCTGGATACTAAATTGTACGAAGTACCTTTAAGCTTCAGTATTGAGTGTTCTTACAATGGCTTTAAAAATCTGGTGCGTTATATCTACAATCTGCAGGAGAGAGAGAGTATTCGCGGTGTCAATCTGAACTATAGCACGGATACGGGGAAACTGTCCGGTAATATGACCATGAGTACTTATTATTTACAGGGCACGGATAAGATCTACAGTGAGCCTGTGATCCCCAGTATGGAAATGGGCGTAGATACGATTTTCGGAAATCTCGGAGAGGGAGCTTCCGGACAGACAGAGACGACCAATACGGTAGAGTAAAGGGAGAGCAGAATGTGTGACAGGGCTTCCAATGAGAAAAGACAACTGAATAATGACGGCTTTTCCCTGGTGGAGCTTCTGATCGCCATTGTGATCCTTGCGATTATCGTAGTTCCTCTTTTACACAGCTTTGTAACCTCGGCCAGAACCAATGCCAAAGCGAGAAATACCATGCGTGCCACGGCAATCGCAGAGGATGTCATGGAGAATTTCGAGGCGTATTCCCTGGAAGAACTGGAGAAAAGTTATAAGGCGCAGGGATTTACGGTGCAGGGCAGTGACGGTACCGGTGTAGATGCGGACGGCGACGGCACCATAGATCCGGGGACAGCCGGTGAGTGGCTTTTTTCCGGAACCCTGGCAGAGAACAGTGTGACCTCCGGACAGTATGATGTGGTGATCCGTCTGAATCCTTCCAGCTACCATCAGACAGACCTGAAAGGAATCAATGATAAACAGCTGGTGGATCTGCAGAATCTGTCAGGTACGACGAATGCAGTGTATCAGGAGAACGGTGGGGAAGCATTGGAAGCATATTATTATTTCGCCAAAACAGTATTGGGAAAAACAGCTTCTGAATTAAAAGATGATACTGTGGCATCTGCGGCAGTCATGGCTGTGGTTCCCTATGTGACCAAGACGGTCACAATTGATATCAACAGCAGTCATGTGAGTGTGGATCTGGGGTATGGTGATGTGGAAGTCCCCACTTATCTGGTAACAGCTTCCACCCGGTATCAGTATGATGACGGTACGAAGACCGGAAGCTATCCGCAGCATGGAAGTAATCATGTCATCTTTTCCAATGAAAAAGATGTAAAAGAGCAGGCGGATACGATTAAAAAAGCATGGGGAACGGATCCTGCGAAAGCTACGGATAGCAAGGTGGAATCGAAGCTTGCAAATATTGTGTTTTGTATATACCCAAGATATGAGAGCGCAGTAGTAAATAAAGCTGCAGATCAGGTGATCGTTCACAATCCCAAGAATGTCTCCACCAATTTTTTCCTGGTAAGACAACAGCCAAAGGATGAGTCCTTATGGAATTCGGCTTATCAGATGGCATTTGAACTTCAGGAATTCTGGCCCGGCTGGGCGGCAGACCCACAGAATTCGGCGTGTAGGTTAAGAAGTAACTTTTTAGTGGCTGATCCGGATAACAGCATGGATTTTTCCTATCAGCACAATAGATACACTTTCCGGAATCTGAGTACAGCTATGATGTCCTACGGGGGAGAAGGATACCTGAATATGACAGGTCAGGAGAAAATTCCGGCCGGAACAGCGGGAGGAACTACAGCATTGACGATCATGGATGCGGATACGCTGACACCGGATGAAAACTATGACAGACTGTATGATATTACAGTAGAGGTCTATGAGCCTGGCAGGCCGGGAGACGGACATCCGATCATGTCTATGACAGGTACTGTGACCAGATAATGAGATAGAAGGCAATCGTGTATGATGAGACAAAGCAGAGAGATACGAAAACTGCATAAGAAAATGAACGACAAAGGTTCGGCGATTGTCGTAGTTATTATTGCCATGGCTTTTATCGGAATTCTGGCCAGTGTCCTGATGTATATGTCACTGTTGAACTATCAGATGAAGGTAAATAATCTGAAGGCGAAGGATAACTTTTATTCCGCAGAGACCGTACTGGATCAGATACGGCTGGGAATGCAGGAAGAGGTCTCTGATTCCTTAAAAGAGGCTTATCAGAAGGTACTGGTCAACTATGAGACGATCACCTCAGCAGAGAAGAAGACCAAATTACGATATTACTATCTGAGCGCATTGCAGAACCGGTATGCGCTGGCGGCGGACAATACGGCCTTCGATCCGGCAAGGCTTTTTTCCTATCTGACCGTTGATGTGGCGGATCGGACAGTGATGGAGATTATTTATACAGATCCGGCTTCCAATGAAATTACTTATCAGATCAAAAAAGAAGCAGGAGCTGTTCAGGGCGGTAAAAAGGGAGAGACAGAAGCTGACAACTGGAAGACGCTGATAGATGCAGCGGGCAATCTGGTAACGGCTCCGGGATACGCAGATGCTTCCGGCAGACCCAGAGGAAATCTTGATCTGTATACAGACGGTCTTGGATTCAGCCGGCTGAAGATCATTTATACGGATGATGCAGGATATGTATCTGTGATCGAGACAGATCTGCGGGTCAAGACACCGGAGATCGACTTTTCACAGTCAGCAACCCTTCCTTCGTTAGGAGACATTTCTCTGATCGCAGGGGATACCCTGCAGGTAATGCCGAAGACTGCCAATTTTAACAGTGATAATTATATCAGCGGAACTTTTTATGCCAGGAGAATGGTGGTAGGAAGTGACAGCGACACGACCGGCAGAAATGTGAAGCTTCACCTCGGTGCGGTACCGGGAGCGACAGTGGAAGATACTGACAGCAGAATGGTTGTGCAGGAGTCTCTGGTATTGGGAAAGGGAGCAGAGCTTGAGACGACTTCCAAAGGTGAATTATGGACCGGAGCCATTGAGATGCAGGGATCGGCGGATGGCGATGAGTGCAGCATGAGCTTACCCGGAAACGATACTTATGTATCGGGCGATCTGATGTTCACAGGAAAAGCCAATAAATTTTCCGCAGGATCTCAGAATGCGGAAACAGGGCAATATCTTGGCAGATACATTGGCTTTGGAACCGGTGAGAAAGTGGATGGAGACAATACGGAGGACAGTGCCATTATTGTAAACGGTACAGAGACCCGGATAGATCTCAGCAGACTGAAAAGCTTAACGCTGGCGGGAGACAGTTATATTTCCGTGAATGCAGCGGAGGAACAGCAGAAGATAGAAAGTTCACCGTCACCGGACTGGACAAATGCCGAAGAAGACAGTAGGGATATCCTCATGGGGCAGTCCATAGCAGTAAAAAGTGACCAACTGGCATATCTGGTTCCGGCAAGGTGTATCGGCATTGATGATTCCGGGAAATCAGTGTTGGCTACAGCATCCAATCCGATCACTCTGGAACAGTATAACAGCAGGATCAAGGGAAAGACGGATGTGGCTCCTGTGGGATTAAATATTGCCTGCAGTGAGCTGGGAGGTAATACGCTGGCTGATTATGGACTGGAAGCTAAAGATATCCAGCGTTATTTCAGAAGAGTTAACAGCAAAATCACGTTGGTGTATTTCTATGTGGCATTTGACCGTAATACGGCGGAAGGTAGAGAAAATGCCAGCCGTTATTTCCGTGACTACTATAATGCCAATAAGACGACGATGGATGCGTACGCCAATATTTACACGGACAAGATCCGGATCAGAGATCAGGCAGAGGGAGCCTATATTCTGCATCTGGCAGGAAATGTTGTTTCTACGAAAGCAGATGGATCCAGAGGAATGATGGAAAGCACGATCACCGCAGACCGTACGAATGACGGTTATCAGTTAGATCTGACAGAGTATCGTGAAAAATATCAGGCTCTTTGCCATAAGTTATTGGATGAGTATGCGGAACTGGATGCAGCAGAACAGAATGCGGATATTTTTTCCAATCTGGTAGATAGGAGCAATATCACGACATATTATGGTGTTGTGCAGGGTGACGACAGTATCACTGATAAGTCCGGGGCTAAATATTTTGACGGAGGAGCCACAGAAGACGGAACGACGGTGAAAGCGGTGGTAACAGGCGGTGATTATGTCTATACGGGAAGTGGAACAGATGATTTTCACGGTCTGATCATTGCCACGGGAAATGTGACGGTGGAGAAGAGCTTTCAGGGAACGATCATTGCAGGGGGCAATATTTATCTGCGTGACAATGTACAGGTACAGCCCGACAACGAGGCAGTACTTCAGGCAATGACCTTGCGTAAGACTGCGGGCAGTCTGGAGTTTCATGCGATGGATTTCCTGAAGGGTGGCGAGGGCTATCTGGATGGAAGCGGTAAAACCTATAATTCAGAGATTGATCTGGGAGATTTGATCACTTATGAGAACTGGCAGAAAGAGTAATAATCAGGGATTCTCTCTGGTAGAGATGATCATCGTCATAGCGATTATGGCGATCATGATCACTACCGTAGGATTGTCTTTATCCCTGGTATCCGGAAGAAAAGTTAAGAAATGTGCTGACGAAATTGTATCCACCATTGAGAGAACCAGAGTATTGTCCTTGGGAAAGGATCAGGGACAGGTGGAATTTATTCTGTCGCAGGATGCTTCCACCGGGGAATATCATGTCAGAATCTATCAGGGAAGCAATGCTACCGATGCTCCTGTTCAGGACAGAATTGTTGGAAAGGATCCGATAGAAATCAAAGTGTTATTCAGTGACGGAACAGAGACGGCACTTGGAAGCATTTCGGGCAATACGCCTCATGCGATCCACGCAGCTGGGGAAAACGGTCTCCGTCTGATATTTAACCGGGCTTCCGGGGCGTTTGAAAAAGGAACGAACGCAATAGGATCTGATGTGAAAACTTATTGCGATAAGATTGTAGTTACCGGAAGCGGCAGAACAATCGAGATTACTACGGTGGGAGCCACCGGAAAAATATTACAGGAAGTGAAGTAGCCCGGGAACAGGGCGGTTTGCAGTACAGAGCTAAAAGGAGGAGAACCATGCATATCGGAAAAAAAGGATTTACGCTGGTAGAGATTATCGTATCTCTTGCCATTATGACCATTGTGGCAGGTGCCGTAGGTGCTTTTATGGTTGCGGGCAACAACTCTTATATGCGGGGGAACAAGGAACTGACTTTGCAGGAGGAAGCACAGCTGACGGCCAATCAGATCATAGATATGATCATAGATGTGGAAAAGGACATTCAGTTCACGGACAACGGTACTACTTCGGAACTGTTTCTGGAGAACGAGAAGAACAGCTATCTGTTACAGTGGCGCAAAGGAAGCGGTGCATCGGATCCTGGAAGGGTATATTTCCATGAGTCCGATAATACGTTGGATGTCGATGGAAATCTTGTCTGGAGCACGGAATCACTTCTGGCGGAATATGTGACGAAGTTTGATGTGGATCTGTCAGGGGTACGCAGTGACCGTACAGTAATATTGCGGATGGATTTCTCTTATCAGGATAAAAGCTACAGCATTAACGAAACAATCCGGTTGAGAAACGATCTGTCAGCGGCAAAGGGAACAGATTATGTCTGGATCTCCGGATTACAGATCAGCCCCAAGAACCCTACCGTGAAAACGGCGGAATCTTTGAACTTTTCCTATCGTATCCTGGGAGATCCGGAAGCAGCGGAGGCGGAGATGGCGAAGCCGGATCCCGTGACATGGAAAGTGGAGTATTATAATGACGGCGGTACACCGACACCCTGCAAGAGCTCTATTGATGCCAGAACCGGAAAACTGACTATTGATACCAATGAAGTGATAGGAAATAATATTTTGCTGGTGACCTGTACTCTGAATTCCAATCCGGCGTTTCAGGATACCGCCCTTGTCAATATTCAGGATCGAAAAGTACTGGGACTCACCATAACCCCGAAGAATATCGATATTGAACGTGGAACCTCGGATACGTTTACATATACTCTGACAGGAACCCAGGCCGGTATGGATGCCGGTGTGACCTGGAAAGTAGAACGTGTCAATGGAGCAGCGTTAGCTTCTGGCACCCAGATCACCCCTGCCAGAGACGGTGACCCGGTGGAGAATGAGAATGGGGATCTGGTGAAAAATGGAACGGCTGAGCTGGCAGTGGGAACCGCAGAGAGGACCGGTACCTATGTGCTGCGTGTGACCTGTACTTCCAATGCTGATAGTGCGTATTATGATACCGCACTGGTAACAGTGACAGCAATCAAGGGACAGTATACAGTGGAACTGATTCCCGGTGTCCTGACGGAATATGAATTCACGGAAAGCGGAGAAACCCGTATGGGCTATAAAGTAGATATTGAGTGTCTGCCTTCCTGGGCAGATTATGCCAATGGCTATCCCCTTATTACCTGGGAAGTGGTGGATGACGCCAGCGGATATACGCTGGAACCCTATGAAGCGGATCCGTCTAATATTTATAAGCAGACGCTGAAGTGCAGTACGAATATCAATACTACGGTTACTATACGGGCAAAAGTGCAGCTGGATGCGGAGAACTGGTATTATCCGACGCTGGATATTCCGATTCCGGATCTACAGGCGGCAACTGTTGCCGGATCTCCGTATATTTATAGTGATCAGTTTGTGCTGAACCGTAACGGAATGGTAAAATGTCAGCTGATGAAATATGATGGCGACATGAGCAAAGTGCAGTGGATCATTGCCAACGACGCGGAACTGGGGCTGATTAATCCGCTGACAGGTGGCAATATGACAAGAGAGCAGGAAGAACAGGCGATCGCAGCAGCAGGGCAGGATGGCGGTAAGTTGGAGGTTGCCAGAATGCCGAGAGCGGTTGGATTCTCGCAGGGTGGAGATGCTAACAGCTACGGAAGTCTTCCTAGCGGTTATGACGGTGACACGGTTGTTCCCGTGGAGATATGTGGGGCGGAAAATGCTAAGGTTAACAGTCGTTCCGTATACGCTACGACCAATGGGGAATATGCCTATGTCTGGGCAAAATGGTATTTGGACTGGACCAAGGAATACCGTTTGAAACTGCAGGCATGGGAGATTGAGGAAGATGCGGACGGCAATGTAAAACGGACAAAAATGATTGCACAGACAGATCTGTTGATTCCGGAAGTTACGATATACTTCCCAGAGGATAAACGTTCCAAAACATATAATCAAGCAGATTATATGGGCACGAACGGCGCTGTATATGATGACAAATTAGCCGTTTCTATTTATGGTTTTACCAATGGTAGGACCGGATTGAATCTGACAGATCCCCGTATTGCGGTCACACCATACTTTTATGATACAAACGGTGTAAAAATTGATGAATCCACAGGAACATCCGCTTCCAGAAACTGGAAAGCAGGAGAGGATGCCATCAGTATTTATATTTCCAACAATGAGCAGAATTCAGTCATGTATCTGAAATTCAGTGATGCCAGAAATATATCCATAAATCGTATCTTAACAGTTTATTGGAACAGGGTGAAGAAATAAATGACACAGAACCACAGGAAAACTCTTAAAAAATGCATAGCCTTTTCTCTGACAGCAGCGGTGATCGCCGGTGCTGTCGGTTATTATGGAGAAGCAGATGTCGTAAACGCACAGGAGAGAACACTGCCGGGAATCGAACAGCTGGTAAAAGAGACAGTGGATAGTGGGAACACTTTCCATATTCTCGAGGTGGTTCCATCCAGAGCGGATGCTTCCATAGGATATCTGATCGGTGGAGAGGAACCGGTTTCAGAGGGAAGAAAACTGTCCGAGCTTCCGTCTGCAGCAGAGCGGGCGGATGTCATGGCAGGGCTGGCTGACAGGGTATCGGAATATGCGGGGACAGACGGATTACTCACTGTATCTGCCTATACGGAGAGTGACAGCGGCAGCCGACAGGAGGAGATCAAGGGTAACTTTGTACAGAGAGAGGGCGGTCTGGGGCATTATAACTATGGCCAGAGTACGGGTGTGTACCGCATGCTTGCTGCAGGAGAGACGACGAGCGGCAAGATCTATCGGAGAGACAGTAAAGTAACAGAATCCGGTGCAGTGGGAGAGAATAGCCACCCGGTACAGATCACAATGGCGGAGATAGATGGTTCTCTTAAGATCAATGTAAAGGAAGGCAGTACCACGAATCCTCAAACGGTGACAGCAAATGGACTGGAACGTTATGCGTTGAAATTCTATAGTTATATTCCGTCCGGTGGGATGAGTGTTGATTTTAGCAATCTTGATCCTGAAAATTATGTGGACAATCAGGTCTGGTTAAAAAAAGGTGATGGATCGAACGCTTCCTATTCTTATCTGGGTAAAGTGACTAAAGGGGAAAATGTGCCCGCAGATTATACTACGGTAACGGACGGAAATGCTGCTACGGCTGTAGTGAATGCCAAAAGTCTGTATATATTGGATCGTAAGGGGAAAACGGCAGTTCCCTGGGCTGTGTATTGCGAAAATAACGGAGCCCCTTATTATGAAGAAAAGACTGTTACAGATGGTGTTTTTTGTTATTTCGCAATAAATGAGACCGGAGATTATCATGTGTCAGAGGCAGTGTATTGTGATAACAGTGACTTTGATCTGGTAGACAGCTTTGTTGAGGATGACCATGGAGATTATGTCAGGGTAAGCGGTGAGGACAGCAGGCTGATCGTCAGAGGGGATGCTGACTTTGACGAGACAAAGGCAACCTATGATTTTATTGGGGATGACAGTGCGTCTGTCTATGACACTGTCACTTATTCCGGCGGTATTTATAATCAGGAGTGGTTCAAGAAGCAGGTATTGAATCTTAGTGGCCGCGGCCGTTATGAGGCGGATGCCGATGCAGATACTTCTTCTGAGATGAACCGTATGAAGATAGAAGTCAGCACGGTAACGCTGGCGGAATTGGCAAAGCTTGCGGGGGCTATGGCACTCACGGATGAGACCGCACGGACAGCAGCTGTGAAAGCTGCTTATTGTGGTGTAGATCTGTCTGAAGTGGATATGATCTATCTGTCTGGTCGAGGAACCTATTTGGGACTGGGAGAGACAGAACAGGACAACATGATGGCTGCGGCGACGCTGCTGGCAAGACTGGGCTTCGGTTACGGCGTGGGCAATCGTAGCACACGGAGTGATGCTGACAGAATTCCGGTAGTAATGGATTACGGATTTTACAGTGGCAATAAAGCAGCAGGAAATACAGCGTTTTCCAATCTGGCATTAAGCCTGCTGCTGGTGTCGGATGAGGAAGTGGCCGCTGCTGTGGGAACGCAGGGAAGTGCTTTCTGGTCAGGAACTGTAGCAGCCGGACTGGAGAGTAAAGTAAATGCGATGGTTCAGAGCCGGGGATATACGTTTGGCAACAATTTATTTGAGTATCTCACACAGAACGTGTATCTCAATGACGATAGAACAAATAGCTATGCAGCAAAAGATTATCTGACAGAGATTCCGTCTGATTCAGATCAGGCGGGGATTTACAGTGATGTGCTGGCTGAGATCCGGTATGAGAATTTCTTAAGCCAGAAGTCAGCACAGAATCCGGGAGAGGATCTGAAGGAGAGCATCACAAAGGCATCTATCACACGATATGTTCTGAACTGGTATATGCACCGTGTTATCGTGAAATCAGAATTGAAAGTACTGGAGTTGGAACCCTGTTATGATTTTGAAGAAAAAGAGCTTTTCAAAACACGTGTGAAAGAGCTGATGGGACTGGGAGATTCCTATGCGGGAACTATTGAAGTCACGCAGATGGCATCTACGGAGTTTATCGGTAAGGTAGAAGATCTGAATGCCGGTTATGATCTGATTTATGTAGGCGCCAGATGCGGCAATATGAATACGGATACCAACGGGGATACGGTCTATAATGACAGTAATATGAACGGATTGATTTATACCCATGTGGGAGATGCGTATGATTATTCCGGAGAGTCGGATAATAATAAACTGCGTTTACGGGATGATTCTTTACAGCATATACAGAATCAGTATGATCAGACATTGGGGGATGCCGAGAAAGCAAAGTATACCTATCGTGGGCCGGGCAATGATATGAATTCCACAAAGCTTGAGGAATTCAAACAGTATGTTCAGGCAGGATATCCGGTAGTGTTTGCAGATAAATTCTTTAAGATCGAAGGTGGAAAAATCGTTGCATCCACCAGAACATTGGACAGCAATTCCTATTTTTATCAGTTGGTGAAGTTTGCACTGACTACGGATGAAAATGGTAACTATCTCTACTGGCAGAAGAATGTATATGCAGAAAGCCAGTTGAAAAGCAGTACGGCGGGTAATCCTCTGGGAGATAATCTGCAGTTAAATCTTACGACAACATTGGAAGAACGACAGAACATGTTCTGTGATTATCTGAATCTGTCAAAACTGACACTGAACTGGGTAACGGATCTTGGAGAAGTCTGGCGGCCGGATGCATTATATACTACAAATGCTGAAACAGGAGAGCAATATTCCGGCAGATTACAGCCAATTGGCGGAGAATATCGTCTGCAGTATATATTTTCCCTGGATAATGATGCCGTATTATCTCAGGCAAGCAGGTCATATGACTGCAGACTTTTCATCGATAAGAATTCGGATGGCAGATTTGCGGGATCTGAGTATTCGACCGGTGGTACGGGAGCTGCAGCCGAGGAATTGACGGGGATTGAAATTTTTGTGCGCAGCGGTACTACCTGGGAGAAAGTAGAGCAGATAACGACGGAGAACGGCAGTCATTATGAACTGCATACCGGAAGAGTTTATAAGGTAAGCCGTGTCCTGCCGGATGATTTCACAGGAGTTCTGCCATGGAAACTGGTGCTCTATGATAACGCAGACCGGTTGGTGCGTACAGCGGTATCGGATTATACAGCGGTTCCTACGGGAAGTGGGCGGAAGCAGATTTCTATATTGCAGATATTATCAGATAACCGAAATAAACAGAAATATAAATTCGAAAATAATAACTGGATCCTGGATAATGATAACTGTGGAGATTTTGATTATCTCTATACCAGGGATTATAAGCAGTTTGGAAATCTCAAGGCGGATACAAAGACGAAACTGGATGATCTGGCAGATGCGAATGCTACCTTCCGACAGTATATTTCTGATCTGAAGGATTATGATGTATCGGTTCATTCAATCTACGTATCGGATCTTGTTGACAGTATTGATGTATCAGACTGGCATTATCAGAATAACTTTGATTATATCAGGGTGCGTCAGGAGAAGGCTTACGAGTATTTCCAGCAGTATGATATGCTGATTGTGGGATTTGCGGATACACTCCAGTTAGGATCGGATTATTACAGTGAAGAAGCGGCAAAATCATTACAGGAAGGAAAAGAATATGATAATGCTGCTGATCAGGATATGGCAGTGGCCAGAGCCATCAGGGATTATGTAGAATCCGGAAAAAGTATTTTATTTACCCATGATACCTCATCCTACATAGCATACAGAGATGCACTGGCAGTGGATAATAACTGGTACTGGGGATATGAATTTAACCGTTCTATGCGTGCTGCGTTAGGATTGGATCGCTATGGTGCTCTGCAGAGTTATTATACGAAGACGGCGGATAGTCTGTATAATCAATATTATATGTCTGGCTCCAGAAGAGCTTTGTATGAGGAATATAAGTCCTATGCAGAAAAACTTGATCAGAACCGGGAAGGTGCAATATATAATTATGATGAATTAAAAGAGCCAAATACCGATATGGTTCTGGGACAGAAGGAAGGTCTGACAAAATATACAGTAATTCGTTTTATGACACAAAATCTGGAAAAACTACGGTTGAATGGGAAAGTTGATAACTTCTATTTCCCTGTGAACAACGAACTTCTGAATCGTGTAGGCTTTAACAATGGCAGTACTAAGGTGAGTGCAGGAACGAGCCAGATGCTGAGTGGAACTTATTTATATAATAAATCGGAGCCGCAGCTTCGTGTGACTGAGGTAAATGAGGGACAGATTACAAAGTATCCATACTTGATTACGGATGAAGAACAAAAGACGTTAAAGGTCAATTCTACGCATTACCAGTGGCTGCAGCCTAATATGGAACTTGACAAAGACGGTGATGGTAAGAATGATATTGTAGTCTGGTATACTATTTCGGATTTAGACCAGAGCGCAAGCGGTAAGGCAGCACCGTATGTAGGAAACAATATTTACAGTATTGACCCGAAGGATGTCGTAAACAATTATTACATTTACACCATGGGAAATGTAACGTATTCCGGAGCAGGACACAGGGTGCCGGAAAGCACTACGGAGATGAAGCTTTTTGTGAATACGATCGTGGCTGCATACAGTGCGGGCGTAAAGGCTCCTAAGGCTGAGTTCCAGAACGACAGTGGTACGCAGATAGGTTCTGTATATATGATTTATGATGAGCAGAACCATGTAGTGCTCAGGCAGCCGGGAGAAAAACAGGATGAAGTGCAGGTGAAGTTCAAGGTAACGGATTATAATGTGTTGTCCGGTGACAGACAGACCTATGTGGAATTTTATAAAGCCTGCAACGGAAATGATGCAAATGGTATTACCGTAGACGGCATTATCGGCAAGGTGCTTCCTCTTACAGTGAAAAAGGTTACGGATGCTTCCGGTACGGAACTGACGGGCAATGGGGACAGCAGGCGATATAATGTAACTAACGGTGGAGTATATTCGTTAACCTATGATCTGGCTGAGATGGGGTTGTTTGGTAAGGATGCCTCTTCCAATGTAATATTGGAATCAGATGCGTCGCCATCTGTGATCTATTTGAAAGCATATACGGTATATAATAACGGGACAGAACAAACCCCGGTTGCAACCGCTCAACTGAGTATCAGTGTGGAGAAACTGTTTGAACTGAATTAACAGGATTTAACAGTTGCAGAGCAGAAAAGACAAATTGCACAAAAGGCAGGGCTGTGGAAAAGTACCAATTTCCACAGCTCTGTTTTTGTATGGTTTTTTACCTGCAATTTTCTTGCAGAATCGATATGCATGTGCTATAGTAATCACATCTTAAGAAAGTCTATATAGGCAATATTCTGAAAATGCTTTAATGCGTAGGTGCAGTCGATGGCGGATCGCCGCAAATTCATGGATTGACAGAACAATCGGACAGGGAGGAAACTATTGGAAACAAACGATATTGTGACGAAAAATTTTGAAAGCTATGCGGATGTGGCGGCAGACATTATTAATGTTCTGTTACATGAAGGGAGAAAAAGGGTTAAAGATTATGAAATGTTGTCGGCGGCTACTGAGAGTCTTTACTTGGATAAAGAAAATGGATTGCGAAATCAATTGGAAGATGTAGCAAAGTACCATGTGGTAAATGGGGTGCCTAAGGTATTGTATTTATTTGCCAATCAGACAAAGGTGGATAAGGGCATGGTATTGCGCAAGGCCGGGTATACAGGTGGAGAATACCGCAGACAATATGAAAAACAAAATCCGAGCCTATATCCTGTGATAGAAATTGTGTTATACTGGGGAAAGAGCAGGTGGAAAGGGGTATGCAGTTTGCACCGGTTATTTGACGAAGAAGGAGCGACTGCAGATATTATATGGAAGTATGTAGATGATGTACAACTTCATGTTTGGGAAATGCGTCATTTACCCAGAGAAATACGAGAGCTTTTTCAAAGTGATATGAGAATCATCGTGGATTATCTTGCAGAGGGAGATGGCTATCGGTCGGACCGGAAAGTGATTCATAAAGAAGCAACAGTTAAGATGCTACGGGTATTATCCGGAGATACAAATGTTGATGATACCGGAGATGCATTAAAAGAAATGGGAATCAAAGAGGAGGATGAGATCAGGGTGTGTGAATTATTTGATCAGTATACAAGAAAAGGGATTGCACAGGGAGTTGCGCAAGGGATTATTATAATGTGCAAGGATTTTAATACCAGTTATGAAGAAACTTTACAAAAGGTGAGACTGAAACTGAATATCTCAGAGCAGGAAGCTGAGAAAGAAATGAAACTTTATTGGTAAATATGGAATAGAAACTTGACTTTTTCTATGTACTATGATAAATATATACTATACCTACTGGAACAGTAGGAAATATAAAGGGAATAATATAGTATACATAGACATAGGAGGAGAAAAAGATGGCATTTGCAGCAGAGACCATATGTGTCCAGGGAAGTAATGAGAGAAAGGATCCGTTCGGCGCCATCAGCATGCCCATTTATCAGAATGCGGCGTATGCGCATCCGGGACTGGGGAAGAGTACGGGATATGATTATTCCCGCTGCAGCAACCCCACCAGAGACGAAGTGCAGAAGACGGTTGCTCTGTTGGAACAGGGAACAGAGGCACTGGCATTTTCTACGGGAATGGCGGCAATCACTGCAATGATGGAAATCTTTTCTCCCGGAGATCATCTGATCGCTACCGATGATCTGTACGGCGGTACGTTGAGACTGTGGAACACGATCAGCCATAAGAACGGAATATCGGTAGATTGTGTGGATACTTCAAATGTGGGGACCGTGAAAACAGCGTTGTGCCCGGAGACAAAAGCTATCTATTTGGAGACACCGTCCAATCCGATGATGAAAGTAGCGGATATTCAGGCAATTGCAGATCTTGCGCATGAGAATGGATGCCTGTTGATCGTGGATAACACATTTCTGTCTCCTTATTTCCAGAAGCCGTTGACATTAGGAGCTGATATCGTGGTACACAGTGGAACCAAATATCTGGAAGGACATAATGATACTTTGTCCGGTTTTCTGGTGGTGAAGGATAATGCTCTGTATGACCAGCTCTATAATATCTACAAGACTACAGGAGCCTGTCTGTCTGCGATTGACAGCTGGTTGTTACTCCGCGGTATCAAGACACTGGCAGTCCGCATGGAACAGCACCAGAAGAATGCTCTGGCCATCGCACACTGGCTGGAACAGAGACCGGAAGTGGAAGAAGTCTATTATATCGGACTGGATTCCAGACCGGATAAGGAGCTGATTGACAGACAGTGCAGCGGATACGGCGGAATGATTTCTTTCCGATTGAATTCTGCGGAGAAAGCTGTCAAAATTCTGGAGAGTGTGAAGCTGATCCGTTTTGCGGAAAGTCTGGGTGGCGTGGAAAGTCTTCTGACCTATCCCATGAAACAGACCCATGCAGATGTACCTGTAGAGGTCAGGGAAGCTCTGGGTGTGGATGAAAAGCTTTTGAGAATGTCTGTTGGTATTGAGAATATTGATGACCTGCTGGCAGACATGGAGCAGGCCTTTGCCTGAGTGGGGTTGACTGGTATACATAGTAATTTAGCCAGTTCCGCGGAAAGTTTCACGGAAGTCCCACAACAGACGCAACGAGTCAGGACGTGCAGAAGGACCTGGTAGAATAGGTACGATTGACAGAAAAATTTAACCTGCAACTTGGGGCCACAGGCAGAAAGCTTGCAGGTTGTCGAAAGGTAAGAGGATTCGTATGGCTACATATAACTTTGATAAAATTATAAATCGTAAGGGAACGAACTGCCTGAAGTACGACTATGCCGTGGAGAGAGGCAAGCCTGCGGATGTGCTGCCACTGTGGGTTGCAGACATGGACTTTACAGTATCGGAGGAGATTACGAAAAGCCTTCACGCGGCGGTAGATCATGGAATCTACGGATACACCCAGCCTAAGGATGCTTATTATAATGCCATAACCAATTGGATGGAAAAAAACCATAATTGGAAGACGAAGAGAGAGTGGATCATGAAGACCCCCGGTGTGGTATTTGCACTGGGTGCAGCGGTAAAAGCTTTCACAAAGCCGGGAGATGCGGTCTTGATCCAAAATCCGGTGTATTATCCCTTTACCAATATCATTAGGGACAATGACCGTAGGGTGATTGATAATACATTGGTATACGAAAAAAGGGTAACTGAAGGAAAGTCGCAGTACAGCATAGATTATGAAGACTTCGAGCGCAAGATCGTGCAGGAGAATATAAAACTGTTTATCCTGTGCAATCCTCACAATCCGGTGGGAAGAGTATGGAACAGAGAGGAACTGCAGTATCTGGGAGAGATCTGCCTGCGCCATCATGTGATCGTAGTCAGTGATGAAATTCACAATGATTTTGTATATCCCGGATTTGAGCATACGGTGTTTGCCAATGTGGATCCCCGTTTTGCGGAGTTCACCGTGACCTGCACCGCACCCAGTAAGACCTTCAATCTGGCAGGCTTACAGATTTCCAATATTTTTATCTCAAATGAGACATTGCGGGAAGCATTCCAGAAGGAAATCGACAAGACCGGATACGATGAGCCGAATGCGTTGGGAGCGGTAGCCTGCGAGGCTGCATATCGTGGCGGACAGGAGTGGCTGGATCAGTTGAGAGCTTATTTGCTTGAGAATCTGAACTTCCTGCGAACATATCTGCAGGAGAAAATTCCACAGATTCATCTGGTAGAGCCGGAAGGTACTTATCTGGTATGGCTGGATTGCAGTGAACTTGGGATTTCCGGCAAGGAACTGGATCAGTTTATCGTAGAGAAAGCGGGACTCTGGCTGGATGGCGGAGCAATGTTCGGACCCAGTGGATCAGACTTCCAGCGAGTGAATATTGCCTGCCCCAGAGCAACTCTAGAGCTTGCACTGGACAAGCTGAAGGCGGCAGTAGACAACCTGGGCTAGGTCCGACAGATTTGATGTGAGCAAAGGAAAATATCTGTGGACGCTTGTTCCGATAGGACAAAAATTATAGCTGTATAATATTAACAGACATATGGTATATTTTTACAATGTTGTCCATATACTGTAACATATCAGGCCATTCATGACTGATCACGGCAGCTTATGCTACGCTTGTGATCCCTGATGAATGGCCTTTTCGATAGTATTGCCATAAGGAAAGGAGCACACAGTATATGCCAAGAGGACAGAGAAAATCCCTGGAGGAAAAGATCCAGGCAAAACAGGAGTTGATCAATGCGCTGAATATCCGCATTGAATCCGAGGAACGGGAACTGGAAGAATTATATGAGCAGAAGAGGCGCAAAGAACTGGAGGCAGTAAGTGACCTGATCGAGGATGCCGGCCTGGCACCGGAGGAAGTCACCGAAGTCTTGCAACAATACATTGAGAACCGCAGCGCAAATGCATCGTGAGATTGCAGGTGAAAGAGAGCTTGCTCACCTTAAAGAACCGGAGCTGTACCGCCCAAAAGTTAGAAACAGAATCAATCTAATGACTGGAGGCCGATACACGCCCGGTCTTTTTTTGTGCCCGTTTGGTTATCGCCAATCATGCAAGCATGTTGGCTCTCTTGCGCTCATTATATCGTGAGCACAGCTCACTCAATGCATTTCGCAAAATCACACTTGCAAGCAAGTGATTTTGCTTCATCATATCATAAAAAGTACTGCGTGATAATCTGCTGTACCTGTTCTGAACGAATGGGAACCTTGCCGGTCTCGTAAGTGGTGATCAGCTGCATGGACGGAAAGATTCCGTTGTAGCAGTAAGACTTGAGTTTGTTGCAGGCAGCATCACAATAATTGTTCTTGTCCATCATCCCGAAGTGTTCCCAGTAGAAGAACTGCTGCGTGGTGGGATGCAGGATCGTGAAATCAGGATAGACTGTCAACTCATTTAAGGCCAGAGCTGCCTCGTAACGATATGGAATATGATTTGTGTACAGAAGATTGGCGATGATAACCTCGGATTTGGAACGGACTTTATGTCCCGCCAGTGTAGTATGAATTAGATTTTCCGGGTGAGAACTGTTTGTTTCATAGCTTTCCGCACACCATTTCTGCATCGATACCGGAAGCTTGTCCTTCGCAAAATGACTTTGCAGCAATTCATAATATGGTGAAGATTCCTCTAGAAGGTCAGAGGAGGATAATTTCCTGGAGCGGCTTTGTGAGGATGAAATTTTCTTATAGGAACTTAGCAGAGAAAATTCTTCTTCGGCTTCCAGTAGCAGAAGAGAGTAGTATTTTTTCAAGGCCATAATCTCTGCAAGAGAACGATTTGATTTAGGACAATATACAGATTGTTCCTCTTTTCTGATAATCCAGCGTTGGTAAGATCCATTTTTTTGAATGGATAATTCTCCTTCTGGAAAGGCGGAAATTTTGCGGCGTAGGTAGTCACATTGTGTCTGTAATTTATTAAGGCGAGTGTCTAAATTCTGAATCATAAAAAACTCCTTTCAAAATGGTTTGGTGTAAATAGGATAAAATACCAGAAAAAAATACAAAAAAGTCTAATTTTCAAGTGGAAAAAGGGATGATTG
>ERZ1026882.543-NODE-543-length-20121-cov-4.582428_pt1 | contig 20121 bp, 19 predicted proteins | sample MGYA00380171_ERZ1026882 | MGnify/ENA primary metagenome ERZ1026882 (study PRJEB33269, sample SAMEA4719807) | human gut metagenome | biome: human-associated habitat; feature: organic feature; material: feces | place: Cameroon | collected 2013-10 ...
AACTCTCTTTCGGGATGTCCGACGACTATAAGATAGCTGCATCCATGGGCGCGACTATAGTCCGCATCGGCACTTTAATATTTGGAGAGCGAGAGTATCGTCTGTAGTGCTCTGACGGTGGAACTTCTGTCTCATATCCCCGGAATCCGCAGGTTTGTAGGGGTTTAATACAATCGCTCCTGAGGAATGAAGACTATTGCCATTTCTCTGCTGCTATGTTTTTTCAGTGGCAATTTCGAGGCCGGCATATTCACTGACAACCCCTCACTGGTTGCCTCTGCTATTGACCATTTCGACGGAGTGTGGCCCGGAATGCGCTGCAAAGGCTGTCTCAGACGCAAATTCTGCGGAGACCCCATTGATGAGCAGTAGGTGATTTATAGAAAACGGAAATTCATACGGACGGAGTAATAAGCACTCTCCATCCTCCGGCGTTGTCTTTTGCTTCGATATATCCTTTCTCTTTGAGGCTGCCAAGGAGCCGCTGTACTGCGGACTTGTTGATGCCAGTGAGTTCTCTGAGCGATTCGATGGTGACGGAAGGTATGGTCTGCATTGCACGGAGAATCTTCGCATAATTCGGCGTGCGGAATTCCACTCTCTGTCCATCGTACCACCATACATTTTCGTCAGGCTCTGTAATGAAGCGAACGTCGTTGTAGATTTCCTCTGCCGCAAGTGCGGAGAAGTACCTGAGGAACGGGCGTATGTGTTCAAGTGGCGCGTGCGCTCCGAGACTTGGCGCGGAACCGACTTCAAGGTCTGACTGATGCAGCGCTTCCAGATAGTTCTGCTTGTCTCTGCTGCGGACCACAATCATAGGATAATCGTGGCGTGAGAGTATGTAGTTGACCATCAGACGGGCGATACGTCCGTTTCCGTCCTCGAACGGGTGGATTCGTATATAGCGGTAGTGGAACAGCGCGGCCAGTTCTATGGCGGAAAGTTTCCTGCTCTGTTCTTCTGCATTGTACCAGTTTACGAGATCTGCCATCAGAGCCGGGGTTTCTTCTGGAGAGGCATATTCAAACCTGTCTCCGTAGCGGGTAATCACGCTGTTCGGGCGTGTCTTGTACTGTCCTGCGTGGATGACGTAGCCGCCCTGCTGTCCTCCCGGCATTTTTGTGTGTACCGTGTAGTCTTCGCGGATGAGCGTCTTGTGGAGCTGACGGATGAAATTCTGCGTCAGCGGCATGTCCTTCAGTCCGGCCTGTTCCTGCATCATCTTGAGTCCTACGTTGCTGGCTTTCATTTCTTCCAGGTCTTTCATCTGTGCCTCGCCGACCACTTTGCCGAACAGAAGAAGCAACTCTGTCTGTCCGTATGTAAGCGTATTTCCCTCTATATGGTTGCTGTTGAAGTTGAAGTCAACGGTGAATTTGCGGCTCAGTCGTTCACGGTCACGTTCCGAAATCGGTTGGATGCCGTTCCAGGCGTCTATAGCTTTGTTGATATTAAGGTATCTCATTATTCGTATGTTTTCTAATTCGTGGTAAAGTTACCACTTTTTTGCAAACAATTTGCTATTTGCTATATTTTTTTGGGGGGAGGACACGTGTTTCTCTGTGACCTCACTGCTATCATTTTGCAGCGGAGTGCCTTTACTTTGCGACATTAAAACTAAAGCGATATGGCAAAAATCTTAAATATTGTGAATGGCCTTTGTATAGAATGGTGCATGCGCCAGGCCAGACCTTCCGAGGATGTCAAAGCACCTTGTATTGACCTTCAATTTGGCATGCTTCCGATATACTCAGAACAGTAGGAACAGTTATGAAGTCGTCACTATTCTGGCTTTCAGATAAAATACACGGATGTTTAGGTTTATTCTCGAATACGAATCTGGAAAATTCAATTGGAAGAGAATGAGCGGATGCCTCTTGCTCTTTGTGTGTATTGTGTAATGCTAAACTATATTTTGTATGTTGAACGACATTGGAAAATTATTAGGTGACTTGAATTTGGTGCTGCAAAAGTCCAGAGTTAAAGAGCATGAAAGCTATTCAAAAGGTGAAAAATTCAATATCTTTCGTGTGTGCGGTGTGGACCATTATGAGACCACTCACTCTGCAATTCTGGCTGAGTTCCTTAATCCTAAAGGAGGTCATGGAAAAGAAACAAAGTATCTTCATCTGTTTTTGAATATGCTTAAGGAAAAGGGGCTTCCTTTTCCTGTTTGAAGTCATAGGTCGAGACGAGCCGGTAGGTGAACACCGGCCATCCGTTCACAGGATCGGTCTCCTTCTGGCTGCGGTGCTTTGGTAGGGAGCGGAAATACTTGGCCTGATGTGGCTCCACCCTGACGACGACGTCAGTTACCTCCGAGTCTTTATCGGTTATGACTCCCTATGGTTGAAAGAGTTTTACCGGATGGCAATAATAAGTTTTTTATCATATCATCTGCGACGGCGGCGGAGGCGCCGGAGCCTCCGAGAAGTGCGCGGATTTCGGCATAGTCAGAGAGCATCTTTTGCCTGTAGACCTTGTCTTCAATGAGTGCGCGGACTTCGTTCACAAGAGCCTCCGGGTTGCAGTCGTCCTGGACGAACTCCTTGAATGCAAACCTGTTGACGCACAGATTCCCGAGACTGATGTACTTGACCTTTACAATTCGTTTCGCGATTGCGTAGGTGAGACGGCTGCCCATTATGAAGCCAACAACCTGAGGAGTTCCGAGCAGAACAGTCTCAAGCGAGGCTGTCCCTGAGTTGACCACGGCAGCTTCTGCCTGGCGAACGATTGACTCTGTTTCCCCGAAAAGCACCTTGATGTATTCTTGGCCATGCAGATAGGGGAGATAGTCTTCCGACGACCGACTCGGGGCACCGGCCACAATGAACTGCCATCCTTCGTATTGCGGCAAGGCATGCATCCTGTCGGCGAATTCTGTCAGAACAGGCATCATTGTGCTGATTTCGCTCTTGCGCGAGCCGGCAAGCATGGCGATTATCGGTTTGTCCGGGAGTCCGCAGCGTTTCAGGAAGTCCTCGTGTGTCTCTTTCATCGCCACGGAATTGTCCACGGCATCGACAAGAGGATTGCCCTTGTAGACGAACGGAACGCCCTTTTTCTCGAAATAGGGGATTTCAAAAGGGAATACTATATAGAGTCTGTCGACATATTTTTTCAACTTGCGGATGCGGCCTTCACGGGACGCCCAAACCTTCGGCGCTATGTAGTAGAACACTTTAAGTCCGTGTTTGTGGGCAAATTCGGCAATCTTGAAATTGAATCCCGGATAGTCTATGAGTATCACGCAGTCGGGGGCGAAATCCAGAATGTCCTGTTTGCAGCGCCTGAGGTTGCCGAGCAACTTGCCCGCCTTGGCGAGTACCTCGGTGAAGCCCATGACGGCTCCTTCTTTGTAGTGTCTGACAAGACCCCCTATCTGTGTTCCGAAAGGAACTGTTGCAGGGCGTGTCTCTGTGGAAACTCCGGCCGGCTGTTCCTTGTCCTGTGGAACGCATTTCTGGTGTTCCACAAACACCCCGTTCATCAAATCACCGCCCCAAAAGCGTATGATAGCGTTGGGGTCCTTCTCGTATATCCCGCGCATCAGGTTTGACCCGTGGAGGTCGCCGGACGCTTCGCCTGCAATGATGTAGTATCTCATATTAGAAAGCCACCTCGCTCAGAATCTTAAGCTGTTCATAGTCAGTGCTGTCGATGGTGTGCGGAACAATGGAGACATATCCGTTGTCGGTGAGCAGATGGTCGGCGTCGGCGCTGTTGTCGGTGTCGCTGCTGAAGTTTCCCACCAACTTGTACATCTTTACCGCCGGTTTCTCGGACGGATCTCCTGTAGGCGCACCATTCAAGGAGGCCGCTATTGCCTCCTCCTCATCGAGACTCCTGAATTCCTTGATCCAGCGTCCTCGGCCCATATATCCGGCTCTTACGCCCTTGATCTCGTCTGCCGGGACAGAAGGAAAGTTCACGTTGTAGTATGTCATATAGCTGTGTCGCGGGAGTTCCACGAGTTTCTCGAATATTCCTGGAAAGTATTTTTCGATCTGCGAGAAATCTGCGTCAGGATTGTGGTCGCAAAGCGAAACTCCAATGCCGAGAATATGATTCACAGCCGCTTCTGCCGTCGCTCCGAGTGTGCCGGAGTAGCAGGACGCAACTGAAGTGTTCGCTCCGTGATTGATGCCTGACACAATGACATCCGGCTTCCACCCGAGCCACGGTGTGCTCATCGCGAACTTTACGCAGCTGGCCGGCGTAGCGTCAAGATATGCCCACCTTTCCGTGTGCTCCAGTCCGTCCTCACCCACGAAGGTCGACGACTCGATTTCCTTGAATGCTATCTTTTCAGCTCCGAGGGATACGGCCATCGACATTCCGGACTGTGCGGAAAACGGGGCTATGACGGCCACATTTCCATATTTCTTCATCATTTTCGTCAGCACCGCAATTCCCTTGGACTCGAATCCATCGTCATTTGTAATAAGTATGTTCATTTGTACATTTTGTTTATTATTCCATTCAATTTTGCCTATTTAATTTTCATTTGCAAAGATAGTTTTATTATTTCATTATTTTTCGTATTTTTGCGGCGCTTTTTCGGAGATGTGGTGTCTCGGCGCAGAATTTGTATTTGACTACACGGTTTTGCCGGACTCAAAGTTCCGGACTGAGGATGAAATTTGTATAACAACTTAATATTACAAAACAATGATTAGACTTGGTATTAACGGATTCGGTCGTATCGGCCGTATGGTATTCCGTGCTGCCGTTGAGAACTTCTCAAACGACATTCAGGTTGTAGGTATCAACGACCTTCTTGATGCTGACTATCTCGCTTACATGCTTAAGTATGATTCAGTCCACGGTCATTTCAACCATGACATCAAGGTTGAAGGCAACTATATGATCGTAGACGGCAACAAGATCCAGATTTTCGCTGAGAAGGATCCTTCACAGATCACTTGGGGCGCACTTGACGTTGACGTGGTAGTTGAGTCTACCGGCTTCTTCCTTACTGAGGAGCTCGCTTCTGCACACCTCAAGGCTGGTGCAAAGAAAGTCATCATGTCTGCACCTTCAAAGGATGCCACTCCGATGTTCGTATATGGCGTAAACGACAAGACTTACGCTGGACAGAAGATCATTTCCAACGCATCTTGCACAACTAACTGCCTCGCGCCTATCTCCAAGGTTCTCCACGAGACATTCGGCATCAAGAGAGGTCTCATGACAACCGTTCACGCAGCCACTGCAACTCAGAAGACTGTCGATGGCCCTTCAAAGAAGGACTGGAGAGGTGGACGTGGTATTCTTGAGAACATCATTCCTTCTTCAACAGGTGCTGCAAAGGCTGTCGGCAAGGTTCTTCCTGAACTCAACGGCAAGCTCACCGGTATGTCAATGCGTGTCCCTACCTCTGACGTTTCAGTTGTTGACCTCACTGTAGAGCTCGAGAAGCCTGCAACTTACGAGGAAATCTGCGCTGCAATGAAGAAGGCATCTGAGGGCGAGCTCAAGGGCGTTCTCGGATACACTGACGAGGCTGTCGTTTCAACCGACTTCCGTAACGACGCACGCACTTCAATCTTCGACGTTAAGGCCGGCATCCAGCTCGATCCTACCTTCGTTAAGGTTGTGTCTTGGTACGACAACGAGTGGGGTTATTCAAACAAGGTTTGCGAAATGGCCCGCGTAATCTCTAAGTAATTGAAGCGTTTGGATGTCCACTTGCTTTGCAATTGGAAATTCAGACATCTTCAACTCTTTCAGAGTTTCAATATAGGCTTCCGCTTCGGCGGGAGCCTTTTTTTGCATACATTGTCTTATTGCTGAACGGCAACAACGGAAAGGTCGCAGGGGGTGGGGATGCCATAGACGGTGGCGTGGTCGGTAAACTGCCACATCATCCAGTTTTTGAAGCGGGGGGCTTCGAGGCTGCTGCCGTAACCGTAGCGGGCAATCCAGATGGGGTAATGTTCAAAAATTTCCGGTGAAAGCCGCTCGCGGAGAAAGGCGTCGCCGGTGTAGATGATGGGGCGTCGCCCGTAGTGTTCCTCAATAATCCCGAGCCAGACGAGCAGCCTGCGGTTGAGCTCGGCATTGCTGCATCCTGCATGGATGGTCTCCACGTCAAGAATCGGTGGCAGGTCCTTATGGCGGATGTTCCCTACCGTGTGAACGAAGTTTTGCGCCTGCTTCTCAGGAGACTTTGAACTTCTGAAAAAATGGTAGGCTCCGCGGCTATATCCAGCCTTGGCCGAGCGCTTCCAGTGATCCGAGAACAGTGCATCGCGATGGTTTTCTCCTTCCGTTGCCTTGACCATAACGTAGCGCACTCGTTGTATGGTAGTCGCAGCCTTGATGTCCCGCATTGTATGCCCCTGCGCATCGGTGAGGACCATCAGAGAGTCCCAGACTATGCCTTTCTGATATTTGGAGATGTCGACAGCGTAGCCGTAGTGCCCTTCGGGAACCTGCACGCCCGTCTCTCCAGTGCATCGGCTGACAAGCACAGGAACAACGACAAAGATCAGCACCGTCAAGACTGCCACCGCTGCGAACCAGTAGACGGAAACAACTTTCTCCTTCCGCTTTTTCCTGCCCCTCTTCCGAACTTTCTTCTGTTTTTCGCTGTGCTTAGTGTCTTTTGCCGGTTTCTCACCATGTAACTTTCTTGTTGTAATTGACGCTTTCGCCTTACTCTCGGGCTTTTGAGCATCTTTCCTTGCTGCCATTTCGTGGACTATCTGCTTGGAATGAATGTTTCCGGGGCTGGCATCTGATAGACGGATGCACGGAGGAATGCCTTGTAGGCTTCGAGGTCTGTGAGAAGGTCTTGCTGCTCCACCGAGATTGTCTCTCCGATTGCCACTCTGTGCTTTCCCTTGGATTTGTTCAGAAGTTCTCGTGGAAGACGGAGCAGACGCACTTTCCAGTCAATAAGGCCGAGTGAGTAGTAGAACCGGGAATTGTGGTCGAGAAAATGAATCGGCACTATCGGCACTCTTGCCTTCTTGATCAGATGAATCATGCTCTCCTGCCATTCGCGGTCCGCAATCTCTTTTTTGCCGAGATGCAGGTCGGAGACTGCTCCGGAAGGGAAAAATCCCATCGGCTTTCCTTCGTGGAGATTTTTGAGAGTCGCACGCACACCGTTGAGAGTTGTATGTGTGGGCTCTCCTTTTTGTGTGGTTGTCGGATTGACGGTTATGAATGAGGGGCGGAGGGTTTCCACCCTGCCGAGAATTTCGTTCACCATCACCTTGTAGTCCGGACGTTTCGGGAGTATGAGGTCGAGGAGTATGATGCCGTCGAGTCCTCCGTAAGGGTGATTACTGATTGTGATGAATGCGCCTTCGGGAAGATTTTCGAGTCTCTCGGGGTTGCCGATTAGGTAGTTACATCCCATTGCTTCGAGTATCCTGTGGGCGGATTCTCCCGGATTCTTGCCCTCGAAAGAGCTGTTGTAGAGGCGGTTGACGCCGTTTATTCCCAAAAGTGCGAAAAGTCCTTTTGCGAACCATTGACCCCAGGCCCCCTTGAACAGGGGAGCCATATTCCCGAGTTCTTCAATGCTCAGCACTTCGTGCTCGGGCCTTTCTGTCTTTTTGCGGAAGACGAAAATCTCGGCAAGAAAGTAGTTGAGTATGCCGGAGATGCAGACAGCGAGTAGGTTGCAGAGCCATGCATCCCAGCCGAAAATCCTTTCGAAGAGTACGAGGAATACCATCTTCACGAGGAATCCGAAGATGCACGAGACATTGAACCCGCCGAAATGCCTCCAGAAACTCTTCGCTGACGAGCGGTTGCTTATGCGGTTCTTCCATATCCAATAGTAGGACATGAGGAAGTTCGCGAAGGTCGCCACCTCAAACGAGATGGCCGGGCCTATCCAATATTCTCCCCAATACTGGAATCCGCTCCAGAAACCGCTGGCAGGGTGCGCCTCTGCCATAACTTTCAGCGCCCAGCCTACAGACCAAAGTACAGCCGTGTCCACGACTGTACCCAGAGCTCGGCTGACCACAAAGTCAACCCATTTTTTCAATGACAGAACCTTGTCCTTCTCCTCTTTCTTTTCCATCCTACAAATCTCGAAACCCAATTCGGCTTCGCTTTAACTCATTGTTTGGACAAGCGTATTATTCCGTGAATGTGCCGTCGAAAGGCTTCGGAGGGTCAATCTTCGAAAATGCCCTCTCGTCCCTTATTTGGGAGCTGATGAGGAGGATGAAGATGAGGCAGCCGAGTCCGATTGCAATCCAGTCGAAGAGACTGTAGACGCCATTGAGGCTCTCAAGTCCTCCGCTGAAGCATCCGACAGTGACGTCGTATTGGCTCCACGGGAAATAAATCAGGAAGATAATAAACAGCGCAGCGATGACACGGAATTCTGTAGGTCCGAGCTTGCCGTAGGTGAGCTTGAACTCGTTTTTGAGAATCGTGCCGATGTAGGTGTGAGCGGAGATTGCAAGATAGGCAACCAGCACAAACAGAGCCACATCCATCCTCACGATAGGGGAGAGTCCTGCGCCGACACACATCACGATGATGGTGAATATGTCGATGTTGTGGTCAATGAAGAAGCCGTAGACAGGCCTCTGCGTATGCCTCACGCGGGCCATCGAGCCGTCGAGACTGTCTCCGAACCAGTTGAGGAAGAGTCCGAAGACCGTGAGCCACATCCAGTTGAGATTGATGTTTGCAAGTCCGAAGCCAACTGCGCAGAGAACTGCACCGAATGTTCCCACGGCCGTCAGCATATTCGAAGTTGCCCAGACAGGCAGACGCTTTGCTATCCAAACCAAAGCTTTCTTTTCAACTCCGTTCAGGAGCGATGTCTGGATTCGTGTCGCTTTTTCATTTCCCATAATCTTACATAGTTATGTGTGCAACAAAAATTTAATAAAACAACCTTTCTGTAACCTCAGAAGGGCAAACCGACCCTGCATTTTTTGTACCAAAGGGCAAAAATGAACAATCTGTCCGCCCAAACCGAAGGCAAAGATAATAAATATTCCATTAAGGCTATCTTCTTCCCGTCGCGTCCAGTGCATAGCTTCTGCCGCTCACCGTCGCCTCAGTAAAGGTGTATCTTGCCAGAAACTCCTCTCCGGACTTGACTGCAACAGACGAGCCGGCGACGAAACTGCCATACAGAAAGACATTGCCGTTGGCATCGGATGTAAGGGAGTAGCCGGTATCGACCGTAGCATTGCCATTGACAGGAATAAACTTGCTGACAATGACCGTAACATTCGTGTTTGGCTGCACCGCCATGCGCAGGCGGGAGTAGTTGCGCCGGGCAGAAGAAAAATAAACATTCAGACCGGTCCCGGTACTGTTATTATTGACCGTGGGTTCGATATATTCGCCGGTTTCGGCCACTTTGCCGTCCTTCAGCTCTGGAGTGCCGGAAGAACCCCACATATAGTCAGGGGCATAATACACATATCCAAAAGGCACATTGTCTTCTCTGTAATATAGTTCTCCGCCTGTAAGATTCCAGCCCCCTCCGTTATAGGTAAAGCTTGCAAACGTATCTCCGTGATGTTGGCTATATACCTTGACAAGCAGTTCATCCCCATCTTTCCACGATGTCTTTCCCTCGTCGGGCGTGCCTATGGTTCCGGTATGCGACTGCAAGTTTTCTTCCTGCGTCCAGCCGGGCAGATTGTCACAGTTTAACCCCGTTATGTATGCCTTGTTCTTGCCAATATTCAGAGTATAGGGATATTCGTGTCCTTCCTCGAGCTCCTCCTCCATCATCATCGCTACCTTATACTCCTTCCCGTTGACGGTAAGTTTCAGAAACTCCTCGTCTCTCTTATATGTACCGGGCGTGACGATTGCGGAAAACTTGTTGCCCTCGCGCAGGCAGGCCGTGACCCATTTCTCTCCTCCGCTCATCCCCGTCATTGTTCCCTCCGTGCCGAATGTTGCCTTGGAGTTCTTTGAAAGCACCTCTGCCTTGGTCGGGAGCGTATTGTCTTCAAAGTCGGAGCTTCCGAGTACATAAGTTACTGTCACCAATGCCATCCTGTGTCTCATTGAGACGTTTACATAAGTCGGCTTGCCCTGCCACATACCGTTAATGTAGTCCGCCTTTTTAAGCTTCTCCACCGTCTCCTGTCCGGAAGGCAGTTCAAATGAGAATGCGTCATATTCAGAGGGATACGATGCCCATATCGTGTGGTCAGAGTTCTCGTCCGACCAGCAGAACGCCTTGTCACGGGACCAGGCACCCATTCCGTCGGAATATGAATAGGTAAGGACGGCCGCCCTCATCTCATCATCCTTGGCGACCCTCACGGCTATCTTGTCCCCATTATCCCAACTGTCTCCTTCTTCCAATGTGTTGACACGGGTCTGCGCGTCATCGACAGAGAAGGTCGCGCAGATTTCCGGACCACTCGTGTCCGGAACCACATCATTGTTTTTCGTGCACGCGGCAAGGCTTATCGTAATGAAAGCCAGAACCGTATATGTGGATTTATCAATTTTGTTCATAATCATCTGTTTAGTGTATAATCTGATGACAGATCTTTTACGCGTCGATGCTGAAATTGCCGCTCGCACCCTCTTGCCATTCTTGAATACCCGGATTCTCGATTGTTATCCCCATATTCGTGACAACAATGGTGTAGCTGTAAAGACTTCCTCCATTGAATCTGCCGCCGGAAGGAGCGGTCAGAGTTGTCGTGTAGGTGTTGTGCGTTCCGTCATCCGTCGATGTCTCCAGAGATACGCTGATGCTGTTGTTCTGCACGGTTTGCGGGAGCAGGATGAAGCTGACGGTCGGGCTGTCGCTCAAATCCTGGTTCACAGTCCCGGTCAGTGCCGTCTTGCTTGCGTATGACCACATCTCGCCGTTTCTCGGGTTTACGCTTCCCTCATTCAGGATTTTGTCCAGAGTGAAACTCAGCAGAGTTTCTTTATACTCGATGCCATATCCGGCCTTGACGGTGAACTTTACCATTGCCATGCAGTGCCTGAAGGAATGGTCGCCCGAAAAGTTTACCACCGGAGACGACTTGCTTGCAGTTGCACCGTCCGCAAAGAGAAAATCCCATCTGCATTTGCCGTCCTTCACTATGCCTCCTTGCCAGTTTATCGTGCCGTCGGCATTTATCTCCGCGTCGTCGGTGTAGGGATAGTAGGCACAAAAGCTTGCGTCATAGCTGTCCGCGAAATAGACCGGTTCACCGGCGGGGCTGAAGCTGCCGGTTTGGTCGGAAGCGACATATTTCACGTTATTTTCGTTAGTGTTTCCCTTTGAAGTCGCATATACACCGATTGCGTCTTCTCCTGCGGTCCATGTGTCATCGACGGTGGCACGGGTGCTTATGTCAGCCCGCACGCTTGCCGCGACCGGTCCGCTGACGCCTTCTTCCCTGTCGGCGCAGGCTGCAAGCGACAACGCTGCGGCCGTGATGCATAAGAATCTTAATGTTTTCATTTTCTGTTTCTCAATGTCCTTTTTTCGGCTCGGGCGTTTTTTATTTCGCGATGTGCTCACCGTTGTCCCCGCCGTTATCCCAAGGCTTGATGGAGCCTGATACTTCCGCGGCGGTGCGGCTCAGCGTCACCAGATGGTGATATTGGCTGCCTCCTTTAAGAGCGGACTTCATCGTCCATGTGAAAGGAGCGTCGTGGTCATTATTGAGGTCGAACTCAATCTCGCGGCTTTCCGATGTCGTAGGAAACAGGAGCGCCTCGTATCTTTTGCCGGCCTCGACCGTCTTCATCGTGAATCCTTCCGGAGTCTCTTCTCCCGATATTGTGCCGTCAACGAGGTTGAACGTCGCCTTTGTGTTCGCATCCTTTACCTTTACGGTAAGTTTCGCGAGGTCTGCCTGTGTCAGTCCTGTGCCGGGCTGGACTTCAAGGATGAGATTGCTGAGCAGATGGCTGAACTGCAGTTCCACCTTTGGGTTGGACTTGTTGCAGCCGCTGACCTTGGCAAACATGAGGTCGAGCGCCTCCTGATTGCTCTGATCAGTAAGGTCGAGGGCGATTCTGTAGTCATTGACTTCCGGCGTGTAGGGATAGTAGGCATAGAAATCCACGTCGCCGTTCATCGGGAAATAGATAATCTGCTCGGCGGCGACAGGAGAGAATGCTCCGTCTCCTTCGGTCCTGTAGGCGATGTTGTCGGCTTCTTCGCTGATTGCGTCCTTGGAAAGGACTTTATTTTCTCCGACCATGAAAATTCCGATTTGGTCTCCGGCCGTCCATTTGTCATTGACCGCGCGGCTTGCTGCATTGATGCTGCTGCCGAACTGCACGGCAACCTTTTCATCCTGTGCCGCGGGTTCTACCTTGCCGTTGCAGGAAACCATCGTTGCAGCCGCAAGGAGTGCAAGCGGTAAAAGTTTTGTGATTGTCTTCATAGTGCTATACATTGTTTGTTATTTTCATAATCATTACCGAACGGTCATTATGGCTTGTTTGGGACTTGCTACATTTTGTAGTACCCGCGGAGAATGCGGGAGAAAAGCGAGGAGGGGAGTATGGCTTTGAGCAGTACAGAAAGGCTCTGTTCGAGCGTCGCTACGACATATCTGTTTCGCGGACGGCGTGCCTTCGCAATCCTCGCCACCGTCTCCGCCACCTTTACAGGTTTAAGCCCATGACCTTCATCGTTCTCTATCTTGCTCATTGACAGCGCGTATGCAGGGTATGCCTCAGCGACCTCCGGAGCGGTCTTCCGCCTCTTTCCTGTGAATCCGGTGGAAAAGTCTCCCGGGTTTATGAGCGAGACTGAGATCCGGAAATTGTGGACTTCCATTCTAAGGGCCTCGGCATAGCCCTCTATGGCGAATTTGCTCGCCGAGTAGAATCCCTGAAATGGCAGTCCCATGAGCCCTCCTATCGAACTGAGGAAAACAATCTTTCCGCATTTTCGTTCTCTCATGTGCGGTAGCACTGCTTTCGAGAACCTCACCATTCCCATGAAGTTCGTGTCCATCTGGAGTTCAATGTCCTCGTCCGGGGTGAACTCAATCGGGCCTCCGATGCCCATTCCGGCGTTGTTCACGAGCATGTCAATCCGTCCCTGCTCCGCAACCACCTCATCGACAGCGCGCTTCACTGCCTCCGCATCCCTCACGTCCGCCGTCAGGTAATGCACCCCGGGAATCCTCTCAACCTCACGCCTCACCGTTCCATAGACCGTATATCCCTCCGCACACAGCCGTTTCGCCGACTCAAGTCCGAATCCCGAAGAAATCCCCGTTATAAGAACAACCTTTGTTTCCATATCTCAGAGGCAATTCAATTTCTTTTCACCTTTCTTACAAAAAAATCAGAGCATTCCGTTTCAGCGAAATGCTCTGCAAATTTATAAAATTTCTCACAATCTCCTTAAAGGACTGCCATAATCGCGCCTACAAGCGCAAGAATAGCATAGAACTCAGGAAGAGCGGCGTAGATGAGGGTATTTGTCATCACGCTGTGTCCCTGGCTTTCACCTACGATACCGTTTGCGCAGACCTGACCCTGACGGATTGCAGAGAAAAGGCAAACGAGTCCGACTGCAAGACCTACTCCGAAAAGAAGCGGACCCTGAGCAGTGAAATCAGGCTTGAAGACTACGAGCCAAAGGAGGAAGCCCACGAATCCGTAGAGACCCTGAGTTGCAGGAAGTGCAGAGAGAATCATATAAGTGGATGATTTCTCCGGATTCTTTTTGAGTGCGCCCTCAGCTGCGTTTGCAGCGATGGTTGTTCCGTAGCTGGAACCGATGCCGGCCAGACCAAGCATAAGGCCAAGGCCAAGATAACCAAGAATTTCGTTCATAATTTTTGTATTTATTTGTTATATTTTATTTTTCTTTTTGATGTCTTCGGCAATTTATGTCTTTAACAATCAATGCCTTTGGCATCACTTCTTTTTTGTCAGAGGGTTGTATTTTGCTCCGCTTCCCTCATAGCCGGAGTTCTTGAAATACTCCACGAATGTCAGACGCAACGGGTGCACAAAGGCTCCCAGGCAAGACATCGCGAGGTTCAGCACGTGACCGAAAATGAGGATGATGATGCAGAACACCCAGTTCACTCCCGGAACAGGAATGTCGAGAATCATCGTTCCCATTATGTTGAACGCATTTCCGAGCATACCGCCGGCAAGACCGAGGGCATAGAGTCGGATGTAGCTCAGAACGTCGCCCAAAAGTCCGGTCACCATATTGTATGTGTCCCAAAGGCCTGAGCCGATGTTCAGAAGCGGGTTGCGTCCGGGTGTGTTGAAAACATAGATTGCAAGGCCGCTGACGACTGCGAGCGCGATGATTGTCCATTTGAAGGCTTCAGCAGAGAGAACCTCAGTCATCCCGAGTGAAACCACCACCAGACCACCGACAATCAGAGTTGTCCATCCCCAAGTTGCGACAGTCTTCTTGAAACCGAAGCGTTTGGTGAAGTTGATGGTCTTGATTATCATCGCAAGGCAGATGTGCAGCACACCGATTGCAACGGCAAGCACCATCTGAACCGGGAATCCCGCAATCTTCGCATCAGGGAACCATCCGTCGATGCAGAGTCCTTTCAGCCAGGCAGGTGCCCAGGAAGCCTCCAGGATGCTCATTCCGAAGAATGTGCCGAGGAAAATTCCCACAACGAAGGTCATTCCGCCGAGGAAGGCGATGAGTCTGTGCATCTTGCCGAGGCTCGAATCCTTCATCTTCAGTCTGAGCACGAGCGCAATCAGCATAAGGAGTATTCCGTAGCCGGCGTCTCCCATACACATCGCGAAGAAGAGCATAAAGAACGGACCGAGTACCGGGGTAGGGTCGAACTCGTCGTAGGCCGGCACACCATACATTCCGGTGAGCACATCGAAGTTCTTTGCAAACCAGTTGTTCTTCAGCTTAACCGGAGGATTGTCCTCTTTGGTTGCCGCCTCGTGGCTGTAGTAGATGTCCATCGAGTCGAAGCTGGCACAGAGCCTCTTATCGTCCGATGTCGGAGCAAAGCCGGTGAGAACGGTGAGGTAGTTGTCAACTGCCTTTTCTGTGGCCGCCTCTGCAAAATAGAGGTCGAGACGGGAAAGGGAGTCGTTGTATGCCTTACGGATTTCGTCACTGCAACTTTTGAGGTTTGCAAGCAACTGCTGCTCCTTTTCGAGTTTGTTCTGCAGGAGGGCGAGTTTTTCTTCCTCCTCATTCACAGAACCTTCCGGAGCCGGGACAGCCTCAAGTGGGAAGCTGTACTCTTCTTGCGCCGGAGAAACAGTCACGAAAAACACCTTCGACTCAGTCTCACTGATGACTTCCAGTGGCTGGATTTCAGCCCAAGACGGGTCGAATTTCTTTTTTATACAGCTGTAGAATCGCAGTTTAAGTCCCTGGGACTCAAGCTTGTGAATGTCTTCGCTACTGAAGTTGCCCCACGGCTGACGAACTGCAATTTCCTTCTTTGCCGCTGCAATCTCCGCTGCAATTTCTGCAATCCTGTCTTGAGTTTCCAAAACCGCATCTACAGGGCAGCCGTCGAATTTGAAGTCCTTTTCACTCTCGGCTTTGCAAGCCGCGAGAATGGAGAGGGCTTTTTTCGCACGGTCAGCCTCTGCGAGCATTCCGGAAGACTGCTCGTCAATCGGTTTGAGGGAGCGTGAGATGTCAACTACTCCAAGCTCCTGAAGTGAGTTCAGGAATCCTTCTGTCTGCTCCGAAAGCAGGATGAAGGAATATTTTGTCATTTTAGTTACCATCTTCTGCGTCCTCCTCTGCCGCGTGTCTTTGCTTGACAATCTTGGAAGCCGCCTTGGAGAGGTTTTCCTCGTCTTCCATATACCTTTTTATCTTGCGAATCGCCTCCTGATAGCCCGGAATCTGCACCTTTTCGTAAAGGTTCACTTTCTGGGTGGTCTTTTTTCTCTGGAAATCCAGAATCCGGCTCTTCTCTTTGTAGACCTCCGACTCTATTCCAAGACGCGAGAGTTCTTTGAGTATTGCTACACCGTCGGCATACCAGGCCGGTTTGACGAAGGCGTTGAATTCGTGGATTTCGAAGCTGATTCCCTTCAGTTCCGGGGTTTTCACACCGGCCACTTTCACCGTGACGAGTTCCACGTCAGTGATGGATATGAGGCCAGGTTCAAACTCGTTCCACAGGGCAGCAAGATAATCGTATTTGTTAAGGGCGGCTTCAAGGTCTTCAATCAACTTCTCCGAATAATCCTTGGCACGGCGAACCTCCAGACGCAACGCGCTCTCCTTGTTCTTCAGGGTAGGGAGGGCGTTTTGGCGCATCTTCAGCTGCTTGCCAATTTCATTCAGCGAAGTCTTGTTATATTGAAATTTGATCGCCATAAAACACTAATTTTTCCAATATTTATCAATCAAGGCTTGCTTGATTCCGGTTTCTGCTTTGGAGAAGTACTTGCCGAAGAGTTCCCAGGCAGTGTCGAGCATCTCGTCGAGACTGATGTTGACATCGATTGAAAGGATTCTTGTGGCGTAGTCCTTCGCGTAGGCAAGACAACGGTGGTCGTAGTCCGAAAGGTCGAAACCGTTCTCAAGCTTGGTCTTTGCATTCTGGGCATCAGCGTAGAGACGTACAGAGGCGTTCATCACCTGTGAGTGGTCTTCCCTTGTCTTCTTTCCCTGAACGAGTTGCTTGAGCCTGGAGAGGGAACGGAAAGGGTCGATGATGACCTTGCCGGAATCCGGGTCGTTACGGAGGAAGAGCTGTCCCTCGGTGATGTAACCGGTGTTGTCCGGAATCGCGTGGGTGATGTCTCCGTCGTTGAGGGTGGTCACAGCGATGATGGTGATTGAACCTCCGTCAGGAAGCTGCACCGCCTTCTCGTAAATCTTTGCGAGGTCAGAGTAGAGCGAGCCAGGCATCGAGTCCTTCGATGGAATCTGGTCCATACGGTTCGACACGATTGAGAGCGCATCCGCATAAAGTGTCATATCTGTCAGAAGCACAAGCACTTTCTCGTTCTTCTCCACTGCAAAATACTCGGCGGCTGTAAGTGCCATATCTGGAATGAGGAGTCGCTCAACAGGCGGCTGCTCGGTGGTGTTCACGAAAGAGATGATTTTGTCAAGTGCCCCCGCCGCCTCAAATTCGTGTTTAAAGTAGAGGTAGTCGTCGTTTGAAAGACCCATACCTCCGAGGATAATCTTGTCCACGTCCGCACGGAGGGCAACCTGCGCCATCACATTGTTGTATGGCTGGTCGGAGTCCGCAAAGAACGGAATCTTCTGTCCGGAAACGAGTGTGTTGTTGAGGTCGATGCCGGCGATACCTGTCGGGATAATCTCAGAAGGCTGTCTTCTCTTATATGGGTTCACTGAAGGACCGCCGATTTCGCGGACTTCGCCTTCAACCTCAGGGCCGCCGTCAATCGGGTGTCCGTATGCGTCGAAGAATCGTCCTGCGAGTTCATCGCTCACGTGAAGGTTAGGAACCTCGCCGAGGAAAGTCACTTCAGCATCCGTCGGAATACCTTCCGTGCCGGAGAAAACCTGAAGCGTCACGACCTCACCCTTGGTCTTTACGACCTGTGCAAGCCTGCCTGCGACAATGGCAAGCTCATCGTTGGAAACACCGTCAGCCCTGAGCGAAACTGTGGCCTTGGTGATGCTTTCCAACTTTGTGTAGATTTTCTTATATGCCTTATTTGCCATTGCTCAGGAGTGTATTAAGTTTGTTTTCAAATTCCTTGAACTGCTCGCTGTGGAACTCGGAGTAGTTCATCTGACGGAGAATGTTGATGATTTCCTTGAAGAAGTCACGGCATTTCTCGAAGTCCTCAAATTCGAAATGGCGCTCACAGATGCCGAGCACGAGTTCGACCATATATTTCTGCCTGTCAAGAGGGCAGAGTGCGTCGATTGCGTCGAATGCATCCTGCTGAAGCACCACAAAGTCAATGAGTTCGGACTTCCAGAACAACTCGTGGTAGTTCATCGGAACACCGTCGTCACCGAGGATGTTGATTTGCTCCTGCGCTTCACGGCCCTTGCGGATGAGGTTTTTGAGTCCGTTGACTTTTTCCGTCCATCCCGGGGCGATTGTCTTTTCGAGATATTCCTGAATCTCAGGATATTCGAGATATTTTGAATATGAGTCAATCGGGTTCACCGCAGGGTATCTCTTCTGGTCGGCACGTTTCTGCTCAAGAGCGTAGAAGCAACGTGCAGCCTTCTTTGTGGACTCGGTCACAGGCTCCTTGAGGTTACCTCCCGCAGGGGATACTGTTCCGATGAAGGTCACAGAACCTGTCTGACCGTTGTTCAGAACGACCATTCCTGCACGTGCATAGAAGTTTGAGATGATGGCAGAAAGGTCCACAGGGAATGCGTCCGCTCCCGGAAGCTCCTCCAGACGGTTACTCATCTCCCTGAGGGCCTGTGCCCATCTTGAAGTGGAGTCCGCGAGCAGGAGAACCTTCATACCCATCGCACGGTAGTATTCGCAAATGGTCATTGCCGTGTAAACGGATGCCTCACGTGCGGCTACAGGCATGTTGGAGGTGTTGCAGATGATGGTTGTACGCTCCATAAGGTGACGTCCTGTGTGCGGGTCAATCAGTTCAGGGAACTCGGTGAAGATTTCCACCACCTCGTTCGCACGCTCTCCGCAGGCTGCCATCACGATGACCTGTGCGTCACCCTGCTTTGCAATCGCGTGCTGAAGCACTGTCTTTCCGCAGCCGAACGGTCCCGGGATGAAGCCCGTACCTCCCTCTGCAATAGGGTCGAGAGTGTCGATTACGCGGACTCCCGTCTCCATAATTCTTGAAGGTCTCGGTTTTTCCTTATAACCCTTCACTGCCACTTTCACCGGCCATTTCTGGGTCATCGTGACCTTCACTTCCGTCTCTTCCTCATCGACGAGGACTGCAATGCAGTCGTCAATTTTGTACTGACCTGCTGCGGCAACGGATTTCACCGTGTATTCACCCTTGAAAGAGAACGGCACCATAATCTTGTGAGGCAGCCATCCCTCCTTCACTTCTCCAAGCCAGTCTGCGGCAACGACTTTGTCGCCTTCCTTTGCAATCGGAGTGAAGTCCCAGAGTTTTTCGTGGTCGAGAGGCTCTGTGTATTCGCCCCTCTTGAGGAAGACTCCCGTCATCGTGGTGAGGTTATTCTGGAGTCCGTCGTAGCAGCTCGAAAGCAAGCCCGGACCCAATGTGACCTCAAGCATCTTGTTCTCGAAAACTACCTTGTTCCCGTTTTTCAGGCCACGGGTGCTCTCGAAAACCTGCACAGCCGCATTGGAACCGTTAACCTTGATGACCTCCGCCATAAGATGCGTTCCATCAAGGTCGATGTAGCAGATTTCGTTCTGCGACACCGGTCCGTCCACCGCGACAGTGACAAGGTTTGAGACGATGCCCGTCACCTTTCCTGTAGTCTTGTTCATATTGATTTATACTTTAATTTATTTTTTCAAATTTATCTGCCACTCCCGAAAATCAGCTTCCGGAGCGGCCGCCCCGAAGGACCTAAGCACCCGTGTAGTTTACGCCCTTGAATGTGCCGCGCACTTCTCCGACGAGTTTGCGGAACATTTCGCGTCCGCTCTGCTCGTCGAGCCTATACCAGCGGGCCACGACCTGCATCTTCACGATGAACGCGAGCACCGCCTCGATGTCGAAATAGTCGAATACCGTCATTTTGGAGACATTCTCCCAAACAAGGTCGTCCAAAGCCCTTTCACGCACCAGAAGGTCGTCTCCCCGAAGGATGCTTTCCACAGCCTCTTCCTCTTCGAAAGGCAGTTCGAGAGCCTCTCCGTCCTTGCCGAGGAGCACCATAAGGTCTTTATCGGCAGGTCTTCCGAGCTCTTTGTTGAGGTATTTCACCTTCAGGTTCCTCAGGCAGAGGTCGAAGCGGAAATATTCGCGCAGAAAACGGTTTCTGTGTGCGAGTGCTTCGGCATAGAACTCCGGAGTGAGGCAATCCTCGGCATAGCCTTTCATCAGAAAGTCCACCAGAGCATTGTCAGCGGAGTCCAACTGTTCACGAATCTGGGCGATGAACTCGTCGGGAGTCGTGTCAGTGAACCGGAAACCGCTGTCAACCACAGGGAGGCCGGCTATTATATATTCGTAATTTTTCATATTATTTTAATTTCTTTTTGGTCTATATTTGCTTTTCTCATCGGTCACATACGCCCGGTATGCTCCCTC
>ERZ1026882.546-NODE-546-length-20028-cov-20.402944_pt1 | contig 20028 bp, 19 predicted proteins | sample MGYA00380171_ERZ1026882 | MGnify/ENA primary metagenome ERZ1026882 (study PRJEB33269, sample SAMEA4719807) | human gut metagenome | biome: human-associated habitat; feature: organic feature; material: feces | place: Cameroon | collected 2013-10 ...
CTGCTTCTACACCGGAAAAATCCTTGTAGTTGTCCTTTTCCAGCGCATTTGCCTTTTTAATAGCTTCATTAACCTTAGTGTAGTCTGCATCTTTGTAAACAAGGGCAGTAATCGCATCCTCTATTGCTTTCGCCATTGCATCCACTTCACTCTGCTTGGTAATATTCTTGTCACGGACAACGGCATTCACGGCAGCTTCCACACCGGAGAAATCCTGGTAATTATCCTTGTTCAGCGCATTTACCTTTGCAATAGCTTCATCAACCTTAGTGTAGTCTGCATCTTTGTAAACAAGTGCTTTAATCGCATCCTCTATAGCTTTCGCCATTGCGTAAACCTCTGTTTGCTGGGCTTTACTTTTCGCTCGGTCAACAGCGTTAATGGAATCTTCTACCGCAGAATAATTTGTATAAAGGCTGCCATCAAGAGCCGCTGCACTTGCGATGGCCGCATCGACAGATGTGTAATCAGCGGGAATGTTATTGTCATCCCACACAAAAGTTGGATGGCCGATTCCGGCAACCCACTCAACGCCCGCACCGGCATTGGTTCGCAAGCCAGCAAGGACATCTGCGGAGGTAAAGTCTGTGACGGCAGTACCTTGCTCTTCGTTGCTTTGTTCTCCTACATACGCAAGCGGAGACGGGTCATATGCTTTCGTGTCATTCGGCCAATAGCAATTTTCTACTGTGCCGCCGAGGGCATAAGCCACCCAACAAGTATTTCCATCTTTATCTACGCCCATGTCGGTCGTCGTAACCATACAGTTGTTGACTGTTCCCGAGCCCAATTGGTCATCCGTATACCCAACAATTCCGCCAACAGCGGCCGTAATGGAGTTGACAACAATCTTACCATCAAACCAACAATCCGTAACCGTTAAATTGCCGTCAAATCTTGCTCCAACAATACCGCCAATGGTGTCGAACGGCCAATCAGCTGGATCCGGTTCTGTATAATATCCCTCGGAATTTGTGAAATTACCTGTAAGTGTTGCTGTTGAATAGCAACCGGAAATGGTGCAGCCCTGCACGGTAACACCAACGATACCACCAATATTCTTTTCTATTTTGGTACCGCTGTAAATGCTACCAGATGTCCAGCAGTTTGTGATTTTGGACTTGCCCATCCAGTCAACCAAAATACCTTTACCTGCGGCACTGTTATCTTTAGGATCAATCCAGATTTCAGCGTTTGCAACACCAAGGTTTTTAACTTCGCCGTTGTAAACATTGCCGAACAGAGCATTTCTAAGTAAATTATGTGACTCATCCGCACCCTCAATATCTGATTCATGAGAGTAGAGATTTGAGATCACATGACCCTGTCCGTCAAATACACCGCAAAAACTATATTCGGGACAATCTCCACCTCCGCCTGTACCAATCGAAATCCATTCATGCCCGGATAAATCAAGGTCGCTTTCCAAATAGAAAGTTTTCCCCGCAAAATTTGTAGTTCCAGGGTCAGCATTCACAAGCTGTGCCAACCCCGCAAGCTGTTCAGCCGTTGAAATATGGTATTCCGAAGCGTCAGGCGCACTCGTATACCAGCTCGTGTCTGCCGTACCATTCCAACTATCTGCTACATTTTCTTCTGCAAACGCTGTCATCGGAACAAGTGCCATCACAAGGCACAACGCAAGCAGAAGGCTTAAAAGTTTCCTTTTCATTTTCATTTTTTATTCCTCCAAAATAATTTTTACCCGCTATTTTCTTTCTCCGACAGCGGACACATCGGGGAAGATTTAACCGGAAAAGATGTGTTTACCGGTTAGGACTTCACTATTAACCCTAAACCACCACCTTTCTAGTAAACGTCAAAAGCAGAAACCAAGGCACAATGAGCCCTGTCTCCAGCAACTGATTCGTTATAAATTGTATGAAGTAAAACTTAACACGCTGAAAAACGTCGCTATGCTTGAGACGAAAATGATTGTTGAATTTCCGTTTGCCATAGTCAAATTCTCCATCCTTATAGGAAAGACCTGCTGTAAATGCTGTATTATCTAATATAACAGTACAATCCTCTTATATCACAAACCGAAGTGCTGTATGATTGCTGTTTTTCCCTGTTATCGTATAAACAGCATCCTTCGTATCCATTGTATAAACCTGTGGATTTATTTCTTCAGCCGATACCTTTGAAACATCTAATATTTTATTAGCATCCCATGAAAAATACTTCGGTGTTGCCACATTTGCTGCTAACATCGCCACTCCGGCTCCGTCCATCCCCATCAGTGCCATCATCTTTGCAACAGCCGCATCATAGCGTGTCAGATCAAGCTACGCCAATTTCTCATCAGCAAACTCTGCCTTTGCCTCGTCAATGGCGTCAAGCTGTACGGTGACCTCCTCTGCACTATCTTCCGTGATGATGTCTGCATCCGAGAGTGCGTCAATGAGTGCTTGTATCGCTGATATTGCTGTGCCATCTGTCTGAACAGTATTCCCTGACACCGGCTCCTGAGCACTTGTCGTAATCGGCATCATGCCGCCAATCATACAGGTGCTTAACAATATTGCAAGTCCTCTCTTAAATCTTTTCATACTCATCTTTCCTTTCTCTTAGCCTGTAATTTCCCTGAAACAAAAAAAAGACACCATAGTGAATCGCATACTTTATGCATACCATTCTCTATGATATCTTCATGATTTTGCCGACTAATTTCTATCGTTGTTGTCAAGCTGTACTGACTGCATGGATTCATAACGGTGTCCTCCCTTTCCGTTCTGTAAATATGTACAGGTTTTGTCACATCCACCTATAAAAAATATACCATGCAGGTATTGAAATATCAAACGTTATTTTATAAAAAGGCAAATTAATTTTCACAACTTTTGATGAAACAGCATATACTTTTGACGAAACGACATTTTAAGAATTTCTGTTCTTTTTTTCTGTCTCTGCTATCCCAAACCAGTTCTCATATTTCATGGACTGCAGCTTGTCCATGTCATGCAGAATACAACCGCAGTGTCCGGGAAATGTCTGGAAACAAAGTATCCGCAGATTCGCATCTATCTCCGGGCTGTATTCCTCAATTTCCATTTTTTCTCCATACAAGGCAGCCCTCTCATAGCAGCGCAGCCACTTGGCATCCATATTATCAAACAGGCTGGAAAATGTGCTGCCGATCATCTCTTTCAATGGCACACCTTCCAGCTATGCCAGTGCTTCATTGCCGTAGCGGAAGATCCAGTCTACTGCACGGCGTTTTTCATTGAATATCATCTCGATGTCTGTAAAAGCAAAGGGAAATTTATCACAGATTTCATAATATTTGTGATATTCCTCATCCGTCCTGGGCAGATTATGTCCATTGAATTCATCTATCATCAGTTTCTGTTTTTCCCGCCACTCCAGCCGGACTGCCTTTCTTCTTCTCACGGTAAAGTCAATCTCTTCGCCATTGCACAGATAGATTTTATCTTTGATATTCGTGATTGCGGATACCGACACAATACAACCCTTCTTTACCTCGATACAGTTATCACCGAGCATTTCTTTTAATTCATAAATAGGTGTTATGGTCTGTAGTATATCCCCATCTATCAGATGAATCAGGCTGAGGTATTCTGATTTGATGATATAGAGAATATCCGCTGTTCGTATCTTCTTTTTTACGCGTTTTGATATGATTGTAATGTATTCCTGTTTCATTTGACGCCTCCCTGATGCCATATATTTCTATTGTACTTTATCTCTTATCTCTTTATATCGCAGCTCTTCAGTGCTTTATATCTATATATTCCTGCAAGTAAAAGCACCGGTGCCACAATTCCCGCAAGTATTCCAAGCCTCATATCTCCTGCCGCACCTGTCACAAAGCCTACCAGTGTCGGACCTGACGAACAGCCCAGATCTCCTGCAAGCGCCAGCATGGCAAACAGAAGCGTTCCTCCTCTTTTCAAAGCTACAGATGCCTTACTGAAGGTTCCCGGCCACATGATACCTACGGAGAAGCCACAGATGCCGCAGCCGATCAGCTCCACAATCGGTATAGGTACAATTGAAATACACAGATATGACGCTATACAAAGCACACAGCTTCCTTTCATGAATTTATCCAAATCAATTCTGTCACCGTATTTGCCATAAATCAGCCTTGAAAGACCCATGAGTATCGAAAATGTCATCGGTCCAACCAGATCTCCCATTGTCTTTGCAATTCCAAGCCCTTCCTCTGCAAATGTGGATGCCCACTGGCTCACCGCCTGCTCAGAGGCACCTGAGCACACCATCATTAACATCAGAACCCAAAATATTTTTTCCCTGAAAAGCTCCTTTATGCTCATTCCCTTATCACCCTCATCCGTGAGGCTGTATATCGGAACCTTTGTGAAAAGTATCATGTTTCCTATTGGAATAATTGTCCAAAAAAGCGTAAGCACCTTCCAGTTCTCTATCCCAAATATCGTAAAAAAGAGCGTAGATATAAGCACAACCCCAGTACATCCCCAGCAATAAAACGAATGTAAAAGGCTCATCGCTGCCTCCTTGTTGTCTGTGGGACAGGCCTCTATTATCGGACTGATGAGCACCTCTATAAGCCCACCTCCGACAGCATAAATGCATACCGCAATAAGTATGCCCACAAAATGATTTGCACACAGCCCCGGTAGAACTGTAAGAAGCGCCAGTCCAAGTGCTGCACAGATATGTGCTATTATCACAGAGGCTCTGTATCCTATCCTGTCAATAAAGCCCGCAGAAAGCATATCAATCAATAGCTGTATCATAAAATTTACAGTAATAAGCAGTGTAATCTGCTCAATCGGAATATGGTAGCTTTTCTGAAATGTCACAAACAAAAGCGGTACAAAGCTATTTACTATTGCCTGGACTATGTAGCCTGTGAAGCAGGCGTATGTCGTCTTTTTGTAATCAAAGGTCATGAATTTATACTCCTGTCGTATTTTTCTTTTACGTTGTGATACGTTATGATATCTTTAATCATAATTGGAATATTCCAAATGTCAATATAATTGATGCCAATACATCCGTTGACAGAATGCTTTTTCTGTATTACTATATATAATACAAACAATACAATTATATCACTTGCAAATTTTTATCAGGTTACAGCCTGCTCATAAATATTGATGCATTTCAAACAGGCTATGACATATAAACAGTAAGCTACAGGAGGTTCACATGATAATAGAACTCGACATGTCAAGCAGTACCCCGATATATGTACAGCTTAGAAACCAGATTGTAAAGGGAATAGGCAAAGGCGAGCTAAAGACCGGCGAAAAGCTTCCGACCGTGCGCCAGCTTGCAAGCGATGCCGGTGTAAACACAATGACGGTCAATAAAGCCTATCAGATTTTGAAAAATGAGGGATTTATCCGTACAGACAGACGGCTCGGCGCTTTTGTGTCAGAATCCATCGCAGATGATACCGACTTCACTGAAAAGCTGGAATCAGAGCTTGAGCTTTTAAGTGCTGAGGCCTGTCTCACCGGAATGAGCCGTGAGGAATTTTTATCAATGTGCGATAAAATGTATTCACAAATGAAACCATGTACCGCTTAGCAGAGGAGGCTGACTATGGAAATTATGATGTTTATTATCTTTATAGTTACAAACCTTTTTATCATACTATGTATGCAATTTGCGTACACATACGCCTATAAATATGAAAATGGCATGTATCTCAATGTACATATTCCATCAGCTCACAAAGAAGATGCCGAAGTAACCGAAATCGTCAACACCGGAAAATGCAAAATGAAACACTTTCAAATTGCCAATGTGATTATCTCCATTGCGATATGCTTTATTGTTTTTGTTAACATCGCCGTTTTTGTTCTGGTATATATTGTCTGGATGTTTGCATATATATTTGGAATCATTCATATTCCAAACAGCTCCCACCGGAAAATGTATGCTCTGAAAATACAAAACGGATGGATAATAGAAGCCCAACGCAAAAAGGTTTATATAGACACCCGCGTTTCTGCAGAAGCCGGTGCCACGACAGTCAGCTATAAATGGCACGCACTCTTTTTAATTACTGAGCTTGCGGCATATATACCATACTTTATGCTTGGTGATGCCCATTACAATATCCTTATGATTTCGCTGTTTTTGTGCTCTGTTTTAATATCCACACTTTCGCTGGTATTTCATGCTTTTATAAACAAAAGCGAGCGCCACGTATACAGCATGGATTCAAAGCTCAATCTTATTGTCAACAATACTATGAAAAAATATAAAAGCATCGCCATGCTTCTCCTAAGCGGATTAAACGCTGTCGCATGGATTTATGTAGCATTATACACAGGCATCACCGGATTATTTCCGGCATCATCCTATTATGTGTATATTTTCATTCAGTTAATAGCAGTTTTGGGATTTATTGTTCCAATTTATATGGGCTTAAACAGAAAGAAGGAACTGCTGTCTGCCAACACCTCACCAATAGATGTGGACGATGATGAATACTGGAAAACCGGCTACTACTATAATCCCGACGACAAACATATTCTCATTGAAAACCGCATGCAATCCGGCAACTACACATTCAATTATGCTAAAAAAGGTGCGTGGATTTTCACAGGAATAACCGGTGCAATAATAGCCGGCTGTATCATTTTAGTGTTTGTCTGCATGCTTCCTTTGATTAATATACATGAAAAAATAACTCTGACAAACAATAACCTTACCATTTCTGCCGGTGGCTATACAAGCGAGATTGATGTAAATGACATCATAGAGCTTAAGCTTCTGGATGAGCTGCCTGATGACAGTTTCCTGCGTACAAACGGAGCCTCTACCGACAGCTATGATATCGGCAGGTACAAAGGACGCACCATTGGAAAATGCAGCCTGTATGTATTCGACGGATACGCTCCTATTCTCATGATAAAAACCGATGATACACTGGTGTTTGTTAATTCTAAGGACGATGGGGAGATAGAGAGGTTGTATGAAGAATTAAGTCAATAAATTTGTTTTTTTTATGTTATACTGTAATTGTATAATTAAAAAGAAAGCAGGCTAAATCTATGAAAACACGACAAGAAGCATTAGACTACGGCTTATCATTTCCAAATACATATCAGGAGGCCCCATTCCACGACCCAAACTGGCAGCTCGTCCGCGTAAAGGACAGCAAAAAAGTTTTCCTGTGGACCTACGAGCGCAATGGTTTTATCAACTTAAATGTCAAGGTATCTCCTGCCTGGCGCGACTTCTGGAGAGATGCCTTTCCATCGGTCATCCCCGGCTGGCACCAGAACAAGGACAACTGGAATACCATCATTCTCGATGGCAGCATACCGGATGATGCTATAAAAAACATGATTGCAGACAGCTATGACCTTGTCACCTATAATCCGACCCGGCTCATATATGAGGCTGTAAAAAGGATTCCAAAGGGCTGTGTTGCCACATATGCACAGGTTGCTGAGCTTGCAGGCAACAAAAAAATGTGCCGGGCTGTCGGCAATGCCCTGCACAAGAATCCCAATCCTCATAAAATTCCATGCTACAGAGTAGTAAATGCAAAGGGTGAGCTGTCAGGGGCATTTGCCTTCGGCGGAGCCGATGAACAGGCTAAACGGCTAAGAGCGGATGGCATTGAGGTCATAGACGGCAGGGTTGACCTTGATAAATATGGAATACAGATTGTGGATGATGTTATATATGCAAAAACAACAGTGGAACCATTTACTTAAATAATGGTTCCACTGTTGTTTTTGAGCTTCTTCTTTCGATGCAATAAAAAAATCATCATAATCACTTTGCTCTCTTTTTTGCTTTAGTCTTGCAAGATTTCTTCCTATTTCACGATCAAATATACCTGTTGCAACATAATTTTTATTAAAATATGCTATAACATCCTTATGCCTTTTAAAATCAACACGTTCCAAGGCTAAGACTGCTCTTGCGGCATAAAAGGAAGCATAATACGCTCTATTTATAGAATCTTTAAAATGTTTGTTTTCTAAACACTCCCTGGCAACATTTAAAGTTTCCATTGACGTTTCCATTCTATATTTTGCTAAACTAATACAATTTTCCTCAAGCAATAATAATTCCCTCCTTTTGTATATTTGAATAATACGGCAAGCTGTTTACCCAATTTTTAAAGTGTTTTTCATTTTTAATATTCACACTTATCGGCACACCATACTCAAGTTCAATATCATAAGCTGCATCAAATATTTCATCCTCTATCTGTATAATCCTATCATCCGTCAGCTCCGTCAAAACCATTATATCCATATCTGAATTATCTCCATAATCTCCTCTTGCATATGAACCATATAATATCATCTGCTTTAACGAATCACCCATAATGCTTTTTGTCTTATTTCTGAACTCACATAATATCCGGTTTCTATCACTCATATTATCACTTCCTAATTCTTATAAAACAATTGTAGCTATTCATTTTCGCACCATATTTCTGATAAATATATCTTAACATCAAACCCTATTAAATACAAGAAACAGTTGCATCCTCTTATATATACAGCTTCCGAAACTGCGCCGGTGTCATCCCTGTAAGTTTCCTGAACATGACGATAAAATGGCTGGCATCTGAGTACCCCACATCAGATGCTATATCCTGCACCTTGCGCCTGCTGTTTATAAGCAGTAACTCCTTGGCTTTATTGATGCGGTAGTTGGTCAGGTACTCATACACCGAGCAGTTCATAAACTCCGTAAAAACACGCGATAGATATTGCTGCGATACAAATACACCATCAGCAAGCTCCTTGGCACTGATATCGTCCATGTAGCTTTCTTCTATAGCATCTATAACAGGCTTTATAAAACGTACATAGCTTTGGTCATCATTATCGTGTGTGTGATTAGACTGGTCTGAAAGCAAAAGCATGATGCCATAACAGTCGAGTGAGAGCATTTGCGTATCACTGGAGCGTTCCTTAAAGTCTTCTACAGCCCTGTTAATCGCTTCCGACACCTCCATCCCCTTATTCTCATCAATCAGCCGGTATTCCTTTTCATCAAACATTTCCCTGAAGGCTGCCGCCATTGTCCCTGTAAAAGTGGCAAACTCTGTTTTCCATGGCAGGCTATTGCCGGATGAGATGTTTTTATTGTGATAGGAGTGTGGCACGTTTGGAGCAATAAGAATCCCCTGCCCCTTTTGCAGCTCAATCGTATGACTGTTTGACAAAATATTGTCTGAAACAGCCTGATTTCTGCTGTATACTGTCACCTCACCCACACCCTCCTTTGTCTGTAAATAATGGTACAGCGGATACCCCTCCGGGCGCGTCACGCTTTCCTGCTCCCAGTCATTACCGACAGAGTCGAATTGAAACGGTTCTCTTGCGAAATTGCTTCCAAAATAAATAGGCATGCTTTCTCCTTTCAAAAACAGTTTAGTTTCAGAATGTTATATAATTTGGTTTATGATGTTATACTATTTTCCGTAAATCTATTATATGATTAGTGCATAAGGAAACACACTTATAGTTTAAGAATATCATAATATTGGGGTTAATACCATAACGGAGGAAAAAAATGCAGTCAAAATTCAAAAGAATCCTTTTCGGAGGAGATTATAATCCAAATCAGTGGCCTAAGGAGGTCTGGGAGCAGGACATGGCATACTTTAAGGATGCCCATATCAACAGTGCCACAATCAACGTTTTTTCATGGGCTAAAATACAGCCATCTGAGAATGAGTATAATTTCACAGAGCTTGACGAGATAGTTGATATGCTCTCAAACGAAAACTACGACATCGTCATGGCAACATCCACAGCGGCACTGCCTGCATGGATGGTCAAAAAATATCCTGAGACAATGAGCACCGACTCCGAGGGACGCCATCATAAATTTGGAGCCAGACACAATTTCTGTCCAAACTCCCTGGTATATCAGAAGTACGCAAAGGCTCTTGCGACAGAGCTTGCAAAACGCTATAGCGGCAATAAAAATATTTCTGTATGGCACATCAATAACGAGTACGGCGGATACTGTTACTGTGACAACTGTCAGAAGCAGTTTCGTGTATGGCTCAAGGATAAGTACAAGACTCTTGATGCCGTAAATGATGCCTGGAACACAGAGTTCTGGGGACACACCTTCTATGACTGGGATGAGATAGTCGTACCTAACGAGCTCAGCGAGGAGGCCTGGGGTGGCATGACAAGCTTTGCCGGAATATCAACAGACTACAGGCGTTTTTACTCTGACAGCATGCTGAACTGCTATAAGCTGGAGCGTGATGCAGTAAAAGCTATCATTCCCGATGCACTTGTCACAACAAACCTGATGGGTACCTTCAAGGGTCTTGACTATTTCAAGTGGGCTAAGGAGATGGATATCGTGTCGTGGGATAATTACCCTGCATACGACACACCATGGAGTATGGTTGCGATGACTCACGATTTGATGCGAGGTCTTAAGGATGAGCCATTCATGCTCATGGAGCAGACTCCAAGCCAGCAGAACTGGCAGCACTACAATTCATTGAAGCGTCCGGGACAGATGCGTGCACAGAGCTATCAGACCATAGCCCACGGTGCAGACACTATCCAGTTCTTCCAGCTCAGACGAAGCAAGGGTGGCTGTGAGAAATTCCACGGTGCTGTAATAGCACATGTCGGAACAAACGACACAAGAGTATTCAGGGAGACTGCACAGCTTGGAAGAGAGCTTGAAAGCTTCGGCACAAGGACACTTGGCACACGTAATAAATCAGATGTGGGAATCATCTTTGACTGGGACAATTACTGGGCACTTGAGTACACAAGCGGACCTACACAGGACCTTAAATATGTTGACCAGATTCACCACTATTATGAGTATTTTTACAACAAAAATATCTCAATCGATATGATTCCGGTTGATGGTGATTTTTCAAAGTATAAGGTGATTGCCGCACCTGTTCTGTACATGGTAAAGGAAGGCATGAAGGAAAAGCTTGAGCAGTTTGTGAAAAACGGCGGTACTCTCATCACAACATTTATGAGTGGTATTGTTGACCAGTCTGACAACGTGCATCTGGGCGGATATCCGGGACCGCTTCGCGAGATGGCAGGTGTCTGGGTTGAGGAGATTGACGCGCTCGCACCTGAGCAGTCAAACACTGTAAGCTTTTCGGATGGAAAAGAATATAAATGCAATCTGCTGTGCGACCTGACGCACCCGGAAGGGGCAGAGGTACTCGCCACATATGAAAGCGATTTCTATGCAGGAATGCCTGCTGTCACAAAAAACAGCTACGGAAAAGGCCATGTATACTATGTTGCCACACAGCTTGAGGCAGCCGGACTTGCAAGGGTGCTTGATGAAGCCACAATTGAAGTGTCTGTATCAGGTGTCATTGCTGAAAAGACAGGTCTTGAAATTACATGCCGCGAGAGCGAAAATACACGTTTTTACTTTGTGATGAATTTCACTGATGAAAAGCAGACTCTTCCTGCAAGCCTTGTAGGAAAGGTTGATCTGATCACCGGCGAAGCAGCTAAAGAGGGCGATGTGATGAATAAGTGGGATGTGAAGATACTTCAGGAAGCACTATAAGAGAGCCTTATGCATTAAAACATATATTAAGCTACACAAAAAGCCGCTGCATGCACGCAACGGCTTTTATATTTTGCATCTATTTTTTAGATTCTATTATTTTACAGTGACTTTTTTCGGAAAGGAAAAGACACAGCTGCTGCTCCGATAAGAAGCATTCCAAGCATAAGAGCGACATTCAGATTGTCATCTGTTTTTGCTGCTTTTTCGTTCTTTATATTCTGTGACTTTGTTGTATTCCCGGCATTATCAGCCACCTTATCAGTTTTATCTGTGGTCTTGATATCAGCCGGCTTCTTGTCATCCTGAGGCTTTACTACTGTATCAGGGTTTGTAACGACTGCTTTCTCAGCTGTTTTCTTAACAATTACATAGGTTGAGAACTTATTTGTCTCAAATGAAATTTTGCCGTCTGAAACTGTTGCATCAAGCACATCATAGCTTCCATTATGCTCCCTGACAACTGAATATTCACTGTCTTTATCAAAATCCTTGATAGCGACATCAAGTCGGATTGGTTTCTCAAATTCAGTGATATCATTTACCCAGTAATTATCAGCGCTGATTTCCTGCATATTTGTTCCCTTGCTTACTATATTTTGAAGGGAAATATCCAGATTGGCAACAACCTCTTTCTTTACTCCATCGGTGGCAGCAATCTGTTCATTTGCCTTTGTAGTATCCGAAGCACTGTCTGATACATCTATCTTCAGATTTCCCGATGCTGCGGCATTATCACCATTGCTGATTTCAATTTTTCCTACTGCTGCAGAGCTTACATCTGTGACATCAGCTGCCTTTACAAATGCACCCTTGAAATGCACATTTGTCTGTGGCATTGTGAAAGTAAATGTAGATTTTTTATCCTGCGGTGCAAGAGTATTTCCATTAAGGGATATACTGTCAAGCTGATAGCCATAATCCGGAACAAGCTCAACAGTTACCTGCTGCCCCGGTTCTACTACCAGATTTCCACCATCCTTATTACCCGGATTATTTGCAAACATATCCCAGTCCGTGAAATCTGTTTTATCTCCAACCTTAATAATTTTTGCTGTACCATGCTCCAGATATGCATCCTCTCCATATCTCTTTGCATCATATGCCCACGTTACTGTATAGCGTACCTTATCTATCTGGATAAAGGTCTGACCAGCATTGATTCTCACTGCATTATTCTTTCCTATCTGCACAGGTGTCTGGAGCATATAGCGGCCTGCCTCATCAGTCAGATATGCCATGATGCTTGTAACAGCTGAATCAAACTCATATGAGCTTCCGTTCTTTTGAACCTTTGAATTTGCATCTGACGCCAGCTCCTTCAACGACTTATAATTTACCCCATTATCAAGACTTACCATTACAAGTGCTGCCAGCTCATCTGTGCCTGCCGCATCGCCCTCCACACGAAGCTGTATTGTTTGTGTTGCTCCCTGTGGCGGCATGCCCGGCTGCTGATTATGCTGTGGTTCTCCCGGTCTGCCCTCACCCGGCTGTTGATTCTCTTGCTGCACCCCATCTGCCCATATATGCTGCACCGGTGCAATCGCAAGCACCATAACAAGTGCAAGCATAACAGCCATTATTCTTTTGATTTTATTCATATTGCCTCATTCTCCCTTCCACGCATACTATATGATGACACTCTAAGTGCATGTCATTTATGCGTTTTACAAGTTATTACGATAGGAGAATTGTACCATTACACACAAAAAAAGGACAGTTGACATTCGTCTCAAAATGTCAAAATTCCCTTAAAATCACTGTTTTTCACGCGTCCAGCTGTAATAGAACTGTACCAGTCCCATGCGCGCCTTGGTCTGAGTTTTTTCATTCATATTTGCAATATGTCTGTAGAGGGCTGCGCGCGAAACTGCCAGCTGCTTTGCCACATCCTGCATGCTTTCATCAGAATGCAAAAGATAATCAAGCACTTCACCCTCACGCGGTGTGAGATGAAATTTCTGCACAAACAACTCGAGCAATTCATCATCTGTCATTTTTACCGTCTCATAGACTGTAATTTCAGCTTTGTCCTCTGCCTGTCTCTTCCTATACACATTTTCCTGATTATGCGATGCAACGGATGAATATATTTCTGTGTCACCCCTGCGCAGCTGTTCATGATAAGCAAATACAATCACACTGGTCACCGCAAACAATAGCACACCGGTAATCATGGTGACATACTGCGGTGCTCTCATGATATAAAGTGATACCCCTGCCACCACGACAGCAGCTGTATTGTTCACAGCTCTGCCCATCCCGGCCCAAAGCGCCGGCTTATCAGTATGACATGCAAATATCATAAATCTTGAAGCAAAATAGACTGAGAAAAATCCTGCTGACAAATAAAAAATGATAAGCCCTATCATAAACGGTCCTCCACAACTAATCACAATCAGACATGTTGTGGAAAGCAAAAGCACTATATACATGATAAAATCCATCATCCTATTATCATCCGCACTATATAAAAATCCGGCAACAATACCGCTGTATGCCAGAATGATTCTGGGCCACTGCCCGATATCCACACTTCCTGCAGCATGAACCAGTGTAACAGCATTATCAAGTGTTGCAAACACAAATGTCATGACAAACACTATCAATATAAGGATTATTCCAAGCTTTTTAGGCGCATACCCATAGCCCCTATCTGCACTCCCTGTATCCGAATTTTCCACAGAAGATACACCATCAGAGCTTAAATATCCACACACCTCACATAAGCTCCCGGCACAGAATACTGTCATAATAATCATAGCTGCCGCAAGAAAAATCACCTGACACATACCATCCGCTATCAGGTTATTATGCACAAGCTGCAGTAAAATTCCAATTCCATATGATATTCCTGCCAGCTGTGTAATCCCATTTAACCCATCATCAAGCCGCTTCACCGCAAGAGCCGCCTGTGTATGGACAAGGCTTCCAAAATATCCCAGCACAATAAACAGAATAATTCCAAAAAGTAATTCTCCCGCATAGTTGCCTGTCAGATATATGCCTATCATACATATCAAAGAGAGCACACCTGAAATGCATGGTATTATTTTTTTATTAAAGCTCCTTCTGTCACAAAATCTGTCAATAAAATAATATGATAAAAATCCCGGCACACTGCTGCCTAAAATAAAGCTCTGTGCCATAACCACACCGTTTGAATCAGTAAATACAGCCATTCTGTTATCAAACATATACTCGCTGCACAGAAAGACAAAATAAAAAAGAGCAAGCGAAATAATATTTCCGGATAGTTTTTTTATACTATTTATATTCATCTCACCTGCTCCTTAACAACAATAAATATATCATTTCTTTACCATACACCGCTTCTTAAAGAAAGAAATTCCATAGCAGAGCACCTCATCATAATCCTCCTCAAGCTGCTTTGCATACATCTGATTCTCTATCTGCTTTAAAGCTTCATCACACTTACACTCAAGCTTTTCAAGCTGTCTTGTGTATTTTGCTTCAAACACTGCTACCCTGCCATTTATCTGGTCCTTCACCACCACATCACTTCTGCCATCGCCATACTCCTTATTTGACTCCACCATATAGCCTGCTCCGGCAAAAATTCCTGCCAGAAATGCATGGTAAAAATCCTCTTTGTAATCATGATAGCTGATGGTTCTGCGTAAGAGTCTGTTTAATTCGCCCTGAAGCTCCTGTGTATTACCACTCCAGACAGCATCAAACAATGCGCTTCTGTTCCATTTTGGTGCACTTTCATCAAACCATCTGATGACCGTTGTCTCATATATTTCTCTGATTTCCTCGTTTGGTATTGTCAGAGCAGTAAACCTGCCCGGCAGTGGATTTTCCAAATTGTCAGCCCGGACACTTGTCAGATATCCGGTCAGGTACAAAATGCTCCACAGGTTCTCTTCCGATGAATGAAGATAGTCATATGTCAGATTTTCGTCAACCTGCTGCACTATATATCCTCCGGAAAGAAGTGTCTCAAGCTTTTGAGTAATACTGCTTCCCGCATAATCGATAAATGATCTGATAATTGCATTATCACTAGTATTTTTCCAATAGCTAAGTGGTTTTGCATCAGGCTTACGCTGTAAATCAAGCACGTAATTCATCACATCCCACGGACAATAAACATCCACATCTCCAAAATGATATCCATCATACCATTTTCTTATATTTTCTGACTGATTAAAAATATCAGCATCCTTTAATATCTCATCAACCTCACTCTGAACAAATCCAAAATACTCGGTAAGCCGTGAGTCTGCAACAGAATCCGAAACAAAATTATTCGTTCCCGTAAAAATACTTTCCTTCGCAATCTTAAGACAGCCCGTTACAACAGCAAATTTTAAGGCGCAATTATCCTTCAATGCCTGCATAAGACCCTTCATCATATCAAGCATCTGTCTGTAATAACCGCCTGCATTTGCCTTTGCAATCGGCACATCATATTCATCAATAAGTAAAATGACCTGTCTGTCATAATACAAATTCATGAGCGTTGTAAGAAGCCGTAAGCTGTTCTTAAGCTCGGTCTGCGTTGCCTCTCCTGCAGCAATATTTCTAAATGTCTTTCTCTGGTATTCAGTAATCCTCTCATCATCAAGCAGATATAAATGCTCATTAAAAAGCTCTGCGATAACAGAAGAAAGCATCGCACATGCACTGTCAAAATCCAGACCATCTACCTGACGGAATGACACAAAAATTACAGGCCATTTATTCATCCATTCTTCACACAGACTCTGATGCGACATAATATCAAGACCCTCAAATAACACTTTTGAAGCTTTTCTTATATCAAAAAAACTCTCAAGCATACTCATAGCCAGTGTCTTTCCAAACCTGCGCGGTCTGGTAATCATAGTAACCTCCGTCCCTGGTGACTGTAAAAGCTCATATATCAGATTGGTTTTATCGACATAATAATAATTATTCCGTCTTATTTCTGTAAAATTTGAGATTCCTACCGGAATGTTTAATGCCATAATATGCGCACTCCTTCTGCCTGTTTTCTGATAAAATTATAGTAACATTAAACAGCCCTAAATACAAGGAAAGCCGCTGCATTTTTGTATCATTCACAACCGGCAAAATCCCGGGTTGTCCGTACACACCTTAGTGTGACAGACAACCCGGGATTCTGAATAGCTGTTTTAATATTATTTCGATAATCTAAGCGTAACAACACTGCATGCCGGAAGAGTAACCTTCACACCGGTCTGTGTATTTTCATATGCTGTGAAATCCTTCTCATCCACTACCTCAGGTGCTTCAAAGGTATTGTGTGCATCCATGTCACCTTCGATGTATCTGGCCTCACTTACACTGTATTTGTCACCCTCATTTGTGAGCATAATATCAACATCCTCTGACGACTCAAGAGAATTATTTGTAAGTGTGACTGTAATCACTCCATCCTTATCCTCTGATACAGACTCAAAAACCTTAGGAAGCTCATTCTTACCAGAGCCAACAGTAGCTCCTCCTACAAGAGAGCTGTCCAAAAGAGCTGCGCCCTGATGATGTCTCATCATATGGAATACATAATATGTAGGTGTCTTTATCATCTTATCGCCGTCTGTGAGCATTACAGACTGAAGCACATTTATAAGCTGTGCAATACATGCCATCTTCACACGGTCGGAATGCTTGTTAAAAATGTTTAATGTCATACCTGCAACAAGCGCATCACGCATTGTGTTTTGCTGATATAAGAATCCCGGATTGGTACCAGGCTCCACATCTGACCAGATGCCCCACTCATCAACAATAAGACCAATATTCTTATCAGGATCATACTCATCCATTATAGCTCCATGACGATTGATGAGCTCCTCCATGAAATATCCTCTCTTAAGAGTCTGATAAAAAATATCCTCTGTAAAATCTGTCGCACTTCCCTTGATATTCCAGTCATCCTCTGTCTCCGGAAGTGTGTAATAATGAAGAGATAATCCATCCATCAGACCATGGAGTTTCGGATCACAATGGTCAAAGCATGTAGCCATAACCTTCTTTGTCCACTCATAGTCATCCGCATTTGAACCACAGCAGATTTTGTTGATTGGCTGATTGCCTGCATAGTTTCTGACATAAGTCTGGTATCTGCGGTATTCATCTGCATAATGCTCAGGGCGCATGTTTCCACCACATCCCCAGTTCTCATTTCCCACACCGAAGTAGTCAATAGTCCATGGGTCTTCGTGTCCGTTTTCCTTACGCAAATCAGCCATAGGTGATACTCCGTTAAATGTGATGTACTCTACCCACTCACTCATCTCGCGTACTGTTCCGCTTCCTAAATTTCCGTTCACATATGTCTTACAGCCCAATTGTCTGCAAAGCTCAAAAAACTCATGTGTTCCGAAGCTGTTGTCCTCAACTACACCACCCCAGTGTGTGTTGATCATCTTTTTTCTCTTCTCTTTAGGACCGATTCCATCCATCCAGTGATACTCATCTGCAAAGCAGCCGCCCGGCCAGCGGAGCACAGGTATCTTCATTTCCTTTAATGCATCTACAACATCAGTACGCATGCCGTTTACGTTTGGTATATCTGAATTCTCCCCTACAAATAATCCCTCGTAGATACATCTTCCAAGATGCTCTGAAAAATGTCCATAAATTTCCGGAGCAATTGTACTCTTTTTATTCTCATTATTTACAATAATTTTTGCCATAGTTTCTCCTTTATCTCTTATACATTTATCCTGCTCTGCCATTGTTGCACACATAAGTGCACTGATTGTTAATATATTTTGCTTATGCACATAATATACATGAGAGTAGCTGCAATGTCAATATTTATTTTAGATTATTTTAAACTATTTTACACACTATTTAATAATACCTAAAATTTTATTTTATTTTCGTTTTGAAACGCATGTAAGTTATACATATTGCACAATATATTTAAATTATTTTAAAACATATTTCAATATAGCTTAAAACTATACAATAATATATTGACAACATAGGAGCTTATTCCTATAATTAAAACATGATTTACACACAAGAACTCGTTGTTAATTTTATAAAATATTTTAGGAGAATCTATATATGATACATATCACATCATTAGACGATGGTCTCGAACTGTTTAAAGCTCTCGGCTCTGATATTCGTATCCAGATTTTAAAAATTCTGCTCGAGAATAACCAGATGAGCATGAATCAGCTTGCAAACGAGCTAAACATCAGCAATGGAGCTTTAACCGGACATATAAAAAAGCTTGAGGAGTGTGGACTTATATCCGCCTCAAACGATTCATCCGGTCACGGCAACCAGAAGCTGTGTTCACTGATTCAGGATCGTATATTAGTAGAAATTGAAAAACCAATAGACTTAAGTAACGTATACAACACATCCATCAAGGTAGGGCAGTTTTCATCTCACAATATCTGTCCAACCTGTGGCCTGGCTACATCCTCATTTGTGATAGGAGAGCTCGATGACGTGCGTTACTTTGACCATCCTGACCATTTCAATGCAGACATTATGTGGTTCACAAAGGGCTATGTGGAATATGTAATTCCAAACCTCATTCCACGTAATCAGAAAATCACCCAGCTTTCACTCTCAGCCGAGATAAGTTCTGAGGCTCCGGGCATCGACAACGACTGGCCAAGTGATATAAGCTTTTACATAAATGACACTCTGGTCGGCACCTGGACCTCTCCCGGTGACTATGGAGATGTACGCGGAATGTTTACCCCTGAATGGTGGCCTCAGAACTGGAATCAATACGGTCTCCTCAAGCTTTTAGTCATAAATCATAAAGGCACCTTCATAGACGGTCTTAAGATATCAGATATCACAACCTCTGAGCTAAAGCTTGACTACACAAGCACTATACGCTTCCGCATAGCTGTCGAGGAGGATTCTGCCCATGTCGGCGGACTCACAATATTCGGAAAAAGCTTCGGTAACTACGATCAGGACATTGTTGTATCCATCAATTATGAACCTCTTGACACTGAAAAAAACACTAAATAATAATAAAATGACTGCGGAAATCAAAACCGCAGTCATTTTGTTATTATTTTATTTGTACTACCACTTTTTATGAGGGCAGTGCGAAACGCCTGTAAGCGCCCGAAGCTCCACATAACAGCCGCATGCATTACAGGTTCCGGCATTTAGCCTGTCACACGCCTTGCACACTGCAAGCCTAGCCTCATACTCTTTTTCCGGCACTCTGTCCTCGCCCTTTATCGCATCAACATATTTTTTTATCATTGCTGCGTCGGCCTCTGCCATTTCTCTAAGCAGACACTTCTTACATATCAGTTCCATGTGATGTCCCCTTTCTTTTGCCTTATCAGTTATACGAAAACACAGGTCGTCCAGCATTTATAGATTTAATATATCAGATAAAAACCTATAACACAATATATATTTTAAATTTTATCAAATTATTTTACATTAATTAAAACATTAAAGTTTTTACATGTATACAATCGAGTAGGAGGCGGTGGCTAACCGCTGTCCTCTCACAGCACCGTACGTACC
>ERZ1026882.552-NODE-552-length-19912-cov-7.250894_pt1 | contig 19912 bp, 17 predicted proteins | sample MGYA00380171_ERZ1026882 | MGnify/ENA primary metagenome ERZ1026882 (study PRJEB33269, sample SAMEA4719807) | human gut metagenome | biome: human-associated habitat; feature: organic feature; material: feces | place: Cameroon | collected 2013-10 ...
GCGCTTGGGACGGGCACGACCATATCGGCGACCTCGCCCACACCGTGCCCACCGACGCACCGCTCTGGCACAAGTGGTTCAAGACGTGGCTGCTCGCCATGGTGAGCCAATGGCAGAACCAGCCCTCGCGACTCTACGGCAACAGCGTTGCGCCGCTGCTCATCTCGCCTCAGGGCTACCACAAGAGCACGTTCTGCCGCCAATTGCTGCCCGACGTCCTGAAGTGGGGCTACACCGACTGCCTCACCCTTTCCGACCGCCGTCAGGTGATGCTCGCCATGTCGCAGCAGCTACTCATCAACCTCGACGAGTTCAACCAGATATCGCCGCGTGTGCAGCAGGGTTTTCTGAAGAACGTTATCCAGCTGCCCTCGATAAAGGCGAAACGACCTTATGGCACGCACCTTGAGGAGCTGCCGCGCAAGGCGTCGTTCATAGCCACGAGCAACATGACCGACATCCTCTCCGATCCGTCTGGCAACCGTCGTTTCATCGGCATCGAACTCACGGCGCCCATCGACACCAGTCGTGTGCCCGACCACCATCAGCTCTTCGCCCAGGCGCTGCAGCTCCTGCGCAACGGTAGTCGCAGCTGGTTCGACAAGGCAGAGACCGAGCAGATAATGCTCTGGAACCGCCGCTACGAGATACAGGAACCAGCCGACCAATACTTCAGCCTCTGCTTCTCCGTCGCCAACGATCCGCTCGACCCTGCTGCTGAGTGGCTCTCCACCGCCGAAATCTTCGACGTCATAAAGCAGAAAGTCGGCTCCTCCCTACAAGTCAACACCCTCATCGCCTTCGGTCGCAAGCTCGCCAACATGCCAGGCATGCGCCGCCGCAAGTGCGAAACCTGCACGCGCTATCTTGTGCGAAGGGTAGGGCAGTAAGCTGGAAGATAGGTAAGCGTCTCCGATATATTCATAAAAAAAAATATCACTCAAGCTTTTATTCTTGAGCGATATTTTTTTCATTTATCCGCCATCAAGTCACGGGAATATAGTCCATTCAGGCTGGAAGATAGTCCGTTCAGGCTGGCAGATAGGCTGGCAGATAATCCCTTCTTAGCAATATCTTCCAGCCTTTATAATGTTGATAATGAGCGCTGTATAGCATTTCTGGAAGATATGGCAGATTTTTTCACGTACTTGATTTTATATAGATATCAATTACTATTTTCCAAATATCGCCTTTAATATTATTTTTCCGATTTTCCTCTCTATACCAGTTTTAGTAGTAGGAATACCAGTTTGGCGAGCTATTTTTTGTTTTGTCTGAGTCATTCTTAATAGCCCCTAATAGTTGTCAATCATCTTTCATTATTCTTTTCTCCATCAATATCAAAGAGAGCAACCACAAGGCAACAAGAACATCAACAATGTTCCACATGGTTCTACCAAGTACAATCTTCACAAATGGTTGAAATAGCAACGCTAAAGCTCCAAAAACTATAGTAAATGTATGTTGACCTTTACCATAATAATGGTATGCTGACACAGCAAAAACAATCATTGCAACAAATCGTACCAACATGTAATAGCCATAAGGAAACGGGGCAAGACAAAGCAAAAGCAATACCGATAATACTATATATGTATACTTCATACTAAATGAAATCGTGATTTTAATAGAATACAAATGTTCCGCTGAATTTGACTTTTTTCAATTTGATATTTTCTAATTAAATTCAATTGTGTTATCATTATAATTTATAGTTACTTTACCAAATTTTGCTAAGGCTGATTGGCCAAGCAGAAGTGGAGCCTGAATATTATCAACTACAGAAGCTTCTACATTTTTAAGAATAATATCACCAATTTTTACCGTACGTAATAAGATAACTGTACCTACGGATACGTAACCATTTGCATCTGAGTATTGAGCTTGGCCAACTATGTCATCCTCTGTAATTTTACCTTGTCTAATCATTACTGTTGCTTCTGCAGCAGAAATACTTATGCTTGAAGCTCCTGTATCAAATATAAAATCCAGGTTTAGATCGTTAACAGTTATAGGGACTAAGTAAACTCCATTTTCCTTTCGCATCTCAACTTTAGTATGTCCTCCTATTCTTCTTTCGGTTCTATCAGATAAACGTTCCTGATTAGAAACATTCTCAGTATTTGTACTGATGCGGTCTCTTCCATGATGTCCTGATTTATGTGCACAAGAAGAATGTGTTAATAAGGTAATTACAATTAGTATTATACTAATTATTTTATTTATTTTGCGTATTTTCATCTTGAATTATATTTTTAGGGATAATGTGAATTACAAATCTTTGATTTTCTCTTTCATTTGCTCCACGCTCACGCATAAGTGTACCATCAAGTTCCTTAAATCTTCTAGTGTTTTCACCATTGGTATAGCCAAAGTTGTAACGACCATCTCCACTTCCTGCTATTTGTATCTCACAGTTCGCACCAAAATCAATCCTGCATACATCCTTCCAGTATTTCATTAGAGTTAGTGCTCGTTGAAAGCTCCAATTATAGTTTGCTGCAGTGAATTTTGTAGAATTTCTAGAAGCTTGACCTTCGATAATAAGTAGATATTGGTTTTCTTTGTTTCTATCTAAAAAATCTTTTATTTCTTTTCCTGCTTGATGAAGACTTGCAGTATCAGCTTGAAGATCCTTTAATTCGTATTTTGTTTCATCAAAATAGCACATGACATTCAGAACATATTTCTTATATTCTGTTTTATATGCAAAGTTTTTGGATTTTTCAAGTTCTTTAGTCGATGCCTCCACCTTCTTAATTGCCTCCAATTGCTGTTCTGTTGTTTCCATTCTTTTATGCAAAAGGACAATTACTAGAACAAACAATGTCAGCATAATAAAGAATAGACTAGTCATCAAATCTGAATAACTAGTCCAAAAGAAAGATTCCTTCTTTTCTGCCATAGATATTAAAATTATATATCCTTTTTAGATTTGCCGTTAGACGATTCTACTTTATTGATGCTCTGTATATTTGTGTCACCGTTGTTCTTTTGGTCTTTTACTTTTAGAATTGGTTGTTTAGGTGTTTGCTGATCATTTTGTTGAATCATTTTTTCTGGTACATTATGTAGTTCTTGATTCATTAAAGAGGTAGAATCAGTAACTGCATTTAATTCTTCATTTGACATTTCAATATTCTTTGCCTGTGTAGAAGTATACCAGATGTTATAAGCTGTATTCGATATACATGCTATGGCAATAAGTATTACAGATACAATAATAGTCCACTTCATCCATGATGGAAGAATCGGAGTTACATAGTTGCGGGCTGACGAACCGCTTGTTTTAGAAAATCCAGCCAATAAACCTTGAATAGTTTGATTCATCGTGTTTTTAACATTTGATGCCAAGGTTATATTAGATTGTTCAATTCTGTTAATCAGAATGTCAAGTTTTGAAGGAATTGCAGATATTTCTCCCAATTTCTTCTCTAACATTGGAATTTGGTTGAGTTGAACAGCAAATTGTGCTTTTATTTCATTATTTACTTTCTCAAATGATTCCTTTTCTTCTTTAAGTATTTGTTTGAACTCTTCAGCCTGTTGAACTAATGTATAATTCAGTTCTTTTGCATTTGAACCAGCTGTTTCTTTAAGATCTTTTAAGGCATTTCTTAAAGCGATGTCAACATCTGCAGAATCTTTCGCAATCTCAGCTTTGTGACGAATGAAATAATTTCTGATTTCTTCTAGAACATGTAATCTATTGGATTCCTGTTCAAACTGAGTAGTAAATGTATGGATGGCATCTGTATAACCATGAATATCATCTAAGTATTGGTTAAATACTTCCAGTTTATCTGTGCAGTCTTTTAATTCTTCTAAAACACGAATATTTGCCTTAGCCATTTTCATAACATCCATGTCATGAACAGCCTTAATAATATCTCCTTGTATACGATATGACTCATTTACTTGTGTGAGAGCTCCGCGTAATTCTGTAGTGTTAGTTGCGAATGTGTTATTGAACTTATTTAAGTTTTTAACAAGGCGATTAAGTGCATCTGAAGTATCAGACGGCAATTCAGGCAAGAGTTTAGCCTGTAACCATGCAAGAAATGTGTTCTTACCCGATTCTTCTTGGAGTTTGTATCTTTTGAATAAGATAGATCCAAGAGTTGTTAAGAAAATACCACAAATACTAGCAAGCATTGCCAAAGCTACTCCAGATAGTAATTCATTTACACCTTCAGCTGCTGCACCAAAATTCGAGGAGCCAGATGATAAGAGGTCTGTAATGCTACCCGTACTTAGTAAAGAATATAATCCCACAATTACACCGCCCATTGTACCGGCTAGCCCACAGTACAAAGGTACAGGTGTAAGAGTATTTATGTCATTCTCTACAGAATCGCAATGTCTGTCAACAGCATCTTTCAATAAAGTAAAATCAATAACAGAACCCGAATTGTTTCCAAGATACTTATTTATTGAATCTTTTATTGATGTAAAGACACTATTACCCTTGCCGTATATACCAGATACAAAATTGGTCTCTGCATTATGTGCAATGCCCCAAGATTTTTCTTTACTAAAAATCTCTTTGTACTCACGCATGCGGAGTACATTTTTTTAAAGAAATATATTTGTAAGGCAATAATTACCAATACTATAAATATAACTATCGTTTCAGACATTTTTATTTGGAAATTTTAATTCGTAATTTTCGTTTTATTGCCCAAGTTTTACCATCAGAAAGTTTCTCACAGATACCCATTTCTTCAACTTTGTAACTTGTAGCATCTTCTATCGTACAATTGCCTGTAGCTTCGATGACTTCTTTCCATCCGTTTCTTGACTTGATTTTGTCTAATGAAATGATGTCAAATTCGCCCTTATTCTGGCTCTTGAAATTAATATGAAAAACACATCCCTCCTGATTAGAATCTAAAATTTCCATGAAATATGCGCCAGAATATAATTTTGCATAGCCATCCTTTTTATATTCAGGTCTATTGGGAGGTTGAGAAGTTGAATTAGAAACCTGAGTAGTTGATGTTGAAATATCTCTATTTTTGATTTCTGCTTCATGACGATTTACGGCATCTATGACCTCTTTAATTTTTCCTTCAAGATAAACTATTCTGTCTTCAGCTTTTCTGCTAATAGGACCAGTCGGCATATATCTTGAATTTGAATTCGAATTGACCAATTTAGATTCAATGTCATTTATTTTTCTTTGAAAGTCATTAATTCTCTTGGAACTATCTAGGTACTCTTTTATGCAACGGCGTACTTTATTTTCACTAAGTCCGCAGTGTGCAAAATTTAAGATAATTGCTATAAATGCTAAAATCAATGCACCTACAGTCATGTAATTCCAGAAACTTTTTGGACTTTCTAGTTTTTCAAAATTCTGCTGAAGCTTAGCAACTTCTTGCTGTGATGTATTAAGTGCCATTGTAAGAGTGTCAATCTTAGCTATCAAACCACAGTAAAGTGAGTCTTGTTTTATGAGATGTTGCTTTACTGAATCTGGCAATTCAACAATCTGCTTGACCTCTACTTCTTTTTGATTACTATTGTCACCAATGAAATCACATGAAGAGAAAACAATGGTACATAATAATGAAATGAATAAATAATAAAACTTCATGATTAGCTTGGATTTTCGTTATAGTATTCTTGAATCTTTGAAGACAAAGCTTGAAGTACCCCTTTTATCGGATAAAATGAAAGCGCATCTTCTATCGGGTTGTCTCTATTTCCTGATTCATTGATAGACAACTCTATTCCTCTGTCAAGGTAAGTCTCAAGATCCATTTTACACTGTTCAAGCGCAATCTTCACTGTTGCCTTGTCAACACCGAAATTATTATCTAAGTTAAATGCTGCAGGAACATCCTTCAAAGCAAATGTAAAGAAATCCTCGACAGATTTCAGTATCGCCTTTTTTTGAGATTCGTTAATTGTTGCATATGTATCAGTCCTTTCTGCAATATTGCCAAAAGAATCCTTAAGAATTATTATGTTCGGATCGCTATCGTTGTTGTTAAATGCAATTAGACCACCTTTGCATGTTGCTTCTTTAGGATTAGAGTCTTGTTCCAAGCCAAGAATATCCAATGGTGTTGAGTATGGCTGCTCTAATACCTTTTCAAATATTACCTTAGTATATTGGGCAAGAATCTTTGTATTAGATGAGATTATGCTAATGACCTTGCTACCATTACCGCTGAAAGCAATGTGTCTTGGTGCCTTGAGACCTTTAACTTTGATAATCTGAGCTATATGATATATTATTGCTGTATAGAAGATAATGAAGACAATCTTGAACTTAGAATCGTTTTGAAGGATTTTGTTGAAATCGATGTTGTTTCTCGCCAAATCTTTTGTTGCAGAATTATCTTTTAAAGAGAATAGGAATGAAGCCATGTTAGAAGGCTGGCCAATATTGTTGTTGAAAATATTAACCAAATCATTCAATTCTGGCTTTGACATCAAGAGGTTAAGAATATCATTCTTGAACCAGTCAACAATACCATTGTTTGGATTGATATCAGAGAAAGAATCCTCAAATAGTGAATTCGCAGCAAACTTAAATGAAGTAATGTAGTTTACATTGCCATTTGCTGAGAATGCGATATCAGTTGTTCCCCCACCAATATCAACGTTTACAAGATTTGTGGCAGTTGCATATCTTCTGAAGTAGTACTGAATAGGGGCAACAGACTCTGACACGTTCTTGGAACTTCCATTGTCGTTAAAGAACTCTCTGTATGCATCATCCCATGCATTCTTCAACTGTGTTAATCTTCTTGGAGACATGCTGTTTGGATAAAACCAGGTAATTTTTGTGCGAGCTAAGTTGCCATTGTTTGCAATTACTTTGTTCCTAATCAATAACAATATATTATTGATATACGCTTGCATTGCAGTTTGGGCGTTAGGTTGGTTACTCCACTTAATGTTTACCATAGGCTTGGCATTATAAGCCAGTGGACTTCTCTTGTTGTATGTGAGATTAAAGTTTAACAGACCAAATACACGGAGTCTCTCGGTCCAGTCTGTTGATTGCGCATAAGAAAGAACGGTTCTAGTAGGAAATTGGAAATCACTATCATTTCCGACATGAGCAGGAATAAAGTCAGCTGCCATAAGGTCGTTCTCATCTTTTAAGTCAATAGGATACATAGTTCCTTGAATCTCACGATATGAAGTCACAAAGAATGTGCTATATATAGGTTCTAATTCTTTGTAATTAAAAGCTTCAGAATTGTTATCATTAGCTTTTTTAAACTCTATGTGAGTATTAGAGGTTCCAAGGTCAACAGCGAACTCAAAATCTTCAATATCCAGATGTGTTAAGAAGGTAGGTATAAGTATATTGCTTATACCACTTTTGTTCGATATCTGTATGAAGTCAAAATTTGTTTTAGAAACAGTATAAGTTTCTGCCTTATAATCATATAGGCCTCTCTGTTTGTTTCTACAATCTACAGGTATGTCACGTATGATATTTCCCTCTTTGTAGAAATCAAAATGGAATTGGTTGGAGAATGTACTAACACAAGATACAGTATATAGTGCGTCGTCTTCGTTCTGAAATTTCATACTTGGCATTACCAAACCAGTAAAGTCAAACACCACCATACCGCCAGAGTTCTGAGTCTTTGAAATGTCTGCCTGACGCTGTGAATAGTACATTCTCTGATACTCAATGTATTTTATTGAGTTATTGCCTAAAATTGGAATGCGAATAGTTACGTTAACGGAACCGCCTGCTACTGATACCATTTCGAATGCAGGTTTTCCATCAGGCATATTAGAGTTTAATGTCTCAATAGAGAAATACTTAAAATACAATGGTTTTATAGGTAGCAAGAAAGATGTCATTTCTTCTACTCTATCTATTTTTCCATCGAAATAGAATTTCTTGTTTAACGTATGAGGAACCTTAACAATAGAGTCTTCAAGGAAGTCACTTATTGTAAGGTAGGCAAACACTGATCCGTCAAATGGAAGCGTTCTTTTAGTAATGTCAACCAGTTCGTCCTTATACGGAGCTTTATTTTCTGTTCCCCATGTTCCGTTTGTGTACTGCAGGTTTGAATACTTGTTGCCAGATTCAACTGGTAAGACCAAAGGTGCCGGAGCCTGTATTTCCCTTTCTGCTTTAATAGCAAACTCATTATCTCCATTTACTCCACCTTTCTTCTTTAATAAGGTTGTTCCTAGTATTTCAACTTGGTTTGTCTGTTGATACGCCTGTACGTCTATGAATGAGAAATCCTTGGCAGATGCTTGAGTAACAGTATTCAATTGGTTTCTCACCGACTGATTTGTTATAGCCCTGAATGTAAGATTCAAGTAATTCTCTATTTCAGGGAATAACGATGAAAAATTCGGAATGGTTTTTCGAAGAGTCCACCATGCCTTTATATAATCGTATTCTCTCTTGTAAAGAGGTTGATAATTACTATCAAATGGTTTGTCATTGTTTGCAAAGAAAACATCCTGTACATAATCCAAACTATTAGCTCCGCTAAAAAACAACGTTGCAGGAGAAGTTGCACCGATGATGTTTAACTCATCTGGACCTTTGCTATAATTGAGAAGATATATATTCTTTAGTTGATCAAAATTATATGTTTTAGCATCTGAACTTAGATATTTTTCTAATGCATCTGCAACATAGTAATGACTAATATTATCGCTCTCTTTAAGTTTTGCTATAGCCTGACTTGGATTCCAGGTAATGATTTCAATCTTATCCTTATACTTGTCAATGTTGAAGAAAATTTCACCGACATCCAATGAATCAGACACCATCTTATGAAATATGGTCTTGCCATCAAGTTCTTTAATGTCTTTTGAAGCACGACGGCAAACTTCCTTAAAGGCTATTTTAACTAGGTCTATTCTCGCAAATGGCGAAGGAATAGATGTTATTTCATTTTTAGCGCTGGCACCATCTGGATCTTCGATCGTGTCTCTTGCTGTAGATGTGTACGGAAAAGCAGGATTTTCGTTCCAACCTTGATAAGTTGTCGAACCTCCTTTGTAAAGTCTAAAAACTTTTGACATGTTAATTATGCATTAAATTTTTCATGAACTAATCTAGACATTCCAAGATAGAACATTTCTATGAACTTGTTGTTGTCCTCTTTGCTGTTACATTTTTTGACTGCGGAATTAAGACGGTCTGTCACCAAATCATAATTAGATTTTGTGCTCATTACCTTTTTAGGTTTGTAGCCAGTAACAACATCGAATGGTTTATCTTTTGTTGTCAAGTTGAAGAGGTCTAGTGAACGCTTGTTTCGCTTCATTTCATCTAACCAATCCAAATAAGACTTTGTGATATTTTGAAGGTCTGAAATGAATGATGAACCATATAATCCTTCAAAATTGTCGTTGTTTGCGTTGAAGGATTTTGATGAATAATAATCAAACTTATAATTCAAACAATTTGCCATCATCACAAATTCTGTTAATGGACTAAATAATTCACGTCGCTGCTTATCATAAAACGAATCAAATGTTACAGCGCCATCTCCTATATTATTTAGACCAAACTCTTTATTTGTAGTGTAATCATGTGACTTATTGCTAAAGTCAACAATTGCTGTTGCTGCGAGGAATTCTATAAGATGAGCGTCATTTTGCTGAGTTGAGCCACCTTCATTGTTTTCATAAGTGTTAGAAACGTCATCAGCTAAGTAATACAGAGCATCGATAGAATTGTTTTTACTGATGTTGTTTTCGTAATAAGCTAATGCAGACTTTGTTTTAGAAATAAAAGTAGAAGAGTCAATTTCGCTCTCCTCATTATTTTTCAGTTTGAAATAGGGGAGTATAGTGATTGCACCTATTTCTGCATTGTTTATGATATCATTATTAGGGAAGGTATTGCCCTTTCTTAACGTTTTCAACAATAGAGGAAATCCACTGGCTCCGGTTCCACCAAATATGGAACTAATAATAAATATCTTATCCCCTGATTCGAAATTATTAGCGAAATCCATGAAATCATTTGAATCAACGATTTGATTAAGTACAATGCTTCCTATATTAGGATTTCCCTTAAAGCCTACATCCATTGACGAGCAAAGATTTCTTTCAGAGAATAACATTCTCATCATAGCTTGTGAGCTTTTTTCCATAGATGGCAAGTCAATGAATTCTTGAAAAGTTTTATCGTCAGTGTCCTGTATACGAAGAGTATAATTAACAAGAATCTGAGAAAGTTCTTTTCGGAAGAATATGGTCTCGTCTTTCTTGTTGAAATTGAGGCTTGAACGAATCGAACGATAGTTGTTCATAAGGGCAACCGTACGTGTAAGGTCGGCATTAGAAGCGTCTGGGTCAATTATAATCGGTACAATCTCATCTGCTCCAATTTTGACACCTGCAGCCATCATCATCGTAAAAGACCGGAGTACACGAGCACCAGTACCTCCGATTCCAAAAATATACAATTTAGACATTTTTTTATTAAAGATTAAAATGGAGCACGTGAGCAATTTGTACTCCACCATTTGATAATATACGAAATAAAAAGAAATGCTAGAATAGCATCTATCATGTTTGTTACACCGAACGCAAGAAGGTCACTTTTATATATTGAAAGATCTACCATTTTGCCGGTAGCAGCATCTTTTTTAACCATAAAACCGTCATAATAATCTTTCAACACCCATTGCCAACCAACAATAAAGTTGATAATAGCATTAATACTACAGAAAATCAACCATCCCCACCAATTGTTCAAACGTGGATGATTAACAACATAATAATAGAAAACAACTATCACAAATGTTATACATAACATTGACAAACCAATGCCGATAAACATATTGCTTAATTGTTCTGGAGAAGATTCTCCCCATAGATAGTTGGCAAGTTCGATTCCAAAGAAGTCCTCAAGCCAACAATAAATGCTTCCGAAAAATTCGCCCATTGTTATTAGCTTTTATTTGTTTTGTAAGTTGAATGAAATAGATCCATATTCTGTTGATGATTTATACGCCTCAGCGACACCTTTAATAAGGTAAAGAATACCCGTAGTTTTATTCAGGTTCTTTTCAATATCTGTGCCTGTTGAATCATTTGAAGTTTCTACCCATGGGGCAAGATAGGGATAGGTAAACGTTATTTTCTCCTCCTTTATGGTTTCTGGATTGGAGATGGAGATTTCGATAACATGACTATAATTACTCGAGGTATCTGTTATTTTTTCTACTGATACAATTGAGGTTTGTACAGGATTTGATGATTTGTATTGAGCAATATTTTTTATAACAACATCACTTTGGAGAGAATTTGTTAGTCTCGCCAATAATTGAATTGTTATTTTATTAGTATGATTAATAACATATGTTTTTTTGTCTATGTCAAATGGAATTTGTTCTTTCCCAGCAAATGCACAGTAATTTTGAATTCCACCTATGATATCTTCCATTGGTACATTTTTGTTCAGGAAAGCAAGTTTTTCTTTGTTTCCAATTACCCATATATAATAAGGACGTTTGACATTTGATAATTTCTTACTGTTTTTTCCACAATACCAGTATCCATCAAACTTGGATGCTAATTGGATAATTTCGACACCTAAATTTGGGTGTTTAGCCAATGCTTCATTGAATGTGTTCTTCATCGATACTTGACAATTTCCAAAATACCCTGTAGCACTTTGAGGAATATCTAGAATACAGTCTGAAACAAAAACAGTTACTGTATTATCTTTATGTCCCTTCATTATTGTTTGGAATATCTGCCTTAAGTCAGTGTTGGATCTATCTCCACCAGCTTTAGCAAATTGCAGTGGGGTCAAGTCTTTAATAAAAGACTGTAAATTTCCTTTATATGGGATTTCTTTTGAGTTTATATAGAATAAAGAATATTTTTGAGACAACTTTTTCAAGTCGCTTACGTAGTCAAAAACAGCATCTTTTAAATTTGACCCTAAGCACATATATGCATCCATACTTCCTGAATTTTCTACAAATACCCTTAATTCTATTGAGTCGATATCCGGTGATTTACAATCTACTTTGTCCCAATTTAGTTTGATTTTTTTCCCGCCAGTACAAGTAGACATAGCGCAAAAGACGAGTATTAATAATAAAATAATAGGTATAATTACTTTTTTATTCATAAATATATGTTGCAATAATTAATTATTGGTTGATAATATTGGATTTTGCTTGATTCTATGATATGTCAGATTGGTGAGTTATTTAATTGAACTTAAACTTATATCGTTTTCTCAATAAACGCGCTCGGCACATACGCTGTGCACACAGTCAGGAGTCCATCGATGACAATGCCTACGCGCTGCTGGCTTTGGTAGCGGGCTACTATGCCTGTCACGCCTGCGAACTTGCCTTCAGTTATCCGCACCTTTTGACCCGTCTTGAATTTCTCCACTTCTTCTGTTGAAGCAATTATATCATCAGAATCTGCAGCACAAATTATCTTTAGGCTGTTCATCTGATTGTCTGGTACGACCAATGGTGCCTTGACAATCTTGTTGCCAACGTGAGTATGTCGATAGTAAAAACGGAGGTAAGGGAGGTTTACGTTGTCGTAAACAAAATATTTAAGTTCATCTTCTGTACCATACGCAAAGAAAATGTTCGGAATGCGCGATTCTTCTATGGTGATACGCTTGCTGTCAACAAGTTTGACGCTTTTTAATGTAGGATAAAATGCTACTACATTTTTGCTCAGAAGATAGTTGTATGCTTTCTTTTCTCTGCCGTATGTGGTACGGAGAGCGTACCAATGGGGAGTGTCTTTTGTGTCTTTATTAGTGTTGACTGAAGTTTTTGACTGGACATTATTGGTGGACACCTCTGTTTGTGAGTCCGTTGCCGCTGGGGGCGTAAGAACTTCGGGGAGGGCGTTGGAGGTAAGTCCAGCGCTTGGAGGAGTTTGATTATCTCCTACTGTGCATTTTACATCTGATGTGGCGCAATATTTTTCCATATCGTGATGGTATCTTATCAAAGACTTGACTTGATACGCAGACACTAAAAAGCGTGGAATCGTCCTGTTGTCCATTCCACTCTCTGAGGCTCTAGCAATTGCCTATTATTGTTGAACAGACAACGTCAGAGCCCACGCCGATATGATATACGCAGCCGTAAAGAGACTTCCGTAAACAGATGCATTATACCCATAAGGGTACAATAAGTGCTTACAAGGTCTCCACGGGATAGATGTATTCACACCCCGGGACATCTACCGTTGACCACGTTCAAGACAATAATTACTGTGAATTTGCTAGATTAACAGAGAGTCTCAAACATAGCGTCGATAAACGCCTTTATTATGTCCTGGATTATCGTCCCACCCAAAGCCCGCTTCGCATAGATATGTCTTTCGATTTCACCATGCTCCACACGGCGTGAGCTGTCTCATAATATTTATGCAAGAACTCGTCTTAACTTAATACTGTAATTGAGACATGATAATCCAAACACAAAATTATACAATTTTTCTTAGACTAAAAAATAAATGTTAAACAATTTTATTAGTAGTTCTAGCTTTTCTGGGAAAAGATGTTGAGGAATGTTAATACAATTATTGCTGTCCGCTAAAACTTCAAGTAGAATTATAAAAACATGCAAAAATGTGCGGTATTTTATAAAATTATCCGTAGAATATTGCCGTGTTTTCGTAATTAATTGTATTTTTGCAGCAGTAATGACATTTTATTAGATGTGAGATGGATAATAATATAATTAGTAAAGTGGCAGCACTTGGTGGCACTATCTCCACTACAGATATATCTCATTTGTCAGAGTATAAACGACTGTTGAGAGCTAAAGAGCGTGGCGACTTGATAAAGTTGCGTCATGGCATATATGCCGTTCCCGATACCTTGCTTAATACAATGATAGATGTGGAGCGGATTGTACCTAATGGCATTGTATGTCTATACAATGCGTGGGCTTACCATCAGCTTTCGACAACTGTTCCACCTGCTTTTTGTATTGCCATCGCCAACAAACGGAAAGTAGTTATACCTGATACGCTACCGATAGAGTTGTATTATTGGAAGAAAGAGAACTTGGAGTTTGGCATTATGAATGCAGAAATTTCTGGGTATCATGTTCGCGTCACCGACATGGAGCGAAGTGTTTGCGATGCTGTGAAATACAGAAACAAATTGGGGCTGGATGTTTGTACAGAAGTGATACGCTCCTATCTGAGAAAGCCCAACCGAAATCTCACTCGTTTGCAAAATTATGCCAAACGCCTCAGAGTATTTAACACATTGAAGAATTATCTTGAAATAGCAATAGAATAAAATGGGAAAGAAAAACTACGGCAAGTCTGTAAAGACACGTTTGCTCAATCTAATGAATGAAACAGGCTATAAATATATGTATCTCTTGGCAAGATACTTTAACGAAAGGTTACTTTACAGAGTATCTGTTAGCCAATATAAGGACAACTTCTTATTAAAAGGAGGCTCTTTGCTTTATGCTATGAATGGACTTGAGGCACGTCCTACGGTAGATGTTGACTTTTTGGCAGACAGAATCAGCCGTGACAGGGATTTCCTTGCGCATGTATTCCAAGAAATCTTGGACATAGTATGCGATGAGGATGGAGTGTCGTTTGACGTTGACAGCATCAGGTTGGAACCTATCACTGTCGAAAAGAAATATCCAGGCACCCGATTCTACTTTACTGCCCACATGGATACCATTTCTTATAACATGTCTGTTGACATTGGTTTTGGTGATGTTGTTACCCCATATCCCACAACCATTGATTTTCCATTGCTTTTGCCAGACATTCCATCTGTAAACATACAAGCATATTCCTTGGAGACAGTTGTCGCCGAGAAATTCCATACGATGATAGACCGTGATGTACTTAATAGTCGCATGAAAGATTTCTTCGATTGCTATCAACTCTTGACAAAGAGAGACTTGGATGATGAAACATTATACGATGCTATCAAGGCGACTTTCGACAATCGTGGTCTTATGTACAATCCTGAATTACAGTTGTTCACAGAAGATTTTTCAACAGATGTAGCACGCATTACCCGATGGAAAGCTTTCCTGAAAAAGATTCAATGGAAAGAGACACTTGACTTTGAAACTGTAATGGAGGTGATAAGAAAAAGGTTGCAGCCTATGGCAGAAAAATATTGGAAATAATATTAAGACAGAGCCGTGACACAGTTCAGTTTATATTTATAGTCTATGTCCAATAGTTTGCTATTGTAGATGCAGCGATGGCAACATATTGGTACCTCGCCATCTCAGATAATAAAATTGAGAGGTTATTTGTAGCAATCGACACTACAGATTACCTCGAATTACAGAATTGTGCCACTCCAAAGTAAAGATTTCAAATGAATCATTCTTTTGTCTGAATAAGATTCTTTAATTGTTGTAGTTAACAAATAGTTGAGGCAATAGCACCTGTCATTATTTCTGTCAGTCGTTCAACAGATGTACCAGCCTTTTATGCCAAGTGGTTTTTCAACCGCTTGGCATAAATCAAATGATGGTAACACATTCCATTTAACCAATAAATATTTGCATAAAATGGCAACTTTACATAACTATAAATGTCATAAATGTGGCTTTAGCATTCTATCATCTAAAGATGGAGACAATAGTTTACTTTCTGGTCCTGGACATTTTTATAAATGTACAGAATGTAATCACGTCTTTACAAAGAATTGGATATATAGGGATATATACTTAAGCGCAAAGGAGTATCCTCTTGAGAAAGATAAATATTTGGCTGATATTTTGATGAAAATTGTTCCTGAAGAATTTCAAGAGTGCATGAAAAATGATGTTTTGTGGTTTCAGAATGAAGTTGTTAAAGGTGAAGAATCAAAATATTTTGGAAAGAATTTAATTCATGATGCCGTTATATGGACAGAAGAAACTTTTTGGGACAAGTTGTTTAGATTTCTTCATAGAAGGAAGTATGCAAAGTTTATTAATTTTTCAGAGTTCATGGGTTTTACAAAGAGAGGTGAAATAAGAAAAATATTAGCATATAAAAATAGTGCAAACAATGTTAAATGCATCCTTTGTAACGGAAATGCAGAATTATGGAATCCATCTAAAGGCTGTCCTATATGTGGTAATGTTTTAGAAAAACAGGAGAATTATATGATTTTTGCAGATTAAAATGAACAATAAAGTAACAATTTTAACAGAGCAAGGTGATAATGTAGAAGCAACAGCTCCTGTCATAATTTCCGCCAGCCGCTCCACAGATATACCAGCCTTTTACGCCAAGTGGTTTTTCAATCGCTTGGCAAAAGGTTATTGTGCTTGGTACAATCCGTTCAATCAGCAAAAGATGTATATCTCTTTCAGTGAGTGTAGAGTTGTTGTGTTTTGGACAAAGAACCCCAAACCAATAATGCCCTATCTTCATATATTGGATGAAATGGGAATTCATTATTACTTCCAAGTGACACTGAATGACTATATAAAGGAAGGCTTTGAACCCAATGTACCTTCTGTAGAAGAGCGTATTGAAACATTCAAGAATTTGTCAGACACAATAGGCAGGGAAAAAGTCATTTGGAGATTTGATCCTTTGATCATCACTTCAACCATTGGGCCACGAGAATTGCTTACAAGAATATGGCATATCGGAAACAAACTGAAAGGCTACACTAATAAATTGGTTTTCAGTTTTGTTGACGTAAAAGCATACCGCAAGGTTCAGAATAATCTTGTTAAGGAAACTATTTTCTTCACAAAGGAAGATGTTGAGAATGCAGAAGCTAATTATGCCCAAAGAATAGAGATTGTACAAGGACTTAAGAAAATTCGAGAAGCGTGGCATGACCAAGGCTGGGATGTTGAAATGGCTACATGTGCTGAAGATATTGATCTTGAATCTTACGGCATTGAGCATAATCGGTGTATTGATGGGGAACTGATGAAACGTATTTTTGCTGATGACGAAGAATTAGTTTACTATCTTCATACCCTAAAATGGCCAGAAAGGGATATGTTTGGAAATCTCCCACCTATTCCAAAGAAAGAAAAGAAAGTAAAGGATACTGGACAACGAAAAATTTGCGGTTGCATGGTGAGTAAAGATATTGGTATGTATAACACTTGCCGTCATTTCTGCGTATACTGTTATGCAAATACAAATAAAGAGTGTGTATTAAGAAATGCTGAAAAGCATAACGAAAATAGTGAAAGTATCATAGACTGATTTATGCTCGAACACGAATTACAACAATATCTCCGCCGTGAGTACTCACAAGAGAATCCTCGCTGGAATGGAAAGAGTTTTAGAACTTGAAGAACTCTTTCTGTGGGGACGAGAAAAATGATGTCATATCCTATGTGTCGTCTATTGCCAACATAGAGTTGAACAGTTGGTTATAGGCGTACATAATAACTCATTGAACTTATGAAAAAATTCACTATGGAGCGCATCTTCAAAAGATCGCAAAAGAACAAGGAATCATATTTTGGTGCAGAACTATACGCATGGCCGTTGATGTTTTTCACAACCCACGATGATACTATAGAAATAAATATACTTTATGAATCAGATGACAAAAGACAGAAGTTAGCAGAGGAGATGTTGGCGGAATGTAACACGGAACATGCATCCCTCGTGCGCATGTGGAATATGGCTGTGCTCTCATTTTACGGAGATAGTTTGATAAATAATCCATTCAAGAAAGACATAAAATTCGCAATAGCATTGCTCAATAAGATTCATCGACGAGAGAAAGAATTGTTAGGTGATAGTATGCACAAGTTATATGTGTATAAGCAACTGTACGACTTCCGTACGTATATATATCGCCACAACATTTTGAAAGAAATAAGTTGGAATCTGAAATTTATCAATGATAAAACGGATTATCCATTGCATATGATTTTTAATGCCAAACGTCCAGAGTATGGATTGCTGAGTGAGTTCCCTGCGTTAGACATTGAAGATGGCTGGCATTTTTCTATAGGACACAATAAAAATTGGCATGAACTCGACAATTTCTATTTTCCTTACGATGGTATATTTAAATTGTATGCGTATGATGAGACAGGAAGGAAAGATAACGACTTCTTCAAGCATCTATGCATAAACAACAATGCTGTGGGCGGATGGTGCATATTACTGTTTCTTGAAGGCTTCTTCCATGTAACTGTAGATAGGTTTATGAACAACAAATATTACTTTTGCCCATACGTGAAGACAGAGGAGGAGATAACGGCTATGTGCAGAAGTGGCTGCACGATAGACCTGCACCGCCCTGACACATACTTGCCATACGGTGACTCTACTATGATTGATGAAAATAGATGCCGTATTGATATCGTGTTCAAACGATACCTAAGACAAGAACGCATGTACAAGCGCATACACGCCACCATCATTCTTGAGAATAATCGTCTGGTTGGTGTGGCACTGAAGATTGTGAATAATAGCATAAATACTAAACACTGATATTAGATTAATTATTAAATTCCAAAATCAATGGAACGTGAGTTGATAGATAGATTTAGAGGTTGCCTTTATGGTCAAGCCATTGGCGATGCGCTTGGATTGGGGACGGAATTCATGACAGATGAGGATATTGCTTGGAAATATCCTCATGGACTACAACACTATAAGCAGATATACCAGGATAGACATCGGAAACGATGGGAAATTGGCGATTGGACTGACGACACAGACATGATGCTATGCATTGCTGATGCAGTAATTGAGGACAAAGGTGTCAATTTCTTAAATATCGCCAGGCATTTTAAAACTTGGGCAGAAGGCATGCCTATGGGTATAGGGTCGCACACCTATAAGGTTCTTACTATTGGCGACTATGCCGAAAAGCCGTTTGAGGTTTCGTATATGGCCTGGAAGATGAGTCGCTACCAGTCAGCCGCTAATGGTGGACTGATGCGTACATCCGTAATCGGACTATTCCCAAAAGAAACAACAGCCTGTGCTGAGAAAATATGTCAGCTCACTCATTACGATCCAAGATGCGTAGGCTCATGTGTCATTGTTTCGGAGCTGATACATGCATTGGTCTATGGCATCGAACCTCCTACACGCTCCAAAATGAAGGATATTGCCAAGCAATATGATGTGGAAATATGTGATTATATAGACAACGCATGGGCGGAACCTCATGTCAAACCGCTTGTAGACTATGACAATTGGGGCTACACCCTGTCTACTCTATCTGTAGCTCTATGGTCATATTGGCATGCCTCTTCATTCGAAGAAGGATTGCTTGCCGTTGTGAATGCAGGAGGAGATGCAGACACAAATGCTGCAGTTGCGTGTGCCATTCTTGGTGCGAAGTATGGATTTCACGCTATTCCCAAAGAATATGTAGACGGTCTTTTATATAAGGAGACCTTGGACAAAACCATAGATAGCCTTTTGGATATTTGTATAAAATATAAGAAACAACAGACGAACGTTTGACGTTTTTGGTTACTATTCCTGTTCATGAAGTCTGTGGCGAAAGTTCGGAAACAGATCTAATTGGTCCGGAAACTCATAATGAAAGTTCGGAGAGAAAAGAGATTAGTTCGGAGACAACCTCAAAAAGTTCGGAGAGAAAAAAATTAGTTCGGAGACAACCTCAAAAAGTTCGGAGAGGAAAGTTGATACAATTAAAGATGTATATAATTGTATAGATAGAAAAAAAACGTAGCGGAGACTCTCCGCTACGTTTATATTTATAGTAAATGTCCGATTAGTTTTCTAATGCACCGATAATCTCGCTTACAGAAGAGCAGCCGTGATTGTCGAGCCATTTGTTGATGCCGTCGCGAACCTTGATGGTTACGGTGGGGTCGAGGAAGTTGGCGGTGCCAATCTCGATGGCTGTTGCGCCAGCCATGAGGAACTCGATGGCGTCCTCGGCGGTGCAGATGCCACCAAGACCTACTACCGGAATCTTCACTGCCTTAGCCACCTGCCATAC
>ERZ1026882.553-NODE-553-length-19910-cov-203.116343_pt1 | contig 19910 bp, 20 predicted proteins | sample MGYA00380171_ERZ1026882 | MGnify/ENA primary metagenome ERZ1026882 (study PRJEB33269, sample SAMEA4719807) | human gut metagenome | biome: human-associated habitat; feature: organic feature; material: feces | place: Cameroon | collected 2013-10 ...
ACCAATGAAACATAACGATTTTTACAACTTTTGTTAAGCCGAAATCAAGAAATTTTGCTTATGAACCATTATGGACTTGATAGTGTCAAGTAGAATCACTATCTTTGTCCCCTAAATTAAGAATTTAAAACATGTAACTATGGAGCGAGAAATGAAACGATGCCCTTATTGTGGTGAAACAATATTAGCTGTAGCTAAAAAATGTCGTTATTGTGGTGAATGGTTGGACAAACCTTTAACAAAAGAAACAGCACAAGTGAGGTCTCCATTTGCTTCTTCTGTGGATTTGGCGAAGTCGAACATAGAAGACAAGGGAGTTAATAATGTTGATGAAGAGTTGGAAGAGAATATCCCAGGTTGGATAGAGTATTTCTTCTACCAGCCGTTCATCAAGCATTATTGTGATTTCAAGTCATCTATAGGGCGTAAGCATTTTTGGATTTGTATGCTTTGGACTGCGCTCTTTACTAATGCTATTTTTGGACTTGCATTTTTATTGGTAGATAAACATGTGACTTTTTTAGATTCGTCCCGTACACTATTGCAAATCTCGTTAGTGCTTTTAGTTGTAGAGCTGGCGATAATCATTCCTTCTTTGGCTTTGTATGTAAGACGTTTACGTGATGCAGAACTTTCTTGGAAGTGGGTTCTTAGTCTGTTTATTCCATATATTGGTCCTCTTATTTTGGTTATAAAACTCTGTAAGTCTGGAGATTTGGAATGTGGAACATCAAAAGCGAAGCCTATAGACTATATTGCCATTGTTGTTTGTTCATTATTAATCGTCTTTGGCTATTCACAAGGTTTGCCATATATGTTTGACACAATTAAGATGTGGCAGGAATATCCGTCCAAGATGAGTGCTCCAGACCTAAAGATGGAGGGTGAAGATACATTGGCTGTTGATACAATGGCTGTAAATAATCAGGAGGATATTGCAGAATCAGATGGTCCTGATGAAAGTGTGACAGCTACAAATGTTGACTCAAATGATGACGAATATGCTTGGTTATGTATGCGGTATGCAGAACCAGAAGATTTGGAAAATAAAAGCAGCCGTGAATTGCGTATAATGCGTAACTATATCTTTGCTCGTCATGGGTATATTTTCAAGAGTGATGATCTTAGGCAATACTTTAGTCAGTATGATTGGTACACACCGATAAGTAGAAATGTTACTAAAGAATTGAGTAAAATAGAACGTGATAACATAAAGCTAATAGAGGCTTATGAAGATTAATGCATGTCCATTTGAAGTAGATATTTAAACTCGCAAATAATGAATATGGTAATATACAATCATTCACGCAATCTGAACATAGCGTTTGGAGGAGTCGTTTTAGGCGAACTGATAAGTCTTGCCCATGACTTTCATTTTACCAAGGGGCTTTTGTGGAAATTCAGTGCTACAATCCCCGAAAATTTGGGAACCTTGATATCTTTTGTATGTGGTGCCATCCTCTGGATGTATTTGCAGCAGGCATGGGCCAACCACAAGGTATTTAAGACGGTATCAATCTCGTCGCTCATTGCCATGGAAGGCTTGTTTTGCTTGTTTTGGATCCTTGCAGACAAAAATTTGGATTGGGAGAGTGCGAGTGATGGAGCAACTCTATCGCTCATTCTTGTGCTTTTTCTCTTTTTTGCTTATTTGGCAATCAACCTATATGTTGGTATTGTTTTGATAGTGAAGAGTGAAAGGGCTTTACGTTGGGGTGGTATCTTGACTATTGTGGAATTATTGTTTGGGATAGTTCTCTTAGTGAGCGGTAATACCAACAATCCCGTACTTTCATTTTTTGATTCTTTATTATTGATACTATTGAACTTTTCCTTGAAAGAAGGATGTTTGGATGAATTGGATGAGGACGAGGTAGAGATTGGAATACTGCAATATGCCCAGATGGCTTATGTCTTGTTTATTCCTTTTCTGCTCATCTGTAGTGTTATGTTTTAAAAAACTTTTAAATGCTAAATATTATGGAGCAGAAACAAAGAGAAACCAAGCGTTGCCCTTATTGTGGCGAAGAGATTATGGCCACAGCCAAGAAATGCAGATATTGTGGGGAATGGTTGACAGGGGATGTTCCTCCAACTTCGGTTCCACCTGTCTACAATGAGCAACATGTTGACCCAATAGAATCTGATGAAACCAAGAGTCATAGTAGCCCCAATGTCGTAGCATCATTGGTGGTTCTTGCTGTTGCCGCAATCTTGGCTGTTATCATAGCTGTTACCATGCATGCCAGTGGAGGTAGAATGAGTAATGATGGCAATGAGAATTACGCAGATTCTGTTATGGTAGATACGACTGACACGGATACTGACGAAACATATACGTCTTTCAACGACTATTCGACGGATGAATCAAACTCTGGTAACTCTTATTCCCAGTCGTATGATGAAACTAATCCCTATTTTGAAACCTACTTGCGTTGCAAGGGCAAGTTTGTTAATGGAGGCACACCAATAGAATTGGAATTCTCCATTGACCAAGAAGGTGTTATTAATGGTGGAAGCGTTATTGCCCGTTTGAGTAATCAACGTTTTGATGATTTGTCGGGATGCCTTTCGGGCAACCACTTGGAGATGACCTTTGCCAATGGCAGCTCGTCGGTGTCATTGGATATTGTGAGCGACGGCAAGATGACTGGTACTATCGAAGGCGATGAGGTAACCTTGCATTTCACCACGCAACATTCATAATAAACCTAATTACGAAAGAAATTATGACAGAAAATGAAACAAAAACTTGTCCCTATTGTGGGGAAACCATCTTGGCCATAGCCAAGAAGTGCCGATATTGTGGCGAATGGTTCGATGCTCCTCTGCCAGAGCCCAAAAAGACCAAAGAGTGTCCGGTGTGTGGAGAAGAGATAGATGCAGATGCTGTCGTTTGCCCAGTATGTCATGAGAATATTGATGATTATGAAAAACGACAAAAGACTTCTAAATCTATAGCGGAAACAGGGCTAAGAACATCTGGTGACGCGATTGCTTTTGAATTGTCTTCAAAGGATGATGAGATAGAAGATATTGAAGAAGATGATGATGAAGAAGAGTCACTTCCCTTATTTGTTAAAATTATTTTTTGTATCATTGCTTTTGCCGCGGGACTTGGCATTAGTGCCATTATCATGCAAGCGTTATTCTCTGACTCGCTAGTTAAACCACATTCGGTAGCACTGGCTACGGCCATTACTTATGGAGTCTACTCGTTTTTGAGAAAACTGTATTTTACCTTCCATGGTTAACCAAAACGGAACATTAACTTTAAAAAGATAGAATTATGAAGAATAAAGAGGAGAATAAAGAAATGAAGCGTTGCCCTTATTGTGGCGAAATGATTCTTGCAGTAGCAAAGAAGTGTAAGTATTGCGGAGAGTGGCTTGAAAAGCTCGAATCCAACAATGCTGATGACAAAAAAGAAAAGTTGGCTCCTGTAGTTTCCAAAACCGAAAGCGAACCGGTAGTAGAGCCTACATCAGCCCCCAAAGACACAAAAGCCGATGGTGATGATGAGGTTGTTAACACAGGATATGGAGTCTCTGTTTCTAAGAAATTAGCTAAGCGAATAACTTGGGGTCTTGTTGCCGTTGCCATCATTGCTTTTGCTTTCTTGGGATATGAAATGCTTAGTGTCGATAGTAGCGAACTCACCATGTCAAAGGTGGATGGCAGTTGGAAAGAATTGGCAACGGATGATGTTACTATTATGTACCAATTCAATAAAAATGGGGAGTTTACAGAGATGCGTACAATTGACGATGACGGTACAAAATATGGTAGTATGTGTACTGGTACGTGGGAACTGAGCAAACAAGGAGTTCTCGGTCAATGTATAAGTATGAAGTACGATATAGAGTCGTTAGTTGTAGATGGTCATAATGATGAAACAGGTGAAGTTTATGATGAAAGCGACCCAACGGTCAACGAAATGAAACAAACCCTTTATGCGAAGTATCAAAAAGAAAATCAGGAGGTTGATAAGTATAAAGGTATGGATAAAGTGTATGGGTTGAACAACCTAACTTTCAGCAATGATACCATAAAACAAAATGGTATTTCTATTATGGTTAAGATAGGCGATATCAATCGTTAAGTAAACGAAAATTATAAAAACATATTTTATGAAAAAGATAATTTATATATTTATTATTCTCTTTGCATTTTGCTCATGTGCAAAGGATTATCCTCAACAGGTGAAAGACAGAGTTGAGCAATACCAAAAGGAAGGTAAAAAAGTGTTGAGTCATTCTGATGACCCAACAGGTAAGGAACATTATATAGTCTTTGCTGATGTGAAAGCACAGATTATAGGGGTCGACACATTAGGAGAAACTGTCAAGGAGATTCATCTTGGAGAAAAACCGACAGCTAGTTTTGAAGTTAAAGCCAATGAGAACCAAGGCTTGAGATTAGTAAAAATACATAAAGATTCGAAAGAAAACTATAGCCTCAATAATGAGGGGAAGATATGTCGTATGTTTAAGGGTAATTGTATTGAGACCTTTGATATGAAGGTGTTTAAGGATAAGTATATTATTTTTGTCAAAGGATATGACGGAATCTTTCTTAATGATGATGATGTGTACTATTCTTTGTCGGAAGAGGATATGGGGGATGATGGTAATCTGAACATGGTTTTCCACAACACGATAGGTATGGTCTTGACGGAAGAATTGCAAGATTATTTGTACAGTAGTAGGGATCTTTATATCGACCGTTATCATGATGATTTGGTTTTCAAAGCAACTGTCTCTCCTGAAGGAAAGATAATAAAACAAGCAAGTTCTGCTTATTGCTCTGGTGTAGAAATACCGGTGGAAATGTTCTCTGATTGGCTAACTCTAAGACCTTATTTAGCAAAGGTTGTGCAAGCGCAGAACGAGGAAGAAAGAAACTCTTATGATTATGCCTATTAATTTGGGTTTGATTACAAAATGGTAGATGTTTAATATTATAATTGTAGATATATGGTAAATTCAAAAAAACTATCTTCTGAAGACATTCGCAAAGGGCAGGAGAAAATCAAGGAAGAGATTTATGCAAGGGCTAAAGAGTTGGGAATTTCAACAGATGACCTTTGGCCGTTGCCAGATGGAGTGTTCAATATCGAAGGCTATTGTCAGTCTTCTCCTCGTATCATGTGGATATTGAAACAGCCGTATGATGATATGAAGGAAGGTAAACCCTATGGCGGTGGTTGGGAAGTTTATGGTGCTTTCAATAATGATGATGCTTTCAAGAATACAACTTGGCAACCCATTATCTATAGTCTCTTTGGCATACGTAATCATAAACTTTATGGTGATAGCGATGTGCCATATATTCGTGATGATAAGTCTATGGTTGATTTGTTGAAGGATATTGCTTATATCAATGTCGATAAGATGCCAGGTTATAGATCTACTTCTGATGAAGAGTTGGCACAGGCTTATGAGCAGTGGAAAGACATTGTTGAAGAACAGATACGTTTGTATGACCCACAAGTGATTTGTTTTGCCAATACAATGTGGCTTTTCAAGAAAGATTGGGGCATAGATGAGAACACTGAGCATGAGGTGGTTCCATTGGGAAATGACAAAAGTATGTTTGTCTATAACAAGGATGGCAGATTGTGCCTGGATACCTATCATCCTGCTCAACGAGTGGTGAAAAGGGAAGATTATGTAGATTCCATTATAAAGGTAGTGAACAAGTTTAACGTGAAATAGAGTAGAATCACTTGTTGCATTACTGTTACAACTCAACAATATACTTCTGACCCTTTTTATAATGGGGCGAAGGAGATACAAGAGCAGTACATGCGTATGTACCAGTTCGACTATAAGAAGAGTTGTTACAGCAAGTTTGATTTTGAGTTTAAGCAATTAGACTGATATTTAGAAAAGAGGGTGAATCATTAACTTATGACACACCCTCCTTTTATTTATGTTTTCATATAGAATCTTTATCCAACAAGAAATCAAATACGTCCATAAATACGATGCCGTCATCGTTTTGGTATTTCTTGATGAGGTCGCCTGTTATCACATACTTCATAAAACTATCGTCTATACGTAGCAAAGGTAGATATTTGTCTCTATATTTACAATCATAACAGGAAAGATTTTTGCGGATTTCCGCATTTTTACTTCTAGAAAGTACATATAAAAAGTGTTTGAGAGAAGAATGAGGAAAGTTTACTGGTTATCAGTTACTTTCCTCATTTTGGTTAAAAGTGGCGAGGACAGACGAAGACGGGAATACGACAAGATGAGACAGAGGAACGTTACCTATCCGTAACCTATACCCCAAATGGGGAATGTTGAGGTTCGGAAGAATAAGGAAGGTTACGAATTGAATTTGAATACTCTGATTTATAGTGAGTTACTGATGAGCAACGTAAGATTTTTGGTTACGAACCAAATTTGCCGTGTTCTGCCGTGAAATGCGTAGCAAGAAAAGACTCTTCATGTATTAATTTTGAACGCAAAAAAGAATGACGTTATGAAGAGTACATTTTCAATTATCTTCTACCTCAAAAGACAGGTAGTAAAGAAAGATGGTACTGTTCCAGTTATGGGACGTATCACAGTGGACGGAACACAGGCGCAGTTCAGTTGCAAGACAACTGCCAATCCAGATTTGTGGGACACCAAGGGCGGACGCATGATAGGAAAGAGTATGCAGGCTTTGGAAGTGAACCGCAAATTGGACAAGATGCGTGTGAGTATCAGTAAGCATTATCAGGAGATTATGGACAGGGACAACTTCGTCACTGCCGACAAGGTGAAGAACGCCTTTCTTGGCTTGGAGTATCGTTGCCATACACTGATGAAAGTCTATTCTCAAAGCCGTGATGAAATGGAAAAGCAATATAAGGCTGGCATGAAATCTTTGAGTACATACACGAAGTATAGAATCGGGTGTGCCTATGTGGGCGAGTTCTTGCAGACGCATTACCATGTGAAGGATATTGCTCTGAAAGAGTTATCGCTGCCTTTTATCACAGACTACGAGACTTTTCTCAGAACCGACAAGCACTTGAAGATAAACTCTGCGATGGTGTTTGTCCGCAATCTCCGTGCAATGGTATTCCGTGCCATAGATAATGAATGGCTCGTAAAAGACCCATTCAGACGATATGAGTACAAGGAAGAAGAGACCACAAGAGAGTTTCTGAGCAAAGAAGAGATTCACCTGTTGATGGAAACACCTATCACAAGAAAGAAGATGAGTATGGTGCGTGACTTGTTCCTGTTCTGTTGTTTTACAGGTCTCGCTTTCATTGATCTGTACAACTTGAAGGAAGAGAACATCAAGGAATTTTTCGATGAAGGTGAATGGATTGTTATCCATCGACAGAAGACAGGAACGGAAGCCAACATCAAGTTGCTTGACTATCCCAAGCAGATTATGGAAAAATACCGTGGATTGTGTGAAGACGGCAGGGTGTTTCCAGTACCCAACTACCAAAGTTGTATGGATTCGCTCAAAAGACTGGGAAAGAAATGTGGTATCACCAAGCCGCTGTCCTGGCACATGAGCCGTCATTCGTTCGCAACCTCGGTTTGCCTCTCCAACGGAGTTCCAATAGAAACCGTGAGTTCAATGCTTGGTCACAAGGACATAAAGACAACCCAGGTGTATGCCAAGATTACCAAGGAGAAATTGAGCAAAGACGTGGAAAAGTTGTCTCAGCAGATTAATAACATTGAGGAATTCACGTTTGGAAATGTTTGCAACGATAATACTAACACTATAAATGGCAGAGTATGAAACGACAAGTGATAACAATACAAGAAGATATGGTCATCTACGCCCCACATCATGGTGAGGTGTGGATGACAGTTTGGGAGATTGCCGAACTGTTGAATGTAACAGGGACAGCAGTGAAGAATACCATCAAGCGCATTTGGAAACAAAGTGTGCTGAAAGACTTCCAGCATTCGCAATACATCAAACTTGAAAATGGATATTCTGCGCATGTCTATGATATGGAAGTGATTATCGCCATAGCACTTCAAATGGATACATACCAAGCCTTGTTGTTCAGACAATGGTTTATCAGTAAGGTTGTGAACCGCAAGGATTGCCAAGCAGAGCAAGTAAAACACGAGTATCCGATGATTATTGTGATGAACGGAACGATGCCAAGAGGTACAAGTTAGAATCTCTCATCTTTTTAATAAGATTCCTACACCTTTATAATATAATAGCGTACAGAGGGAACGATTTTTGTCGTTGTACCCTGTACGCTATTTTTGTTTCGCTATTATGAAGCAGTACCCTCCCCTTGTGAAACAGTGCCGTCGATTATCGGCTTGCGGTAATTACCAGTGAGAAGTGCTTGTATCTCGGATTCCGGATAGAGGGTTTTGCCACATAATATAATGTAGGGCAAGATGCCTTGCTTGCGATATTCCTGCAAGGTGCGGCGACTAAGCTTCAAATGCTCGGAGAGTTCCTTGTCGGTGAGGTATCGCTCCCCGTCCAAAGGTGGGCTGTAGGACTCGATGAATGAGGATAGCCAGTTGTTGGCTTTCTTCAAGGATTGCATGGCGGTGTCTATCGACTTGCTCTCATGCGTAAGAAGTTGGTTCATGTTCATTGTTTACAATTTGGATTAAGTGGTGAATATAAAATGTGTTGGCTCGCCCAGGGTGAAGTTTTCGGCTTTGCCTTGGGCGAGTTTGGCTTTACGCTATACCGATTTGATTCTGGCGATAAGCGGAACGATGGCTTTGACCTCTTCGGGGCAGTAATAGAATTGGCGACCTATCTGGGTATGCCCCAAGAAACGGCGGTCACGAAGTTTTTGTAAGGTGCGCTGGCTGATGCGAAGTTGCTGGCAGACCTCATGACCTGTAAGCCATTTGTTCAGACGCTTGCCGTTAGCCTTATGCTTCAGCAACTCCACTTTCTTTACCAAGGCATCGTATCTTGCCATCATCAAGTCGAATGCCTTCTTTTCCATTGTTACTACTTCCATATTCTCTGTTTTATTGGTTCAACAAATTCGGGTGCAAAGTTAATGTGTGTATGTTGAAAAACAATGAAAATGAATAACTGTGGCAGTGCTTTTCTGGGGTTTGCCGACCGCTTGGCAAGAAAAATCAAGAAAATTATACGTGGGTCATTAATGAGTTGTTAAACGGGTATTTCGCAAATGGTTAATTTTGCCGCCGAGAAATAAAAACAACGAATTATATAACATTTCAAACGGAATTAGAATGGAAGTAATAACAATGGAAAGTGCAGCCTTCAAAAAGCTGACAGAACAGTTGACAGAAATAGTCCAGTACGTGCGATTGGCAAAAATGGCATTTCAAGAGAACTTGACGGGTAAGGGATTGAAGCCGATGTTGACCAATGACGATGCAGCTAAGATGCTTGGTGTGAGCAAGCGCACCTTGCAGCGAATGCGCTCAGAGAACCGCATTGATTTTATTAAAATTGGCAATCAATGCCGATACCAAGTTGAAGCCATTGAAAGAATGGTTGAGGAACGAACAATAACAAAGGAAACATGAGCATGGAAGATGGAACATTGAGAAAACTGGAGTTATATCTCCATGACCTACACAAAAAGATAGACGGCATCTACGACATGCTGATGTTGAGACACGAACGAGAGACGGAGCAAAAAGGAAGTTCTGCCATCAATGAAAAATTGCTCGACAACCAAGATCTCTGCCTCTTATTTCAAATCTCCCCTCGTTCCCTTCAACGCTATCGCAGTCTGGGAGTGCTTCCCTACAAGCGTTTGGGGCAGAAAACATACTACACGGAAGAGGATGTGATGCAGTTTGTAGAGAATAATGTCAAAGAATTCAAGAAAGAGAATGTGGAGCATTACTTGACTCGCATTCATCAGAAATTCAAATAACAACAGTATTCACCATTAAACATTTACAATTATGGTACAAAAGAAAAAGAGTGATGAACAGGACGTGCTGGTAGTCCGTGACGAGAAGACGGGCGAGATCAGCGTCGTCGCCGGACTCAGCAGAGACGGCACCCCGAAGCGAGCGCCCGCCAAGGCGGAGAACACGTCCGACTTCCTGCGTTTTGACCGCAACAGTGACTTGATGGACAGTTTCTTTAGAAACTTCTTCCGCCAGTGCAAGGAGCCAAGCCGATTCGGATTCTACCGCATAGCGGCAGACCAGGTGGAAAACCTGCTTGGCGTGATGAAGGAGTTGCTGAAAGATCCGGAGGCTAACAAGGAGATTCTTTCCGCCCACAAGGTTGACACCTCCAATTATGAGAAAGAGGCAAAGCAATCGGAAGGTCAGGCGAAAGAAACCGCATCATCGGACGATGCGTCCAAGACGCAAGCTAACACAGAAAAAGAGAATGTATCATCTGAACAAACCAACGAAAAAGAGAACGACATGGAACAGAAACCAGAACAGACCGCAACCGAACAGCAGGCACAGACCGCTCCGGGTGTAAAGCAGAACCTCATTAGTGGTAACGATGTGAACCTGCAGGAACTTGGTGCCAAATATGGCATAGACTTCAACAGTATGAATGAGAAGGATATGAAAGCCCTGCTCAACTACGGCAAGACGGGGCTTGTGATTGTGAAGCCGACCTTCGGCGGTGAACAGATAGAGATACAGGCCCGTCTGTCATTCCGCAAGGACGATAACGACCAGTTGCAACTCGTGCCGCATTTCGTGCGCAACGAGCCTAAACTCGATGTCGCTTACAAAGGCTATACCTTCACTCCAGAGGACAAGAAGAACCTGTTGCAGAACGGCAACCTCGGAAAGGTAGTGGATTTCCCCGACAAGAATACAGGTGAGCTGCGTCCTCATTTCATCAGTATCGACCGTCTCACCAATGAGATTGTTGACATCCCTACCAACAAGGTGCGCATACCCGATACCATCGGCAAGACACCTATTACCAAGGACGACAAGAGAGTGCTCTACTCAGGTATTCCGCTTCGCAAGGAGATTGAGCTTGCCAACGGGCGCAAGTTTACACCGCTGTTGCAGGTGAATGTGGAACAGCGTGGCGTGGAGTTCGTGCCTGGCAGCACAAGACAGGCGCAAGGTCAGAAACAGAATGGAGACAAGAAGCAGACCGCTGACAAGCAGGAGCAGAAGGCAGAAGGTGATGCGGGCGGTCAGAAGAAGCAGCAAGATCCCAACCACTGGCTCAATGAGGACGGGACCATCCGCCGACTCAACACCTATTTCAAGAAGGAACTGACCGAGCAGCAGAAGGACGACTATGTGGCAGGCAAGACCATCGAGATCAAGGAAGTGCCCAACAAGAACGGCAGCGGTACCTATACCGCCTATGTGAAGTTCGACTTCGACAAGATGCAGCCACGTTCCTACCGCAACAATCCAGACCTCAAACAGGCGAAGGAACAGATTCCGACCAACGAGAACAAGGTACAAGTCGCCGTCAACGAGCAGGGCAAGACCCATGAGGCGACCAAGCACACCAAGGAGCCGCTGAGTCCGGGACAGTCTGCGCCAAAGAACGAAAAGCAGCAGAAGGAACAGAACGCCGAGGAACAGAAGCCAAAGAGAAAGGCAAGAAGCGTGAAGATGTAGTTGCCGCCACTTGATCCACAGAGTTAATCATCCATTATAACAACCGACATCTGCGACCGTCTATCCCACGGTTGCGGATGTCACAAAAACAACAGACAATGAAGACAATCATCGCAGAGAAACCAAGCGTAGCCAAGGAAATCGCCCACATTGTGGGAGCTGACAAGCGTGAGGAAGGCTATATGCAGGGCAATGGCTATTATGTGACATGGGCATTCGGACATTTAGTGCAGCCAGCCATGCCGGAAACCTACGGCATGAAGGGATTCCATGCAGAGAATCTGCCTGTGATTCCCGACCCGTTCGTTCTTGTTCCCCGACAAGTCAAGACAGAGAACGGCTACAAACCAGATGCAGGTGTGCTTGCCCAGATTAAAATTATCGGCAAGCTGTTTGACAGCAGTGAGCGCATTATCGTAGCAACCGATGCCGGACGTGAGGGAGAGTTGATTTTCCGATACCTCTATGCGTATCTCGGTTGCAGGAAACCTTTCGACCGTCTCTGGATCAGTTCGCTTACGGACACCGCCATCCGTGAGGGACTTCTGAACCTCAGGGATGGCAAGGAGTATGACAATCTCTATCATGCAGCCAAGGCACGAAGTGAGGCAGACTGGCTCGTCGGCATCAACGGCACACAAGCCCTGACGATAGCCGCAGGACGTGGCACCTATTCCGTAGGTCGTGTGCAGACTCCGACCCTTGGCATGGTGTGCGAACGCTATTGGGAACACAAGCGTTTCGAGTCGAAACCGTTCTGGCAGGTACACTTCGGTGTGGTTGATGCAGACAGTGGCAATATACTGAAGTTCACATCTGCCAACCGATGGACAGACAAAGCCACCGCAACCGACATATATAATAAGGTGAAAGATACCGGTTCTGCCATCATCACAAAGGTCGCAACCAAGCGAAAGGTGGAGAAGGCACCGCTCCTTTACGACCTCACCACCTTGCAGAAAGAAGCCAACTCCCAGCATGGCTTCACGGCAGAGCATACACTCTCCATCGCCCAGAAACTCTACGAGGCAAAGTTCATCACCTATCCAAGAACATCAAGCCGCTATATCTCGGATGATGTATTTGCCACCCTTCCCAAACTCTTCAAGAATCTGGAGAATCATTCGGAATATGGAGAAAAAGTGAAACTCTTGCCTGGCAGTGAGGACTACAGCAAGAACAGCGTGAATGCAGCCAAAGTGACCGACCACCATGCCCTGCTCATCACAGAAAATGCAGCCATTGGTCTTTTCAAGGACGAGAAGATCGTTTATGACATGATATTGTGCCGGATGATTGAAGCGTTCTCGGCAGACTGCATCAAGGACATCACATCAGTAACGGCGCAAGTGGATCATGACGTCGAGTTTGGCATCAGTGGCTCCATCATCCGACAGACTGGCTGGCGAGCGTTGTCGCTCAAGGAAAAGAACAACAGGCAGGACAAGGATGCAGACGCAACCGACAATGAGGTCAAGGATCAAGTCATTCCCAACTGGCAAGAAGGACAGCATATCACTCTTTCTGGCTGCACCATCACGGAGGGCAAGACCAAACCAAAGCCATTGCATACGGAATCCACATTGCTTGCAGCAATGGAGACCGCAGGCAAAGAGATAGAAGATGATACGATGCGCCAGGCAATGAAGGACAGCGGTATTGGCACACCTGCCACACGTGCCGCCATCATCGAAACCCTGCTCAAACGAGAGTATATGGTGCGCCAGCAGAAGAAACTTGTGCCGACGGAAAAAGGACTCGCCCTGCATTCCGTGGTGAAGAACATGGCGATTGCCAATGTGGAGATGACGGGCAAATGGGAGGCGGAACTTGCCAAGATTGAACGAGGTGAAGCAAGTGCAGACGGGTTCACCCATAGTATCGAAGGCTATACCCGTGAAATCACTGCGGAATTGTTAGGTTGTGACAGACTTTTCAGCCACAAGGATTCCGGCTGCCAGTGTCCTAAATGCAAGCAAGGTACCATGCAGTTCTTCGGAAAGGTAGTAAGATGCAGCAACAAGGAGTGCGGTATGCCAGTGTTCAAGCAGGTAGCAGGAAAGTTGCTCACTGATGCCGACATCACCGACTTGCTTACCAAGGGCAAGACCAGAACGCTCAATGGTTTCACCAGCAAGCAAGGCAAATCATTCTCCGCAGCCATTGCCTTTGACGAGAATTTCAACACGAAATTCGTCTTTGCAGAGCGCAAAACAGCAGAAAAGCGAGGAAATGTGAAGAGATACAAGAAATAGTTTGTACCTTTGCCACCGAAACATGGTTCATAAATGGTGTCTTTATTTAGGATGCTTTTATTTACTGTGGATTAAGTGGCGGCACTCGGAGGGATACCGAGTGCCTTTTTCTTGCTTTCAACTAATATCAACCGCCATCCACGGTTTATTATTCACCACTTAATCCATTCAACAGACAAATGAACAGAAAGAAACAGGCACAGACAGAGCTGTCCTATTACGGACTGTACCTCTTGAACCACCTCAGAGAGAACCGTTTTCCACAAGCCAGCGATGCGGACTTTATCCGCGAACGTGCAGACCATGCCGCAGAAGTATATGAGCAGGCACGGCGTGATGCCCTCTTTGCCGATGCGGCACAAGAGCTTGCCATGTCAGCATTGCTGAAAGGTCTCCGCTTTTCCAAGTACAGCATCCTGTATGATGTTGTTGACAGTGAGTTTCCCCTGGAGGTAGCAGTAGAAGACCAGGAAGCGTTTGTCAAGCACCTCCTGCCTTTGGTTGACAACGTGTATTCCATTTACGACCTCACCGATGACGATTTTGCCCAGTCACCGGACTACGACCAGCTCTATACAGAGTTGACGGGAGCCGTAGCCCTTTTCATAGAGTCAAATGGCGTACAATAGAAAACAACGGCTGAACGACAACATCAAGGCGATAGAGACAGCATTCATCCTTGACAGGGAACAGCGCACGCCGACTGCCCGTGAGCGTCTCCTTCTGGAGCGTTACTGCGGATTCGGTGGATTGAAGTGCATCCTGAACCCTGCCAGGGAACTGGCGGATGCCGTCCATTGGGCAAAGTCAGACCTTGAATTGTTTGCTCCAACAGTGGAGCTGCATAGACTTATCCGTGAAAACAGCAAGAATGAAAGCGAGTACAAACAGTTGATGGACAGTCTGAAACAGTCCGTCCTCACGGCATTCTACACGCCGTCAGCCGTTACGGAGGCTCTGACGGATGTGTTGAAAGAGCATCAGATTATCCCCGAAAAGGTTCTTGAACCCTCGGCAGGCATCGGTGCCTTTGTCGATTCCGTCTTGGATAACAATCCCAAGGCAGACATTATGGCATTTGAAAAAGACCTGCTTACGGGAAAGATACTCCGCCATCTGCACCCGGAGCAGAAAGTGCGCATAGAGGGATTCGAGAAGATAGAAAAGCCTTTCAATGACTACTTCGACCTCGCCATCTCAAATATTCCCTTTGGCGATGTTGCCGTATTTGATCCGTCCTATACAGCCATGAAAGGCATGAGGGCACTTGTCACCAGACGCATACACAACTACTTCTTTGTCAAGGCTCTTGATACGGTAAGGGACGGCGGGTTGGTTGCCTTCATCACCTCACAAGGCGTATTGAATGCCAAAAACAACAGTGCCGCGCGTTTTATGATGCTCTATCATGCAGATCTCGTGTCAGCGATTCGTCTTCCCAACAACCTGTTCACGGAAAATGCCAATACGGAAGTGGGCAGTGACCTCATCATTCTGCAGAAAAACAGCCAAAAGGAGTCGCTGCGAGGAGACGACAACCTGCTTGACACTGTCTATAATGACGAGAACCGCATTCCGACAAACAACTACTTTCTGGAGCATCCGGAACGCATTATCCATACAACGGCAAAGTTGGATACTGACCCGTTCGGCAAACCTGCAATGATATACACGCATGAGGATGGTGTGGAAGGCATTGCAGAGGATTTGCGAAAGATGCTCCATGAAGACTTTAAGAAGAACCTCAATTTGAACCGATACTTGGGGATAGAGGAAACAAAGGCTGAGGAAGTTAAGGAGGTTGAAGAAACAGAAAAGATAGAAGAAACAGAGAAGATGAAGCCTTCCATTGAGGAAAAGCAGAACGATACGGTAGTATCCTTGCAAAAGCAGGAAAAGCCTACTGATGATGCTGAGCTATCCCAAAAGTCCAATCATCAGCAGCCACCAGTCCAAATGACTCTGTTTGACCTTTGGGGAATGGAAGAAGAAAACCGTCAGGCTGTCCATTCAACGAAGAAGAAAGCAGAGGTAACAGTGGGTGCTGCCGCCAAGAAAGTGTCAAGGAAGAGAGCAAGTCCGTTGGTAAAAAGCGTCAATCCGACTTTTGAAGTTGTGACAAAGCCTGTGGAAAAAGAAGAAAAGCCTTCGTTGACAGATGCAAAAGAGCAGGAAACAACACAGGAGACAAAACCAATCCTGCCTGGTGATGAACCATACGCAAGCATCTCTTGGGAAGAGAATCCGCCAATCAACGGCTTTTACGAGATGATGATGACCATGGCTCCCGAAGACAGGGTGCTGCTGCGCCAAAAGGCGGAACTGCACCGTCAGGAACAACTCAAGGCTTTGGGCGTTGAAGATACGCTTGATCCGAAGTTCAAGCCGCCGATGGAACCGATAGAAGTTCTCAAAGTTCAAATCGGGCATGGACAGTCAAAAGGGAATGAGCCAAAAGAAGATTCCAAGACTCAGAGCACATTGAAAGAAACAAATCATGAGCGGGAACAACAAAAAGAGCAAGAAAGAAAGCGGGAAGAGCAGGCAAGGAAGAAAGAGGATGCTATGAAGCCCCGTCCATTTGATGAGAAACTGGAAAGTTTTCATCGTGAGGGTTCTATGGTGCTCGACTCTGCCGGAAACATCGGTGTATTGAAAGACCTTACCAAGTATGGTGCTACCTTCATGCCGTTGGATCTGAATATGGAGCAGAAAGAAAAGGCTGTCTTGTATATCGCCCTCCGTGATGCCTATCAGAAACTTTACACCTATGAAGCGGAAGAACAGACGGAAAACAAGCAGATGCGTGAGAGTCTGAATGTCTATTATGACGCTTTCTTCATCCGCTTCGGCAACCTCAATGCCAAGCAGAACGTGAAGTTCATCCTCATGGATGCCTCAGGGCGCGACATGCTGTCGTTGGAACGGGTAGAAAACGGACAGTTCACAAAGTCAGACATCTTCGACCACCCGGTCTCTTTTTCGCTTGACGAGGTCAGTCATGTGGATTCTCCAGAGGAAGCGCTCACCGCCTCACTCAACAAGTTCGGCCGTATCGACTTGCCGTATATGACTGAATTATCGGATATGCCGGAAAAGGAACTGACGGAAGCGCTTAAAGGACGCATCTATTACAATCCGCTCATAGACGGCTACGAGATAGCCGACCGCTTCATTGCTGGCAATGTCATAGAGAAAGCGGAGCGTATAGAAGAATGGCTGAAGGAAAATCCCGACCATGCAATCGTGAGGGAGTCGTTGGAAGCCTTGAAGGCAAGCATTCCCGAACCGATAGCCTTTGAGGACCTGGACTTCAACTTCGGTGAGCGTTGGATACCTACAGGTGTGTATTCCGCTTACATGAGCCACCTCTTCAATACACAGGTCAGCATCGTCTATTCCGACAGCATGGACGAATATTCGGCAAAATGCAGTATGAAGACCATGGCCATCACGGATGAGTATATGGTGAAGGGATATTACCGCCACTATGACGGCATGAGTCTTCTGAAACATGCCCTGCACAACACCTGTCCCGACATGATGAAGAGCATCGGTGAGGATGAACACGGCAACGACATCAAGGTGCGTGACAGCGAGGGCATACAGCTTGCCAATGCCAAGATTGACGAAATCCGCAACGGGTTCTCTGAATGGCTGGAGGAGCAGTCTGACTCCTTTAAGGAACGCTTGACCACGATGTACAACCGGAAGTTCAACTGCTTCGTGCGTCCGAAGTATGACGGTTCTCACCAGACCTTCCCCGGCTTGGACTTGAAAGCCCTTGGCGGAAAGTATGGTGTCAAGAGTGTGTACCCAAGTCAGAAGGACTGTGTATGGATGCTTTTGCAGAACGGAGGTGGGATATGTGACCACGAGGTGCTGCGCCCATAAGGGCATACTGTAAATGTAGGTTTGGCAACCTACCCAGCAAGGGTTTTCTACGCTGGTCATCAGCCAACTTATCCACTTAGCTGAAAAGCGGTGGGGAGTGTAGCATGTTGGAAACGGCATAAGTCGGCTAACTATCATGCCGCTACTGAATGTCAAGATGAAACGATGAATATGAGGATGAAGACTATACTGTTTGAACGACAGTCCAAGACGTTAGTTGGTAAACACAGACCTAAGATAGTTATAAAGGTCTGTCTGCAATACTTCCACTTTCCGACTTCGAGTGCGAGAGCAGAAAACCGATTGCAGGTTAGCCGCAATAAGCGGAAAAGGACGAAAATCGCATCCGACAATTCATCAAGCCAATAGTTACAGTATTGCTTAAATGGGGATTACCTAAACCGAAGTGCCATTCAAATGGCTATAGGAAGTGGGTTCCTTGAAAATTCGGCAAGGTAACAGAGTCTCCGTAGTAGTCCGAGCAAGGGAAAGCCTTGTACATGGCGAAGGGAGACAGTGTGTTATTTTTAATATGTTAAATGAATGATGTGTGAGACATTATGAGAAATTCAGAAAATGTATTAAACAGTCTGGCTGGGCATAGCCAAGACCTAAACTACAAGTTTGAAAGACTTTACAGACTGTTGTTCAATGAGAATCTGTTTGCAGAAGCCTATCAGAGGTTGTCCCGAAATCCAGGCAACTGCACAAAAGGGACTGACGGACAGACAATAGACGGAACAAGCATAAAGCGCATCCGTGACATCATAGAACAACTAAAGGATGAAAGCTACCGTCCTTGTCCTGCAAGAAGAATATACATACCCAAAAAGAATGGAAAACTTCGTCCGTTGGGTATTCCTTCTTTCAAGGACAAACTCGTTCAAGAAGTAGTGAGAATGATACTCGAAGCAATCTACGAGGGACACTTTGAAGATTGCTCGCATGGCTTTAGACCACACAGAGGGTGTCATACTGCTATGGCTTCCTTGCAAAAGGGAGGTTCGGGAACAAGATGGTTTATAGAGGGTGACATCAAAGGATTCTTTGACAACATCAACCATGATGTTCTCATTAGTATTCTTGGCGAACGCATCCAAGATGAGAGATTTTTGCGACTGATAAGAAAATTCTTGAAAGCGGGTTACTTGGAGCAGTGGGAATATAAGAACTCCTACATCGGTACTCCACAAGGCGGTATCATAAGTCCAATCTTGGCGAATGTCTATTTGGATAAGCTCGACAAATTCATGTTGAGATATATTGAGACATTCAACAAGGGTAAGGCACGGCAACGTAACCCCGAATACAAAAGGGTTGCAAGTCGTAAGGACAAACGAATAAAGAAACTGAAGAACGAACAGGACGAGCAGAAGAAAGAAATTTTACGTTCAGAGATTGCATCCCTGCATCGTGAAATGCAACAACTTCCTGCAACTCTTGACATGGACGGAAACTTCAAGAGAATGAAATACGTGCGGTATGCAGACGATTTTCTGATTTGTGTAATTGGAAGTAAGGCAGATTGCCTAAAAGCAAAAGAGGACATTAAAATCTTCTTGCATGAACAGCTACAGCTTCAACTTTCCGATGAAAAGACACTTATCACTAATGCACATGATATAGCAAAATTTCTTGGCTTTGAGGTGACTGTCCGCAGTACAAACAAGACGAAAAAGGATTACAGAGGTATTCCAATCCGCTCACTTGACCACAAGGTTGTCTTATTGTTGCCTTTTGAGGCAATGAGAAAGAAACTGTTGGATTACAATGCCATGCGCATTGTAATCAAGGATGGCAAGGAAGTATGGGAGTCAACTTCTCGTCCTTATCTTCGTAGTAACGATGACCTTGAAATATTGAACCGATACAATTCAGAAATTAGAGGTATATACAACTACTACTGTATTGCAAACAATGTCAACATTCTAAACAGTTTCTACGGAATCATGATTCCTAAGACATCACCAAATTTTTGAGAGTTTTTTTGTGTTAAAATAAGCAAAACACCCCCCAACAAGCATATAGGCATACCTACCCCTGTAGCAGAAGAAGGCATTTTTGACTTTTCTGTTACAAAAAAACGACACAGAACTCTTTCTTTTAATAGCTTTTTGCTCGATTCCTAATTAGTTATCCGTGTCTGTCCTCACAAGACTATAAGAGACAATGGTACATTGTCATAGTTCACTTGCTT
>ERZ1026882.555-NODE-555-length-19744-cov-13.445426_pt1 | contig 19744 bp, 16 predicted proteins | sample MGYA00380171_ERZ1026882 | MGnify/ENA primary metagenome ERZ1026882 (study PRJEB33269, sample SAMEA4719807) | human gut metagenome | biome: human-associated habitat; feature: organic feature; material: feces | place: Cameroon | collected 2013-10 ...
AGGCCTCTATCAGTGGGACAGACGACAGGCAGTTCCCACGCTTTTTTATGCTCGTATTAACCGATAAACTAATCAGACTTGTAAATAGGGAGCAAGCAGGTCGCAAAGTGTTATTAATACGATGAATAAATGGTTGACAAAAGGCCTGAATGTTTTGTCCATGGCAACGCTTGTTGTGGGGATAGGAATGATTTGCTCTTGTTCTTGTGGAAAAATAGAAACACCTAATGATGTTAAATACCTTTCCGAATTTCAAGAAATAAACTTTGAAAGTAATGAAAATTGGTTGACTTCAGATAATTTATCTTTGTATGTAGATTATTCAACTTGTATGGCGCAAGCTTTGAAAACTTCTCCATTTTTCTCAGATATGATACCTTCTTTGACGGCTGCAACAAAGAACTTTTATTCAATAAAAGGTGATTCCATAAAGAAGGAAACTGGTAAGGTGTTTACTCTGCTTAGTAGTATTCAAGAAACTAATTATGCAGATATTTTGACGGCAGCTGAAAATATTGTTGAAGGAAATTCTGAAGGTGTGTTGTTGACAGATGGAGAGTATTATGAACCAACTGTTGCAAAAAGTCATGTTAATGATCCATATTTGAAAGATGTTTTTAGCAAATGGTTGAAAAAAGGCCATGATATATATGTTGTAGCAGAACCATATAAAGAGGCATATAATGGAAGTGTTTTTGACAAGAAGCGTTTTTATTTCTTGTTTACGGATTCTCGTGTACCTAATAATATATACGACAGAATTTTGCAGTGTGTAGATATGAAAAAATATCCGAATGTTGATATATATCATATGTCTGTTAGTCATCCAACAATAATGGCCGAAGGAACATACTCGAAGCCTGACGGAGACTTGGCTGCTATAGTAGACGGATATGGAAATTTTGAAATTCAAAACTGGAGTATTGATTGGAATAGTATCCAAAACATCTATCTAAATACAAATGTTGATGAGAATGGAAATCCTTTGCCAACTGGTAAACCGGTAATTTCTGGATTGAAAATTGATAGAAACTCTTTTGGCTGCTTTAGAATTAAAGATATTGCATTAAAGGTTTATGATATCAATGAGCCTTATGCAGAATTCTATGGCAATAAAGTTGCAGGCTTAAAAGCTGTGAAAATGCAAAGTCCTTTGCAAGAAACAACAAATGTTTTTGCTTTGGACGAGAAAGAATTCAAGACTCATAGCTTGGTCAATATCTTTTTAGATCCAGCCTTTAATGATGTATGTCTTGATGGTTCTCCATACAATTATACAAAAGTGGATATTTGTGTAAATGGGGTGGACTATGTCTTTGATAACTATTCGTCGATGTTTGATTTTCAATCCATAGATGTACCTGGACAGATGAATAGTTCTGTTGCAGAAAGTATTAAGCAATGCTTAACAGATCCATCTATCAAGAAGATGATGGATAATGCTTTAATTTATACAATTTATATTAAGAGTAATGAAAAATAGCTAAGAATATGAGACAGATTGCTACATTAAGTCAATTGCAAGATTTGCAAAATTCAACTTGGATTTATGCAATTGCAGTGTGTTTTATAGCCATTGCGATTGCTTATTTAGTGTCAAACATGATTGCTTGGCAAGGAGGAAATGATAAGTCATATGTCAAAAGAAGAGTTTGGTGGGTGATTATTGGTTTCGTCGCTGGACTTGGATTTTGGATTTATAATGACGTAGTTAACGTTCATCGTATTGCCAATGTTGGCTTTAAGCACATGTATTCACAAACCAATTTGCAGTGTTTGTTTGTTGTGCTTTTGGGGTATTTTGGTTTTAGCTTGCTTATTATGACAACGCTATTTCGTAAGGCAAAGTTAGGTTCAATATTAGGCAAACAACGTAATAAATAAGGATTATGGCAAAGCAGTTTTTTGTATTAGGTATCGGTGGTACAGGTATGAGGTGTATAGAAGCATTGATTCATCTTTGTGCCATGGGAATGTTTGACAATACAGATATTCATTTGTTAGCTTTGGATACTGATAAAAATAATGGAAACTTCTCTCGTCTGAAAGAAGTTAAGGAGGCATATGTCAAAACAAAAGGTGTGGAGGTTTCTTCTCGTGTTGCCTTACAAGATACATTCTTTTCTGCTAATATTAAGTACTATGAGTTTAGTCCTAATTATGAGCAGAAAAGTACATTTAAGGATGTTTTTGGTTATAGTGATACTCAGTATAATCATAGTGAAGAGACCGATTTAGCTGATCTCGTTTTGGCAAAAACTGTTGAAGAATTTAATCTCCGTCATGGCTATCGTGCTCAAACCCATTTAGGCTCTATGATGATGTACCATTCCATCATTGAAGCGGCAAAGTCACCGACAAATAATGACTTAAAGTCTTTTTTGGGAGAATTGGCAAAGCAGGCTCAAACTGGTAATCCTAGAGTGTTTATCTTAGGATCTGTTTTTGGCGGCACAGGTGCCTCTTCTATACCTATTATACCTCAAGCTATATCAAAAGCTGCAGAGATTATGACTAATGGAGCCGTTAATGTTTTGAAGAGTGCATATTTCGGATCTACATTGTTGACTGCCTATTTTTCATTCAAGGCACCTTCTAGCAATGAGTTGGCCAACCAAAAAGTAATAGCTACAAGTGATAAGTTTGCTCTTAATTCACAGGTCGCTATGATGTTTTATGAAGATGATTCAACGGTAAAAAGTACTTACCAGAAGTTTTATATGATGGGCACAGATAGCTTGAACTGGAATCCAATGGCTAAAGATAATATTTCGGAGACCATAACCGGTGGAGAAAAACAGAAAAATGATTCTCATTATATTGAACTTTTAGCAGCTTCTTCTGCGTTAAGTTTCTATAATGAGGATGAAAGTGTATTGGCAGTCAATAAGCAAAATGTTAAGACTGATTATGAGTATCGTGCCATAAATAATAATGGAAAATTTGATTTCCAAGATTTTGTGGGACAACAAAGAGCTGAGGAGTTTGCCAAAAAGTTTGGCCTATTGATAGCATTTTCGTTGTTCTGCAATGGAACGGATGATTTCGTAGAAAGCGTTCGTTCTGGTGGTGTAAAGGAAATCCAAGAGTTTTTGGATATTAATGTAAATCAGGTGCTGGCTTTGAAAGAATATTTCAATTTGTTCTTTGTTAGGGTAAATGCTAATGGGACTCTTTCTGAGGGATGGTTAAAGCAGATTCATCGTTCAGCAGGTGGAGGCGATAATTTCTTGTTTAATGCAAGTCTTTTCTCTCCATCCGATTTGAAGAGTTTAATGAAGTTATCTTGGAACAAGAACTTATATAGAACAGAGGGAATTGGCAAAGATAATCATTATTCTACAGGTCTTTTTGGTTCAAAGTTTGATTCTTTCAAGAAGCAGTTCTTGCTTACACGTGACAAAGATTCCTCTTGGAAAAATATAACGAATAATGGGGAACAACTTAATAAGTTAATTTACGATACATTGTCTTCACTTTATAATTTCAAATAAGAAAGGGCTATAATATGTCAAAAGCATTGTTGATAAAAAGTTATACAGATATAACTACAGGAACTCAAGGACAATGGAATGAGTTAACTATGGCTCGTTCTTATATTCAAGGAATTGAAACTGGAAAAATCTTAGAGAATTTATCTGCAGATAAATTAGGAAGTTTAATTTCTGGTGTCCCAACTCCATGGGCGCGTGCTAAGTTGTTTAAGTTTGCCCTGCAGACTTTAGCAGCTCCTGATCCGAATATCCAAAAGTCGGGGTTGCAACAGTATTATGAGTTGTTGTTGGGAGAATGGAAAGGATTGTTAGCAGTAATTGCTTTGTATCCCGATAGAATCCGCTTTTCCCAACCTGTCGTTATGGATGCGAGGGGCGATGATTATGATATAGCGTCTGCCTTTGGAAGAATGCTGTTTGAAGACAAAGATGTGTGGAGTAACCAAGATTTACTTCAAAGAGATCCTGCCACTCAGCCATTCATTCAATTGATTTATTACAGGAATCATCTTGTTGGTGGAACTTCACCTTTAACAGGTGTCTTTGCAGGCATTTCATATGATAATTTAGGAAGTGATGCCAGTGATATAAATTGGTATAGAGACGGTAAGTTTGAAGATCCTACTAATTACTTGGATCCAGAACAAGTGCAAAAGGTATATCTTTTTGTTAAGAATCTTAATGGGAATCTTGCTGATTTTGAGAAGAAGATAAATTCTCAACGCGGTAATAAACCCAACGTAGATTTGAATGGATTTAAGGATATGAGTCGTAATTGGGAGCAAAAATTATTAAGTCGCGGTGGGAATAACCTTCGTGACAAGGGACCTATTGCAAAATATTCAAACTTAGAATGTCCATTCTCAATCTTGTTTGATAGTAATGTACCAGTTTATTTGAAGCCTGATTATACCTTTACTTATACTAATAATGGAGAGTATAAGTTAATTGGTGATATCCAAAAGTTATTAAGTGAGGATAAGTATGTAATAGGATTTCAAGAAGATGCTGTGGCAAGACCAAAACTTTCAGATGCTCCCGTCTTTTATTTGTCTGTCAAGGATTTGAAGGATGGTAGTGTTAGCTATTTTTCTTTACCTTTGTCAGAAAAAGGTGTAGATATCTTTAAAAATAGTCTTTCAGGTTTGTTGGGCTATTCTGAAGGTAGTAATACATCTTTGTCTGGAGTTATTACCGATGCAGGTCAGTTGGCTGTAACATTGGTTGTAGAAATCGATGGTCAAAAGGTTACTTTAAATACTCGCGAGTATGAAATTGATTGGATTACTGATCAAGGTAGAGTTATTATGTGGCCAAACTTCGTTTCAGAAAAATGGAATAAGTATTATCTATACTCAGAGTTCACTGCTGATGCCAAGGAGCAATTCCTGCCTATATTTAAATGGGGTGGTGAGTTCTTGAAAAATATTGATGGAGAGTTTTGGACAGGAGATTATGAACCAGCTCCAGATCAAGAAAAACTTGTGGATGTAAAAAAGTTAGTTACTTATCCTGCAGGGCAAGGTGAAAACTTGCCTAAGTATAATATCGTAGGGGCAGACAAGCCTTTAGCTGGTCTTTCCGTTTCGGTTAAAGATACAGGCAAGGAAGTACATGCAGGTTTCTTGATTTTTAGACCTCAAGTTATTGAGGATAGAACTGCTTTCGAAATGAGGGGAACTGCCACAGTCGGCATCGACTTTGGTAGTAACAATACTTGTGTCTATTATAATGAAGACAACAAAGGTGCTACTCCTGTTCATTTTGAAAACTACCGCTCTGTATTAGTTGGACAGGAAAATAATGACCCGAAAGCAATAGCTGAGAATAATGAATTGTTGTTCTTTACGAATTACCCTTCGGGTAATGGACAGACTAAGTCATGGCTTCATGAGCATGATAATCGTTATAATTGTTATAATGAATCTTTAGAAGTCGCAGGTGGTGTCCCGGTAAACCGTCCAAATGTTCTAGTAAAGAAAATGGATCAGTATGAGATTACAACCCAAGCTGGTATCTTGCATTATAATATGAAATGGTTGGATGATGATAAGGGAAAGCAAAAAAAAGGTGCTTTTTTGAAGTCTATATGGTTGCAAACATGTGCTTATCTTTATACTAATAAGATAAAGCCTACAACGTTGGAGTGGAGTTGTCCTGGTTCGATGATGGAGGCAGACATCAATGAATTGGATAAAATTTACAATAGTCTCTGTAAGTTAACTCCAATAGTTGGTGCTAAGACGACTTTGGCATATCATCAGAATGCTGTTACGGAAGCTGAGGCTGTATGCTCTTATGCTCTCTCGCAGAATTTCGGACTCAATAGCAACAATATGTTCTTGGGTATTGATGTTGGTGGTAGCACCAGTGATATACTTTTGCTTGCCAAGGATTCAGATAATGGAAATAAAGCAACGCTTTATAGAGAAAGTTCTGTTCGTTTAGCAGCAGGAGTATTTTTCAACGCTGTTATTAAGTCAGATACGTTCAGACAGGCATTGTTGTCTTTCCATGAAGGGCATAAGACCAATGTGTATGTGTCGAACATAAAAGAAATATTAACAGAGCCTTCAAAGGCACCGTATTTCTTGAATAGTATCTTTGACCAGTTAAAAACGACAGAAGATTATGAGGAGTTCTATAGCTCGATAGATGTAAATGCAAAATTTGTATTTACGATACCAGCTTATGTAACAGGCATGCTGTTGTACTATTCTGGGATGTTGATTGGTAAAACAATTAAAGCTGAGCATTTGGAACGTGTTTCTAGGGTTGATGTACTATCTTTTGGTAAGGGTGGAAGACTTTTCCACTGGTTGATAAATTCAGCGGGAGTACGTGCAACAAGAGAATACTATGCAGATTGTCTTAATGCAGGTGTTAGATTGGTAGTTGGTAAAGAACTAGATGTTGTTTATCGTGATGAGATAGCAGAAGATAACAAAGCTGAAGTTGCCAAAGGACTTTGTGATCCAAAAGAGTTGGAAAAGAAGGCTTTTTCTTCAGAATCTGATATCTGTGGTGAGTCTGGGGTCAAATATATTATGGCTAATGGTGCCCCCAAAGAGCTGCAAGCAGAAGATGAGTTGACTGGGGATTATTTTGCAAATGAAATGAACAATTTTGATTTCTCAGGCATAGAGAATTTCGAGAAGTTTATGAATATCTTCTTGGATTTTGTCAGTGTAAAAACTCATTTGTATCCACAGGCAGATAATGCATTGAGAAGCGATTTGGCAGACTTGCCTAATCGTATAGCTAGCTATATTTGTAATAATGATACTGAGTATCGAAAGGCAAGAAAAAGTGAGGATGGCAGCTTCCATTATCACCAACCTTTGATTATAGCAGAGGGCGTTTGCTTCTTAGATACTTTAATAAAGAAAGTTTTTGATCAATAAAATGAAGGAACTTACACTATATATAGATAAATGGTACATCATCGGAGCCGTTTGCACCGATGGTGTACCTCGTCTTGTCATCCCTGATAATAAGGAGGACCGTTATTGGCTGTATTTCTATGAAGATACTACCAATAATGAGATAGTGTATGGAAGAGACAATCAATCTCATTATCGCAATAATGAGCCTCATTATTATGGGGATATATTCTCAAAGATGACCCAAAGTGATTCACATTTTTTGTATTACAATAGAAAGCAAGAATTATGTGATATTTTTAAAGCTTCAAGAATTTTGGCTTCTTTGAGAGAGTCTATGGATTTGACTGAGACAGAAATGGTTGAAACTTATGTTTCTTTTTCGAAAGATATTAGTGATGATGCTCGTTTTCTGTTTTTGACAAAAGTATTGGGGCAAAACCATTTCCATGTGAAAGAATCTGTAGCTCGTATAGAGCACTTGACATTAGAACATTCTGTTAGGAATAATAAACTTAAAGATGATGGCTTTGTCTTGGTTTTGAATGCTTGCAATGAAAATCTTCATGTATCCTTGTTTAAAAAACAAGGAAAAGATTGTGTGCTTCAAAATGAGATGGTTTTAGATGGCTATGGTCGAGATTTGAGAAGCCGTGCATTGTTGGAAAATGTTGTTGGTTGTATCAATCAACGCACCAATTTTTTGTCATCTACTTCAGATCTTGAAAAAGAATATCAGAGACTAGAACCCGAAGTAGATAATTGGCTTGTAAAATTAGATAATGTAAAAAATGGACGTCCTATTAGCCTCAATAATATCTCGTTCTCAGGAATGACAAATCAATATGCAGTGATGGTCTTGAAGAATGATATAGATTTAAGAACACATATTATTGTTGATGATGTTGTTCGTGAAATAGATAGTTTTGTGAAAAAGTCTAAGGTCAACAATAATGAAGTGCAAGGTGTGGTCTTTCTTGGAAATACTTTCACTAACAAGCAGTTCTTGGAATCGATTCGCTCATATTATATGCTAGATGATGAAAATTATCTATTCTATAGAGAAACGGAACTGCCTAATATAATAGGTGTTTATTCCGTTATTGATTGTTCTCAATTTTCTGCGGAGACAAAGGCAGTCATGGCTAATGGTGAGTTGGAATTGGTTCGTAAGCAAAGGGCTAAAGAGGAAAAAGACCGTATGGACGAAGCTAAGCGTAGAAACCAGGAACAGCAGGAAAAAGATAAGGAAGTGCGAGAGGCTGAGCTTAGATATAATGAGGCCATGGAAAAGGTTGCTGCTTTTGAAAAAAAGCAAAATTTTGCCCAAATGTTAGATTGGACAAAAATAGCTTTAACGCATCGTCCTGAAGATAAAGAAGCTATGGCGAAGAAGGAAGAGGCTACTCGTCTTTTGTCTGAGCAGAAAGTTAGACAACAACAATACAACAGCATTATACAACGTGCTGAGGTTAGTTTAAAAAAGCATGAATACCAAGATGCATTATCCCAAAGTGATGCAGCTCTCAATTTGATGCCTTCTTCCGAACAGGCAAAGCTAATACATGATAAAGCCCGTAAGGCTTTAGATGATATAGTACAAGTTAAAGAGTATTTGACTCGTGCTGATTTGTTCTTGGCTCAAAAATCGTACAATGAGGCTTTGGAGGAACTCAGAAAAGCCCAATCTATTGATGGACATAATAATCAAATAGAAGACAAGATTGTAAAAATTCAGAGTCAACAAGAAAGTCAAAAGGAACAAGTGTCTCTATTGATAAAACGGTATTCTGTTGCCATATCTAATAACGAATTTAATTCTGCATTGGATTTGTGTGAACAATTACAAGTTTTAGATATTGATAATAGCAAGAGTTGGAAAGGTAGAGAAAATGATTTGATAAGAAAACAGAAAGAGTACGAACAAAAACAAGAACAAATTAGAGAACTGAAAGAGAAGTTTAATGGCGCTCTTTCTGCAGAAAATTGGAAGGATGTTATTGAAGTCGGTAAGAAACTTCTGACTTGCGATAAGGATAATTCGGTTGAGGATATAATTCGTAGTGCTGAAAAGAAGCTTAGACTTTCTGCTGTACAGATAGCCTTTGACGAAGCCTTTGAAAATGAAGATTGGGCATCTTTAGTACAAATTGTGGCTGACAATCCTGAGCTGAAAACGGTGGCGGGAAATAATAAAAGCATACAATTTGCGCGTAGGCAATTGATATTTACAAAGAATAGTTCGAAAGAATCAGGAACAAAAAAAACTGGTCGCACTAAAGTTAGTTATCCTCTTCATTCTCAATCGAATGGCATCTCTAAAACAGCATGCAGTGAAAGAACTTTAATTCCAAGACCAGAAACGGATATAAGTATAAATAAGGAACGTTGTAATTTTCCACGGCCAAAACGACCTGTAAGTAAGAAAGAACAAGTTCTTTCAGATGAGGGTAAAAATGTGGATAATACAATACAAGTAAACAGAAAATTTCCAAAAGTTAAACGTAAAAAATAATTATTATGGCAAAGAAACTTTTTTCAGATTCCGATTTTGATAAGACTATTAATATCGGAGATCAGTTAGTGTTTGATAAGCAAGACTTGAAAGCTTTGCGTATTGATCTGACTTGGTTAGGAACGGATTTGGATGTTTGTGCATTCTTGTTGGGTGAAGATAATTTGATTCATGACAAGGCTGATCTTGTTTATTTCAACTCACAGTTGCGTTGGAAAACAACTAAGGAGTTTAATGATCCTGACTTTAATCCGTTGGAAGGAAAGGTTAGTACTTGGGCACAAGATGGCGGTAATTATAAGAATCCACGTAAATGGATGGAATCAACTTTGCCAATTTCTTCTGATGGTTCTGTTATTGGATCATGGGATGATATGGCAGATGATGATGCTGATGAAGAGTGTGGTGAAACTATGCATGTACTTCTTGAAGAAGTCGATGTACATAAATATCCAAAAATAGTATTTGCTGCTGCAGTTGCAAAAGATAGAATCCAAAAAGGTGAAACATTTGCAGATGCTCATGATCCTGTAGTTAGTATTTATGATGCTGATACAGATGAACTTATTGCTGAGTATAAATTAGCTCAACAGTTTCCTGGTAAGGATGTCGTTTGTTTTGGTGAAGTTTCATACGATGAGTCTACTATGATATGGAATTTTGAACCAATGGCAGATGGCTATACTGGAGGTATGATGTTTTTAGCTACAGAAGTCTTTAATTAATATAATATGGTTGAAAATAAAAAGTTATTTAGCCCAGAAGACTTTGATAAGCCAGAACATACCTCCACATCAAAAAAAAGATTCTACTACTTTTTTTTAATTGGGCTGGTACTAGTCTTGGTTCTTGGCATGGGGTATTATTATAAGCAGTCCCAACATGGTAATGGTCAGCAGACTATAGTATCAGATTCTTTGACAAAAGATTCAGTTCAAAAGGATTCAACTATAGCCGATACTCTCAAAAAAGAGAATTCAAGTGTTGGTTCTAATGAAGAATCTAACAATAAAGAAACTGAAGACAAAAAAGACGGAATGCAATCTAAGGTATCCGTACCTGTTGATACAAATGTAAAGTCACAGCAAGAGTCTAATACAGAAAGTTCTTCAATGGGTTCTGTTGAGGCTAAGGCTAAGCAAGTGATTCGAGGTATCTACGGAAATGGTTCTGTTAGAAAGCAGAAGTTAGGTAATGATTATGCAGAGATCCAAGGAAAGGTAAATGAAATGTACCGTAATGGTCTTGTACACTAAATTGGATCAGATTTTTTAATTAGGGCAGATGGTTAGACTATATAACCACCTGCCCATAATCTAAACGACAATGATACTATATATAGTATTAGCAATTGTGCTGTGGTTTGTTGTCCCTCTTTTTGTAGATGGACATGTTAAAAACAAAAATGATCGTAAGGCTTGGCGTTTGTTGAGTCGTATCATTGCTGTGTTGATGTTGGTTTTAATGATTTATCATGAATTCTTATAGTATGATGAAAAAGTTGTTGTTCTTTATATATGTTTTGGCATTATTGTCTTCTTGCTCACTAGTAGGAAAAGATAAGCAAGGTGACAATAATGTTGTAACTCCTGTTCAAGAAACTATGATGTCAAATGGATGGGAGTTATCTACACCAGAAGGTGGCGATTTTGATGAGTCTATGGGTATAAAACCTGTATATGGCTTACAAGATAACTATTTTGATATAACTATAGGGCAAGGCTTTAGTGTGGCGGTCAAAATTATGAGTCTGAAAGAGCACAAATGTATTCGTTATATATTTGTTCCAGAAGGTCAGACTGTGACAGTCAATGAAATACCACAAGGAAAATATTATCTAAAGTTGGCATATGGTAATGATTGGATGGTAAAAACTGAGGGGAATCATACTTTAGGAAAATTTACCAAGAATGCTTTTTATGAGAAAAGCACAAATGTTTTTGACTTTGGTATGAAAAATTCTACTCAGCTTGTTAACTACAAACTAGAAATAAATGTTATTGATGGTTCTGCAAAAAACAATTTCCAAACAATAGCGATAAATGAAACCGAGTTTGAAAATGATTAATGCGGTATTTATTTGATTAAATATCTTTATAATATGAATAAGAGTTTTTTGTATTATGTTATAGCATTGCTGTTGTCTTTTTGTACGAATAGCTTTGGATTTACAAAGTATGTTACTAATAATCTTAATTTGCGGTATGAGGCAAATACGCATTCGTATGTTCTGACGGTTATACCTAAAGGGACTGCAGTAACTATAGATGAAGATTGTAATTGCTCTTGGGTCTTTGTGGAGTATAATGGGTATGTAGGTTATGTTTCAACTAAATATTTATCAAAGAATCCTGTCTCTCACAAATATAAGCCAAATATCTCTAGACGTAAAAGCACATCCTATAATCCCACTAATAGTAGGGTACGTTCAAATAGAGTTCGATATTATACGAATAAGTATGGTAATCGTGTTCAGTCACCGACAATATACAATTCTAAACCTGCTGGGGCTACAGCTCTTTGTAGAGATGGTACATATAGCTTTAGCCAAAATAGAAGGGGTACCTGTTCGCATCATGGTGGGGTAGCTATATGGTACTGAATTTTAATGTAAAAGTAACGTAAATTATAATATTATGGTTGAATTTTTATCAATACTTGTAGTGGTAGTTTTGTTCTGTTATTTCTTGTACTACAAAAATAAGAAATACAGAGAAGAACAGGAAATGGATCGTATAGCTAACGCTCCGGATATGTCTGTTGGGTCTGAAGTTTTACCTTTAAACAATAATAATATGGAAGAAAATCAAAATTTAAGTACACGAGACCTTTGTGCCGAAGTCTTGCGTAAGTTAAACTGTGATGTTCAGTTTGATGATGAAAATGAGTATAATATGTATTTCACATATCAAGGAGAAAACTTTAGTGTAGATACTTGGGAGAATGGTCTCATGATAACAATTTGGGATACATGGTGGGGTACTGTTGACTTGGATGACCTCGATGATGTGAGCCGTGTACGTAAAGCTATAAATAATATCAATGTTAGACAAAACTTGACTTTGATGTATTCTATAGACGAGAAGGGGCAAAAGTTTGCTGTTCATACAAAACGGCAATGCTTGCTTATTCCTCAAATTCCTCAGATAGAAAACTATATGGCTGCAATGCTTACAGGTTTCTTTGATGTTCAACGTAGCTTTAAAGAGGAGTATGATAGACTGAGATTAGAAGAAAAGGCAAATGCTAAAGTTTGACTTAAACGTTCCTGAGGTAAATTGGGAAAGATAGAGATAGGCAATACGAAGAAAGTGTTACGTATTACACTTAAGCAAAAAATCAAATAAATACAATTATATTATGGAACAAAAACATCATTACTCTAATGTAAGAAGTTGGCATCCTTCTGCTCATAATAGAGATTCCTATACTGGAAGAATCGTTGTTACGTTGAAGTGGGTGGGGGATGACAATTTGGATCTAGCTGCATTTATGCTTAATGAGACTGGTAAAATTGCATCATATTCTGACTTTGTTTACTATAATTCGAAATATAAAATAGAAGGAAAATTCCCTTCTAATTTGGAAGGAACAGTTTTTCTTGCAGAGGAACATGCTCTCTATATGGAAGAACATACAGATTATAACTGTGAAGCGATATGTATAGATTTTGATAGGATTGATGCTGATAAAGTTTCTGCTATAAAGTTGGTTTCTTGCAATTATGATGAAGAAAGAGCTTTCAAACATCTTGATTCTGTTGAGGTTTGTATATGTGACGATGGTTTAAAGGAAGTTTGGGGAGAGTTTATTGTAAACAATCTCAACAAAAGCAAAGGTAATGCTCTAGATATAGGTTCATTTGTGTATGATAGAGGCAAAGGTTCTTGGATTTATAAGCCCAAAATGGTTATTCAAAAAGGGTGGTGGAATGAATTCATAAACATTTATACTTGATGTTGATTAGAAATATTTCTGGTAAAAATTATAATAAAATATTATGAGACAATTTATTTTATCAATATTAGTATTGTGTTCTTCAGTCATATTGGCTGATAACATCAAACGACCTGATAGCTATAATTATAGTCGGGGTGTAGAAGCTATCAATAACAATAATGCAGAGGAAGCTCTCGATTACCTGAACAAGGAAATCAATGAACATCCTGACAATGGCTATGCCTTTGCATGGATAGCTTTGGTGAGAAATTATAACGAAGAGTTTGGACGAGCTTTGACGGCTGCCAACGTTGCAGTCAAGAAGATTCCTGTAAAGGATAAAGAGTTTAGGGCTTTTGCTTATGCAACCAGAGCAAAAGTGTATCTGAATCTAGAAGATACGGTTCAAGCTTTAAAGGATTGTGGTTTTGCAATCAATGCGATGCCTAATGATACTCGTTATTATGAAGCTAGAGCTCAACTTTATTATGAGCTGGCGAAATATGATTTGTCAGATAGGGATTACCAAAAGATGATTTCCTTGAAGGAAGGGGATGTGATGGGATATATGGGCATAGGTAGAAATGCTAATGCCCAGAAACGTTATGGGGATGCCATCAAACAGTTTGATTATGTCGTAAAATTAGACCAAAATTATTCTTCTGCTTACTCTTTCCGTGCAGAAAGTTACATGGGACAGAAAAAATATAATGAGGCTATAGATGATGTGATAACTGCATTATATATTGATAATGATGATAAGGCTTTTTATGAATTGCAGGAATTGGCAGATTCTGCATTTGAGCAGACTATAGCAAAATTAAAAGTCCAAAATATTAAAGATGCAAATGATAATTCTTGGACTTATTATTTAGGTGTAGCTTTTGAAAAAGCTGCAAGATATACTAAGGCTATAGCATATTATAAAGAGGCTTTGGAGAAGGAATCCAATATCATAACAGTTAATCGTATATCTCAATGTTATAATAAATTGGGTGATTATGATAAGGCTTTAGAGTATTGTAATCAAGCGATAGCTTTAGATTCTGTAAAAGCTAATTATTTGTATGAAAAGGCAAATATTCTAGATAATGCAGGACGTACGCAAGAAGCAATAAAGACCATGAGTGATTATATAGCAAATACCCCAGATGAACCTGCTGGATATTATCAAAGAGGTTGGTTTAAGGATCATTCTGGTGATATTGAAGGGGCCTTGGAAGATTATACCATGGCAATTACCTTGCAGCCAAATGAGGCTTATGCGTATTTGAATAGGGGTGTTCTATATCGTTTGAAAGGTGAAAATGCTAAGGCTGAGTCTGATTTCAAGCAAGTTGTTCGTTTGGATTCTATACCAGAAGATGCCGAATGTTCTTTTTATGCTTATTATTATTTGGGACAGAAAGATAAGGCTATAGAGGTTTTGAATACAGCGCTTGATAAAGATAAAAAGAGGAATTGTTATGATGCTGCATGTCTTTACTCTGTAATGGGAGAGAAAGAAAAAGCTCTTTCGTATCTTCGTCAGTCTTTGGAGGATGGTTATAGACGCTTTGCTCACATCAAGCGTGACCGAGATTTGAATAATATACGTAATACTGAAGAATTTAAGGTCTTACTGAAAGAGTATGAAGAAAAGCACCTGCAGGAGATAGCCGCTGATGCAGATGGGGATGATTCAGCATACGAATTGAAAGTAGAAGAGATTCCATTTACCAAAGAGGGTGGTGTTTGCAAGGTGAAGTGTGCTATCAACGGCTTGCCTTTGCATTTCATCTTTGATACAGGTGCTACTGATGTTTCTATTTCTTCTGTTGAGGCCACGTTTATGGCAAAGAACGACTTCTTGTCTTCTTCAGACATTATCGGGAAACAGAACTATCAGACTGCTGATGGAAACATAACTGAAGGTACGGTTATCAATTTGAAAGATGTAAAACTCGGTTCTTTACATCTGAATAACATCAAGGCATCTGTTGTTCGCAATCAGGCAGCCCCTTTACTTCTTGGTCAAAGTGTTCTAAGTAAATTGGGAAAGATAGAAATAGACAATACGAAGAATGTGTTGCGTATTACACATAAGCAAAAAATCAATTAAATACAATTATATTATGGAACAAAAACATCATTACACAGGCTTGACCGATGCCCAAGTGCTCGAAAGCCGTAGTAAACATGGTGCCAATATCTTGACACCACCAGAGAAAGAACCTTTATGGAAACAATTCCTAGAGAAGTTTGGCGACCCTCTGATTATCATTTTGCTGATAGCCGGAGTGTTGTCTATCGGCATTTCTTGCTATGAGTTTTGGGGATTGCATGAAGGTGCAGAGACATTCTTTGAGCCAGTTGGTATTTTTGTGGCTATCTTGCTTGCCACTGGTATCGCCTTTATCTTTGAGTTAAAGGCTGATAAGCAGTTCTCGGTTCTCAACCAAGTTAATGACGACGAAATGGTAGAGGTAATCCGAAATGGAAACACAACTTCTATCAAGAAGAAAGATGTCGTTGTTGGTGATATTGTCGTGTTAAATACAGGTGAGGAGATTCCTGCTGATGGTGAACTTTTAGAGGCAGTTACCTTGAATGTTGATGAGTCATCTTTGACAGGTGAGCCTATTTGCCATAAGACAATTCATGAACAAGAGTTTGATAAGGATGCAACATTCCCTTCTAACCATGTGATGCGCGGAACAAAGGTGATGGAAGGTCATGGTATTTTCAAAGTTTTGGCAGTTGGCGACAAAACGGAAAATGGTAAAGTCTTTGAGGCAGCACAGATAGATGATAGTGTTCGCACACCATTAAATGAACAGTTGGATGGATTGGCAGACTTGATAACCAAGTTGAGTTATATTTTCGCTGCGCTTATTATCGTTCTCAAACTAATGGTGTTCTTCGGTTGGAGTCCTATTGTTTTGACATTGGCGGTTCCTACAGGCATCTTCTTCTGGATGGTTATAAAAAAGTTTGACGACTGGAGTTGGAAAGCTGTTGTTCCATCAATCATTGGCTATTTTGTGATATTGATGGGTATGGTAGTTTATTTCCATGATACTTTGATGCCGGGTGAGCAAATAGCTAAGTTGATTACATATACGTTGGATACCTTGATGATTGCAGTAACACTTGTGGTTGTTGCGGTACCAGAAGGTTTGCCAATGGCTGTTACTCTGAGTTTGGCTTATAGTATGACTCGAATGATGAAGACCAATAACTTGGTTCGTAAAATGCATGCTTGTGAGACAATGGGTGCTACGACAGTTATCTGTACCGATAAGACTGGTACTTTAACACAGAATCAGATGCAAGTGCATGATACCAATTTCTATGGTCTTTCTGCTCAGACGTTGGGTAATGATAAGGGTAGTCTGTTGATAGAGGAAGGTATCGCGGTCAATTCAACTGCTTTTTTGGATTATTCAGATGCTGAGGCTGTAAAAGTATTGGGTAATCCTACTGAGGGTGCTTTGCTTCTTTGGCTCAAGAAGGCTGGCGTTGATTATCTGAATCTGCGTGAGTCTGCTGAGACTTTGGAGGAGTTGCCTTTCTCTACAGAGCGTAAGTATATGGCAACAGTCGTTAAGTCTTCTTTGTTTGAAGGCAAGACGATTCTCTATGTCAAGGGTGCACCTGAAATCGTAAGTGGCTTGTGCAAGAACATCGAGAACAATGTTTCTCAAACCGATATTGAGAGTCAGTTGGTTGAATATCAGAACCAAGCTATGCGTACCCTTGGCTTCGCTTATCAAATAATTGATAGTAAGGCTGACGTATTCAAGGATGGTAAGGTCGTGGCTGATAATTTAACCTTTATGGGTGTTGTGGCTATCAGTGACCCTGTTCGTCAGGATGTTCCTGCAGCCGTTGCAGAATGTATGAATGCCGGTATCAATGTGAAGATTGTTACTGGTGATACTCCTGGTACAGCTAAGGAAATCGGTCGCCAAATTGGTCTGTGGACAGCAAAGGATGGTGATAAGAATATTATTACTGGTCCAGAGTTTGCTGCTCTTTCTGATGAAGAGTTGGATAAGAGAGTCTTGGATTTTAAGATAATCTCTCGTGCTCGTCCTATGGATAAGAAACGATTGGTTGAGGCTTTGCAAAGAAAGAACCAAGTCGTTGCTGTTACTGGTGACGGAACCAACGATGCCCCTGCTTTGAAGGCTGCTCATGTTGGTTTGTCTATGGGTGATGGTACTTCTGTAGCAAAGGAGGCATCTGATATTACCATTATCGATAACTCATTTAGTAGTATTGGCAAGGCGGTGATGTGGGGACGTTCACTCTATCAGAATATCCAACGTTTCTTGCTCTTCCAGTTGACTGTGAATGTGGCTGCTTGCTTTATCGTTCTTTTTGGCGCATTTATGGGCGAGGAAAGTCCGCTTACCGTAACTCAGATGCTTTGGGTAAACTTGATTATGGATACTTTTGCTGCAATGGCATTGGCATCTTTGCCTCCATCAGAGAGCGTGATGAAAGATAAGCCAAGAGATAGAAATGCCTTTATCCTGAATAAGGCGATGTATCAGAACATCTTGGGCGTAGGTGGATTCTTCTTTGTGTTGCTGCTTGTATTACTTTATGTCTTTGAGCATTCAAATATTACGCAGTTAACAGATTTACTCAACGTTCAGTTAGGTGCATCTGATGGTCTAACTCCTTACGAGTTGACCTTATTCTTCACCATCTTCGTGATGACTCACTTCTTCTATCTCTTTTGTGCAAGAGCATTTGAGACAGGTAAGAGTGCGCTTCATTTCAAGGGATGCAAGGGCTTGTTGATTATTGCAATTATCATCCTGGTTGGCCAGATTGCTATGGTAGAGATTCCTGGTTTGCAGAATTTCTTCAATGTAACTGGTTTGAAGTTTGAGGATTGGGTAATCATCATCGTTGGTTCTTCACTTGTGCTTTGGATTCGTGAAATTTGGAGTTTGCTAAAGAAAATCTAAAATAAAATAGAAGGAGTTGCGTTATTCTTTAAGATAGAAGGCGCAACTCTTTTTTATCAATTTCTAAAATTTATAAAGATATGTCTAAGTTTAAAATACCAGGAGTGTCATTCTCCTTAAATCGGGCTTTAGGTATCACGCAAGCAAAACAAAAGTTTGCTCGTGAGACAGGTATTCCAACCTCAAAGGCAGGATTGGAAAGAAAAATTGGTAAGATGGTTCTGAAGGCATTGTTTGGAAAATAATCATGGTGTTACTAAAGAGTTTATCGGATTCATGCAGTGCATTTTTACGTAAAATGGGGAAACTCAAGACAAAGGGGAGGGCAGAATTGCCCTTTCCTACAACTGGTATCATTGGAGCTATCGCTGGCGATTGCTTCGGGGCTGCGTATGAATTTCATCCAGTAAAGCATGGGGACTTCGATATATACAAAGAGCCTCGTTTTACGGATGATACGGTTATGACCTTGGCTGTTGCAAAATGGCTGACGATTGATCCTGAACATACTTATGAGAAGCTCGTGGAGTGTATGAAAGAATTGGGACGGAAGTATATGTTTGTTGGCTATGGGAAGAAGTTCTTGCGGTGGATTATTAGTAGGAAAACGGAACCTTACAACAGCTATGGCAACGGTTCTGCCATGCGAGTAAGTCCATGTGGCTTTTATGCCAAGACATTGGATGAGGCTTTACAGCTTGCTAAGATTTCTGCAGAGGTGACTCATAACCATCCTGAAGGGATAAAGGGGGCGCAGGCTATAGCTGCTTGTATCTTCCTGGCTCGTCAAGGAAAAGACAAGAAGCAAATATGCGATTACGTTGAGGCTCATTTCGAAGGTTATAATCTCCATCGTACTCTTGCTGAAATTCGTCCAGATTATGGATTTACGGATACTTGCCAGACAAGTGTTCCTGAATCTATCATCTCATATCTAGAAGCTGATAGTTATACTTCGGCTATCCGTAATGCCATCTCTCTTGGCGGTGATGCAGATACTATGGCGTGTATGGCTGGAGGAATAGCTGTTGCTACAAGAGGGATGGAAATGCCAAAAGAACTGGCTTATTGTGTATATAATAATGTGCTTGATGATAATCTTCGTCAGATTCTTAATGAGTTTAATTTGTATCTGAAGGAGCATGAAAGGGAATAAGTGTTGTCGTTAAAAAAGTGGAGCTGTGTAATCGGCACAGCACTATTGCTAGATATGGATGATTTTACGATTGGTTGGTTGTATGAATAGAAAAAATATGGAAAATGAAACTATGAAAGAAAGATTCCTCGGCACAATCTTTGGACAAGCTGTAGGAGATGCTTTGGGGCTGAGCACTGAGTTTATGTCCAAGCAAGAGGTGGATCGTTTCTATCCTAATGGGATTGAGGACTATTCTCAAATCGTGCAGGATGATCATCGTCGTCGTTGGCAAAGAGGCGACTGGACTGATG
>ERZ1026882.556-NODE-556-length-19692-cov-7.300199_pt1 | contig 19692 bp, 19 predicted proteins | sample MGYA00380171_ERZ1026882 | MGnify/ENA primary metagenome ERZ1026882 (study PRJEB33269, sample SAMEA4719807) | human gut metagenome | biome: human-associated habitat; feature: organic feature; material: feces | place: Cameroon | collected 2013-10 ...
CATTTTACCATTGACTAAACTTAGTATTCCAACTTCAATGCCATTTAGTCTTACAGATAATTGCTTAGTCATTATTTACCTCTAATTTCAACCCTAAATTTAACATTATTTTTAAGACTTTTTCAATTTCGCAAGTGGATTTACCATTCTCTAAATCAGATAAAAAACGGGTTCCAACATTTGAAAGCTGTGCTAATTGAACCTGTGTTAATTTTTGTTTTTTGCGGGTTGTTTTTACTAAATTTCCAATATCTTCAGTTGATGTAATTATCATTATTCATCCAAATATTACCGTACAGGAAAATATTACCCCATCAAGGGTAATATGTCAAGTTTTATTCCCGTAAGGGAATATTCTATCTGATCTCAATAATTTTGATGTCTAATATTCCCGTACGGGATAATGTATATTATTTCCCTGCAAATTCCCTGTTAAATAGTTTAGGGAATTGCGGTGAAATAAGTTGGTAAAACGGTATTACAGCAAGTTAATTTTACAAATTTCGTTGTGAAAACTTGAAATTTTCCTGCAAAAATCATATTATCAGTGAAATAGAACAGAGCCTGTTGCTAGGTAGACTGTTCGCTCCAGTTTTTAGTCCACAAAAGAGCATTAAGACCATTTGAAAGCATTGAAAGCCCGCAGTTGGCGGACTTCTTAATAACCAAAAGACAAGCAAAGAATTTATTCTACTTAAATCCCCTGTATTTAAGTTCAGTTTTTTGTTATCTTATCACTTTTGTTTCCGCAGAAGCCTTTAAAACGTATTTAGTACCGTTTTGTACCCTTTCAATCGGCTTTTTATCTTTTCCTAATATCCATAACCAAAAGACAATGCTATTCCGTTTCTACCACCATTTCTCAACATTGCCTGCAAAAATCCGCCCCCTTCCTCAATCGCTTATACAAATTTCTAGTTTGAGCCGTTAAGTTAGTTAATGATAAATTTGGGATTACCCAAAACAACCATAGTTTACAAACAAATTGCTGTCAATATTATTAAATTATTCTACAGGCAATATGCAAATAATTCTCCAATTCGTTTGTTGTATGCACGACCATCTTCTTTGGCAAAAAGATTTTCATAATGGCTTAATGCTGTGCCGTCTGTGGAATATGTTGGATTTGTCATCATTAATCTGTGTGTTGTTGTGTCGTGACGTAGCGGAAACAAGTCGTCCATTTGCATAAAACTTGGCAATTTGTCGCTTGCAAATTCGTAGGCAAAAAGTGCTGTGTTCACTCGATTTAGCTTTTGTTCATACGACAAACCGCCTTCATAATTATCGTTTGTAACCTCTACCCCTGGGGCATAAACTCGTTGGTATTTAAGCTTTTCAGACAGTTTTTTGACGGCATTAAAATTGTCACCTGTAATGTAATCGGTTCCCGCATTTAGTCCCAAATTTAAGTATCTTTCAAAGTCGTCAGAACTTTTTTCTCCAACAAAACTAATATCAGTTTTGCCGGAACGAGAGCGGATTTCGTGTAAAATGTACTGCATTTGCTCATAATCCGGTAATGCGCCAACACCTGTGTAATTCTCCATATCATAACCGCCGATATGCTTTGCAGAGTCAATAAACATACATTCAAAGCCCAAATTCATCAATTTGACGCATTCTTTTATATAAATTTCAACGTGTTCCGGATTGTGCCAACTAAAAGTTTCATCGTTTTGATTAGGCTTTGCTACTTTTATTTGGTCAGCAGAAATTACATGTCGAAAGCCGACTTTTAACCCTCTAAAATGGGCAAGGTCGACGAAAGCCTTTAATTGCTTGGCAGGTGTGATTTTATTGGCAATAGAATAATCTATAATATTGTCGCTGTAATTCGTGTTCAGCCGAATTCCGTAGAGTGAATTTTCTTCAAAAAATCCTTTTTCATAAGCGTCGCCATAAATATTTTGCCAGATCTGTGACAGAATTATACAGTTGGCAAAACTTCCGGCAGACGGCGGAATTGCTGGTAAAAGTTTTATACAGCTCAGAATTCCTTTACAGGTGCACCCATTGTCCATAGTTGCAATTGCCCTATCATTTATTTCAATGTAATTTGCAAGTCTTCCCCAATTATCACCGTAGTTCGGGGTTTCTATTTTATCAGGAAATTTTTCGTAAAAAATACCACTTTCTGACAAAGTTGCAATAATTTCCACCGATTTTTTCAGCGGAAGTTTCAACAAATCTGCAGGCACAATATTGGCAAGCCAACGCTTGTTATAGGCAGTTCCAATACCATGAAACGCAATGTATTTACTAAAATCGTCCTTTTTGAGTTCACAAGTTTCGCCGAGAGCATTTAATAATTTATCTACGCAATTCATAAATAAGTTATAAATAAATCTCGCAAAAATTTCATTATACAGAGTGGTAATAAAATTTATGTTAGTGGTAAAATTAAGTTGAAATTTTGAAATTAAGGAGAATGGTTATGATTAATGAAAAATTGGAAAAAGCTTTTAACTACCAAATTAACAGAGAATTGTACTCTGAATATTTGTATCTTTCAATGCAAGCATATTTTGAAAGGTTGAATTTGAAAGGGTTTGTAAACTGGTTGACTGTTCAAGTGCAAGAAGAACACGCTCACGCAATGGGAATGTTTGATTATTTAAACCAAAGAGGTGGCAAGGTTGAATTGGAAGCAATCGAAAAGCCTGAAACAGAATGGGCATCACCACTTGAAGTTTTTGAACATATTTTGACTCATGAAGAACTTGTTACATCGTTGATTAATAAGCTTATGGACGTAGCAGAAGAAACAAAAGACCGTGCTGCAATGTCTTTCTTAAACTGGTATTTAAAAGAACAAGTTGAAGAAGAGGATAACGTTGGCAATGTTTTGGCAACATTGAGATTAATCGGAGATGATAAAAAGGCATTGTTAATGTTGGATAAAGATCTAGCAACAAGAACTTTTGTTGCTCCTGTAATTGGCTAGGAAAAGCTCTGCGATAAAGTAGCTAAGTTTTATAAAAGTTGATAAGACTATAAGATGATAGGGCGATAAGTTCGTTACGGTTAAAATATTGTCGTCATTCTGAGGACAACAATAAATTGAGTCCGAAGAATCTTATTAAATTTTAGCAGCTGTTTCGGTAGGTCGGGGTAGGTACCCCGACATCAGCAATTAATAAGTTAGATTCTGAATAAGGCGAAAATCTACGCTGAACGCTTGATTTTCTGCCTTTTCAGAATGACGACTGATGGTAGCTTTCCCCGATACGAACTTAACGTCCTATCGACTTATCGTCCTATCGACTTTTATTCCTGATACGCCCTTAGTGCCCTAGTGTCTTAGTAACCTAGTAATTTAATAATGTAGCCTTGGCATCTCTGCATCTAAATGCTTAGTCTACACATATTTTTTCGCAATTTGCAAAGCCGCAGAGGCAGCCATTCCATAAGGTCCCATTGAACTCATAATACCTGAAGCCAGATTTGCGTAATTGTTGAAAGTGCTTGAAGAATTTGCACGATTTGCGGTGTATGCCTGTGCATTATATGAGTTTCCGGAAGAACTGTTCGATTGTGAGCCATTTAAGAGATTCAAAATATTAGAATTTGTTTGATTTTGAATATCTTGTAAAAAGTTCAAATAATTGTAACGTTGCGAAAGCTCATCATTCACAAGTTCATTGCGTTTTGCCAGTACGTCTTGCGCAAGATTGTTAATCGCATCGGCACGATTGGACTCAATTGAATTCAAATTATCCATAAATACCGAATTGTCAAGGTTTCCAAAACGAGAAGCAACGTCCGTTTTGAGCTCTTTTAACATCGGATTATAAAGGTTATTAATCATTTTTTGTCCATCAAGAGTGTAGGCATTAAGTTGGTTTTGAATATTTTTTTGAGTTGCACTGTCAAACGTATTTACCGACGGAAGCGCGTCAGCAAAGGCTTTTTGTGCATATTCATAAGCTCGTTTTTCATCATCAGACATGTTGTAACTTGAAATTACATTGTTCTTATTTTTGTATGTAGATGACTTAGTTGAGCCATTGATATTCACAGTTCCTGAAGAATATGCAGGATATTTTTTTGTTCTTTTTCCCATAATTTTGTCCCTTTCGAACAAAATTTGATGAAATTTTAAAGGCGTTGATATTCAATTATACCACATGTTTTAAAATTCTGTAAAGTATTGTTTTTTTGAGATATAATCAAGTTATGGAAAATATGGAAAAAATTAACGGACTTATTGAGAATAAAGAATATGAGGAGGCAAAAAAACTTCTCACAGAAGCACTTACAGGTGATGAAAAAGACGCAGAAACCTTGAAATTACTAGGGCTTTGCCACGTAAATCTTGGAGAATATAAGGAAGGGCAATCCGTTTTTGAAACAGTTGTAAAATACAAAGATGACGCCACAAGTTGGTTTTATTTGGCAAATTGCTACGATAATCAAGACGACTACTTGCACGCAATTGCAGCGTATGAGGAAGTTTTGCGTATGAGAAGCGATTATGTTGACGCATACAAAAACCTTGCAATCGTTTATGTAAAAAACAAAGAACCTCAAAAAGCCGTTGACACAGCAAAAAAAGCACTTGACGTTGTAACTGATGACTATACGATTTATTACATTATCGGAACTGCATTTATGGCATTGAAAAAGTTTGAAGAGGCAACAGAATACTTAGAAAAAGCACTTGAATTAAATCCGAAGCATTCGCAACTATACAACAACCTTGGAACTTGCTATATCACTATCGGCAACCTCGAAAAATCTTATGAAAACTTTATGAAAGCGAGCGAGCTTGATCCAAACAACTCAATCACATATTTCAATATTGCCTCAATTTTGCAACTTCAGAACAAGCACAAAGAGGCTTGTGAATATTTTAGAAAGGCTTATGCAATTGAGCCTCAAGACAGTTACCTTGTCGCATTGGCGTTATCAGAGGTTAAATCAGCACAGTTTGAAGAAGCAATCAAACATTACAAAACGCTTTCTGTCCACAATCCTGATAAGCATAATTTTCAATACAACCTTGCATGCTGTTATGATGCAATCGGTGATTACACAAGCGCGATAACAATTTTGGCACAACTCGTTTTGATGAACCCAAAATCAGTTTCGATGCTCCGCAAATTAGCAAGTATTTATATCAAAATCGGTCAATTTGGCAACGCAAAAGTCTTGTATGAAAAAATCATTATTCAAGGCAACGTTTCACCTGAGATTTACTACGAATTTGCAAACATTTGCGTTCGCACAAACGATATGGACAAGGCTGAAAAAATCTTGAAAAAAGTTATTGAGCTTAACCCTGAATTTGCACAAGCGCACAAGGATTTGGGGATTATTTATCTACAAAAACGTCTATTTGACTATGCTGAAGACGAATTCAATCAAGCACTAAAACTTGCACCGGATAACTTTGACGTACTGTTTGAATACGCAAATTACTTGCACTCAACAACAAAATTCAAAGAAGCTGATGAATATTACCAAAAAGCTCTTGCGATTGACCCTCATCACACTGATGCACTCGGTTTTTCAGCATTAAATAAAATTCATCTGAATGACCTTGACAAAGCTTACGAGCAAATCGAACACGCTTTGCACCACGAGACAAATAACGATTTTATGTACTTTATTGCAGGAAAAATCAAGTTTTTGCAAAAAGAATATGAAGATGCGAAAATGTATTTTGTAAAATCTTATGAAATTGCCAAAACACACGACTGTGAGCACATGTTAGGGCTTTGCTATTATGAACTTGGAAATTATGAGCAAGCAAACGGAATTTTCCAACACATGCTCAAAGAAAATCCGCTAAACGTAAATCTTTTGCTAAATAGCGCAAATTGTTATGAAAAACTTGGCAAAACAGATGAAGCCTTGAAAGTCTTGGACAAAATCACCGAAACTTTCCCGGAATGCGAAGAAGCACAGGAGATGATTAGAAGAATATCGTAATGTAGCTAGGAAGCTAGGAAGCGAAGTAGCTAAGACGATAGGTCGGGGTACCTACCCCGACAACATGAACTACAATTTAACTTTTTTACTTGTAACCTAATTCATCTCAAAAAATCATAAAAATGGTAAAATTGAAGAGGATATTGCTTTGTCAAATCTTCCAAAAACTTTACGTATTCACACTTTAGCGCGTCAAGTTTTTCTTTTCTTGTGCCTGTTTTTTCAAATTTTTTCAAGTAAATTTTGTATTTTCCGCCCTTTTCTAAAGTACAAGCAATAAAATAAATCGGAACCCCCAAGATTAGTGCAAATCTAAACGCTCCAATCGGAAAATTCATTTTATGCCCCAAAAAGTTCGACGTAAAAATAGCGTTTTCACTTTCATTGTGTGCCGAAACCCTGTCGCCTGCAATAAAAAGAATTTCGCCATTATCAAGTTTGTCTTTTATTTCGATAGAAGTTGTCACATCAATATTTTCAACCGAATATGCCGTAATCGGATTGTCTGAAGAAATCGAATTTATAAAGTTTTTAAAAACCTTGCACTGATTGGCTTCCAAAAACAAATTTACCTTAATATCGTCAATCACTTCTCCGGAACGAAAAAACGTGCGCATTGCATTGATATTCCCCAAATGCGAGCACAAAAAATATAAACCTTTTTTCTTCAAAAGATCATCATACAACATTTTTTTCGTATTCTCATCAGCAAATGAAATATCTGAAAATGCAAAGTTGTCCGTAAACATTTCCATTTTATCAACAAGACAGTATGAATAATTCAAAAAATGCTTGAAAGCTTGAATTAACGAGCCATTTAGGGTTGCAATCTTTAAATATTTTTGAGAACATTTTCTAACTTTTGGGGCACCTAAAAACGTAAACAAAGTCACAAAAAACACGATAAATTTTACAGATTTCTTACCCAAAAGTCTATAGATAAACCAAAGCAACATCAAGCGTTTTTTGCCTGCTGCTTGCTCTTTCATTTCAAACCATTTTTTGCTATTGTTGTCGTCCATTTTACTCAAATTCCTAAACCAATTCCAAAAGCGTATAGTCATGAACCCCAATGTTTTCATATTTTTTGTAAATTTTTAAACCGGCTTTTTCTGCCATTTCAATCATTCGTTTTTCAGAATACATTTTGCTGTTTCCGTTCGCCATACAAGTGAAATAAAGCGAAATATGCACAAGCGAATACGTTGCGCCATCAAAAAGCTGCTTGTCCGTAAACGGTTCCAAAATAAAGACTTTCGTTCCTTCTGCCATTGATTTTTTGACATTTTTTAAAATCGAAATAACTTGTTCCTCAGAAAAACAGTCCAAAAACTGACTCATAAACACAGCACCCGACAGCTTTGGCAGCTCTTCTTTCAAAACATTTATACCAAAAAATTTTAACCTGTCATTTTTAAGACGTTTTTTCGCTTCCTCAATATTTTCAGGCAAATCAATCATATTTACCTGACAATTTTTGTCAAATTCAAGACATGCACGTTCGAATTTTCCCGTATTACCGCCAATATCAAAGATTTGCGTAGGAGAATTTGCGCAAATGATTTTTAAAACTTCTTCAAAACATCTATCAGAATAAAAATGGTCAAACTCAAACCAGCTCTTTTTCATAGTTTCCGGTAAAAGATGAAGAGCATTATAAATGGTTTCATAATCCCCGACAAATTTTCTTAACCCTACAGGCTCAACGTTTTCAAATGAATTTGCAAGTTCTGATGCACCGAGATAACAAACATCATTTACAAAATTGAAATTCACCTTTGTCATTTCATTTTGTAAAAATGCAGCACCAACAAGGCTTGCAGAATATTTATTACCCGTTTTTATTGCTACACCACAAGCACATGCAACTTCCAAAAGCGTTTCTGTAGTATATTTTGAGGTCTTACAATGCTCCATAATCTCATCAACGGTTGATGGATTTTCGTCGATAAATTCCAAAATTCCAAACTTCAACATCGTATTGACTGCCTGAAAAGTCAATGGCGCAAACGCAATCTTTTGCGCATCTGCCAAAGCCTTAATTCTAGGAGAAACATGTCTTTTTATACGTCTATATTTCATTGATTACCTTTCAATTTTGTTTCGGCGTCGCAATTTGTGCAACCTCTTGATATTAATTTTATACTAAAAATGTATGAACTCAAAAGTCCAAGTGCGAGAACCGTTCCGAGCGAACTTATAAGTTTAAACCCGGCAAAAGCAAGAAGTGCAAACGAAAATACCGTAGTCACGCACGACAAAAGAACAGAATCCCCTGATTTTTCAGGATTTGTCAACCTAAACACCGAATAGTCAAGCCCAAAACCGATTATCAAAAATATTGCAAGCAAATGGAAAAGATTGATAGCGCAGCCAAAAAGTCCCAAAATAGCGAACACAAATACCACTGCACAAACAGACGGTGCAAGAATTTTCACCGCTGATTTAAAATCGTAAATTTTTGCCAATAACAAATACAAAAGTCCAAAAATCGGAACCAGCAAAGCTAAACAAATTTTTCTGCAATGTCTGATTTGAGATGAAATATCTTTTTGGAAATTAATGATTTTTACTCCCTCGATTGTTTGACCTTTGTAGCCCGAAACAACCATTATAGAAGTGTTTCCGTCTATTAAGAAGTTTTTTTTCAAAAACTCAAAATCTTTATTTACACTTAAAAATTCGTTTCCAAAATTTGCGTTAATTAGTCGCAAACGAGTTTGAGTCGGCAAAAATCCCGCATACTCATAAAGTTTTGCATTATACAATTCTTTTCTCAAAATCTGATTAGATTTTTGGCGTTTTTCAGACGGCACAAACTTGCTCAGTGCCTGATATCCATGGCTATTTTCGTTATTAAGTTTATCTGCAATTTTTTCTTCTTTCTGCAAAATATCTTGAAGGTTTTCTCCCTTAACCACAAAAATTGAGGTATCAGCACTTGTACCGACAATTTCTGTTAGAAGTTTTTCGGCATTCAAGAGATTTTTCGGCGGCGCATACATGTTTTTGATGTTGTCGTCAAAATGAGTGCGAAATAAGCCGAAAATAAGGAGTACGGTGGCTAGGCAGCTAAGTAAGGTAGTTGAGTATTTAGATACCAAGATGCAAAGAGGCGAAGATGCATGGTCTTTATCATAACCCTCGCCCCAACGGGGAGCAGGGAGCAGTTGTTCACGAGCTTCTACGAGTGCTACAAATGCGGGTGAGGGGGGTGATTGTATTGTTGTTTCGTTGTTGGGTTGGTGTCTTGAAATAACTTTTTTTGTTTCGGACTTATCGTCCCATTGTCTTATCGTCTTATCGACTTTAAAAAACTTAGCTGCTTCACTTCCTAGCTGCTTAGCTGCTTTTATCATCGGATATCCGAGCACCACAACCCCATAAACCGTCACAAGTCCTGTGATTGTGAATACAGAAATTTGTCTTAGCAAAACAAAATCCGCAAATAACAAAATTAAAAACGCACTAACTGTCGTAATCAAGCTCACAGTAAGGCTTTTAAAGATGTCTTTTATTGTGTCAACTCCTCTTTTCCCCTCTTTCAATGCCACAAAATAATGTAAAGAATAGTCTACACAAACCCCGATTAGCGTTGTAGAAAATACGAAGGTTAAAATATGTATATCTTTGAAAATCAGTACAGTGACACAATATCCGGCGTAAATTCCAAGTCCGATACTTACTGCTATTGGAATTAACGGCAACAACGAACCAAAATACCAGAATATAAGCCCGATTACGAATAATGTTGACAATATACAAATAAGATTTATTTCAAAAATCGAATGTGAACTTGCAAAATACGAATGTACCGGAGCACCCGTCAAATAGACCTTCACGCCGTCTTTGCTCAACTCATTTTGCAAATCAACAAGTTTTTTCACCTCAGCATTTAAAACTGTCGGCGAAAGTGCCAATTCATTATTAACATCAAGTATAATAAGGCTATAAAACTTCTCATTGAGCTGAATTGGGACAAAATCAGCCGACGTTTGAAAATTTTCAGTCAAATTCATTACAAAATCTGTTAAAAGCAAAAACGGATCCTGCTCAATTGATCCAATAGGTGGCATTACAGGATTGTAAAGAGATTCATAAGCGTTTGCAATAACCGCATCATAATCCTTGTTTATCAATAGTTTTCGGGTTTTATTCGATAACAGATTATTCTGATATTTTTCGTAATCCTCAATAATTCCTGTCGCATTTATATTTGAAGAATGCATTTTGGTCTTGTCGAGTTTTGCGTAAAAGGTCTTAGCAATGGTTTCCGCTTCATCATAGTCATCACTTTCAACAATAACATTAATTTTGGACGAAAACCTCGTGCTTAAATCAACAAGCAAATTATCCTCATTTGCTGAAAAAATAGCTTTTAAAATATTCGTTTCAGTATGACTAGGTTGGCACAAAACCAAGCCCCCCAAGACTAAAAGGGTTAATACAAAAAATATTCGCAAAATATTTACTAATTTGTTCTGCATTTAAAATGAATATCCGTCGTTCCGTTTTTAATCGTATTAATTTTTATATTATTGATGTCCACATTTCCTTTTATAACGATGTTATTAAGCTGAGATGCAGGCACTGTACCTTTTTTAGGTTTCAAGCCAATTTTCCAACCATCATTTTCTTTTTTATAAAAAAGTGAAAAATTCTTATCCAAATAAGAATAATTTTTGTTCGAAATTGCAACTATCACGTCGTTCATCTGTTTGTTTTGTGCAGAAGTGTAAGACACCGTCGACTTTATCGGGTAAAGTGTTTCAAAAGTCGCCCCTTTACTTTTTACAAACTGAAAATTCCCGCCTGATTTCAAAACTGCAGAACCAATGTATTTTTCTTGCGTAAATTTGCATGAAACATCTTTTAGCTTAGGCATTTGAATTGAAATTGCCCTACTTGTCGAAGGGTGGCTAAAAATATCATCAGATGCAAGACAAAAACTTGTACCACACAAAATTACACTCAAAAAAATCAAAAATTTACGCATAATTTTTTACCCTCTCAACGAACCTTTTCGGCGCAGTGTAAACACTTTCCATCGTTTTTATATCTACGCAAATTTGCATACTTTTCGCCGTAAAAATCTTTTCACCGGAATTCATATCAAAAATTTCATACTTGATATTTAAAGAAGGCTCAAATTCAACCAATGTTGTGACAACTTTTAATTTTTGCATAAATTGCGCAGGTTTTATAAATTTCAAATCCATTTTGGCAATCGGATATGCAAAACCGTCCGCCTTCATATCATCGTAAGTATAGCCGATTTTAGCTAACATCTCACAACGCGCCTGTTCAAGGTATTTGATATAATTCCCATGCCAAACTACATTCATCGGATCAAGATCAAAAAATTGCACATCTATAAAACTTTCACATACAATCATCATAACCTCATTATAAAACAAAAGTTCCGGAAGAAAAAGTTTTTTCGCAATCTTCACAATCCACAAACTTGTAATCAATTGACTTTTCGCCCCTTATTAAAACAAGTTTGACTTTGGTATCCGGCTTAATAATTGATGAAAACTTAACTTTTTTTGTCTTTTCCGGTATAAAATCGATATTAAAAATATCTCTTGAAAACTCTTTTGCAAAGAACAATTGGACAACCCCGGGCAAAATCGGAAATTCCGAAAAATGACCTTGAAAAAAGTTGCTGTTTTTCGGAAAAATCAAGTCAAACTCTGCTTTTTGCCCGTCATTTGAAAACCCGACAACGTTTGGATATGTCACATCTGTATTAAACCATTCTCTAATTCGTTTATCATCTATTTTTCCGCGTGCACTCAAAGGTAAATCAGGCAAAAACCGCCATTTTTTCGGTACAACATACCTCAATGACGGGAAATCAATTATGTGATGTTCAATTAATGGACGATAGCCTTCTGCAAACATTCGTTTTAAAGCCTTTGTCAACTCAAGCTTGCCATACTCTTCAAGAGTCTTTTTACCCTCAGGAGTCAATACTGCAGCCATACAAAGTTTGTCATCAATTTTTAAACAACGCGATTTTTCAATCAACTTGCTTTGGTTCAAATAGTTTTCCATTTCTATTAAAGAAACGCGTTTTTCTTGAATTTTGACAATTCTGTCATTGCGACCTTTTACAACAAATCCGTCATCAAAAATCTCTAATTCGTCACCCAATTCAAGTTCCGGCTCATCAAAATACGGCGACGAAATAAAAGTAGCCAAGCAGCTAAGCGGCTGAGCAGCTAAGTCAGTATTATGGATATCTATTTGTTTTTGAACAGCTTTTACATTTGGGAAAAATTTTAGTTTCTCATTAGACTTTTGTCTATACCCGATAACACCTGCTTCCGTACTTCCATAGATCTCCGTAACTCCTTTTGAAATACCTTCCAAATACTCAAAAACCTTGTCATCAAGCTTTGCACCGGCAGAAAAAATCATTTCAGGCTTATGTTTAAACGTAAAATTGTATTTGTACAATTTTTCCAAAAACGAAGGCGTTGAAACAAATACAAACTTTTTATAATCCTTGATATCCTCTGGATACAAAACAGTTTCCTGCTCGACTTTACAATTCAACTCCATTGGCAACATCATCATAAAAGTTGTTCCATACATGTAATCAGTTGTTACGGTCGAAACAAACACCGTATCAGGTGAAAACTTGAAGATTTCCGCCAAATCTTTTGACTCTTTAACAACACATTTGCTGGATTTATTTACCGTCTTTGGTTCTCCGGTCGAGCCCGACGTGAAAAATACAAAACCTACATTACTTTCTTCTCTCATACCTTGCTCTCATAATTATTCGTACAATATATTCTACCCCAAACATTACCCCGAGTGCAATGTAAGAAATGCACGCGTTATAAATCTCCCAAATCCTTTCACTCAAAAATACCGTTGCGATTGAGATTGAAAGGTTTACAAACAAAAATACACACCAAACATAAGTGAGTTTTCTTGTATAATTTCTACTAAAATCTGTTAATTCACCGTCCATTTTTTTTGCAACTTTTTGAATAATTGTTTCCTTACAAAAAAGTGACGAGAAAAAAACGCAAAAAATAAATGAATTTACAATAACCGGATAAAATTTTAGTAGATAAATCTTGCTAAAATGAAACAACAAAACAACACAAATCGTTGCACAAAACGGAATTATGGGTTTTAGTTTTTTTATCTCCATGGAGATATTGTAGCATAAAAGAAGGAAAGCAGCTAAGTAGCGAGACAGCTAAGCGGAATTAAAGTTACTAGGTTACTAAGGCACTAAGGTCGTATCGGGAATAAAAGTCGTTAAGACGATAAGACGTAAAGACGATAGGTTCGTATCGGGGCAAAGTTGCTATTCAGAATCTCTTATTAATTTATAACAGACTCCGGATCGTAGTCCGGAGTGACAGTTTCGCTTAGCTGCTTTAATACGTATCTTCGCATCTAATTCAATCTTCTCACGAATTTTCTTCATGCTATAATATACTCATAAAAAAGAACACAATGGAGAAATAAAATGGAAATTAGAAATGAATTTATAGAACAAGCAAAACATTTGACTCGCAACGCAGAAGTTCTCCCTGGGGGAATTGAAGAGTTAGCCATAAAACTTCAACACGCACACGATACAAATACACCTCTAAGGGTTAAACTCGGTATGGATCCGACGCGTCCTGATCTTCACCTTGGACACACTGTTGTTATGAGAAAACTTAGAGAATTCCAAAATCTTGGACATAAAATTGTTCTAATCGTTGGGGGCGCGACCGCTATGGTCGGCGACCCTTCAGGAAAGTCTGAAACTCGTCCTGCACTGACAAAGGAGCAAGTTGCAGAAAACGCAAAATCTTATTTTGAACAAATGTCAAAAGTTTTAGATGTTTCTCAAGCAGAAGTTGTAAATAATGCTGATTGGTTACACTCAATGAGTTTTATCGACTTATTGAAACTTGCATCTAATGTTACTGTTGCACAGATGATGACTCGTGACGACTTTGCAAAACGTTATGCCGACGGCAGACCGATTGCTATCCACGAATTTTTCTATCCGCTAATGCAAGCTTACGACTCTGTTGCAATTGATTCTGACATTGAACTTGGTGGAACAGACCAAAGATTTAACACACTTTTAGGTCGCGATATTCAAGCAGCTTATGGCAAAAAATATCCGCAATTGGTAATGCTTTTGCCGCTATTGGAAGGTACAGACGGTGTTGTAAAAATGTCTAAAACATATCCTGAACACTGTATTTCATTGACTGACAGCGAAGTTGATATGTTCGGGAAATTAATGAGTATTCCTGACAATATGATTTCAAGATACTACAGCTTGTTGACAGATGCAACAAAAGATGAACTTGAAGCAATCGATAAACAACTTGCAGAAGGTTCTGTAAATCCTCGTGATATCAAAATGAAGCTTGCATTCACAATTACTGCAGAATACCACGGAGAAGAAGGTGCAAAACGCGGGCAAGATGCGTTTATTAACGTTGTTTCAAACAAAGGAATTCCTGATGACATTCAAGAAGTTTCTGGTATGAACGGCAAAGGAATTCTTGATGTACTTGTAGAATTAAAATTCACAGCAAGCAAAGGGGAAGCAAAACGTCTAATTCAAGGCGGTGGCGTAAAAGTCAATTGCGAAAAAATCACCGACATGGCTTATACATTCGACCTTGCAGAAGCGGTAGTATTACAAGCAGGCAAAAGAAAGTTTGCGAAATTAATTTAAGTGAAAAGTGAGAAGTGAAAAGACCGTTACAGGTGCTATCGCATCAAAATAGTTTATCGAACGAAGTGAGCGATATGGACTTTTCACGTCTCACTTTTCACTTCTCACTCGGAGAAAACATGTTCAAAATCATCAAACGTGGCATTACAAAAGTAAAAGAAGATATTCAAGTAATATACGACAAGGATCCTGCCGCTGACAATTTGTTGGAAGTAATCCTTTGCTACCCCGGCTTGCACGCTTTAATTGCTTACAGATTTGCACATAGACTCCACAAATGGCACATTCCGCTTATTCCACGTGTAATTTCTTATATTACAAGGATTATCACAGGAATAGAAATTCACCCTGCGGCAAAAATCGGCAGAAGATTTTTTATCGACCACGGAGAAGGCGTCGTAATCGGTGCAACAACCATAATCGGTGATGATGTATTGATTTACCAACAAGTTACTCTTGGCGGAACAGGCAAAGAACACGGAAAACGTCACCCGACTTTGGGCAACAACGTAATTGTCGGAGCTGGTGCAAAGGTACTCGGAAATATTACCCTAGGCGACTATGTGCGCGTAGGAGCTGGTTCGGTTGTAGTAGAAGACGTTCCTGAATACTCGACCGTTGTGGGCGTTCCCGGACGAGTTGTTCATCAAAAAATTATGGATAAAAACGGAGTTTTGATGCACAACAGAATTCCGGATCCTGTAAAATGTGAACTCAACAGACTTAAATACGAGGTGCTGGAGTTGAAAGAAAAAGTGGAGAAAATGGGTGGAGGGTGAATAGAGAAAAGTGAGTGGTGAGTAGTTCTTTTCGGTGCTACGCACTAATATATATTGAGCAAAGCGAACTTAATGAACCATTCACCACTCACTTTTCATTACTCACTAAACTTAGAAAGGACAAAACTATGTACCATATTTACACAATAAAAAACAAATCAGAATTTTCAAAAACATTAGTTGCAGAAACAAAAGATTATGATGAAGCATTGGAAAAAGCAGAGAAAGCCATTGCCGGTAAAGAAGGCTATAACTATGTTGTAGAAGAAACAGACGGTTCAATGAACAGTTATGGCGAACTTTTGACAACTGTTGTTGCAGAAGGGTAAGACTGTATTATTAAGTTATTAAATTTTAGCAGCTGTTTCGGTAGGTCGGGGTAGGTACCCCGATATCAGCAATTAATAAGTTAGATTCTGAATAAGGCGAAAATCTACGTTATTTACTTGATTTTCTGCCTTTTCAGAATGACGACTCATGTTTATTGGCTTTGTCACAGAGGGGAAAAACTCTCCATCAAAACCTGAGGTATGGACGAATATTATCACAGGGGGGGGGAAGTGGACTTCGTCCAAAACTTTATACCAATGTCTGAAGTATGGACGAATATTGTCGCAGGGGGGGGAGCGGACTTTGTCCGCAGAAAAATAGTCGGATAGATTATCCGACTTTATATTTTTGGTGAAAAAATATAAAAATTATGCGTTAATGTCTGTTTTAAAGACATTATGCGCAAATCCTGCAAAGAACCCAATTCCTGCTCCTGCAACGATAAACGGAGCTGTTGGTCTTATATCTTTAAGCATTCTGTAGTATGCTTTTCCGAATTTTTTAGTTAGTTGAGAGGAGACTGCATTTACATCACGGATTATGCCACGGAATTCTTTTCCGGCTGGAGAACTTTCACCACCTAGCGCCGCAACTTTTGCAACAAGGCTTTTTGGAGTAAAGGCGTCTTTGTCCTTGGATTCAATCATTTTTACAAACATATCCTGTGCTGTTGTTTTGATGCCCACATTTTTAAATTCTGCCACTTTGGCTTTGTTTGTGATTTTGCGACAATAATTTATCATTGCACGCTTGTCTACTATCGTTTCTTGCGAGGTAACCGGTGCTACTTCCTTGGCTACATAGCCCAGAGCCGCTCCTGCTACTGTTGATGTCGTAATTGAATAAAGTCCTATATTATTTTCATGTCCTACTGCTCTTACTGCCATAACTAATCACCTTCTCTTAATAAGTTTTCGTAACGCATGTCAATCTGTCAAACTTCAAAAGTTTGGCTGACTGAATATTGTAGCAGATTTACACTTAAATATTTTGAACGTCAATCCCGTGAAAACGACATGGCTCAAAACTGAGTAATTAAATCCACTGGGATTATAACCGATAATTATTTTTTTGTCAAGGCTTTAATAAAGTTTAGAAGCAACATAATTGCAATCAAAACGGCAATGCAAATAAAGTAGTGAATTATTGTTTCTGAGCCCATAAATAGAGAGGCTAGAGCACCTGCGATAATTGCAACTGATGTCAAAATTACAACAGTTTTCTTTTGAGAAAAGCCGGCATGGAGCAATTTGTGGTGAATATGTTCTGCGTCAGCCACAAATGGTGATTTCCCTTTCGCAATTCTTCTTAGAGATGAAAAAGTGATGTCCATAATTGGAACTGCAAGAACCAAGAACGGCAATAGAATTGCAAGAGTTGCGGCTTTCATAACCCCTGTGATAGAGATTGTTGCGAGTAAAAAGCCTGAGAATAGAGCCCCGCTGTCGCCCATAAAGATTTTTGCAGGGTTGAAGTTGTATGTCAAAAACGCGAGCATTGAACCGGCTAGGATAAATCCGATTAGTGCGCTGATTGGGTTTGGTGGAGTCATTGCAACGGCAATTATGGCAAGGGTTACAGCATTTACAGTAACAACAGAACCGGCGAGTCCGTCAACTCCGTCTATAAAGTTAAACGCATTAGAAATTCCGACAATCCACAACATTGTAATTGGGTATGAGAAAATTCCAATATCACCGATAAACGGTACATTGTTAATTTGTACGCCAAGCAAGTAAACAAGGGTTGCGATTGCGACTTGAAGGAAGAGTTTGAATTTTGCGTCAAGGTTGTAAATGTCATCTACTAGTCCAAGTAAGAACATCAAAGAGCCACCGAGCAAAATTCCCGAAAGAAGGTTCCCTGACGGATAATAGCTCATAAACACAAGGCACAGGAACGTTAGCATTGTACTTGTCCAAATCGCAACACCGCCAATTCTTGAAATCGGGTGCGTGTGGATTTTTCTAGCGTTTGGCATGTCAACCAAACCTTCTTTTTTAGAAAAACTGATAACCATTGGAACCAAGCATACTCCAATCAGGTACGCAATAATTGTTCCAAGTATATGTGCATGTGTTAGTTTTATTAGCATGATTGTTCCTTTTTTGGTGAATAGTGAATGGTGAGTAGTAAATAGTTCATTTAGTTCGCTTCGCTCAATATATATATTTTAGTGCGTAGCACCGAAAAGAACTACTCACCACTCACTTTTCACTACTTGTATATCGGATATTTCTTACAAAGTTTCAAAGCGCGTTCTTTGAGTTTTTGTAGTTCTTCTTCATTATCAGACGAAAGTATCGCAGATGCAATAATTTTTGCAACTTCTTTCATATCGTCCTCTTTGAAGCCTCTTGTTGTCACAGCCGGAACGCCAAGTCTGATTCCGCTTGTTACAAACGGGCTTTGCGGGTCGTTCGGTACGGTGTTTTTGTTTGCCGTAATTCCAACGGTTTCCAAGACATTTGCCATATCTTTGCCAGTTTTGCCAGTTTTACGTAAGTCGAGAGTCATCAAGTGATTTTCTGTCATTCCGCCAACGATATCCATACCTTCGTCAATAAGTCCTTGTGCCAAAGCTTTTGCGTTCTTCAAAATTTGTTCTGCATAAGTTTTAAACTCAGGCTTTGAAGCTTCCAAAAGCGCAACAGCTTTACCTGCAATGATGTGTTCCAAAGGTCCGCCTTGCATTCCCGGAAAGATTGCTTTGTCTATAATTTGTGCGAATTCTGCATCGCACATTGTAATTCCGCCACGAGGACCTCTTAGAGATTTGTGTGTAGTTGTTGTTACAAAATGAGCGTGACCAGCTGGTGATGGGTGAAGTCCGGTTGCAACAAGTCCTGCAATGTGTGCGATGTCCGCAAGAAGATATGCACCAATTTCGTCTGCGATTTCTCTAAACTTTTTAAAATCAATGATTTTAGAATAGTTACTTGCGCCGCAAATTATTAGTTTTGGTTTATGCTCATGTGCCATTTGACGTACGTTTTCGTAATCAATGTTCCCGTTTTCATCTACACCATAGCTTTTTACGTCAAAGTAAAGACCTGAAAAGTTTACGGGAGAACCATGTGAGAGGTGTCCACCATTTGACAAATCCATACCGAGAACTTTGTCTCCCGGCTTTAAAACTGCCATGAACACAGCCATATTGGCTTGTGCACCGCTGTGTGGCTGAACATTTGCGTGATTCATGTGGAAAAGTTCGCAAGCTCTTTTTTGAGCAAGTTCTTCAATTACGTCAACGTGTTCGCAGCCGTTGTAAAAACGTTTGTGTGGCTTGCCTTCTGCATATTTGTTTGTCAAAACACTGCCACAAGCTTCCATAACAGCTTCTGACGTGATATTTTCACTTGCGATTAATTCAATTGTGTTTTGTTGTCTTTCAAATTCTTTTTCTATTGCCTGAGCAACTTCCGGATCTGTGTTTTTAATATGTTCTAGGTGCATTGTTACCTCTCTTCTCACTTATTATTGCTCTTTAAATTATATGCGAAAAAAAGTCCAATGACAACTTGTTAAGAATATTTATTATTAATTTACAATAGCTTTCAAAATTTTATAAAACTCGGGGATTTTTTGTGGATTGTTGTGCAAAATTCTGTTGATTTCGTTAAGTAATTCTTGTTCAGATTTGAGATGTCCAAAGTCAAAAAGCTCTTTTGGCTCTATGTTAAGCGCATTAATAATTTTTTCAAGAGTTTCGCTTTTGCAAAAATTGCTGCCTGTTTCAATGTAGCTGAGCGTATTTTGCTCAATATTTACAAGCTCTGCAAGCTTTTCCTGTGACAAACCTCTTTGTTTTCTGATCTCTTTTATGCGTTTTCCAAAATTTTTTTTAAGTTCCATAAGACCTTCTCAAATAAATAATAAAATTTATAAATAAAAAATATAACAAATTGTAAATGATAAAAGGTTGAAATA
>ERZ1026882.562-NODE-562-length-19475-cov-14.009526_pt1 | contig 19475 bp, 13 predicted proteins | sample MGYA00380171_ERZ1026882 | MGnify/ENA primary metagenome ERZ1026882 (study PRJEB33269, sample SAMEA4719807) | human gut metagenome | biome: human-associated habitat; feature: organic feature; material: feces | place: Cameroon | collected 2013-10 ...
ATAATGGATAAGAAGAATTTAGCATTTGACAAGATGAACTTCATCTTGTTGGCAATTGGTATGGCAATTGTCATCATCGGTTTCCTCCTGATGAGCGGCGCTGGCTCTAACGAGCACTCTTTCGATGCTGATATTTTCAGTACTCGCCGTATTGTAGTGGCACCAACCGTTACCCTGATTGGTTTCCTTTCGATCATCTATGCGGTTATACGTAAGCCTAAGGATGAATAGGGTAAGACAATCAAGTAAATAAACAAGGGAGTAGGCTTTTCAATTCCCTATATATAAAAGGTATAAAAAATAATCAGTAATCAATGAATTGGTTTGAAGCTTTAGTGTTGGGACTCATCCAGGGTCTCACAGAGTATTTGCCTGTAAGTAGTAGTGGTCACTTGGCTATCGGTGCCCATCTTTTCGGCATCAATGGTGAGGATAATTTGACTTTTACCATCATGGTACATGTAGCTACCGTGCTGAGTACATTGGTAATTCTTTGGAAGGAAATCGACTGGATTCTGAAGGGTCTCTTCAAGTTCCAGATGAATGAGGAAACCAAGTATGCCCTCAATATCGTTATCTCTATGATTCCTGTGGGAGTAGTAGGTCTGTTTTTCAAGGACCAGGTAGAGGAAGTGTTCGGTTCAGGCTTGCTCATCGTGGGCATCATGCTTCTCGTAACTGCATGTCTTCTTACCTTCTCTTACTTCGCCAAGCCACGCCAGAAGGAGAATATCTCTCCTCTGCATGCATTCATCATCGGTCTCGGTCAGGCACTTGCTGTATTGCCAGGTCTTTCACGCTCTGGCACTACCATTGCTACCGGTCTTTTGCTGGGTGACAAGAAGGAGAAGATGGCTCAGTTCTCATTCCTCATGGTGATTCCTCCTATCTTGGGTGAGGCATTGCTCGACCTCTTGAAGGGTCTGAAGGGAGAAGAGGCTCTTGGCGGCATCGATGCATTCCCTATGATTGTGGGCTTCGTGGCTGCATTTGTATCTGGCTGCCTGGCTTGTAAGTGGATGATCAATATCGTGAAGAAGGGTAAGTTGGTATATTTCGGTATCTATTGTGCTATTGCAGGTGCCGTTACCATCATCTGTTCAATCATTTAATATATGGATTTTAGAAAAGGAGAAATTATAGCCATCGACAAGCCTTATCGCATGTCGAGCTTTGGAGCATTGGCACACGTTCGCTATCTGCTCAGCAAGAAACTCGGCTTCAAGGTGAAGATAGGACATGCCGGTACGCTCGATCCCCTTGCTACGGGTGTGTTGGTGCTCTGCACGGGTAAATGTACCAAGCAGATTGAGCAATTGCAGACACATACCAAGGAATATACGGCAACGCTTCAGTTGGGTGCTACCACCGCAAGCTACGATAAGGAGCACAGTGTAAACCATACTTTCCCTACCAAGCACATCACCCGTGAGCTGGTAGAGGAGGTGCTGAAGCAGTTTGTTGGTGAGATTCAGCAGGTCCCACCTACCTATAGTGCCGTAAAGGTGAATGGCGACCGTTCTTATGCCTTGCGCAGAGCAGGCGAGGAGGTGCAGCTGAAGCCTAAGACCGTGCGTGTGGATGAAATCGAACTCACCGATTATAACGATGAGGAGAAGACGGCAAGCATCCGTGTGGTTTGCGGTAAGGGTACTTACATCCGTTCCCTGGCACGCGACATCGGTCGTGCCCTGGATAGCGGTGCCTTCCTGACAGCTCTCCGTCGTACCAAGGCTGGAAGCTTCTCGGTAGAGAACTGCATCGATTTCGACCATTTCCAGGAATGGCTCGATGCACAGGAGATAGAAGACAGCCTTGCCAATAACTAGGCTCGAATTTCGAAAAATGACATTAATAGTAAATCATCTTAAGAAAGGAGATATAATATCACATGAAACTATCACAATTCAACTTTAAGTTGCCAGCTGCTCAGGTGGCACTTTATCCACATAAGACTAAGCGTGTGGTCAAGACTGCTAGTGGTGAACGTACATTCGAGATTACCCGTCGTGACGAGTCTCGACTGATGGTGCTCCACAAGAAGTCGGAAACCATCGAGATGTATAAGAAGGACGAGAATGGCAAGGATATGGTAGATGCTGATGGCAATCCAGTATTCCTGCAGTTCAAGGATATCGTCAACTACTTCGAAGAGGGTGATACCTTCATCTTCAATGATACCAAGGTATTTCCAGCGCGCCTTTATGGTACCAAGGAGAAGACTGATGCCAAGATTGAGGTGTTCCTGCTCCGTGAGCTGAATGCCGAGATGCGTCTTTGGGATGTGCTGGTAGAGCCTGCGCGCAAGATCCGTATCGGCAACAAGCTGTTCTTTGATGATGTCAACGAGATGGTAGCCGAGGTAATCGATAATACCACCAGCCGTGGCCGTACCCTCCGTTTCCTCTATGATGAGGATGGCAATCACGATGTCTTCAAGCGTTCACTCTTTGCATTGGGTGAGGCTCCGCTTCCTCGCTATATCATCGATGCCCGTGAGGATCATCACGCTACAGAGGATGATATGGACGACTTCCAGTGTGTATTCGCTGAGAAGGAGGGCGCCGTAACAGCTCCTGCTACCGGTCTTCATTTCTCTCGTGAGTTGATGAAGCGCTTGGAGATCAACGGCATCAACGAAGCTTACATCACCCTGCATTGCGGATTGGGCAACTTCCACGAGATTGAGGTAGAAGATCTTACCAAGCACAAGATGGATTCTGAGCAGATGATTATCTCTAAGGAGGCTTGTGAACTGGTGAATAAGACTAAGCAGGAAGGTCATCGCGTATGCGCCATCGGTACCAGCGTGATGAAGGCTACAGAAACAGCTGTAGGTACAGACGGAATGATGAAGGAGTTTGATGGATGGACCAATAAGTTCATCTTCCCTCCATACGATTTCGGATTGGCTGACTGCGCTGTAGCCAACTTCTATCATCCAGAGTCAACCTTGATGATGTGTACTGCTGCCTTTGGTGGTTACGACCTGGTATATGAGGCATACAAGAAGGCTGTGAAGAATGGCTATATGTTTGGTTGCTACGGTGACTCACTGTTGATACTTCCAGACTAAATGGTGGAATAAACAGTTTTTGTACATATAAAAGTATTTGATATTCAGTAGATAAGCTGAGTTATCCACAGTTTTTATAAAAGTGTGAATAAGTATGTATAAAGTATATTTAAGCCTTGGCACGAATCTGGGCAACCGGAAGCGTAATATTCGTGAGGCTATCGATAAAATAGGAGAGCAGATTGGCGTGGTAGAGCGCCAGTCTGCTCTTTACGAAACCAAGCCTTGGGGCTATTCTTCTCCCAATGACTTCATCAATTCCTGTGTGCTGGTTCTCACCGCCATGGCCCCTCGCCAGGTGTTGGAGGCTACCCAGCGTATAGAGCAGGAGATGGGCAGAACCCTGAAGTCTGTTAATGGGGAATATCACGACCGCATCATCGACATCGACATTCTGATGATAGATGATCTGGTCATCGATGAGCCCGATTTCAAGATTCCTCATCCTCTGATGGAAGAGCGCGACTTCGTGATGATTCCTCTGAAGGAGATATTAGATTAAAAGAATATTTATGCAATTGTTCAGCAGTTATCATATACTTTCATGGGCAATCGTATCAATAGCTTTGATTGCTCTTATGGGATTCTATGTTGCCAGCTTGCGCTCCACAGTAAGGAGGCAAGCTCGCATCATCAATTCCATGCGTCGCCAGTTGCAGGATCTCCTGGCTTCTTCTCCTGCGGATGGAGCTTCTTTCAGAAAACGGTCTTTGGATGAAATGCAGAATGCGGTTGCCGACCAGGCACTCCATGTCTTGGATGCTGAGCAGGAGCTGTTTGTTAAGACCACTCTGTATATGAAGGAGCACGCTCCTTTTACCAATCCGGATCTGCGCATAGATGATCTGGCAAAAGCATTGTGTACCAACCGTACAACCTTGGCAAACTGCATTAGAAAATATACTACTGGCGACTTTACCTTATTGCAGTATATCAATCATTATCGCATAGCTCATGCGGTGCAGTTATTGGCAGATCCGGAGAATAAGCAGACGATTTCCCAGATAGCAGAGGCTTCGGGCTATCGTTCACGCAGTGTATTCAATCGCCAGTTTGCCTTGATTTATCATTGTTCTCCATCCGTTTTTCGGGAGAATTCTCTTAGCCAGGCAGAAGGAGAGATTCCTTCTGATTTGGAAAATACGCTGGAAAAATAGGCAAGCGAAGAGAATCCGCATTCGAAGGCTATTTCCTGGAGTCTCTTCTCAGGCTCTTTCATCATGATTCTCTTTGCCTCGTCTATTCGCAAGCTAGCTACCCAACCGCTGAAGTTCATGTCATATTCATCCTTGATGAATGTAGATAGGTAGGTCTTGTTGGTATATAGTCTGGCGGCAAGCTCTTCCAGGGTGAATTGCTCGTGCGTATAAGCCTTGGCTTTCACCCATGCTGCTATTCTTGGGCGCAGGATATTCCTGAAGTCCTCCTTATATATCTTTTTTGTTCTGCTGGTTGCAGTAACTTCTTCATCTTCAGTTTCTTCTTCCTCTTCTTCTTTCTTTTTCCTTTCCTTATAGCTCGAGTTGTTGGATTGCGTCTTGTCCATGACGGCAATCATTTCTTCGGTTGTTGCCATACGCAAAGTTTCGTATTTCTTGGCATAGTTGATGAAGTTGACGGTGATATATACATTCACGGCAACGACATAGAACTGCAGGAGCCAGTTGAAGACTGCTCCGGAGGTGATGGAAACTACGCCGAAGGCAAGCAGAATATAGAGAAGCCAATGGCTGATGTTGAGCCACCTTACATCGCTCTTCTTATCGGAAGAGAAATAATTTGCTATCAATTCATTGCGCTGAAGATAGCTTCTATTAAAGAAAATGAGATGTCTGGCGCATAGTTCTATGATACCCAGCAAGGCGACGATGAGCAGGAATTGCCTGTACGCTGACAGAGCATCGACCATGGCGATGAGGGCTATAAATGCAGTAACTCCAAACTTGATGGCTGTTATCTTGCAGCGTTGTCTGGAGATGTAGGTATAGTCAATCAGACTGCCAAAGGAAAAGGTATAGCAGATGCCTATGAGATAGAACAGGATGGTATCGAAACTGGCTACCCATGCGTTTTCGCGGGTCCATAGACCAGTAAAGGTTGCCACCCAAATCCAGATGTTTATGCTTATCATCCACATACCGGCTGCTAACATCCACTTGGATTTCCGGTAGGGAGCATAGACATCTGTCTTGGGTGACTTGAAGAAAATAAGTACGAGACCTAGGATGCAATAAATGATACTGGTCATCGTAACTAAGTATGTAAAATTGCGCTCTAAGAAATGGATCATAGTTTTCTTCTTTTACTTGTTTCTACTTTTTTATTTACTAGGAGTCTGCTTGCTGCAGCATTGGAAACTTGTTTCCTTATTGCTGGGTACAGCTTTTCGTCTGCAAAGGTACAAAACATTTTCCTAAATATGAAATTTTCTTGTTCTAAATTTGCAATAAACTGATTTTTAGGTGATTTAAGGCGTATTACCCCCCCCTAATGTGTTCGGCTTTTTTACGTTTTGTGTGGTTTACTTCGTGATTTTTTTCTTTTTGTCTAAAATGAAAAACCCTGATTTTCTATTTTTTAAAGCCTGTTTTACCCTTTTATTCTATCTTTGCACGCAATTAAAAGATGTAATAGTATAGATAATAATTAAGATAATCAGATTATGATATTTGATAGAATTGTATTAGTAACTATATTGATGATGAATTGTTGTTTCCCGCCTCTTACTGCCCATTCGGCAGAGCAGCACAAGCAGGTTCAGCAGTTTGGGCAGACTTGGCAGTTGGGTATCAAGACCAATTTGCTTTACTGGGCCACCACCACTCCCAACTTGGGAGTGGAGATGGCTGTAGGCAAAAAGCACACAGCTCAGGTATTCTTCGGCTTGAATCCATGGAAGCAAAGTGGCGGTGACCATTCCAGTCTTCGTCATTGGATGGTGATGCCGGAATATCGCTACTGGTTCAATCAGAATTTTGAGGGTTGGTTTCTAGGTGCTCATGCTTTAGGGGGACAGTATAATGCAGGTGGCGTGAAGTTTCCTTTCGGATTATTGAAAGGACTGCGCAATCACCGCTATGAAGGATGGTATGCTGGAGGTGGCGTCACTGCCGGTAAGCAATGGATTCTTTCTAAGCACTGGAATCTGGAGACTTCCATCGGTCTGGGTTATATCCATACCAAATATGATAAATTCGAATGTGGTACTTGTGGTGAAAAACTCAAATCTGCCCATAAGAATTATGTGGGACCCACCAAGGTGGCTCTTTCCCTCATTTATTTAATTCCGGGTAGGGCAGATGAAAAACGCTCAACAGATGCTCCTCAGATCATCGAGACCATTCTGCAGCCTAAGCAGAATGTACTGAAGCCGGTGCTGCAGTTGCAGGCAGTCGTTGCCGAGGCTCCAAAGATTCGTCATTTGGATAAGCGTGCCTATATCGATTTCCCGGTCAACAGGATAGAATTGCGTGCTGATTATCGCCGTAATCCAGAGCAGTTGGATAGCATTATCACTACCATCAAGGCATTGAAGGCTGATAAGAATCTGCAGGTGATGGGCATCAATATCCATGGTTTTGCTTCGCCGGAAGGTTCGTATAAGCATAATGAGTATCTGGCAAAGAATCGTGCCATCACCCTGACAGAGTATGTTCGCAAGATGGTGGATTTGCCTGACAGCATCTTCACGGTATCCTCTACAGCCGAAGACTGGGATGGTTTGCGTGAATATATCAAGGAGAGCCCTTTGGAGAAGAAGGAGCAGCTTCTGGCGATAGCCCAGGATACGAAGCTGGATCCAGATGCTCGTGATGCGGAGCTGAAGAAGCAATATCCTGCACAGTATCGCAATTTGCTCACCACCTGCTATCCGGCTCTTCGCCATAGCGACTACCACATTACTTATAAGGTTAAGCCATTTGATGTGGAAGAGGCAAAAGCAATTATGAAGACCAAGCCGCAGCTGTTGTCGCTTAATGAGCTGTATATGGTAGCCCAGACCTACGAGGTAGGTTCCAAGGACTTCAATGAGGTGATGGAGCTGGCAGTCCGTATGTATCCAACGGATGAAACTGCCAACCTGAATGCTGCCATTATCCGTTTGAACAACGGCGATGCTGATGCAGCCAAGCCATATTTGGATAGAGCCGGCGATTCAAAGGAAGCCGATGCCGCAAGAAAGGCGTATGAAATGATGATGATATCAAGGAAGTGATAAATGATATTAGAATTATAAGAGAGATATCAAAAATAGTAATTATTAATTAAAAAAAATAAATATGAAGTTTTTTAGATTGTATTCCCTTGCATTGGCTGGAGCGCTGATGTTGGGAGCTTGCTCAAGCAGCGATGACTTGAAAGATGGTGGAGCTACAGCAAACGAAGGAAAGTCTTACATTGCTGTTAATATCAAGAGTGTTGGAACTACTGGTGCTGGTACCCGTGCAGATGGAGACTATCCTCAGGGTGGTGGAACATACGAGGATGGTACAGCAAACGAAGGTGCCATTTCTAAGGTTCGTTTTTTCTTCTTCAATTCTGATGGTTCTGCGTATATTATGAAAAATAAGAATGTGAATTATCTGGAATTGGATGCTTCTGTTTCTGGTGGAGCAGATCATCTTCAGACTATTGAAGGTAAGACATCTGCTATGTTGGTAATTGAGGGTGAGACTAAGACAGCTCCAGCTTATATGATTGCTGTAGTTAATCCTCAGACTCTTTCACTACTAGAGGATAAAGCATATCGTGAATCTCAGTTGAGAGATGAATTTACGGATAATAGCTTTGTGAAAATTGCTACAGATGGTACAGGTAATAAGCAGTATGGTGATTTTGTGATGTCTAATTCTGTTTATGCTGAGAATGGTGCTCGCGTTTGCGCAAGTTCTGTTTCTGGCCATGTGGAAGAAAATTCTACCGAAGCTACTAAAAATCCTGTTGATATTTACGTAGAGCGTGTTGTTGCTAAAGCTACCACAAACGTGAATACTGATAATGGTTGGGAGAAAATCACTTCTGGTGCTGATGCTGGCAAATATAAGATTAAGGTTGGCAAAATTAATATTGATGCTGAGCACGAGAAAGATGTATATGCAGTTGTGCAGGGCTGGGGCTTGGCTGATGAGAACGGAAAAGCCGAACTCGAAAAGCAGATAGATGTTATTTCTAATAATTGGACCAGCGCAATCTTGGGTATTGATCCTTGGACTTCACCTGATTACCATCGTTGTTTCTGGTCAGCATCTGTGCCTTTTACAGTATCTAGTGGATCAAACCCAATTGTAAACCATGCTTTTTCTGCTTTTACAACTTCGTTTGGCACAACACCTCTTTATACATGTCCGAATACTCCTACATATACAGACTTTACAGATGGTGTCAATAATAAGCCTTACGAGAACACTTTGACTAAGGTTTTGGTGGCAGCTAAGTTGGTTTATTATGATGATGACAATAATCCTCATTCTGCTGATATCTGTAAATATAGAGGTATGCAAATTCTCGGTGCTGATAATGTGTTGAAGCAGATTGCCAAGGATCATTCTGATTATTGGACTGTAGATCCAACTAATGCTTCTAAGCATATTCTTTTGGCTTATACAGATTTGGATTATACAAGAACTGACCTTGCTGGTTCTGAAACAGATAAACTCAAGTCGTATGAGGTAAGACCAGTGCTTAAGGCTGGTGTAAAGGTATATAAGAAAAATTCGGATGGTTCTTTTGCTACAACAGATAGCAATGATGAATTGAATAGTTCGCTGGCAGAGTCTCCAGTTCAGGTACGTAAGGAAGGTATGACCTATTATTATACTCCAATTCGTCACTTGGCTCAAAACAAGACAGAGATGGGTTATTATGGTGTAGTTCGTAACCACTCTTACCGTATTACCATTAATACCATGTCTGGTTTCGGTACTCCAGTTTACGACCCTAAAGAGGTTATCGATCCTGTGATTCCTAAGGATACAGAGACCTATCTTGCTGCTCGTATCAACGTACTTTCTTGGCGTGTTGTTCCTAGTAGTGTAGATTTGGATGCAACTAAGTAATTGGTTATATATGTGTGTGAAGTGCTCTATGTGGCACTTCACTCACCATTTTTTTGATTTTAAACAATAATAATGATGAAGATACTTTCTAGTGTCTATAAGTATTGCAAACTTTTGTCCCATACCGTATTGTTGATGCTGGTTTGGGCTTTTACCTCGTGTAACTACTGGCATGACGACCAGGAGGGATGCGAAGCCCATTTGCGTCTGCAGTTTGTTTACGATATGAACATGAAGTTTGCCGATGCCTTTGCCCATGAGGTGAAGACCGTCAGACTCCATGCCTTCAACCAGAATGGTAAGCTCGTCTATACCAAGACAGAGCCGGTGGAGCGTATTCTTGCCGATGGGGGGATGAATCTCGACGACTTGACACCAGGTAGGTATGATCTTCAGGTTTGGGCTGAAGGAGAACAACGTCATGAAGGCTCATATATCTATAAAGGTTTAGATGGCGATGAAGGAATAGGTAAGTCGGATATCAGAGATTTCCAGACCCTGGTAAACAGGGAGGATAAGAAAGTAAATCACGACTTGACTCCCTTGTTCCATGGCATGATGAAGAATGCCGATCTGACTGCCGTCTATGGACAGACAAAAACTGTAACAGTTAAACTCACAAAAGATACCAACCATTTCAAGGTTGTGCTTCAACATCTGTCGGGCAATAATTTAGCCCCGGATGATTTCGACTTTGTCATTACTGATAACAATGGTTATCTTGACTATGACAATAATCTCTTAGCAGATGATGAACTCATCTATCCTGCTTGGAGCAAGTATGCCGGCAAGGCTGGAGTAACCTCTTCTGAGGGGGGAGAACAGACATCCGTCTCTGTGGCAGTGGCAGAATTGACAACCAACCGACTGTTAACAGGACATGATATGCGCCTGCGTGTATATAATCATTCCACAGGCAAGAGCATCATCAATATTCCGTTGGTAGATTATGCCCTTCTTGTAAAGGGCAACTATAATAAGGCGATGAGTGACCAGGAATACCTGGACCGTCAGGATTCCTACGACCTGGTTTTCTTTCTGAATGAAAGAAATGAATGGTTAGCTACCAGCATCTACATCAACTCATGGAGAGTGGTGTTGAGTCATGCTGATATGTAAATATAGTAAACGAATGAGCATTTGGATGCTCCTAAATATATAATAAATATATAATAAGGTATAAGTAATCTTTATGAATAGGTTCTTTAGAATATTCTTCTTTTTGCTTTGCATGGTATGTTTTACATCATGCAACAATGATGAACCGTCTTCTGATTCTGGTTCTGTCAGGGTGGTGTTCAGGCTTTATGTGCCTGCTACCACCACCGGAACGAGGGCTGACGGACACGAAGAAGAGGAAGGGGAGAATTGGGAGAGTTCCATCAATTTGGACCGATTTCATATTGTGCTTTATGCAAAGGATGGAAAAAGCATAGGAGGATTGGAAAACGTGAAACTGGTCCCTACTTCCAACTCCAATGTTTATGATGTAACAGGTTCTATCTTAGTAAACAGATTGAATCTGGTTAATGGAAAGTTTAATGGTAAGATTATGGTCTATGCTAATATCGATGGCGTGAAGGATGCCAATGATTTCATCGAGGCAAATGTGAATAAGCTTTCCTTTACTGCCAATACAGGCAAGCATGATATTCCGATGTGGGGTGTCAAGCAATTGGATGTTGGCATGGATGCTGGCAACCAGACCAGCATTGGTCCCATCTACCTGATGAGGGCAGAGGCGAAAGTCAAGGTATTTCTGCGCAGTGATATGGAGGCTTATTATGAACTGACGAACGTATCCCTGAGCGAAGCAAACACCCAAGGCTACTGCCTTCCGCAATATAGCAATGTTCTCCGTATCAATGATGTTCAGGAACTGGAGCATGATGCCTACGCTCATTTTCTGATGAACGATCAGAAACTTGCGGATATAGATATGCTCAACAAGGCTATCTACATTCCGGAATATAAAAATAAAGACAATTCGAACCCCACGGTAATCCATCTTTCTTTAAGGGATAAACGTGATGGGAAGATGCGAGACTTTACATTGCCGTTTGTGCAGTATGATGACCAGGGAGCTCCTACCCAGGAGGCTATGGACATAGTGCGCAACCATTACTATAAATTTGAGGTTTATCGGAACCAGGATGACATGCTGAGCGTCAGACTTGTGGTGCGCAAATGGTATGTGGTTAATCATCCTGAAATTGTGATGTAAGTTTATAATACGGAGATTATCTATATGGTGAGGAAGTTTTTATACTTGATGAGTTGGGTGCTTGTCATCTTCATGCTCATGGGATGTGCCCCTGATGCCGATCCTGCGATTGGCTCCGGTGACTCTTCCGACGGTGCTACCCGTCAGGTAGAAATCTGTTTGGAGGTGGTCTCAGGAGCCACTGGTGGTACCCGAGCCGGTTCTGATTACACCGATGTAAATATGCAGGAGGGTGAATTGATGAAGAATTGGCTGGTTGTTATCGTAGATGAACACAACAGAATTGTGGATATAGTGAAAAATGGAGCGTATGATGCCGGAGAGACTGAACGCTCGCAGGATTCCTTCTGGAAAAGAATGAAGCAGGGCACTTATACCTTTTATTCTTTTGCCAATCTCAAATCATCGGATATAGGCATCAATGCCTATAAAGTGGGTGATACTCTGCCTGATGGCTTCTTTGAACAGATGAAGTATTCGGTTAAGATTCCTTCCTTTGTTTTTGCCGACCATTGGTCTGACTTCGATAACGATTATTTCTCCAATGGCATTCCCATGAGCAACAAACAGGTGGTTACCATAGGAAAAGATACCAAGGCGGTAAATCTGGAGGTAATCAGAATGGTAGCAAAGGTCATCTTGCAGTTGACCAATAATACCGACCACGATATTACGTTCAAGGGGTTGACGCTTTCGGATGTGACTCCTAATGTGGCAGATAACCTGATGCTCCTTCCTGGCAAGGATGAAACGGATGAACAAGGCATCGTTCATGTGTCTGATGTCAACTTGGCTACAGACCAAAAGCAGACGGTGACTTATGCATCGATGGCTTTGGGAACGGGGCATGATTATGTTGTCAAACACAACAGCCAGGCGGTTACCAACATCTGCTTCTATATCAATGAGAGCAAGGCTACGGATGAAAACAGATATCATATCTTGCAGTTGCAAACCATCGACAGTGATAACTCGTCAACGGTGGTAAACCGTCGTCTGGCGATGCTCAACTGGAGTAAGATCTGTCGCAATGACTATCGGGTTATCCCCATCAAACTCGACGACTATGCAATAGAATGGGATGTGCAGAGCTTTACTCCAATCGGAGTTCTGCCCCAGATAGAGGATGATGGTGAGAACCTTACCGTCACAATGGGGTATTATGGTGAGTTTCATATCATTCCAAAAGTCAGACAGTTGAGCACGGGCTATTACTCTGCAGTTCAGAGTGGCTCCTTCTCCTGGGTTACGGGCACCAAGGATATCTTTGATGTAGAACCCCAATGGAGTCTTCATGGTAAAAGGGTAGAAGGCGAGATGGCAAATCTGGCAGGAAGTTCTATCTATACACTCACCCTGACAGTCAATAAGGATATTTATGGAAAGGAGCAAATCACGCTTACCCGAAAGGTAAGATTCGTGATGAACCCGGTTAATTTTTTAATAGAGAATGAAAGGAAATAGTTTATTTTCAAAATACATCTTGTTCATCCTGGGCATCATCTGCTTGATGCCTGGGGTGATTTGCGCCCAAACCTTCAAGCATTTTGAAGGTATCGCCAATAAAACCGGCGATTACGAGGTGATAGATGCTTCAACAGACTGTCTTCGCCAGAAGACGCATGTGTATGATTATTATATTGCTATCCCTAGCGGCGGTAGAAAGGAATTGTCTTTGCCATTTTCCGAATATTCGGGCAAAGGTGCAGATTTGGAACCTAGAGGATATTTCAGATGGTATAATTACGATACAGATAAGGCTTCTGCTCAGTTGGAGACATATTCTTACAGAAGCAAGTTGAAAAGTATGAAGGATTCCCGTGGCGTAGATAAAGGTTTGGTTGCCTGTAATCTTTCATCCAAGCCAAATCGAGATTTGGTGGGTGTAAGATATACCCGTCCATCTGATACTTCCTGGACTGGGGAGACCATCGCCTGCGATGTGAGCAGATACGTGGATGGCTGCAATGGTACCTTTACCCATGAGCCAACTCTTTCTATCCGATATATCTTCCATATCATGCCGGCAGAAAAGATGGCGGATGATATCAAGCAGAAACTCCTGGAAACGGGAAAAACCAGGGATTATTCTTATGAAGATGGAAAGGGTGTTTCGGCAGGATTGAAGGATGCCTCTGCCTCTATGACACTCCGCCTCAACCAGAATGATGTGACCAACTATTATTTCCATCCGATGAAGAATATCAATACGCATCATGTCTTCGCAGAGGATGAGGCGCATAAGATTAAGGAATCGGATTTTTCTTCTGAGGTGGTTCAGGCTAGCATCGTGCAGTGGCGTGTCTATAATTCCGATAAAACCCAGTATGTCTGGTGGACTCATAGAGGAGGTGATTATCCGCCCCGTTTCTTTGATTTGAGCTTGAAGTTACTGAATAATACGGGTGCCGGCGTATGGCGAAATCTGAATGGTGGAGGAGTCAGCAGCAAGCAGAACTTTAAGTATGGTGACCGCATTTATGTGGTGGCAATAGCCGTTTCCGGCAGCGGCCAGATGTGTCCCATCGCCAATTTCACCTGCCAGCTATGGAATCAGTATCCGATGACCACTGCCGAACTGAAGACGGCAGGTCAGAATACCCGTTTAAATTCCTATCTAGACGATCATTATCGCTCTGTCAATACCGTCTCTTTTGATAATGATGATGATGAACAGACCCTTCTGGCTCCTACAAGCCCGGATGATAACCAAGACCGCTTGCCTTCTAAATGGAGCAGGCGAAGCTATGGCTTTGTCTATCGTGAATTGATGAATTCCGCTCCGGCAGGCAATATCTATGTAAATCCCAAGCATTCACCGCTGCATGGAGAGTACGGACTCTATAAGTCGGCAAATATAAAGGGAACGTCAGGATGGGAATACTCTGGAACAGATAACTACCTGTGGTGGCCTACTGCCCAGCTCTACGACCGCACCTACGAAAATACGAATGGCACGCAATATGGTCATTTCCTCTATATCGATGCTGCTGAAGAGAGCCGTCAGATTGCTGAAGCTGATTTCAAGGCAGACCTTTGTGTGGGGTCACAGGTAATCTTCAGCGCAGCCATTGCCGATATGACCACTGGTAAAGAGCGCCCGCAGGTGATGTTCAAACTCTATGGCGTGAATTACGATGAGAACAACCAGGAAACGGAGCGCAGGCTGCTCCACTCGTTCTCATCCGGTAATTTCTCAGGAAACCGTGTGGGGGATGATGGTGCCAATGTAGGAAAATGGTATCAGGTTTATGGTAAGATGGTGCTGCAGAAGGAGAGTGGCGTGAATAACTTCACCTTCTTCAAACTCGTGGTGGATAACATGTGTAAGTCTACCTCCGGTGCCGACTATGCCTTCGATGATCTCCGCATCTATACCAAGGCTTCCAAGGTGGATGTTATCCAGAGTTCGCCTATCTGTCCAAGCAAGAATACGGCAAAAGATGCTTCTCTTTCTACCTCTATCCTCATCAAATTGAGGGCTTTGCAGGAAACTATGGCGGCGCTTGCTGATAATACGGAAAAGAAACTCTACTTCCGCTTTGTTGATGCTGACGGTAATCCGGTGAAAAACGTGAATTATGGAACGGCAGAAAATCCTTACTACCAGTGGGGAACCACCACTATATATAATTATGTGGATGAAACCAAAACGGTGGATGAAAAGCCTATGTACGAGAAAATCAACGACGAGTGGAACGTGGTGCTTGCCAACAGATACTTCAATCTGCAGTCGAACCAGACTTACTATGTTAGTTTTGCCTTTGATGAGGAAGGGATAACGGATAAGACCCAGCTTAAGTGGGGAAAGCCTTCGAATGTGTGCTCGCTCTATAGTGAGAATTTCCAGATGGTGCAGCAGAAGGTGCTGGTAACCGATGCCAACGGAAGCATCACCACCACCGTCACCATTCCCTGCGATGACAACGCTATCCCGGAATACAACATCAAGGCGCAGTTGCAGACCGTTGACCAAAATAATGGAGGTAGTATTAACTTGGAGGGCGTGCGCTACGATTGGTATGTGGACGATGCCAAGACGCCGATTGTGCAAAACAGCGCCGAGTTCAAGAACATTAAGCTGGGTGTGGGCGACCATACCATCCGTGTGGAACCTACCAGCAAATCTTCTACCATCACCCAGGGCGGCGTGGAATATCAGATCTGTCTCGACCAGATGTCGTTCAAGCTTCGAGTCGTGAAGAACGGTCCGCAGTTGAGTCTGGGTATTCCGGGTGTGGCATATCCTAACAATTATGTTCGCACGGTTCGCATCGGTTTGCCGCAGGTAGCCCATCTGGCTCAGCAGGAAGCCAATGGCAAGGGTGGATACTTCTGTATTCCGGTTAGCGGCAAGCACTTTGTGGCAGAAAATTCCAATCGCCTCAACTTTGTTGTGGCTGGTGGAAAGGACCATCTGGATGCGTCGCAAAATACCCGGGTGATGTATCTCTCGGATACTAACGACCCAGCCTATCAGGATAGGATAGGGGAAGGCTTGATTCTTGCGAATCTTCAGAATGATTATATCGAGAGAAGTTCCAATCAGCTGGCGTTGAAGTTTATGCCGCAAGCGGGAGGTGAATCTGCTTCTTCCAAGAATGTGCAGTTGCGCGAGGGATACTGGTATGAAGGTGTGTTGATATTCCGTGAAGATGGCTTCAAGGGAACCACGGTGCTCTGTTCCGGTGAGGCATACATCCGCTTTGCGGTGGTGCCGGAATACGCCACCTGGAATCCTACTGCCAACAGCAAGATGAGTGCGGCATGGAACAATGATGATAACTGGCGCCGTTCTGCCCGTAGCGAACTCTATAAAAAGGAGAACCAATATACGGATTATCAGAGTGGCGGATATGTGCCGATGAAGTTTACCAAGGTAACGATACCTGATTTGAACGGCTTATATTTCCCGTCCTTGGGCTATATCGCCTATCAGAAATCCACGGGCATCGCTACCAAACTGAGCAATGCCAAGGGCGATGCGGCTACTACGAATATCCAGTATGATATGCTTGCCAAATGGGATGCCAATGCCGAAAGCCATGGGTTGAATGCCGACGGCAATCTGGAGTGTGAACCCTTCTATGGCAACACCTGCGACCAGATTTACTTCAAGCCGGGAGGTGAACTGCTCAACCAGTGTTATCTGATATACAACAAGGCGTGGGTGGAGAAGGAGATGAAATCCAATACCTGGTATGCCCTCACTTCGCCTTTGCTGGATACCTATGCGGGCGACATCTATGTGCCGGTAGCATCGGGCAGACAGGAGTCAGAGGCGTTTGAGCCAATCTCGTTCTCATCATCGGTAAACAATCGTGTTACCAGTTCTGTTTATCAGCGCAGCTGGGATGATGCTTCTGCCGAGGAAGTAACTTTGGGCGGTAACTATAGCGCCTACGATTATTCGGGCACCGACATCTCGTTCGAGAACCAGAGCCTCCGTGCGCTTTCTGCCCACTGGAGCCACGTATATAATAAGGTGGATAGGAAGTATCTTCCATTAGAAGGTGTAGCCATCAAGATGGGAGATAAATATACGGTGGGTAGTTCGGGAGCTTCTGCTGGATCATCTGCATCGTCGGGTGCTGCATCCGATGTATTGCTCCGTTTGCCGAAGGCAGATACGCAATATACTTATGTATCTGCTTCGCAGCAGAGTTCTCTACCCGCTTCTGTGGATAAGTCGAATGCCTATCGCCTGGTGGTAAATGCCGATGCTCAGGAGAATGCTTTGGGTAAGATGAGCTATTCGTTAGTTAAGTTTAAGTTGTCGGATGGAAACAACTACTATCTGGTGGGTAATCCTTATATGGCTACGCTCAGCATGTATAAGTTCCTGAAGGCAAATCCATCGCTACTGTCCAGCTTCTATGTTTATGAGGATGGAGCCTTGAAGCTCTATAATAAGCTGGATATGGCAACCACCACGTATGAGTCGAAGAATGATGTGAAGATTTCGCCGATGCAGTCGTTCTTTGTCCGTCTGAAAGATGGACAGAGTGCTTCGCAGCTTAATTTTACGTCGGCGATGACGGTAGATAGAGAAGTGTTTGGCGGAGTGAAGACGGCTTCGGATGAGGGGCAGGTATCCCTAACCCTTACCGCAGCATCGGCTTCGGGTTATAGCAGTCGTTCGAAGGTCGTGCTTGATGCCAATGCTTCTGAGGATTACGATGAGGCTGAGGATGCCCAGTTGCTTTATGATGCCCAGCTGAAGGAAGTTCCGATTGTCTATACGGTGGCGGGAGATGAGGCTGTGGCGCTGAACTCCTTGCCAAGTATAGATTGGATGCCATTGGGAGTGGTTGGTGCTTCTTCTGGTATAGAATCTGGAGAAACTGGAAGTACCGGCAGTTCTGCTTCTGTCTTGCTGGCAATTGATGGCGTCTCTCGTCTTTCTTCTCCTCTCTATCTCTATGATGCCGCCACCCGAAAGTATCAGGAAATCAAGGAAGGTGAAGATATCAAGGTGCAGTCGAATGAGCACGGCAGATACTTCCTTACCCAGACGCGCGGTACAACAGGTATTGAAAATGCCGAGATGGGCGAGAACGACGTGAAGATCTATTCTCCTGCCCGGGGCTTGATTGTCGTATCCAAGGTGAGTGCTCCTCTATTAAATAAGGTGGAGGTTTATACCCTTGATGGAAAACTGGTGGCTACGAGAAAGGCTGAAGGTGCTACATCTGTCAGTATTCCTGTTGTCTCCGCGGCTTCTTCTCAAGGTGTATATATAATTAAGGTATCTTTGCAGGATACCCAAGCAACAATAACCAGAAAGCTTTCTCTCCGTTGAGAGAAAGCTTTCTGGTGTTAAACTGAGAAAAAAGAAAAATCCCATCGTTCGGTTGCTACTTCTTAAGGATAAAGACAGATGGTGGTGTGTGTCATTCCGTAAAAATCAGCGTCAAATGATATAAAATTGCCTATTTACGCATTGGTACCTTTACTTTTCCTGGCAAAAAGCTTGGAAGTTATTGCTTAATTCCCTATCTTTGCAAGCAAGAATAAGTAAAGATGCCATTTCTCTTTTTCTAAGGATAAGGCTCTTTCTAGGAACGAACTGACAATTATTTAATTAATAACATAAACCGATACAATTATGAAGAAATCCATCATTTTCGTATTGCTGCTCTCTCTCTTGAGCGTACAGCAAATCTATGCACAGAAGTGGCTCAAGAAATTGGGCAAGGTGGCAGAAACCGTGCTTACTAACGACCAGAAGACTAATAAGGCGTCTGGCTCTATCCCTGGGTGTACAGTAAAGTATACCAGTTGCGTAGCTAATGGCAACGATGTCCATATCAACTTCGTGATAACCAATACCACTTCCAGTGAACTCAAAATGTACTTCAATGCATTTGATGACGGTTCTTGTGCTTTTGATAGCAAGAATGTAAAGCATACAATGCACTTCTATTTGGGTGGCGATAAGTTAGGTCACTATTCTGATAAGATGCTTCCTCCTAATGTACCTGTCAAGGGTATTATGGTGATAGAGGATGTAGATCGCACCATTAAGCAGATTAATTCTACTCTTGTCAAGGGTAAGGCTAATGATGTGGAGTTTGCTGTTAAGTTGCCTACCCAGGTAGTGGCAGATGTCAAGAATACCAATTCCGATTTGGTTACCTGCTCATTGCCTGAGTTGCAGTTCAATTTCTTGAAGTGTGTTCGTCAGGGCAGGAATGTGGTAATCACTGCTACATTCAAGAATATCGGCAACAAGGAGTATGAAATTTCAGCTTATGGCGATACTCCTACTGTATATGATGATGGTGGCGATGCTTATGAGTGTGATCAGGAAACAACCCTCTTGGGCAAGAATCGTTGGTTGGGCTATAATTGGTATACCTTGCTCGCTGGTATCCCGATGAAGGCTACGTTTGTCATCAAGAATGTCAGCACCAGTGCCACCGAGTTTAGCGTTGTCAAGATTCCATTCAAGTACAATTCTAATGGCGAGACCTATCAGTATATAGAGTTCCGCAATCTGCCTATCTCAGCGCAGTAAGTAGCAATCTTAATAAGTTGATATAAAAAGAAAAATCCCATCATTCTTGCGAGTGATGGGATTTTTAATTCTGTTAAGCAATGTGTCTGCTTTCGCTGA
>ERZ1026882.566-NODE-566-length-19354-cov-14.567957_pt1 | contig 19354 bp, 16 predicted proteins | sample MGYA00380171_ERZ1026882 | MGnify/ENA primary metagenome ERZ1026882 (study PRJEB33269, sample SAMEA4719807) | human gut metagenome | biome: human-associated habitat; feature: organic feature; material: feces | place: Cameroon | collected 2013-10 ...
GTAAAGCAGATAAGGATTTTACTGCATCTGATGAAGATGTGTTAAGTATTTCAAAACAGCTCATGGAGCAGAATAAAGAAGCATATGAGGTACTAGCTAAATGAAAAAACTGAGCAAAAAGCAGGTTCTTATGCTTCATACTCAATTGATTCAGCAGACTGGTGGAAGCGATGGAGTCAGAGATTACAATTTATTGGACTCTGCATTAGAAAATCCGTTTCAGTCTTTTGGAGGGGAGGAATTGTATCCTACAATTCAAGCGAAAGCCGCGAGATTAGGGTATGGGCTGATTAAAAATCATTGCATGATAGATGGAAATAAAAGGATTGGAACTCATGCAATGTTGGTTTTTCTTGCTTTGAATGGGATTGAACTTAAGTATACTCAAAAAGAATTATATGAAACAATTCTTGATATTGCAGCAGGAAAAATAGGATATGAAGACTTATTACAGTGGGTTCTTAATCATCAAGCATAAATAGCGTAACTATCAAAAGACCGAGATAACCTGTTCGGTCTTTTTGCTTTAAAGCATGAATCCCAGCGTATCCCAATGAATGAGTTTGTTTCATTTCTTTAATATTGCAGACATGATTAGAAGACAAGGCAGTGACAATATGCGAATTGTTATCTGCGATGATGAAGTATCTATGGTTCAGATACTGGAAGAAAAAATAAAAAAGTTATTGCCGGATGCGGTTATAGATAAATATTTATCGGGTGATGAACTGATCGCAAGTGGCAGTAAGCCGGATATTCTTTTTCTGGATATTCAGATGCCGGGAATGGATGGGATGGAAACGGCAAAGGTGCTTCGTCAGGACAATGAGAATATGATACTCATTTTTGTAAATAATTTCAGAGAAAAATACAAGGAGCGTATAGGGGAAAGTTATATTATTCATCCAAGAAATTTAATTGTAAAAGATGGAATTATATGCATTCCCCCATATATGACGATGAATATATAAAAATCTGACATACACACTTGACAATATGCCTCTGAGCGTGGTGTCGGTGAAGGAGTGCGTACATGCGGCGTGCCAAGAGAAGAACTTTTTGTTGTATCAAAGGTTGCTGCTGAGCATAAGACATATGAACAGGTTAAGGCTGGAAACAGAGAAGCATGGAGAGAGCTTGAGGAAGCTTGCAAAGAAGGAAAACTCAAGGCAGTTGGTGTATCTAATTTCCAGATTAGTGATATTGAAATCCTTGTAAAGACTGCCGAGATTAAGGCAATGGCTGACAAATACGGCGCAACAGTTCCACAGCTTTGCATCCGTTATACAATCCAGCTTGGCGCTGTTTCACATCCAAAGACTGGCAACGCAGAGCATATGAAGTCTAATGCACAGGTTGATTTTGAAATCAGCATAGAGGATATGGAAGTGCTTAAGAACTTCAAGAAGATAGAAAATTATGGTGAGAGCAGCGGCTTCCCTGTATATGGTGGAAAGCTGTAATTATAAGTTTTGTTAAAAATGAAATGAAGAACGAGCGGATTGTTACGGGCGTAAGTCTGGCAATCCGCTTTTTATATAGGACCTAGAATAAGAAAAGTTAATTACAAAATCGTACACACATATAACAATGCTTGACAAAAATGGAGTGGTTTAGCTTATAATATATAGAGTTAAATATGGGAGGACAAAAGATGCAAAATCTGTTTAAAAAATTCAATTCTAAAATTGGTATAATCGGGATAGTAAGTGCTATTGTTGTTATATTGTGCGTAGTAGGAATTGTTACAGGTGTCAACAGTAAGAACACTAAGGAAAGTAATAAGACGAAAAATGATAAAAAAGTGGAACTTGAAACATCTTCTATAAAAGAAACACAGACTAATAAGAATACAGAAGAAAGTATGGATACTGCTTTATCAACGGAAAATGTGACAGAAGAATCTGATACAGAAGAAGCCAGTGAGAATGTGACAGAGGAAGCGGAAGAGAATAATGTTGTCGAGGATAATGATTCAGCAGGTAAGGATAATGGCAGCAATTCACAGCAGGAATATAATGAGCGGGTTACAGAAGCACCTGCCACACCATCTCCTGAGCCATCTCCGGAACAGGCGCCAAGTCCATCACCAGAACCAACCCCGGAGCCTGATACTCCTCAGGAAGATCATATTGTATATAAAGCGGATGGCTGTATTGACTTGAATGAAAGTTACTGGGTGAATCGAAAAGATGCATTTTTGGCAATAAATAATTCAAAAGAAATGAATGATTTTAAAAACTATATAAATAAAAAATATAACTATAATGGCGGATATACAACTGATGTTAGTTATGGAGGTAAACATAGTACATGGAATGTGTATGACTTTTCATATCATATAATAAAATCAGACAATCCAGTTATATTTTTTTATTTTAATGGCTCTGAATTTGTAGAAAAATAAATTAGTTAACAATTATAGAATTATGCATAGAAGAAAGGTAAAGGATAAGGTATGTGTGAGGAATATAGATTATTATTGTTTAATGGTAATGAATGGGAAAAAATAGATTCATATGAGACATCAAAAGAAGGTAAAGAAGCTGCAAAAAGTGGTGTTGTAGGAAATGCATACATTTTATGTGACAGAAATAATGGAAATATACATATGCGACCTTTAAATAAAGAATTTGCAAATCAATGCTCAACCTATATTGATGGTAAATTGAATAAGATTAAAAAAAGAATAGAGGAATTTAGTAAAAATAAATCTTCATCAAAGAGTGTTAGTATAAGGAAATATACAGAGAGCAAAAACGCTAAAAGACCTGAAGGTTATAATGAGGCAACGCATATTTTTGATTATTTAGCATATAAAACCGGTAAAAATACATATCAGATAACAGGAGTATCTTTCTATAAATCAAAGGAAAATAATAAGGAATGTATCTGTGAAAAGCTGTGTGCACTACAGTTTATAAGAATACCACGTGTGATAAAGGCTTTGGATATGTATCCTGATACTGATGAAAGTGGAAAATATCAGAAGGTAAGTTTAGGAGAAAATGTGTATTATAATCCAAAATGCGATTTTAACAGTGCATCAGATGAAATAGCAAAAGAATTTATGGAATTTGTTGATTATTGGGAAAATTTTGATTAATACATTATAATATATTATATTAAATCAGAGCCGGGCTGTTATCTTTGCAGTCCGGCTTATTTTGTATAACAGAAAATGGGACATTAGAAATAATAATCATAACATTATAAGTCACTAACAAAATTAATAGCAGCTTTGAAAAATCTCAATATCGTGATATTATAATGGAACGCCCAAGAGGCAGATTCAAAAGTAAAATAACAAAATTGATGAATTATAATAAGAATACAAGGAGAATTTATGTATTATAAAAAATTAGAGGCTGATATCAGATGTCCATTGGAATATGGACTTGAAGTGTTTGGTGGCAAATGGAAGTCAAGAATTATATGTGTTCTAGCTGAGAAGAAGACATTAAGATATAGCGAGTTAAGAACAGAGATGGTTAATATTACAGATGCAGTGTTGTCTACAACATTGAAGGCATTGATTGCGGATGATATTGTATCAAGAAAATCATATGACGAGATTCCGCCAAGAGTTGAATATTCACTTACAGAAAAGGGCTTGTCTGTAATGCCGATATTGCAAAGTATATGCGACTGGTCAGGTGCATTTTACAAGAAAGATAATAATAATAAAGAAACGAGTCAGTGCATGAAGTGCGACCACAAGTAATGGATGAAGGGAAGGTTATTATGTGAAAAAAATAACCTTCCTTTTCAAATTAAAATATATTGTGTAAAATGTTATATGGAACTGCCTAGCGGTATACTGGCGAGCAGCAATACGACATACGCAATATGCAGAAATGGAGCGGGAATTGAGCAGATTAACGATTATTACTAAGGATAAGGCTCAGGTTACAATGGAGTCTTTATATCAGGATTTAGAGAGAAGAATAGTAGCAAGTCCACCGGGATTGTGTACTATCGACCTTACGAGGTCATTTATAAAAATGTGTCTTGCACAGTCATGTGGTAAATGTGTCCCATGCCGTGTGGGACTTAGACAGCTTGCGAGACTTTTTGATGATGTGCTTGATGGTAACGCAACAGAGGAAACTCTTGATGTTATCAGGCTTACAGCAGAGGGAATCTATTATTCCGCTGACTGTGCAATCGGATATGAGGCAGCAAAGCTTGTACTAAAATGTATTGATGGCTGCGAGGATGATTTCAGGTCACATATTGAGAGGGGATTTTGTTCATGTAACAGTAACCAGCCGGTTGCATGTGTGAAGTCATGTCCGGCAGGAGTAGATATACCGGGATACATAGCACTTGTGCATGAAGGCAGATATGCAGATGCGGTTCGTCTTATAAGAAGAGACAATCCAATGCCTACAACATGCGCATACATTTGTGAGCATCCATGTGAAAACAGATGTAAGAGAACACTTATTGACGCGCCAGTCAACATCAGGGGAATTAAGAAAATGGCAGTTGATAATGCCGGTGATGTTCCGGTTCCAGCATGTAATGAGCCAACAGGTAAGAAGGTTGCAATAATCGGTGGTGGTCCGGGAGGACTCAGTGCCGCATATTATCTGGCTCTTATGGGACATAAGGTTACTATATTTGAGCAGAGAAAGCAGCTTGGTGGAATGTTAAGATATGGAATTCCTAACTACAGACTTCCAAGAAAAAAGCTTGATGCGGAGATTAACTCTATACTGTCTACAGGAATAGAAGTTAAGAAAAATATAAGAGTAGGAACAGACATTACGCTTGAGGATATTAACAAAGATTATAATGCAGTATACATTTCTATCGGAGCACATGCAGACAAGAAGATTGGAATTGATGGTGAGGATGCTAAAACAGGCGTAACATCAGCAGTAGAAATGCTTCGTGCAATTGGTGATGATGAAATGCCTGACTATACCGGCAAGCGAGTGGTTGTTATTGGCGGTGGAAATGTTGCAATGGATGTTGCACGTTCTTCTGTAAGATTAGGTGCGGATAAAGTAAGCATTGTATATAGAAGAAGAAAAGCCGACATGACGGCACTTCCGGAAGAGGTAGAAGGTGCAGAGGCAGAGGGCTGTGATGTTCTTGAACTCATGTCACCGGTTAGAATAGAGAAAGATGAAAATGACGCAGCAGTTGGTTTATGGGTTCAGCCACAGATGATAAGCAGGATAAGAGGTGGCAGACCATCACCTAAGACTGCAGCTAAGGACGAGATTCTTATTCCTTGCGACCTTATTGTAGTTGCCATCGGACAGGGTATCGAGACAAGATATTTTGAGGAGCATGGCGTTACAGTCAAGAGAGGAACAATTGAGGCACTTGATACAAGTGAGATTAAAGAACGTAAAGGAATATTTGCAGGAGGAGACTGCGTAACAGGACCTGCAACAGTAATCAGGGCTATAGCAGCCGGAAAGGTTGCGGCAGCCAACATTGATGAATATCTTGGCTACCATCACGAGATAACTTCAGATGTAGAGATACCTTATGCCGGATATGAGGACAAGGTACCTTGCGGACGAGTTGAGGTCGCACTGCGTGATGCCGCAGACAGAAAGAAAGACTTTGAACCTATTGAATATGGATTTTCATGCGAGGAAGCATGTCAGGAATCTGGACGCTGCTTAAGATGTGATCATTTTGGATTTGGTTCATTCAGAGGAGGCAGAGAGAAACAATGGTAAATTTAACAATTAACGGTAAAGCTGTATCAGCAAAAGAAGGAACTACCATTCTTGAAGCTGCCAAAACAATAGGAGAGACAATACCTACACTCTGCTATCTCAAGGAAGTCAACGCAATTGGTGCATGTCGTGTATGTGTTGTTGAAGTAGAGGGTACTGACAGATGTGTTACAGCATGTAATAACTTCGTAGAAGAAGGCATGGTTGTCTACACTAATTCAAGAAAAGTGCGTACAACCAGAAAGACTAATGTCAAGCTCATACTTTCACAGCATGATTACAAATGTGGTACATGTATAAGAAGTGGTAACTGTGCGTTACAGTCAATTGCAAATGAACTTAATATATCAGAGATGCCATATGATTCAATATTAGAAAAAGATAATTGGGATAAAACATTTCCACTTATCAGAGATGCCCAGAAATGTATCAAATGTATGCGTTGTGTGCAGGTGTGTGATAATATTCAGGGAATGCACATATGGGATGTTGTAAATACAGGTTCGCGTACAACTGTAAATGTGCGTGCAAACAAGAACATTGCGGAGACTGCATGTACACTTTGTGGTCAGTGTGTAAGCAACTGCCCTGTAGGTGCACTTACAGAAAGAGATGATGTCGGAATCGTGCTTGATGCAATTGAAAATGAGGATATCATTACAGTAGTACAGATTGCACCTGCAGTAAGAACAGCATGGGGCGAAGATTTTGGCATGTCTAAGGAATATGCGACAGCACAAAGACTTGTTGCAGGACTTAGAAGAATAGGATTTGATTATATATTTGACACAACATTTGCAGCAGACATGACAATTATGGAGGAGGGAAGCGAGTTCCTTGAAAGGCTTCCGGAAATCAAGGAGTCAGGACTTCCAATGTTCACATCATGCTGTCCAGGATGGGTGAAATTCGTAAAGAGCGAGTTCCCTGAGATGGCAGGCAGACTTTCAACAGCAAAGTCACCACAGCAGATGTTTGGTGCAATAACAAAGTCGTATTATGCAGAAAAGCTTGGGGTTGACCCGGAGAAGATATTCTGCGTGTCAATCATGCCTTGTCTTGCAAAGAAGGACGAGTGTACATGGGACGGTGGCAAAGATGTTGACGCAGTTCTTACAACAAGAGAAGTTGAAAGAATGTTCAAAGCATTTTTCATAAAGCCGGAAGAACTTGACGAGGACGAGTTTGATAATCCTTTAGGTGAAGGAACAGGAGCTGGCGTTATATTTGGCGCAACAGGCGGTGTTATGGAAGCGGCACTCAGAAGTGCATACTACCTTGTGACAGGAAATAATCCTGATGCGGATGCGTTCCAGTCAGTGAGAGGTCTTGAGGGCTGGAAGGAAGCTTCATTTGACCTTAACGGGACAACTATAAATGTAGCTGTTGCCAGCGGACTTGGCAACACAAGACGTTTGGTAAATGCTATTAAGAATGGCGAGGTTCACTATGATTTCGTTGAAATCATGTCCTGCCCGGGCGGCTGTATCAACGGCGGCGGACAGCCTTACAAGGAAGACGCTGTGATGGTTGAGGAGCGCCGTCATGTGCTGTACGGACTTGATAAGCGCGATAATCTTAGATTCTCACATGAGAATCCATCGGTTAAGCAGTGCTATGAGGAGTATTTTGAGAAACCGTTGTCACATAGGGCTCATGAGATATTGCATGTGAAATAGAATCATTTTTCGATAAGGTATGTGTAGACCGGTCTGCGGCTGGGGCAGTGCAGGGTGTACACCTTCGGACTGTCTTCGCTTAGCAGTAGTAAATGCCGCCATCTGCAGAGTTTTTTACAGGGTGCGAAAGCAAACGCGCTTCGCTTGAACGAGCTTTCGCACCCTGAACTTTTGCAGATGGCGGCATTAATTTCTGCACAGCTTGCCAGACTCAGGCGTACACCCTGCACTGCCCCAGCCGCAGCGGCTATATATGCCGGATTGGAAATATGATTTTATTTACGGTGCGTGTTCGGGGAAGATGTGGCAGACGGACGCACCTGGTCGTTGCACTCCAGGTGCTGGGCTGGATAGCGCTCTTGGTCGGTACCCTCCAAGAGCTTATTTTCCTTGTATCTTATATATTGATAGGAGGCTTTTTATGAAGTTAAATGAATTGTCACCTGGTGAGGTGTTTTCTTATTTTGAAAAAATATGCTCTATTCCGCATGGTTCTGGGAATACCGGGATGATTGCGGATTATTGTCTGGAGTTTGCTAAGTTGCATGGACTTAAGGCAAGGAAGGATACGTCTGATAATGTTGTTATATTTAAGGCTGGTTCTTCTGGATATGAGGACTGTGAGCCTGTGATTTTGCAGGGACATCTTGATATGGTGTGTGAGAAAGAGCCAGACTGCGATATTGACATGAGTGTACAGAGCATTAAGGCCTGCACCGATGGTAAGATGGTGTGGGCTGACGGCACTACGCTTGGCGCTGATGATGGAATTGCTGTTGCATTTATACTGGCAGTACTTGCATCGGATACAATTGCACACCCTCCTATACAGGCAGTGCTTACGAGCGATGAAGAGATTGGAATGCTTGGCGCAAGAGACCTCGACACTTCTGAAATTACAGCAAAGAGGCTTATCAATATTGATTCTGAAAATGAGGGAATATTGTATGTAAGCTGTGCTGGTGGTGTGAGGGCTGAGTGCGATATTCCGGTTGTGTATGAGGATGCTGCGGGCTGGGTGGCAGATGGTGCAATTGATGTGCAGAATGGTTCGGTATGCTTCGAAGTTAAGATAAGCGGGCTTGCCGGCGGTCATTCCGGCGTTGAGATTCACAAACAGCACACTAATGCTATAAGATTGCTTGCTTCATTACTTTCACATGCCAGCGGGGTAGCAGATTTCCGTCTTGTGTCGCTTTCAGGTGGCGGCAAGGAAAATGCAATTCCAAAAGAAGCAAAGGCAGTTGTAAGTGTCAGAAGCTGCGATGCCACAACATTTGAACAAAGCATCAAAGAGAGTGAGGCTGTGTGGATGCAGGAAATCAGAGCGACAGAGCCATATGCTAAGATTGAGGTTGAAAAGACAGACGCTGCAGCAGACAAAGTTCTTGATTTCCATAGCACTGAAAATGTAATATATGCCCTTTGGTTAAGTCCTGATGGTGTGTACAAAATGAGTCAGGAGATTAAGGGCATGGTGCAGACCTCTCTCAATCTTGGAACTGCGTACCTCGACACAGACAAGCTTGTGTACAAATATCTTATAAGAAGCAATACAGCGGCTGGAAAGAAATTATTGCTTGAGAGAGTCACCACATTTGCAAAACATTTGTCAGGAAAAGTAGTCACAATGTCGGACTATCCTGCGTGGGAATACAAGAGTGATTCGCAGTTAAGAAGGATATGCGTTGAGAGCTTTACAAATGTGTACGGCCACGAACCGGAAGTGACTTCAATCCACGCCGGACTCGAATGCGGTATACTTGCCGGTAAAATGCCGGGAGTAGATATGATATCATTTGGACCGACACTTGAAAGTGTGCATACGCCTGATGAGTGTATGAATGTGGCTTCAGTGGATCGGACTTGGGAATATCTGCTGGAGATACTTAAAAGTTTATAATTAAATTTGCGGGAGTAAGTGTGTGACGACAATCTGTCGTCCATGGCATGAACACTCAGTATTCCATCGCCTGGTGGGAGTAAATGCCGCCTGCTACAGAGCTTTTTACAGCGCGGTAAAGCAAATTTAGTAATATACTACAGAAAAATGGGCAGAATATGTTATATATTAACCATAAGGAGAATTAATACATGATAAAAGATGGATTTTTATACCTTGCGGCGCTTATATTTGCAGCTGCAGTATTAGTAAATCTGCCTAAGATTTTTAAAGGGAAAAAGGCACAGGTGTTCTTTAATTTTGCACCGCCGATTGTACTTATATACCTGGGGCTTATGCTGCTTTGCACAATGAAAGTGTGGGACCTTAGTGCAACAAGCGCTGTGTACAAATCAGTCAAGAACCCGATATTATATGCGATGCTTTTCATAATGCTGCTTCGCTGTGACTTGAAGAAAATTATCAAGCTTGGACCTAAAATGCTTATCGGTTTCTTCGCAGCAACTTTGTCAATCGGACTTGGATTCTTTGTTTCATATGCAATATTCCACCAGCTCTTAGGCGCAGGTTCATGGAAAGCACTCGGCGCACTGTGCGGAAGCTGGATGGGCGGCGGCGGCAATATGCTCGCAATCCAGGCAGCACTTGATGTTGACGAAGCAACAATGGCTTACGCCCTTGTTATGGATTCAATCTGCGCGACACTTTATGTAATGTTCCTTCTGTGGGCAATCGGAAATCACGAGAAGTTCAACAAATGGACAAAGGCAGACACAAGCATAATCGACGGCGTTGGCGCTGCACTCGAAGAGGAAGCAAAAGCCAACACAAAGCCGCTTGTATGGCAGAACATCATTCTTCTGCTTGGTTCAGGACTCCTAGTATCTGCAGTTTCAATGGAGCTTGGCAGCATGATTAATGCACATTTATCATTCTTTGACAGCACAACATGGACAGTGCTTATCGTATCAGTGCTTGGTATTGTATTCGCCCTGACACCATTTGGCAAGATTAAGGGAACTGAGGAGATTTCAAATGTAATGCTTTATATAGTCATTGCCTTAATCGCTTCAAGAGCAGACCTCGGAGCAGTCGGCAATGCCCCAATATGGCTTCTCGCAGGATTCGTAATCCTTCTTATCCATGTGGCAATAATGATTGCACTTGCGAAGATATTGAAACTCGACATCTTCACATGCTGCGTTGCTTCCCTCGCCAACATCGGCGGAACAGCAACAGCACCGGTTCTCGCCGGCGCATACTCAAATGCCCTCGTACCAGTTGGCATTATGATGGCGCTGCTCGGCTATGTCATCGGAACCGGCGGCGGCCTGGTTGTGGCCAATCTGATGAGTGTATTTGGGTAAGGGTTAATGGAATAATTGATGGAATGGATAGCATTTCGGCAGTAGATGGGTACTGCTGGGGTGCTGTTTTTTATATGTTGTAGAATTGGTGAAAATAAAAAAGAAACGAGCATCCTTTTCCAGTCGTGAGACTTTACTCAGTCATATTAAATTCTTAAAGAATAATCAAGAAAAAATATAATTTTACAAATTATTGCAAATAACATTCATTTTCGACATAATTTGACAAATTTTGTATATGAGGAGTAGTAGTATAAGTATATATACAAGATTGGAGGATAAAAATATGGATGAAAGGGATATTGTTTTAAATAGTGTTTTAGAAGAACTTAAGAATAAAAAGCTGATAACAGAATTAGAAAAAGATATAATATCTGCTATTAAAGTGTATATAAAAAAGCCTTTTAATAGAAGAGATGTCGAGTTGAAAATATTAGAAATTGAAAGTAAATATAATTATTTAATAAACTTTGCTAACTTAGTGCAGAATCCTGTTAAATGTCCCATAGACTCATTAAATGATAGTGAATTAAGAAATAACTTATATTCTAGAATTATTAAATTGTTGAGTATAACAGGAAAACAAAATAACAACAATTTTAATTTAAACATTCATTGCAACTAACCATAATAAATAATATAATTAGTATAATAATTGTCAGTGGAAATGGAGTACCAGTATGGATAAAAGGGATGAATTGCGATTAGGATTTGAGACAGCGTATATAGACGGTTCGGTTGCATCAAACAGCTTCTATAGCCCACAGTTTGTATCTAATAATTATAAGGACGGGAAGAAGGTTTTATCTTCTATAGAGGATGAACTATTAAGATGCGATAAGTTTCAGATTAGTGTTGCGTTCATTACTTTGGGTGGAATTACGCCATTACTTCAGACGTTGAAAGTATTAGAAAAGAAAAATATTCCAGGCGAAATTCTTACTACTAATTATTTGAATTTTAGTGAACCTAAAGCTTTAGAGAAGCTTAATGGATTATCAAATATTACTTTGAAAATGTATGATGTACAAGAAGCAGGAGAAGGCTTTCATACAAAGGGATATATTTTTAAAACTGATGAAGTGTATCGTATTATCATTGGAAGTTCGAATATAACAAGTGCGGCACTTACTAGAAATCAGGAGTGGAATACTAAGCTTGTCTCAACCGAGCAGGGAGAGATGGCAAAGGAGATAGTTGCTGAGTTTAATAGATTGTGGAATTCCCAGTATGCTTTAGAGTTTAATGAATTCTATGAGAATTATAAAGAACAATATAAAATTATTAAACATCAGAGAGATATAGCAAAGAAAGATCAGATCGTTTCCATTGAAAAATACAGATTAAAACCAAATAGTATGCAGGTTGGATTTATTACAAATCTTAAGAAGATTCTTGAAGCAGGAGAAGACAGGGCTCTTCTTATATCTGCGACTGGAACAGGTAAAACTTATGCTTCCGCATTTGCAATGAGAGAACTTGGATTTAAGAGAGTGTTATTTTTAGTTCATAGGGGACAGCTTGCAAGACAGACTAAGAAATCTTACGAAAAGGTGTTTGCAAAATCTGTTTCTATGGGTTTAGTTGGTGCTGGATATCATGAATATGATGCGGATTATGTATTTGCTACGGTCCAGACATTAAATCGAGATGAGCATTTGCTTCAATATGATAAGGATGCATTTGATTGTATTGTGTTGGACGAGGCACATCATGTAACTGCTGACACATATCAGAAGATTATGAAACATTTTTCGCCTAAGCTTTGGCTTGGAATGACAGCAACTCCTGATAAGAGAGATGACAATGTTGCAGGCAGAAATGTTTATGAGTTATTTAATTATCAGATTGCTTACGAGATACGTTTGCAGCAGGCCATGGAAGAAAATCTGTTATGTCCGTTTCATTACTTTGGAATTACTGATTTGTCTATAGTTGGAGATGATAAAGATAATCGTGATTTTAGTATGTTAACAAGTGATGAACGTGTGAAACATATAATCCAGCAGGCAAATTACTATGGATATAGTGGAGAAAAGGTTAAAGGACTTATATTCTGTAGCAGCATTAAAGAGACACAGGAATTATCACATAAGTTTAACAATATAGTTAATCCGGATACAGGGAAATATTTTAGGACAATAGCATTGAATGGTGATGCTAACGAACAGGAAAGACAGGATGCATTTGAAAGACTTGCAATGAATGAGAGTGAGGCAAATGTCCATAAGCAGCCATTAGATTATATATTTTCTGTAGAAATATTGAATGAGGGTGTTGATATTGTGGAGGTTAATCAGGTTATTATGCTCAGACCAACACAATCACCAATAGTATTTATTCAGCAGTTGGGGCGAGGGCTCAGAAAGGCTGATGGGAAAGAATATGTTGTAATTCTTGATTTTATTGGTAATTACAATAATAATTTCATGATTCCAATAGCACTCTCAGGGGATAGAACTTACAATAAAGACAATATACGTAGATATATAATGGAAGGCGGAAGAATTATTCCAGGCGCATCTACAGTGCATTTTGATGAAATAAGCAAGAAGAGAATATTTGCATCTGTTGATAATGCTAATTTCAGTGATATTAAGCTGATAAAAGAAAACTATACAAATCTTAAGAACAAATTGGGAAGAATACCGGCACTCAAGGATTTTGATGATTATGGGGAAATGGATGTTATACGAATTTTCGATAATAACAGCCTCGGTTCGTATTATAAATTCTTAGTGAAATATGAGAAGGATTATAAGATTCGTTTGTCACAGGAAGAAGAAAAGATAGTTGAATTTATTTCAAAGAAACTGGCAAATGGAAAAAGAATTCAGGAGCTGCAATTATTAAAGAGAACACTTCTATATGCAAATGGATTATCAAAATATGGATTATTTACAGGACTATCACAGGATCTGTTGACATATGGTAAATCCATCAGTAAGGAACAGCAAGAAAATATCATAAATGTTATGACAAATGAATTTCCAGCAGGTTCTAGTAAGAAGACATATTCCCAGTGTGTCTTCATAGAAAAGGAAGGCAATGATTATAAACCAACGAAGACATTTCTTGAAATGTTATCAAATAGAGATTTTTATAATGTTATTAAGGAACTTGTTGATTTTGGCATAAGCAGATATGAAAGAGATTATAAGCAAAGCTATGATGTAACAGATTTTGTTCTTTATCAGAAATATACATATGAGGATGTGTGTCGTTTGCTTAATTGGGAGCAGAATGAAGTGCCATTAAATATTGGTGGTTATAAATATGATAAGAAGACAAAAACATTTCCTGTATTTATTAATTATGATAAATCAGAAGATATTAGTGATACGACAAAATATGAGGATCATTTTGTGCCAGGATTTAGAGATCGTTTGATAGCAATATCGAAATCTGGAAGAAGTCTGCAGTCTGAAGATGTACAGAATTTTCTTAAGGCAAAAGAGCGGGGAATCAGGGTGGAGCTTTTTGTTCGTAAGAATAAAGATGATAAGATTTCTAAGGAGTTTTATTATCTGGGACATATGACAGCTAGTGGAAATACTAAAGAATTTACAATGCCCAATACACAGAAGACAGCAGTCGAAATAGAATGGATTCTTGATGTTCCTGTGAGAGAAGATATCTATGAGTATATTGTAAATTCATAAATACATACAAAATTCTCTGCATATGCAAAGACAATCATATTATGTTACAGAAAAGAGGAAAATACATGAAAACAGTTAGGGTAGTTGCAGCAGTAATAAAGGCAGTTAATGATAAGAAAGAACCAATTATTTTTGCAACCCAGCGAGGATATGGAGAATTCAAAGATGGCTGGGAATTTCCAGGCGGAAAAATAGAAGCAGGAGAAACACCACAGGAAGCGTTAAAACGTGAGATTATGGAAGAATTAGATACAGAAGTTAAAGTTGGAGCTTTAATCGACACAATTGAATATGATTATCCTAATTTTCATCTTTCAATGGATTGCTTCTGGTGTGAGATATTAAGCGGAGATCTGGTGTTAAAAGAGCATGAGAACGCAAAATGGCTGACGAAAGAACACCTTGGAGAGGTTGAATGGCTGCCAGCGGATGTTACTTTGATAGAGAAGATAAGAGAGAATATGTAGGGCTTTACGCCAAGATTATTTTGACGAAATTGGGGAATTAGATATTATGCCACAAAATAATCAGGTATTACAGAAAAGAGAAGGGGACTCCCAGATTTTTTCTGCGTACTCGATGATCGATTTGGCTTTACGATTGGATTGGAGTGGACATGATGATGTATATGAAGGAGAGATAACAATTTCGTTACAGGAAGGAAAGAAGTCAAGGCAATCATTTGTCATAGAACGATTGCATACAAAGATTAATTTATATTATAACCGAACATTTATAATATGTTGGCGCAGTTAATGTCAGATAATAGCGGCATTCCGAGAAGCAATGATAAATGCATTTGTGCATAATCAGTGGACAACGGGGAATGCGCCAATGATAACAGCGTTTTCTGACAGAATAGAGATTTTATCCAGAGGAACAATTCCTCCGGGACAGACAATGGATGGATTTTTCGCGGGTGAATCTGTACCGGTAAATCAAAAATTATCAGATATGTTATTGCAACTGCACATAAGTGAGCGTACAGGTCGTGGAGTCCCAAAGATAACAGAGGTTTATGGAAAAGGAACATATGAGTTCAGGGAAAATTCTATTGTTGTGTCGATTCCGTTTACCATGGTACATCAACAGAGGATGAGGACCCAAGATGGACCCAAGATAGGACCCAAGATGGAACTCAAGAAGATAGTAAGGGTAGTTCGGAGGATGAGAAAATTAAGCGTATTTTGGAATTTTGTCAAACCCCGAAAGGTATATTAGAAATCACAGAAATGTTAGGATATTCCGGAAGAAAGCCAACGAAGAAATATGTCAAATCATTGGTTGAACAAGGACGCTTGGCGATGACGATTCCGGATAAGCCTCAAAGTAAGAATTAAAAGTATGTAACCGTGAAGTAATTAATGGTGGGCGAATAGAACGATGGACAGAGGATACGGAATGAAAATGACATTGAATTAATTGGTATGATTTATCGCTTGATGATGTATTGTGCGTTATTAGGCAAATTAATCAACGCATCATTAGATGAAAATTGACATATGAAGGGAAGAAACGGTTAAAATAGAAGGTAACAATAGTATCGTGTGTATGTTGCTGTTTTTATATTAAGGAATGTCGATGCCCAGAAAGGAGCATAAAATGCTTAAGATAGATGAACAAATTTTAAATATCGATAAAGTGATTTGTCGTCATATTGATGCGTCAGATTTTTCTGGAAGAGGAGCTGTATCACAAGATATCCTTGCCCAATTAAGAAATTATATTGAGCATATTATGTTAAAATTTTATGCTAATGGAGAGGATATTGATGATTCATACAAGAATATTTGTAAGGCGGTAGAGAATTCAAAAAAACGTGGTGAATTGAAGGTCTTAAATAGATTTTATGATTATTTGGAAATCGTGGCATCACATTATACACTTGATGAAGAAAATTCCGAAAGATTAATGCTTAAGTATTATACATATTTGTATAAAATAAGAAGGCTTCTTGACAGCTTTTTTGGTATGAAAGTGTTGGATAATTTAGAAAAGTTTCCATTGCATAAGGACCCTAAATTGGAAGAGTATTATGAAAAAATTGCTGAAAAGGTTGATACATTTGAAAGAGAAAGAGTAGAAAAATCAGATAAGTATTATGTTCAAAAGATCAAACCAGTATTTGTGAATAGGAAAGTGTATTACGAAGTTACACTTTCTCCAGCGACAGATAATACGAGCAAGTTTAATAGAATGATAGCGTTTACGAGCATTGATATAACTGATTATTATGCAGCTAAATTTATGATACGGGAGAGTAGCATAAGTTTGTTAGGAAAGATTATGCCGATATTCGTAATTACGGGATGGGAGATTTCAATTCGTGATTGCGAATATCAGAATTTTGTCAGCATAATATGCGGTACCAGGAAAAAAGTTAATTATGCAGAACAACAAGGAATTTCCAGGTTTCTTACAAGTACACGGTCTAACTTAGTTGATTTACTAAATTATAGCGAAGGAGAATATAATAATGTCAAGTATGAGGTTACTAAAACAGCCAAGAGTGTTGTCTTTTTTGAAGTGTTGGACAAGTGCAGAAAACTTGTTAAAAATAGTAAGCCGGGTGTTAATGTAATAAAATATATGCTCTTTCATATGAATAACAAATTCATTAAGAATCAAAGAATGTATGTGGAGAATAGTAATCTATCTGGCTTATATTTACAAAATGGTTGCATGCCATTTGATAATATGCCATTTATTAATTCACCTCTTAATCACAATCCTAAATTACGTGATTTATTTGAATGTATTTCCATCAAGGAAAGGAAACATGAAATATTAGCAAGATTTATTAAAAATAATACAGAGATCAAGGGGCAGATGTTTACGGCTATAAGTGAAGTTGAAAATATGGGAGATATAGATGAACTTATAGATGAATATAATGATAAACTTTGGTACGGGCATAGACCAGAAAGTGATTTAGTGATAGAGAACGGTCAGATATTTATCAATAGTTACAAATTGGATACCTGTAATATTATCAGTAAGTTAAAAGATTTGTCCAAGGAAGGTGAAGTAGATTATTCAAATGCTGTGTTAACATGGATAGAGGAAACAAAATACAATATTGATTCGGATGAAAAGAAAGATGCGATGGTGAAGATGTTTTCTGATTCACATGTGGCACTGATTTATGGTGCAGCCGGAACTGGGAAAACTCATATGATAAAACATTTATCTAACTATTTTTCTGATAAAAGTCAGTTGTTTTTAGCGCAAACTAATCCGGCAGTTGATAATCTGAAAAGGCGTATTGATAATTCAAAATATAGATTTTCTACAATAGCGAAATTTTTAAATCAAAGAAATGTTGTTACAAGATATGATGTATTGGTCATTGATGAATGTAGTACTGTAAGTAATAAAGATATGCGTGCTATATTGAGAAAAGCATCTTTTAAGTATCTTATTCTTGTGGGGGATATTTATCAGATTGCATCTATTAGATTTGGAAACTGGTTTAATGTTGCAAAATATTTTATGCCAAATAGTGCAGTTTTTGAATTGAAGAGTCCGTACAGAACAGAAGATGAAGGCTTGTTGACATTCTGGGATCGAGTAAGAACTTCTGATGATAGAATTAAAGAGATAATAGCCAAAAAGGGATATTCAAAAACTTTGGATGAATCAATTTTTACAGCAGCAGAGGATGATGAGATTATACTTTGTTTGAACTATGATGGTCTGTATGGAATAAACAATATAAATAGATTTTTGCAACAAAATAATCCTAATAAAAGCATATTTTGGGGAATGCTGGAATTTAAGACTGGAGATCCAATATTATTTAATGAGTCAGAACGTTTCGCTCCTATAATTTACAATAATATGAAGGGTAAAATTATTGGGATAGAAATTTTAGATGAGGGACAAGTTACAGAACGTATACAGTTTGATGTTTTGGTATATACGTTAATTAATGAAGATGATGCGAGGTGGCAGGATTTTGATTTACTGTCAAATAATGGTGTTGATGAATCACAAATACGTTTTGTGGTAAATAAACTGAAAAATGTTGATGATGACGAAGAAAATAGTTTAAGAACAGAATTACCATTTCAAATTGCATACGCTGTATCAATTCATAAAGCCCAAGGTCTGGAATATAGGTCTGTAAAAATAGTAATAACTGATGAGGTAGATGAACTTATTACACACAATATTTTTTATACAGCTATTACAAGAGCTAGAGAAAAACTTAAGATTTATTGGACACCAGAGGTTGAGCAAGCAGTTCTTGAGCGGATAAAACCGAAAGATATTAAGAAAGATGTAGGAATATTGCGAAAATATATAAATTCACAAACCCAATAATAGGTGTTTATTGTTGGAACTGTTTTTATGGAATAAAAAACAGTCAACCCCAGGAGCAAAGGATTCTAAGCATTAAAGTGTCTGCTCCCACTTGGGAAACCAGCTTTTATCCGTCACAAGTTGACTATAAATAGCATATTTCGTGGGCATGTCAAGTTCGGTTCATTACTCTCAGGATTTTTAGTTGACGGGTAATTGATGGTGTGCGTGATTTGTGTGTTTATTATTGTAAAAATGCTTGAAAATACAGGAAATACAATTTTATTATTGGATTGATTTTAGTTGATGGGTAGTTGATGAGGATTTGTGGATATACGGTTACAGGTTGTAACCCTAATAAGAAGCGTATATATGAATTCTGATAAATTCAATTAAATGACACAGAAAAGATAAATGAGGTTATGAGTGAAGTTATAATTCAAAATTCATGGGAAATGGAGAATTGACTTTTCCAAAAATTCTACATATACTATGGATAGAATCATAAAACACTTATGTGTTTTTGCAAGGGCGGCGTTGCGACGGCGCTCTATTTTTTTGTTTAAATGCAAGCACTAAAACGTAAACGATGGAGCGTTTACTTATAAATTGGAAAAGGGTGTAATATCATTTGTTATGTATCCGTTTTCGTTTATGGCTATTGTCGATTTGCTGTCAAGATAAAGTCTATATAATGGTGTAAATTACAAATCTATATAAAAAGAGCCAAGTG
>ERZ1026882.571-NODE-571-length-19203-cov-6.455034_pt1 | contig 19203 bp, 15 predicted proteins | sample MGYA00380171_ERZ1026882 | MGnify/ENA primary metagenome ERZ1026882 (study PRJEB33269, sample SAMEA4719807) | human gut metagenome | biome: human-associated habitat; feature: organic feature; material: feces | place: Cameroon | collected 2013-10 ...
TTGCCCCCCCCCCGAGGTGCTCTTCATTCAAATTATTCAAGAGATAAACAGACTTTCTCTTCATATTCTCAGTTTAACATATCTTTCTAAATCTTTCAAGCCTAGTATTAAAATAAACTACGGCACAGGATCATATCCTCCAGCATTTCCAGGGTGGCATCTGCAAATTCGCTTTAGCCCGAGCCAACCACCTTTCAAAATTCCGTATTTCACAATCGCTTGCCTTGTGTATTCAGAACACGTCGGATAAAACCTGCACACCGCCGGCGTATGTTTTGAAATCTTTTGATACACTGAAATTAAAAACAATATCAACTTTTTCATCTTAAAGCCTCAAACGCTCTTAAAACCTACTCCGCGTAAGCCTCACCAATACTATCAATTGCTTCAACTTTGATATCCGTAATCAATTCTGAATAAGAAATTACGACAATTGTTGGAATATGACGTTCCAAAAGCTGATAAAGCGGCAACCTAATTCTTGGAGAACACAAAATCACAGGCTGTTGTCCACATGCCTGATGCGCCCTCATCAACGTGGTTGCAGTCGTTTCAATCAACTCTTGCACTTGCATCGGATTTAGCAAAAACATTGTTCCTAGCTCAGTTCTCTGGCAACTGTCATCAAGGATTTTTTCCCACTCAGGAGAAAGTGTCAACGCATACAAAACCTTGTCTTCACCAACATTTGCAAGACAAATCTGACGTCCCAAAGCTGCTCTCAAACGTTCTGACAAGATATCAGGTTCTTTTGAAAATCTTGCATAATCACAAAGTCTTTCAAACACAAAAATAATATCTTTGATTGAAACCTTCTCTCTGATTAGGTTTACAAATATTTTTCTCAAATCACTTGTAGAAATAATTGTCGGAACAAGGTCATTAACCAACGTAGGATCTTGTGAACGAACAAGTTCCATAAGTTTAAGCACGTCCGTTTTTGTCATAACCTCGTCAACGTGTTTTCTTACACATTCTTGCAAATGAGTAACAATAACGTCCGTTGAATCAACCGCAGTAACAGAACGAGCAGTTTTTGCATCTTCCGGCGAAATCCAATAAGCCTGAGTCTGATAAGTCGGATCAATACCGATAATCGCATCTTGCGGAACATCTTTTTTCATAGCGTCCCACTGATCCGCAATTACCATCAATTTTCCAGGGTAAACATACCCTGTTGCAACAGTGTTTCCGCGAATAGAAATCATATATTCATTTGCATCAAGAGCAGATGAGTCCATAATTCTTATGTTCGGCAAAATATAACCCAATTCATCTGTGACTCTCTGACGCAAAGCAGCAATTTTAGCAAGCAATTGACCTTCCTGATCCGGATCGGCGATTACAAGCAAGTTAGAACCGACTTGCAAGCTTAAAACATCAACACCCAAACGCTCGTACATACGGTTTGGGTTTACCAAGTCTTGCATGTTTTGACGAACATTTTCTAATTGCCCCAATTGTGATTGGACATCAGCGTTAATCAAAGTAGAGAACCCTGCAACAAACAATCCGACAGCAAATAACGTAAACGGCAACCAAGGTAAACCTGTCCAGTGTCCCGTTAATGCCAACAATACCAAGAAACTTGCAGCCAAAAACAAAGCATTCGGCTTGCTGACAATTTGTGCCGTAACATCTGTACCTAAGGAGTTTGCAGCAGATGAACGAGTCATAAATACACCGGCTGCAATTGACATCAAAAGAGAAGGTAACTGAGACGCCAAACCATCACCAATCGTCAGGATTGTGTATTTTGAAACAGCGTCTGCAACAGGCATTTGGTTCATAATACAACCGATACACAAACCGCCAATAATGTTAATCAAAACAATAATGATACCGGCAATTGTATCCCCTTTTACAAACTTCATTGCACCGTCCATGCTACCAAAAAGATTTGATTCTCTTTGCAAATCTTCACGTTTTTTCGTTGCCTCTTCCGGAGAAATCAATCCGGCGTTAAAATCCGCGTCAATCGTCATCTGCTTACCTGGCATAGCGTCTAAGGCAAATCTGGCAGCAACTTCGGCAATACGTTCAGCACCTTTTGTAATTACCATAAACTGTACAACTGTGATAATAAGGAAGATAACACCACCAACAATCATATTACCACCGGTTACAAATGTTCCGAACGCATGAATAACTTCACCCGCCTCACCTTTTGACAAAATCAACCTCGTAGATGCGATTGAAAGAACAAGTCTGAACATCGTACCGATAAGAATAATTGACGGGAAAGAAGCAAGTTCTAGGGTTTTCTTTACATACAAAGAAATCATCAGCAAAACGACGCCAAGCGTAATATTCAAACAGATACAAATATTAATAATCCAGTTTGGCAATTCGCAAAGCAACAGAACAATAAGCAATAGTACAAATATTGCCATAAAAATTTCACTTAAATTTGTTCCTCCGCCGCCTTGTTGTTGGGCTTGTTCTTGTGCCATTAAATTTCTCTCAAAGCCTCACTTATTACTGCCAATTGAGTTTCAATTGTTGCATCTATTACACCGTTGTTAGTTGTGACAACACAACCGCCTTCCATTATCGTTTCGTCCGGTACTATCAGAATTTTAGCATCTAAACCGGCTTCTGACAATACGTTCGGAATCTCTGATTTCAAAAGGGAAACCTGAGTAGGATTTACTCTCAAAGTAATCTTCGTTTCGTCTTTTGACAAACCTTTCAAAACCGCCAAAACATTATCTAATATTGCATTTGGGTCTTGTTGCAATTCTTTTTTAATAATTTTTTGAGCGATTTCAACACTTATCTCCAAGATATCAGAAGAAATTGTGTCAAAAACAGCCTGTTTTGCACCCAAAAATGAAGTTATAGCATTACGAACCTCTGCAATATCGTCTTTTGCCAGTGCCAAACCTTCTTGATATCCCTCTTTTGCCGCAGCTTCTTTAATACTTTGAGCTTCTTCTCTCGCACGAGAAATCAGGTTTCTGTCATCTATTCTTCGAAACCCTCTTCTTCTATCACCACGACGACGTTCCTGACGCTGCTTAAAGTCTATATTATCAAGATTAAAAAGGTCTATTGTATCCTCTTCAACCTTAATTTCAGGCTCTTTTTCAACTGCGCTTTCCTGCACTTGTTCTTGTGGAACCTTTTCTTCTACCTTAGATTTTTTCTTTATAATCATGATTAATATTATTATACACTATCTTCAAGGTGTGTGGCAATAATATTTGCAACTTTTGGTGGCATTTCGTAATAATCACCTTCCAGAGCACTGAACACAAATCGTTTCACACGCTGTCTTTCAGGGCTTAGCGTTTGTTCAATTTGTGACCTGTCTAAGTATTGTGAAACGTTTTGAATTTTTGCAAGAACTTTACTTGGCGTAACATTTACACCTACAGCCGGAAGATTTGTCTTTATCTCTTGCAAACATCTCATTGCCGTATTTGTATCAACTTTCGATTCCAAATCAGGCATTCCCATAAACTTGATTACGGTATCCGCATCATCAGGACTAAATTTATTCAGAATTGTCTGAACTTTTTCCTGACGCATTTTTCTAAACAACATTGCCAAAGTTGCAAGTTTCAAAACTCTTGCACCGGAACCAAGTGGTGGAGCTACACTTGCAGGAACACCGGTTTGTGGAATTGTAGTGTTCTGTTGCATTTGTGCTTGTTGCTGTTGAGCGGCTTGTGCCTGTTGCTGTTGCTCTGCCTCTACCTGTTGCTGCATCATTGCATCTATATTTGATTGATGTTCTGCCTGTTCTTTTAGTCCCTCATCAATCAAGTTTTTGTCTTTCAGCTCCTCAATACAGTCAACCCAAGTTTTCTTAACATGGTGCTCAATCAATTGCAAGCACTGATCTTGCGGCAAGTTCTGATGAAAAGCATTTTTGGCAACCTCAAAAATCGTATATGCAATTTTTTGCATAATAGGATCCCAAAACTGTTGAGGAATTCCAGATCTAATCAAATCTACAGACTTGTGGAACGACCATTCTGCGATAATTTGTGTAATCATTACAGCCTGATCAAGATTGAACCCCAAAGACTCATCATCATAAAGTGCCTGACCCGCAACTGTTGAAAAATTCAACAATGTATTTGCAACATAATTCTTCTGATTGTCATTAAAATCAGGCGGAATAAGTTCCAACGCTTGTTGTGCTAAATTTTGGGCGAACCCTTTGTAATCAAATCCTTGTATTGCCATTTTTAAATGAAAAGTGAATGGTGAGTAGTGAGTGGTTCTTTTCGCTCTCTTCGTTCGATAATTTTTATTTATCTAACCTTTCACTTAAACTATCCTTTCTATTATTTTTCTTAACTAATTCTTGATACCAGCTTTGCATCTTCGCATCTTTGCCTCTATGCATCTTACCGGCCTCGCTTCCTAGTTGCTTAGCTGCTCCTGCTTGAATAATGAAATGGTCTATTCACAACTCACCATTCACTATTCACCAACCTACCCTTGCTCAATCCAGCTTTTAATCTTTTCTCCAGCTTCGTCATCATCTGCATTAGATAACTGTGCTGAAAGATTTGACAAGGTATCAGACAACTGCGCCGGATCTTGCTGTTGCGGAATTGATACTCTTTGTTGTTGTTCAACAAGCCCTTGTGCGAGTTCCGATTGTCTTTCTGTCAACTGAGCTGCACGTTGGTTAATATCTGACAATTGCTGTTCTTGCTCTGCTGTTTTTTGTCTAAGCATTTCAACTTCACGACGGTTAGCCTCTTGAACCTGTTGAACCTTATTAGAAACTGCCTTAAACACAATAATCAAACCGATTGCACTAAGAGCAATTGCAAGCCACCAAGGGTTTCCTGTTTCATCTGGTTTAGGCAAGTTTGCCGGTCTGTCTGATGCCAAATATGGATCTGTTGAATCCGAAAACGCAATAGAAACATTATCTGCGCTAACTTTTGGACTTGCAGCTTTTGCAATCAATTCTTTTAGTTCTTCCAAAGTTGTATTTGCCGGAAGTGCATTCTTATCAAGAGTTACAGCTATTGAAATATCTTCCACAACCCCCGGTTTTATATACTCGTTTGTTTGTGTTTTTGTAACTCCATATTGAGTTTCCGTCGCTGTTCTGGAATAGCTTCTGTTTTGATTTGAATTTGACGCACCGTTTGGCAAACCATTTGGAAGATAAACACTTACAGCGTTTGTGTTTTTGTTTGAATCACTTGTCTGATCTCCCAAACCTTCTCGGAAAGACTGTTCACTCACAGATGCTTTTCTGTTTGGATCATAGTCAATCGTAAATTTTTCAACAGGAGCTTGTCGAAGGAAAGTGCTAACTGTCGCAACATAATTTCCTTGCCCGATCAACCTATCCAACTGTTGATTAACCTTTGATGTCATATACTTGTCATTTTCTTCCAAACGTTGAAGCATCTCATCTTCCGCGTCCATAATACTGTGATAAGTATTTCCGTTTGTATCCGTAATCGCGATATTTTCGGCAGTCAAACCTGTTACACTACCCAAAAGAAGGTTTGTAATAGCTTTAACTTTCAATTGGTCCAATTTTGTTGCATCTTTTGCAAGAGAAATCTGAACGGTTGCCGTAACAGGTTTTTGCATAGAGGTAAACATTGTTTGTTCAGGAATTGAAATAAATACAGACGCATTATCAACCCCGTCTATTCTACGAATTAATCTTGACAATTCTCCGTTAATAGCACGAGATAGACGAATTTTTTTATCTTCCTTAGTCGATGTAAAATCGCCCTTATCAAAAATTTCAAGACCAACATTTTGATCCATTAAACCACTTTGAACAATTTGAATTAACGCAGTATCTCTATCTGTTGTATAACAAGCTTTTCGACCTGTTTTACAATCACCTTTTTTCAAATAAAGAATAGACTTTGTACCGTCTAATCTTCTACTTACAACAATATCATATTTTGCAAGAAGAGCTTGGATTTCAATAGCTTTGCCTGCGTTATCTGTCGTCAACAAATCCGCATCGGCTTGTAGTGGCTGCCCTGTAATTTCAGTACCATTAGCATTCTTTTTAGAGCCACCAACAATACTTACGGTCACAATGAGAGCCAGAAGTAACACTACACCGCCAATTATTCCATATAGCAAAGGCTTGTTCTCTAATATCTTGTCAAAATCCATTTTTTGTCCTCTTTATAAGCGTTTCGCAAATTCTGCTATCGCTTTCCCTCGTCTGTAAATTTAGTTATTATACCTGAATTTGCATAACTTTATCGTATGCCTGAATAACTTTTCCGGTAATTTGAGTTGCAACGTTAATACTAATTTCAGACTTAGCCATAGCTGTCATAACATCATGAATATCAACGTTTTTACTACCGGACATAACATCTTTGAGCATATTATCCGGAGCATTCAGTTCCGTGTTTAAGTTTTCCACCAAGCCTGACATAACTTGTTTAAAATCAGATGTTGCCGGAGTTTCAACCCTAGTCATTCTTGCAGATGGCATATCAGAAAAACCTGTATCAAGTTTTGTGTGCTGAATTCTGCCTGCCAAATCATATTGCGGATAAAAACTACTCATTAATGCCTACCTTTCTACAATTATAATACATTATTTCTTTACAAATTTATATACCTAATCGTAAAAAATCATCTATATTGATGAGAAAAACCCCGAAAAATAGATCTAATTTACGATAAGTTTTTCCATGGTGTTAATGATTTTTTAAAAAAAAGCAAGGAGAAAATAAAAAATAGTTACGTGTCGGCATAGCAATGCCGACCTACTTGTTTTTTTGAGTGAATAAGGCCTTAGTGCCTTAGTAACCTAGTAACTTTAATTCCGCTTAGCTGCCTCGCTTCCTAGCTGCTTAGCTACTTATACACCCATTCTCAATCTTATAAATCTTCACGTCTTTCAAAAATTCTTCTTCAAAAAGTACAGTATCGACAGAAGTTATTATAGTCTGAGTGTTTTCAGAAATAGATTTTAACAAATAATTCTGGCGCAAGTCGTCCAATTCTGCCAAAACATCATCTAAAAGTAAGACAGGCTCATCTCCGGTTTTTGCTGTAATAATATCAAGTTCGGAGAGTTTCAGTGCCAAAACAACCGTCCTTTGTTGCCCTTGAGAAGCGAATTTCGTCGCCTCATTCCCATTTATATAAAAAATAATATCATCTCGATGCGGTCCGACACAGGCTTGTCCTCGACGAGCTTCTTCTATTTTTCGCTCCACTAACGACTGATGAAAAGCACTTGCAATCGCTTCTAATTCTGTCTCCATATTCAAAAACGAACAGTCATACTTAATTTCCAATTTCTCCGTTTCACTTATGATATGATGTTTTTCAGAGGCTATACGTTCAATTTCTTTCAAAAACTTAATTCTCAGATAAATTATATTACTCCCCGTAATCACCAACTGTTCATTGTAAACATCTAGTAATGTTTCGTTAAGATTACCGGTTTTCAGATAGTCTTTCAAAAGATTATTTTTTTGAATTCGAATTTTGTCATATTTTGAAAGTCTGTCATCATAAGCCGGATAAACTTGCGAAATTGCTCTATCCAGCCAATCACGTCTATCGGAAGGATTTCCGCGCAACAAAAGCAGATCTGCCGTTGAAAATAAAACTGTTTTTAAAACCGATTTAAAATTCTTCGGAGTCGTCTTAACCTTATTTATCGCAAGTTCACGTTTTTTCTCTCGAGAATAAGTATAATCAAGCTCCACGTCGGTTTCGGCCTTCAACATGTTACAATTAATCTCAGCTTTTTCCGCATCAAAATTAATCAGCTCTATATTATTTGAAGTTCTTGGAGTTTTCAAAGTCGACAAGAAATAAATACTTTCAAGAATGTTCGTTTTTCCTTGCGCATTTTTACCGATTATAAGAATTTTTTTAGATTCTAAATTCAGCCCTAAATCCTTGCAATTCCTATAATTTGTCAGCTTTAAATCCCTTAATCTCATAAAAAAATTATACCCCAAATATATGATTTTAAAATTTTTTGTAGACTATTGTTAAAATTTCTTATATAATGAAAAAAATAATATAAGGACTATCATGTTACCAATAGTATCGGAAGAAAATGCAGCTGCGGCATTCAGCGAAATATTCAAAGACATGCCAACTTGGCGAAAAAAGATGATTCATTACGTAAAGGACGAAAATCCTGAAATTAATACTGCCATAATTGAAGCTGCAACAAAAACCAATCTTGATCCAAAAGCGGTTGCACTCGGAGCCTATATGACTTATGCTTTGATAGAACTTGCAGCAAAAGAAGATGATGCTTTTATGAATTTTCAGGAAGGATAATTAGAGAATGCTTATAGAAGAATTACTAGAAAAACTTGTAGCAGACGGAGGTTCCGACTTACACATTTCCGCGAATTTACCACCTGCAGCACGTATTGACGGGACATTAAAGAGATACGATATGCCACCTCTTAGCCCTGATGACGTTGAGACTTTACTCTTCCCAATGCTTTCAAACGAGCAAAGACGTACGCTGGAACAAAACTGGGAACTCGACTTTTCTTACGGGATTGAAGGTTTGAGCCGTTTCAGGGTAAACTTCTATAAAGATAAAGGCAACTATGCCGCTGCATTCAGAACGATTACGTCAATCGTTCCGTCATTCGACAAACTCGGGCTTCCTGAAATTGTCAGAAAAACAGCAGACAAACCAAGAGGACTTATTCTTGTAACAGGTCCTACAGGTTCAGGTAAATCAACAACCCTTGCGGCAATGATTGACTACATCAACACAAACAGAGCTGAGCATATTTTAACAATCGAAGACCCGATAGAATTCGTTCATACATCTAAGCAAAGTATTGTTCACCAACGTGAACTCGGAATGGACACAAGATCTTTTGCAAACGCCTTAAAATCAGCACTTCGTGAAGACCCTGATATCATACTTGTAGGTGAGATGCGTGACCACGAAACAATTGCTTTGGCTTTGACTGCCGCAGAAACAGGTCACTTGGTATTCGGAACCTTGCACACATCTTCTGCAGCACAAACAATCGACCGTATCATCGACGTTTTCCCTGAAGGGCAACAGCAACAAATCCGTGTACAGCTTGCAAACTCACTTGTTGCAGTATTTGCACAAACCTTGTTGCAAAAAGTTCAACCTGACGGCACTAAAAAAGGTCGTGTAATGGCTCAAGAAATAATGCTTGTAACTCCTGCGATTGCAAACCTTATTCGAGAAGCCAAAGCCGCACAAATTTATTCAACAATTCAAATGAACCAAGGTTTGGGAATGCAAACCCTTGAAATGGCACTTGCAAACCTATATAACCAACGCCTAATTACTATGGAAGACGCTTTGTCCAAGACATCAAGACCAGATGAATTGAAAAGATTAATGAATACAAGATCTCTATAGCAGCTCCTTTCATTGCTATAATGGGTGATAGCTCGAGCTTTCACCTTTTTTCTTGTTGTTTAGATTTAACCTATCTTAATTAACAATGTCGGGGTAGGTACCCCGACCTACTTGCTACTTTAGTCGTCATTCTGAAAGCTTAGAATATTAATGCAAGCGAATAGCGAGCATATAATATTCTTGCTATTCAGAATCTATTGTTTACCCACTCTCCTTCTCTCCCTAATTGAGGGAGAGAGGCTTTACATTGAAACCATTACTATGTAAAGGTAGTTATATAGTAAACAGAAAAAGTAGGGCGGGGTAGCGAAATTACGGACGAGTGTTTAACTCGGGGAGCGAGTAACGAAATTCATATCTGCGAAGCAATATGAATGACAGTTACGAGCGAGAAGTAATTTCAAGACGCCTACCCCGACATCATAAACATTTGCGAACTTATAAGTTCCCATTGTTAATAATTCATCTTCCAACCAGCTTTAATTATTTCATTAGTACAAGCATAACCACCCCAAAGCCAAGATAAATCCAATTCTCCGCTATCTGCTCCAGAATAATTTGTTAAATCTTTACAAGGCGATGGAGTAGTTCCCTCAGCCCAACCATTCGCATTATATAACCCATCTTTACCAAAAGGAAGTGTAAATCTGTCTCTTCCAACTTTATTCGGCGATTTATCACAATTTACATCTACCATATAAACAGTTGCACCATCTCTTGAACTGAGGTGTGGAATAACACAGGCTCCATCAGAAGAATAAAGAGCAAAACCGCCAGAAATTTTGTAAATATCGGTATTTTTACCAACTTGCCTCAAAAGGAAGTGTTTTTCATAAAAACTTGAGAAATCAGAAATAAGTTCATCTTCTGACGCATTTTCATCATCTAATTTTGCAAATACTTTCGCCATAGATGTATCTGCAAGCGAGTCAACCTCTTCATCTGCTAATAATTTTCGATTATTATTCTCAATTGAGTTAACCACTTTTTTCAACTGATTAACCCAAACCTGTTTTTGGTAATTCTTAATTAACGTCGGCAAGGTTATTGCCGCAACAACTCCAATGATACCCAATGTTATTAGGACTTCAGCAAGGGTAAAAGCTACGCGCTTGCCCCCCCCCCGAGGGCTCTTCTTAATTCTTCAAACATAAATTTCCTCTCTTTCTATATAGCTACAATCTAAGTTTAACATATTTCCTGCAGTAATTCAACCATTTACATCATTAATTATTAAACCGTGCTTCCATATCTTTTTTCAATTTATCCGTAATCTCTCTGTAATTAACCGTTACAGGCGTTGGTTTAGACGTTTTTATGACGTCTAAAAAAACTTTTGAGTTCTTCGGTTTTTGCCCATCAACAATCTTGCTTGCAGCATCTCTCCTTGCCGGCACTATCAACCCACTTGCCGCAAATTTTTCACTATTTTCTTTTGATGCCAAATATTCAACAAACTTTTTGGCTTCCGCCTTATGTTTAGATGATTTTGCAATTGCCCAACCTGATGCATCAAGCGGAACTACACTTCCGACACTACCATTCGGGAACGGTGCAATATCCCAGTCAAAAGTTGCGCCTTCCCTAAACTTTGGTACAACCCAGCGACCTGAAACATACATTGCTAATTTCTCTTGCAAAAACATCTGCCCCATTGTCGCACTCGCACTTTCAGCCTTTTTCGGTGCAACATGGTATTTATTTCTCAAATCCGCATAAAAATCTAAACTTTGCTGCGACTCAGGCTTTACAAGTTCTTCCGGCAAAAATCCGCCGTCGTTACTCATCAAATACGGGAGATAAAACAGTGGTTCTTCCTCAAAGCTCACTCCAAAAGTTGTTTGATCAGTCATTTTTTGTGCCACATTCAGAAAATCCTCAAAAGTCCAGCCGGCTTTCGGATACGACACACCTTTTTTGTCAAACAAATCCTTATTGTAATAAACTACCAAATTTGACACATCTCTGGGAATAGCGTACAACTTCCCTTTCCAACTCAACGCTCCAAGTGCTTGCGAAAAATATTCGTCACTAGGCTGAAATTCTTCTAATAAACCGGCATTTGCGTAAATAGGCAGATACAAATTATTTATGAAAATCACATCAGGCGCGGTATTTGATGCAAAAAGTAAATGAATTTTTTGAAAATAATTCTGCGGGATATGCATAAAATCGATTTTAATATCAGGATTTTCCTTTTCATAATTCGCCAAAATCGGTTTCAAAATATCAACTTCTGACTTTGAACCCCAACTTGCAAATTCAAGAGTCGTACGGTTATCCTTCTGCGCACACCCACTAAAAATCAGTACACACGCAATCAACGCAGGCAAAAATTTCTTTATGCAATTGGTTTTACCAAAAATCTTCATTTACGCTCTCTTCATTTGCCAATTTGAGTTACTATAACTCGATTAAAACGCCCATTTTGTCACTGTTTACTTCCACCAAAGACTTGAAGTCACCGGCTTTTACCATATAAACATTTGCATTATCATGTCTTACTTGGATAGGGTTTGTAACGTTTTTATCAAATTTTTTCAATACGAACACTTCGTCATTAACCTTCCCAATCAAAGCTGACTTGCCGTCAAGGTTCACTATATAAAAACCTTTGTTTTGGTCGATATTGTAGCCTGATTTCACAATCAAACCGTTTAGATATGAATCTTTTGTTTCTTTTCTAGTTTGCGCAATAGGATTTGTTTGACGCGCAGGACGTTTAACTTCTTCTGCTTGCGCCTGAACTACATTATTTTTCGCCAATTCAGCTTTTGCCATATCCAATTTTGCTTGTCTTTCGGCATTTTCTTTATCAATAATCGAGAAAAGCTCATCAGCTGATGACATTATGTATTCTTGCGGTTTGTATTTAATTCTTGGGGTCTTGTCAACATCTGCAACATCAAGATTTGCATCTTTCAAACGTCTTTTGTTAGCATGCAAAGCAGATTTACCTAGTTCAATATTTCTTTGTTCGTGCAAAGGCAACTCGTTTTCATACTTTTTAAATCTACTTTTAATCTTGTCACGGCTTGACATATCAAGAGATGCACGTCTGTCAAAAGCTTTAAACTTAATAGTTTTAGAAATTGCACTGTCTTCACTTTCAACAATTTCCGGTTCAATATCAGGGAATTTTGCAGCTGCAACATCTTGCACCATTCTTTCTAAATCCTGACGTTTTTTGTTCAACTTGCGAACAGGTTCTGCAGGAGTTTTTATGAAAGCATAATTTCCTTGATTATTAGCTCTTCGAACAGGTTTTGCAGATTTGTCAAGATATCGTTGATATCTTTCTTGCCAAGAAATACCTTCTTCATCAGCAAGACTATTAGCACCTGTATTTTCAGCTTCCATACGATTTTGTTCCAGCTGCTCAACAAATGACGATTGAACTGCTTGCGCCGTATTTTTTACACCTCTAAACAACTTAGACAAAATAATCAAGCCTAAAATCGCCAAAATAGAATATTTTAGAGGTTTTACAGCTTTATGCACACCGTTTGAAACTTTGTTTTTAATCTTATGCAACACAGAGACCTTGTTAACTTCGGGTTGTGTCATTTCAGAAATGTCTTTTACTGGCTCAGCAGCAGTAATTGGTGCAGTCGGAACATTTGATGAAATGTCAGTTTTCGGAACTTGCGCATCAACATTTTGAGCTTGTTTTTCCTGTTTCACTTCATTTATCCAGTTTGAAAGTTGCTCACGGCGAACTTGTCTGTTTTTTGTAACTTGTTTCTCTGGATTAACCTCTTGTTTTGGCGCAGTTGCAGATTTAGTTTCAGCTTTTTTATTCTGAACTTGAGTTTTTTGAGGTTGTACAGGAGCTTTGTTTACAGTAACTTCTGTTTTTTGAACCTTATGTTGTTGAGGCTCTTGTTTTCCAATATTATTTTTAACCGCATTCGCTTGTGCAATAAGGGTTTTATATTCCTTTTGTTCTGCGGTTATAGGAGCACTTTTTTGAGCAGAAGTTTTAATATCAAGCGGTTTTGTCGTAATTAAAGTAACTTTTGTATAACCGCCGCTTGTATCGTTCACCGTTTTTACATCAACATTAGAAACCAAGTCTCTTACGCCATTCAAGCTTGATGCACTATAACCGGAACTTTGAACCTTAGGGATTAAAATAACATATTTGTTGTCAGATTTTTTACGCACCATAACGTTGTCATTATAGCCGTTTGAGGTGAACAACGTAACATTAACGGAATTATTCGAAGCTTTTTTCAAATCCAATTGAACAAGATTATTTCCGCCATTAGCGACAGTCGCCACAGGCGTTAAAGCAAGTGCCAATAATAAAGCTATACCAATCGTATTAGATTTATTTACTACCATTTTCTACCGTTAAATTTTTCCCTATATTATATATAATACTTTGAGATTGCAAAAATTGCCAATTTGTTAATTTTTTATACTTTTTATGTTACAATTTGTTCATAATTATAACATAAAATTCGAATCATTATCTAAACCAAGAGATTGAATTTCTCTAAAAGAAATCAGTGAGGACAAGCATGAAAAGTGGATTTACGGCAATTATCGGGCGTCCGAATATGGGCAAATCAACATTATTAAACCAAATTTTGGGGCAAAAGATTGTAATAGCAACCGATAAAGCCCAAACGACAAGAAAACGTATAAAAGGAATTTACACAACAGAGCAAGGGCAAATCGTATTTATTGACACCCCTGGCGTGCATAAGCCACTTAACAAACTGGGAGAATTTCTTCTTGACGAATCGAAACTCGCAGTTCCGGACGCTGATTTAATCCTGTTTTTAGTCGACGGTTCAGAACCTGCCGGCAAGGGCGACAAATGGATTGCTCAAAACCTTTTGCAAACAAATATTCCGATAATTATCGTTATGAACAAAGTCGATAAAGTCAAAAAACTTGAAAAAATCGAACAAAATCTTCTGACTTACAAGCTTTTGTTCGAAAAAAATTATCCGATTGTAAAAATTTCCGCCAAAACCGGCAGAAATATTGACACATTGATTAAAAACATCTACAAATCGCTTCCTGACGGGGATTTGCTATATCCGGAAGATGTTGTAACAGAAGAAACAATGCGCGATGTAGCAGAAGAAGTTGTGCGTGAAAAAATCTTGCTTAACACGTCCGATGAAATTCCACATTCTGTTGCCGTAAAAATCGAAAGTTACACCGAAAGCGACGACATTGACAGAATTTATGCCTCAATTTTTTGCGAAACAAAAAGCCAAAAAGGGATTTTAATAGGCAAGGGTGGAAGTTTGTTGAAAAAAATCGGTACGGAAGCGCGACTTGAACTTGAAAAAATTGTTGAAAAGAAGGTCTTTTTAGGTCTTGAAGTAAAAATTGACAAAGACTGGCGCAAAAAACAAAGTTCATTGAAAAACTTTGGCTATGAAAACGAGAAATAACGGACATATCTTGATGTTGGGTAAGTATACCCAACCTAAATATTCTTATTTCAACAGTTTTTCTGCAGAACAGCCAAAACCATAGAAATCACCTTTACATGTTCCATCGCCACCTCCGGTACAACCAACCCAGTTATCACAATCCGCAGCTCCCCAGCCTACAGCATGGCCTTTTGCCGGTTTTATTGCATATTTATCACTGTTAAAAACGGCATAAAATATATCTTTTCCATTTGTATTTGGTTTTGAAATTCCATTAACATCAAATATTAATATGGAATTTTTTCCACCGCAATCAATACAAAATAAAGCTCCACTTGTAAGTGTCATACATACAGAGCCACCACCTAATTTACTAGGATCAGAATAGAAGTTATAAGCACCATTGGGATAATAGATTCGAACATTTTCTCTCCAACAACCTTGCTCAACCCCTTTATTTGCGTTACAAACTTTGTCTACTTTAAGATATTTTGCAAAAGCCTCTCCGACTTTTTGTTCTGTTGACAAATCCTCATTATTTTGTGACATCAAAAGTGCAGCATTTGCTACGTCTGAATAAGCCTTTTTCCACGCAGTAGTGAGTTGCTTTTCTTTGTAATTTGCTACTACGGAAGGCAAGGTTAGGGCCGCAACAATGCCGATAATCCCGAGGGTGATTAGAACTTCAGCCAAGGTAAAGGCGACGCGTTTAGCAGCTGATGCAAAGATGCCAAGAGGCATAGATGCGTGGTCTGTTTCGCTTAAGTTATCCATGTGTATTCCTTTCAATTTAATTGTATTACAATAATCAGCTGAATTCCTTCGCTGACGCTCAGAATGACAAGAATTGCTACTATTTTCAGAAATAATTCCCGTAACAGACTTTGCATCTTCACTTCTGACATCTAGATCAGTTTCGTTGTCGGCATAGCAATGCCGACCTACCTTAGCTTCATCTAAACCAGCCGAACCTAAAGCTACACGTGCGTCTTCGCGATTGCCCCCCCCGAAAGCCCTTCTAATCTCAGATCTTTTCATAAATACAAACCTCTTTTTCAACTAATACACTACTATTTTAACTTATTTCTCAAAATTTTTCAAGATTTCATAAAAAATCTAAAAAATTACTATACTTATTCATTTTTTCATGTTATAATAACCGCACAAAAGTGTTTATTATATGAATTTGAAAGGAGAAATAACATGAGCGCAAAACGTGTATGGTTATTCAAAGAAGGTAATGCAGATATGCGTAACCTTTTGGGCGGCAAAGGTGCTAACCTTGCAGAAATGACAAATTTAGGTTTGCCAGTTCCACCGGGGCTTACAATTACCACAGAAACCTGTATGGACTACATTAATCATGGTAACAAAATGCCTACAGGACTTATGAACGAAGTTCGTGAAGCTCTTGCAACTGTTGAAAAACAAGCAGGGAAAAAGTTTGGAGATGCTGAAAATCCGCTTTTGGTTTCTGTTCGTTCAGGTGCCAGACTTTCAATGCCAGGAATGATGGAAACAATTCTTAACCTGGGTTTAAACGACCAAACTGTTGAAGGTATGATAAAACTAACAAAAAATCCGAGATTTTGTTACGACTCATATAGAAGATTTTTGACAATGTTCGGCTCTGTTGCTTGGGAAATCGACAGACAAAAATTTGAAGATTATCTGGACAAAATCAAAGAAGAAAAAGGCTACAAATCAGATACAGACCTAACCGCAGACGACTGGAAATCTTTAATTCAACCTTACAAAGACTTAATCAAAAAAGAAACAGGCAAAGATTTTCCGCAAGATCCATACGTTCAACTTGAAGAATCAATTGAAGCCGTATTCCGCTCATGGAATATTCCACGTGCCGTTGCATATAGAGAACATTACAAAATTGACCACAACTACGGAACAGCCGTAAACGTTCAAACAATGGTGTTCGGCAACATGGGTGACGATTGTGCTACAGGTGTTTCTTTCACAAGAAACCCGTCAACAGGCGAAAACAAGTTCTATGGGGAATATTTAACCAACGCTCAGGGTGAAGACGTTGTTGCAGGCATCAGAACTCCAAAACCTATCGCAGAACTTGAACACGAAATGCCTGAACTTTACAAGCAATACGTTGACATCGCGAAAAAACTTGAAAAAGGCTACAAAGATGTTCAAGATATGGAATTCACAATCGAAAGAGGCAAATTGTGGATTTTGCAAACTCGTAACGGAAAAAGAACAGCAAAAGCATCAGTCAGAATTGCCGTTGAAATGTGCGAAGAAGGCATCATAGACAAAGAAAGAGCAGTAGAACTTGTTGATGCAAACCAACTATATCAAGTACTACTTCCGGACTTTGACCCGAAAGCTAAAAAAGAAGCGCACAAAATCGCACAAGGTCTCGCAGCTTCCCCGGGTGCAGCAGTTGGTAAAATCGTTTTTGACACTGAAGAAGCTGCTGAACGAGGCAAAGCTGGCGAAAAAGTTATCTTGGTAAGAATTGAAACTTGCCCTGATGATATTCACGGTATGATTGAATCACAAGGTGTTTTGACTCTTCGTGGGGGAATGACATCTCACGCAGCAGTTGTTGCAAAAGGTATGGGAAAACCTTGCGTAGCAGGTTGTGAAGACCTTTCAATCGACCTTAAAAACGAAACCCTAACAGCTGGCGACGGCACTGTTTACCACAAAAACGACGTAATCTCACTAGACGGTGGCACTGGCGAAGTTATGGACGGCGCAATTCATCTTGTACCGCCTACAATGGACGACAATTTCAAAAAATTGTTCGAATGGGTTGACGATATCAAATTGTTAGGTGTTCGTGCAAATGCTGACACACCGGCTGACGTCGCAAAAGCTCTGGAACTTGGTGCAGAAGGAGTTGGACTTTGCAGAACAGAACACATGTTTATGGATCCTGAAAGACTTCCTTGGGTTCAAAAAATGATTATTGCAGGCACTCCGGAAGCTCGAAAAGAAGCTCTGGAACACTTGCTTCCTATGCAATACAGCGATTTTCACGCTATGTTTAAAGCATTAGGCGACAAATCAATGACAATAAGACTTCTTGACCCTCCTCTTCACGAATTCTTGCCTGACAAAGAAGAACTTATCGCAAAAGTTGCAACTAAAAAAGCAAAAGGCGAAGATTACAAAGAGGACGAAAAACTTCTAAACATCGTTGAAGCAATGTCTGAATCGAACCCAATGATGGGGCTTAGAGGTTGTCGTCTTGGTCTTACATATCCTGAAATCAACGAAATGCAAGTTCGTGCAATCTTCTATGCAGCTTGCGACTTGAAAAAAGAAGGATTAGACGTTAAGCCGGAAATTATGATTCCGCTTGTAGGGCACGTAAACGAGCTTAAAACCGTAAAAGAAGTTCTAGAACGTGTTGCAAATGAAGTTATGGACGAAAAAGGCGTCAGAGTTGACTATATGTTTGGTACAATGATTGAAATTCCACGTGCTGCACTGACAGCAGATCAAATTGCTGAATATGCAGAATTTTTCTCATTCGGCACAAACGACTTGACTCAGATGACTTTCGGCTTCTCAAGAGATGATGCAGAAGGCAAATTCCTACAAAACTATGTAGAACAAAAAATCCTTCCGGCTAACCCATTCTCAACACTTGACCAAGAAGGCGTTGGACAACTAATGAAAATAGCACTCGACAAAGCTCTAAAAGTTCGTCCACACCTAAAACGTGGCATCTGCGGAGAACACGGTGGAGATCCGGCATCAGTAAAATTCTGCCACAGAATTGGCTTGAACTACGTTTCTTGCTCACCATTCAGAGTTCCACAAGCTCGTCTTGCAGCAGCTCAAGCAGTAATCGAGTTCAAACAATCCAAGGACATCTCATTACCACTAGGTTGCAAATAGGAACGTAGCCGTTCCATCCACCCATTAGGTGTTGGTAGGATTTAAAAAGCTAACGACTTCGTAAGGAGCTTGAAGCTCCACCCGACCTTTGGGTGTTGGTTCGGCTTAAAAGATAAGCGACTTCGTAAGAAGTGCCGCTTAACCCGGCCTTTAGGGGTTGGAACGACTAAACAAAACAGCTAAAAACAGACGAGGTAAATTATCTCGTCTGTTTTATTTATTGCACTATTTTTCAGAAAATGTTATAATATGAAAACAATGGAGAAAATGTTAGATATTTTAAGTCACACAGCAGTATTTATATTTATTGGTTATATATTTTATGCTATGTACAAAATGCATAAACAAGACAAAGAACTCGCAAAAAACGAAAAGAATTAAGACATTTATTAGGAAATGCCGCCTAACCGACTTCTTTTTATTTATGATGCTGGTGGAGCTTTTCCATTCTATTAAAAAGGGTTGGGCAAGTACGCCCAACCCACAAACTAACATAACTAAATATTCAATTCTTTCAATATTTCGTTACATGTTTCTTTATATGCAAGTCTTTCTTTACCTAAT
>ERZ1026882.573-NODE-573-length-19141-cov-18.529341_pt1 | contig 19141 bp, 14 predicted proteins | sample MGYA00380171_ERZ1026882 | MGnify/ENA primary metagenome ERZ1026882 (study PRJEB33269, sample SAMEA4719807) | human gut metagenome | biome: human-associated habitat; feature: organic feature; material: feces | place: Cameroon | collected 2013-10 ...
ATCAAAGCGATGATATACCCTAATCCTGCAAAGGATAAAGCTACATTGAGTTTGAGCGGCTTGACAGCAAATGCCAAGATAATCGTCAGCGATCTTCAAGGCAGAATAATCCAAACGGAGGATTTGCAAGCAGGCAGCGAGACATACGAACTCAATACAAGCAATTATGCAAGCGGAGTATATTACATACGTATCCTATGCGGTAATAACTCAAACACACAAAAGCTGATAGTCGAATAAGCAGACAATCGGCAAACACTTCAAGGGGAGCCATGCGGCTCCTTTTTTTTATAGGAGAGCGAGAAAATATAGAAGTTCTATCTCTTTTAGCTCTCCTATCTCTTCTTCTCGCCTCGATCTATGACTGTTTGACAGCCTATGGAACTTGCTTGTCTTGGGATTACTACTCAATGTTTGAGGTAGGAAAGGTAATAAATTGGCAAGGTCTCTTTTAACAAAAAAGTTTGATAAGAAATTTGCAAAAGGATTTGCCGATTGAACGAAATGATGTACCTTTGTCGGCTGAAACGAGACTTATAAAATGGAAAAATAGTATGATAAGTACAGTGGTCTATGCGATTGTTGCCTTGTCTGTTACCGGAGCTGTGGCTGCGATTATTCTTTATTTCGTGGCTCAGCGTTTTAGGGTTTATGAAGATCCGAGAATAGATAAGGTAACAGATATGTTGCCGGGGGCAAATTGCGGAGGCTGTGGTTTTGCCGGTTGCAGAGCGTTAGCGGAAGCAGTAGTGAAGAGCGAGAACTTGGAAGGGAAATTCTGCCCCGTGGGAGGAAACAAGGTTATGCAAAATGTGGCAGAAGTTATGGGGTTAAAGGCAGGAGATAAGGAGCCTATGATTGCTGTTGTCAGGTGTAAAGGGGGAGCATGCAATTCTCCGAAGAAAGCGGACTACGATGGCTTGGCAGATTGTGTAAGTGCAAATATGAATTTCGCAGGAAAGGGTGGCTGTGCTTATGGTTGTCTCGGGTTTGGCAACTGTGTGAAGGCTTGTAAGTTCGATGCCATAAAATTAAATGAACACACCGCCCTGCCGGAGGTTGATGAGGATAAATGTGTTGCCTGTGGTGCTTGCGTAAAGGCTTGTCCGAGAAATATAATAGAGTTAAGGTTTAAAGGGAAGAACGGAAGAAGGGTATTCGTCGGTTGTGTCAATAAGGAGAAAGGAGCAGATGCCAAAAAGAATTGTACTGTTGCATGTATAGGTTGCGGGAAATGTGAAAAAGTTTGTCCTTTCGATGCAATAAAGATTGAAGACAATCTGTCGTATATAGATTTCAACAAATGCAAATTGTGCAGAAAATGTGTAGAGGTATGTCCTACCGGTGCCATTCATGCAGTGAACTTTCCTCCTAAAAGAGTTGCTGTTTCGGATAAGGGGACTGCCGGTCAAACAGAGGAAAGTATTACAACAAAATCCTGACAAAGAGTAATGAATACATTCAAATTGGGAGGAATTCACCCCGAGGAAAACAAGTTGGCAAAGAACAGCAAAGTGGAAGTCTTTCCATTGCCAAAGAAAGCAGTGGTATTTGTTTCGCAACACCTCGGAACATCTTCCGTTCCTGTTGTTCGGAAAGGCGACAGAGTAAAAACAGGGCAACTATTGGCAAAAGCAGAGGCTTTTATCTGTGCAAATACACATTCTCCTTTCACGGGAGTGATAACAAAGATTGATTTGGCAAAAGATTTTAACGCTTATGCAAAACTTGCTTTCTATATAGATGTGGAAGAGGACGAATGGGAAGAGGGAATAGATGTTTCCGATGAGATTGTCAGAGAAATAAAATTAAATCCTGCCGAGATTGTAGAGAGAATGAAGGATAGGGGAATCGTCGGATTGGGAGGTGCAGCTTTTCCTACACATGTCAAATATATGATACCGGATGGCAGGAAAGCGGAATACCTTATCATCAATGCCGTAGAGTGTGAACCATATCTGACTTCCGATAACAGAGTGTTGATTGAGCGTACGGAAGAGGTGTTGATTGGTATCCAAATCATGAAGAAAGCTTTGGGAGTGAACATTGCCAAAATAGGCATAGAGAAAAACAAACCTGAAGCGATAGAATGTATCCGTACTGTTGCAAAATCCTTTGATGGTATAGAAATAGTACCTTTGAAAACAAAATATCCGCAGGGAGCAGAGAAACAATTGGTTTATGCTTTGACCAAACGAGAAGTTCCGAGTGGTAAATTACCGATAGACGTGGGTTGTGTAGTTAATAATGTAGGCACGGCTTTGGCTGTGTATGATGCTGTGCAGAAGAACCGTCCTCTTATAGATAATGTATTAACTTATACAGGCAAGAATGTAAAGGAAAGCAGAAATCTTTTGGTCAGAGTGGGAACATCTCTTCGTGAGGTGGTGGAATACTGCGGCGGATTGCCGGAACACACGGGCAAAATAATAAACGGAGGACCTATGATGGGGAAAGCCGTCGTCAACCTTGATGCTCCGACCGTCAAAACGACCTCATGTATATTGATAATGGACGAAAAGGAATCCAAACGAAAGAAACAAACCAATTGTTTGAGATGTGGCAAATGCGTATCGGCTTGCCCTATGGGTTTGGAGCCTATACAACTTGCCTTGTTGGCGAAACAATCCCGTTGGGAAGAAGCAGAAAAGGAATGTGTAATGGATTGCATAGAATGTGGTTGCTGTTTATACACCTGCCCTGCCTCACAACCCTTGCTTGATTTGATAAGAGTGGCAAAAATCAATATAGGAAAACTACGAAGAGAAAGAAGCAAGAAATAGAATGAAGAGAGGATTATTTGCTTTGGTTATCATATTGATGTCGTTCTTCGCTTTGGCTGCACAAAAAGAGGAAAGTTTGAACTACTACAATGAGACGGGGCAATATTCCTTGGATTATCCGGTCTCATGGGAGCTTGAAGAAACGGGAGAAGATGGAACGGTAAGTTTGTATGCCCCTTCCGAGGGAAACGAACTTGTGTATAAACATTTGCAAGTAAGTGTTGCGCAATGGGAAGAGGGAAACCTTGAAGATTTTGTGTCTGCGGCTTTCTCGGAAACAGAAATGCGAAAAGTGTATCCCGATATAGAAATAAGAGACTCGGGCATTAAGAAGCAGAACGGCTCAGATATTCACAGCTTTGAGATGAACTACACATTGAACGGGGAAAAGGTAATCACTCTTTGTTACTTTGAGAAAAAAGGAAGCAGAATATATATCATTTTGGCAGCTTCTCCGGAAAGAGAATATGCCCTTTATAAGGATTATTTTTTGAGAATAATCCGGTCTTTGCAAATTTGGTAAAATCGTAAAAGCAGAAAAATAAAGAATAATCGGACATGGCATTACTTACAATATCGGGTTCGCCTCACATTCAGAGCAAAGAAACCACCAAATCCATAATGTGGAATGTGGTTGCGGCTCTGATCCCTACTTTATTGGTCGGAATATATTACTTTGGGTTCAGAGTATTGGTTGTAACCTTGGTTTCGGTTGCGGCATGCGTCTTTTTCGAGTGGTTGATACAGAAATTCATTTTGCATGGTGAGCAAACAATTTCCGACGGTTCTGCAGTAATAACAGGTATCTTGCTTGCATTCAACCTTCCCTCGGATATACCGTTCTATATTGTGCTTATAGGTGCCATTGTCGCAATAGGCATAGGGAAAATGACCTTCGGAGGCTTGGGTAAGAACCCTTTCAATCCTGCTTTGGTAGGTCGTGTATTCTTGTTTCTGTCTTTCCCTACGGAGGTTGCCAAATCGGAATGGACACAACCCCATCCGCTGTTCTCCGGAAAGCTTGCAGATGCCTTCACCGGACCGACGCCTTTGGCTGAAATAGGAAAGAATAATGCACAAAATTTGAATGTACTTGATATGTTTCTCGGTTCAACAGGCGGAAGTCTCGGCGAGGTGGCAGCGATTGCCATCATAATAGGGGGAATTTACCTTTTGTTGAAACGAATTATCACTTGGCATATTCCCTTTGCCTTTCTGGCATCTGCTTTTGCTTTTTCAGGCATATTATACTTGTTTGGCATTACGGTAAGTCCCATATACCATTTATTGGCAGGAGGAATGATGTTAGGAGCTGTATTTATGGCAACGGATATGACCACAAGCCCTATTTCAAAAAGCGGTCAACTTGTGTTCGGTGCGGGTTGCGGACTGTTAACCATTCTATTTCGTTGCTTCGGTCCCATGCCGGAGGGCGTGTCCTTTGCAATTCTGATAATGAATGCTCTTACACCTCTGATAAATAAGGCTTTCAAACCATCAAAATTCGGGTATTAAATATCAAAAACAGACAAATATCATGGCAAAGTCCGAATCCACATTAAAGAATATGCTTTTAAGCCTTACGCTTATCTCGTTTTGTGCCTCTGCTTTGTTGGCAGGCGGTTATGTTTTGACGAAAGAGCCTATCGAAAAGACATTGCAAGAGAAAAAAAACACTGCAATAAAAGAAGTACTGCCTAAGGGTAATATTGAAATCGGCAAAGCAGTGGAAGTAAAACTTGATAATTATGAAGATGTTTTCGTGGTTTATCCTGCCAAAGAGAACGGCAAGTTCATCGGTTGTGCGATAGAAACATACGATAACAACGCTTACGGTGGTAAAGTAAAGAGTATGGTGGGCTTGAATGCCGAGGGAAAGGTAATAAACTATTCCATACTCGAAGCAAACGAAACCCCGGGACTTGGTGCCAAGGTTTCGGATTGGTTCAAGCACAAGGGCGACATCAGAGGGAAAGACCCTGCAAGCGAAAGCTTCCAAGTAAAGAAAGATGGCGGTGAAATAGATGCCATAACCGCAGCAACCATAACATCAAGAGCCTTTCTTGCATCTGTAAAAGCAGCTTATCAAGCATTTATTCAGTATCAAGAACAACAAAAACAATAATATCCATGAACTATTTCAAGATTGTAAAGAACGGAATCATCAAAGAAAATCCTACTTTCTGCATGTTGATAGGCATGTGTCCCACATTAGGAACAACCACTTCGGCAATCAACGGCATGGGAATGGGCTTATGTACCATGTTTGTGCTGATTCTGTCGAATATAGCCATATCATTATTGAAAGATTTCATACCGGACAAGGTCAGAATACCGGCTTTTATTGTCGTTATAGCCTCTTTCGTTACCATTTTGCAACTTTGCATGCAGGCTTATCTGCCTTCGCTTTACGAAAGCCTTGGTTTATATATACCTTTGATTGTTGTAAACTGCTTAATCCTTGCAAGGGCGGAAGCGTTTGCAAGTCGGAATAATCCGATAGCCTCCATGTTCGACGGAATAGGTATGGGCTTGGGCTTTACCCTTGGTTTGACAACCCTTGGTTTGGCAAGAGAAATCCTGGGCAGCGGTTCTGCTTTCGGCTTCAAATTTATAGGCGATGCCGACGGTATGTTGGTTTTCGTCCTCGCCCCGGGAGCATTTATTGCATTGGGTTACCTGATAGCATTACTTAACAGTCTGAAATCCAAATAGACAATCAGCTATTACACCAGACTTTACCTACCCTTCAAACTACAGAAGAACAATTTGTTTTACCCCTCTGAAATATCGTTGTCCATCAACACTCTACCCAAAGGGCGTTTCGGGAAATTAAAACGCCGAAAGAATTTCGTAGAACGGCGTTTGGATTTCAACGAAACGCCCTTTGCTTTTTATGTCTTCAAATGTTTGATTTTTCGATAAAGACAAAGGGCATTTCTTCAGTCGTTCGATTATTTTTTTATTATGGTTGATGCCTGCTTTATGGGGATATGGAAAATTTATCAGAGCGTTTCTCCGCGAAAGTCGTCAAATTGCCGATGAAATTTGCCAATTCATGAAAACTTACTATCTTTGCAGAAAATAATATAAACGAAAAATGAGACAATTATGAGACAATCATTATTCTTTTCAGCCTTGTTTGCAGGTGTGATTTTGTTTCAATCCTGCGTCAACGAAGATGATTTCGATTTTGACAGACTTTCTCAAACTACGATAAACCCTCCGATAGGCGTATCTTTGTTTGAGACGAAGGCTTTTTTCAGTGATTTTCTTGATTTGGACTCTTTGGCTGAAGGTCAGGAGGGTTTGGAGCTTGCAACGCGTCATAGTGCGGACGGAGACTTCTTGGAACTTTCTTATACTAAAGCTGATACTTTCGATGTGCTTGGTTTCGTCAAAGAAATAGAAAATGTGCAGGACGTGGAAATAGATTTACCTGCATTAAGTATCCCTGATGTTTCTTCACTTGCGTCATCCGGTATAGATGTTTCTGAAATGACAGTGCAATATCCTGCCGAGGGTCTTCCGAGTGAGGATATAAGTTTATTGTTAGATGAGTTTGAGGAAGATATTGCAATAGATAGTTTATTATTACGCTCAGGGAACTTGAACATATCTACAACCACCGGCTTACCTTTCAATACCTATGTAGAGATAAGTTCATCAAGTCTCAAAGATAACACAAACGGCCAATTTTATTCTCAGAGGTTTCAAATCTCTTCTCCAAGCGGAGCATTATCGGGACAAACGCTTGATCTCAGAAACTATACCATTGTATTAAAAGACAGTGCTATCGCTCCTGATAAACAATATATAGACTTGAGATACAGAGTTATTGTAGAACTTGGCAGTAATACAGCTTGTACAGGAGGTGATTACAGCGTCGGAGTGAATATAGAGATTACTCCACTTTCAATAGAGTTAGCATACGGGAAAGTTGGCAAAAGTATTGTGCCGGTGTCCGACACTTTGGGCTTTGATTTGTTTACCGATGCGAGCATAAGCGGATTTATAGAAGCAGGTGGAATAGATTTGGAAAGGCTGACTTTCGAGATATATGCCGAAACGAATGTCGGCATCGGTGCATATATCGTTCCCGATGTTTACAGCCTGACTGCAACAGGTAAAAAGACGGATTTCTTCTCGCGAACCGACACTCTGCATATAGAAAGAAGCCCTCGTCCCGGCCAGACAGGAGTAACCCCTCGCCAAACTTTGGAAACAGATGCTTCGGCAATAGAGGTATTACCCGAAAAGGTGATTTATAATCTTGATATTATATTTTCCGATGCCTTACATAGCGGCGGTTATCCTATGTTTGTACGCCCTCATGATGCTGTAATAAATCTGAAAACATGCACTACAATTCCTATAAAAGCCAAATTGACCGATCTTTACTACGAAGACACAACTGCATCTTTGAATTTCACAGATGATATAGACTTCTTGAAATCTGCCACCTTGACATTATTTGTAGAGAACGAAATCCCTACAAGTTTGGAATTGAATTTCCTTTTATTAGATGAGAATGAACAAGTATTCGATACACTTTTTGCCAAACCGATTAAGATGAAAGGAGCTCCGGTCGACGCAAACGGAAATGCACTCAGCCCTGTCGGCGAAACAATATCGGCAAATCTGACAGCAGAAAAATACGAACAATTGAAAAAAGCGAACAAGGTCAAATCCGCTTTCAAACTTAACAGTTCCTCTGACAGTAACGGCAATCGACCTTACATAAGATTCCGACAAGATGCAGCCATAAAAATAAAGGCTCGTGTGAAGGCAGTAACCGATTTCAGTTTCTAATTTTATTCATTCGTTTAATCATAAGGAAGATACAGTCATGAAAATATATAGATACATAGGTATTACAATTCTAATGGCACTTTGCCTGAATACCATTGACACAAAAGCTCAACAAAAAGACATTTTGTATTTCTTCAAAGACGTTCCTCAACCCGGTATTTCCAATCCGGCATTTTTCCCGAACAATGATATGTATATCTCTTTCGGTGTAGGTATGCTCGGCTTTAATTTCAACAGTTCCGGTTTTTGTTATCACGACATAATAAACCGACACCCTGTCTATTCCGACTCTTTGAGGGTTGATATACGGGGATTTGCAGACAAACTTAAGGACAATAATCATTTTTCTTTCGGATTGGATAAGAATATTCTCGGTTTCGGTCTGAGACGAGGAAAGAACTACTTTACTTTTGATATGTCCATAAGTTCCGATTTGCGATTTAATTTCTCGAAAGATGTTTTCGACTTTGCATTGTACGGAACCGATGTGCCGAGCGGGGAAACCAAATTATTCGATGGTAAGTTGATTGAAATGACTACCTATCTTGCCAATTCCTTTGGCTATGCAAGAGAGATAGATGACAAACTTACGGTCGGCGGAAGGGTGAAACTTTTGTTCGGTATAGCCGATATCCATACCAAGAATTCCGATGTAAGATTGCAATACAACGATAAAGATGAGATTGCTGCACAATGCGATGTGGATATTTACACTTCAAATATTGCCGGCAACCTTATAATGAGGTCCTTATTTGATGAGGATTCAAAAACAGAGTTTAATGCAGGCGAGGCTGCCGATATAACTTCAAACATGTTCCGTAATGTCGGACTGGCTTTTGATTTGGGTGCAGCTTATAAGATAAATGATGAGATGGAAGTCAGTTTAGCCATAAGCGATATGGGCTTTATAAACTGGAATTCCAATGTAAGCGAGATAAAAACCATTAACCCCGGCAAGGTTGTCAGGTTTGAGGGTGTGGAATCCTGTATAGACAGCATAGGAACGGCAATATCGGACTATTTGGACGATATAACGGATAGTTTGAGAAATGCTTTCGATATTCACGCAGTTGATAAGGATTCATACACAAGGGCAACACCTGTCAAGGTGAATGCAGGATATACATGGAAATTCTCAGATATACATTATCTTCACTCACTTGCAGGTTTCAAAATATGGAACGGCAAACTTATAGATGGCAGATTATCCGTTCTATATGCCCTACGCACCGAACACGTCTCAATATCGGCAGGTAATACATTCATGACAACATCTTTCTTCAACCCTTCCGCAATGATAAGTGCAAATGCAGGATTGGTAAACTTCAATCTCGGCATGTCATTCAATTCCTCAAGAGGACTTTCGTTCAATATGGCTGATTTGAGCGGCTTTTCCGTATTTATGGGCTTGAACCTGACATTCGGCAAAAAGCCTTATTGGGAAAAAATAGGAGAATAAAACGAGATAAGGAGTATCTTCATTTCCCGATAAAATCACAGTCTGAAAATAAAACGGCGATTCAAAAAATTAAAACGCCGAAAGAATTTTCCGGAACGCCGATTCGTGAAATCCTTTCGGCGTTTCGGTTTTGCGGAACGAAATTCGGTGAAAATGAAGCGAGAATAAAAGTATTCAGAATAGCAAAATATTTGTTCTTATCTTGTTTCTGTTTTGTTGTAATTGTGGACTTATGATTTGCTCCAAGCGATGGATTTGCCTATTGCTAACTATGTTATAGTCAGGCTTTATAAGGATTTTACGCAGTATTCGGAGAATTATTCATACCTTTGCATTACAATGATAGATAAGGAGATTGAGATAGAGGGCATACATTTCGGACAAATATTGTCCGCTTCGGATATTGATAAAGTGGTTTCCGATGTGGCAGAACGCATAAATGCAGATTACGCAGGCAGAGAAATCATGTTCGTTGTCATATTGAAGGGAGCCTTTATGTTTGCGGCGGATTTACTTCGCAAAATCAAGGGTTTACATAGGGTGTGCTTCGTCAGATATTCTTCGTATCGTGGCATGGAAAGCAGCGGAAGTCTTAAAGAAATTATGGGCTTGACTGAGGAAATGGAGGGTAAAGATGTCATTATCGTTGAAGATATAGTCGATAGCGGGTTTACCATGGGTGAATTGATGAAGGAGATGAAGAAGAGGCATGTTCATTCGTGCGAAATCTGCACATTCGCTTTCAAACCTGCCAATTTCCAAGGCGATTACAGAGTGAAATACGTAGGAAAGGCTATAGATAACGATTTCATAGTCGGTTACGGCTTGGACTTGAACGAACAAGGAAGAACCTTGGGTGAAATATATCAGCGAATAGAAAATAAAACATACAAGCAATAATGTTGAACATTATACTATTTGGTGCTCCCGGAGCGGGTAAAGGCACTCAATCGAGAGAATTGGTAAAGAAATACAATTTGACGTATATCTCCACAGGTGATATATTGAGAAAGGAGATGGCAGAGGGAACCGAATTGGGTTTGCAGGCCAAGGATATAATCAACAGGGGTGAATTGGTAAGTGATGAGTTGATTATAGAAATCATAGAACATGCCATAGAACAGGCAGGCGATAAAGGCATTTTGTTCGACGGTTTCCCGAGAACGGTTAAACAAGCGGAGAGTTTGGAAAGGTTGTTAAAGCATAACAATCGTGAACTTTCTGCCGTGTTGAGTCTTGATGTGCCGAGAGAAGAACTTATCGGCAGAATGTTAAAGAGGGCAGCCATAGAAGGCAGAGCCGATGATAATGAAGAGGTTATTCAAAACAGATTTAAGGAATACGAAGCCAAAACAAGACCTGTGGCAGATTTCTACCAGAGAGAGGGGACATTTCACCCTGTTGTAGGCATGGGAACGGTGGAAGAAGTGTTTGAACGTTTGTCAAAGGAGATTGACAAATTGAATAAATAGATTATAGAAGTATGGCATCGAATTTTGTCGATTACGTAAAGATATGCGTACGCTCCGGCAAGGGTGGGGCAGGTTCTGCTCATCTTTTGAGAACGAAGGGAAATGCAAAAGGCGGACCCGATGGCGGAGACGGCGGAAGGGGAGGTCATATAATACTGAGAGGAAACAAACAATTTTGGACTCTGCTCCATTTGAAATATACCAAGCACCTGATTGCGGAAGCCGGAGGCAACGGTGGAGAGAATCGTTTGCACGGAAAAAACGGCAGTGATATAATAGTAGATGTTCCTTTGGGGACGGTATGCAAAGATTTTGAGACTGGGAAGACGGATTGCGAGATAACAGAAGACGGACAAATGGAAATCATTGCCAGAGGCGGCAGAGGCGGCCAGGGAAACGACCATTTCAAGTCTCCGACCAATCGCACACCGCGATATGCTCAACCGGGAGAAGATGGAATAGAGGCTTGGAAAGTGATAGAATTGAAAATACTTGCCGATGTCGGTTTGGTGGGTTTTCCTAATGCAGGCAAAAGCACTTTATTGAGTGTTGTATCGGCAGCAAAGCCCGAAATAGCAGACTATCCTTTCACAACACTTGTGCCTAATCTCGGCATGGTATCCTATCGGGACGACAGGTCTTTCATAATGGCAGACATACCCGGAATAATTGAAGGAGCATCGGAAGGCAAAGGCTTGGGATACCGTTTTTTGCGGCATATAGAAAGAAATTCCGCCTTACTTTTTATGATACCTTGCGATACGGACGACATAACAAAGGAATATGATATTCTGTTGACCGAACTGGGCAATTACAACAGCGAACTATTACACAAAGACCGCATTTTGGCAATAACGAAATGCGATATGCTTGATGATGAAATGACGGAGCAGATGAAGAAAACGCTTCCAAAAGGTGTCAAGACGGTATTCATTTCATCTGTAAGCGGAAAGAATATACCGCAACTCAAAGATATGTTGTGGGCAACCCTCAACAATGATTACAACAATAATGGATGAGATAACGACACTTGACACAGAATTGTTTTATACCATAAACGGAGCAAGAAACAACTTCTTCGACTGGTTCTTTGCCATTATTTCGTCTCATCTTTTCTTCGGCATAGTCCTTGTAAGTTTGATATTATGGTTTTCGTTTACTCAATTCCGTCGTCGTTTTTGGGTATTGTTGATATTGGTTGCATTGTGTTTTCTGTTGGCAGACAGATTATCGGTCGTATGCTTCAAAGACGTTGTGCAAAGACTTCGACCTTCCCATGCCCTGGCAAACGTACATTTAGTCAAATTGCGCGATTTCGGATTGATATACGGCAGCAAGGGTGGATTATACGGCTTCGTTTCTTCACACGCAGCAAATGTATTCTGTCTTTCGACCGTTTTTGCTCTTGTAGCAGAGAAAAAGAGAAGGAAAATACTCATTCCTATATTTGCCATTTGGTCATTGCTGACAATATATTCACGTGTTTATTGCGGAGTTCACTACCCAGGAGATGTTATTTGCGGTTCTTTGCTCGGCATTGTCCTCGGACTGATTATCTTCTATGCTTACCGATTTATCATTGGAAGATTGGATCACAATAAGAACTGATATTTCGATTTTCTTTTCCAAAGTTCGGACAGCATTTTCCACGAACAGACAAGACAACATAAGTTGCCTGCAATTTTACTGCACCTAAACGCAAGCGGCGAAGTGTAAGGAATATTTCCTTACGTACTTCGCCGCTTTATGTTTGTGAATACTTCTTGGCAGCTAAGCTTTGCTTATTTTGATTGCCAATTCTTTTCCGTCAACTACGTCTATTGTTTGTAGCGAATTGTCCACATGTTCCGAGAACTTTAATTCTTTGGTAAGGGTTTCGCCAACAATGTAATCGTGAAAACTTTTTGCGGCTTCGCAAAGCAAATCGCATTTTTCTATTTCTACTATTATGTTGTCCGTAACATCGAACCCTTGTTCCTTTCTGAGGTTTTGAATTCGATTGACAAGTTCTCGTGAAATACCTTCCTTGCGTAATGCGTCTGTAATGGTTGTATCCAAAGCCACCGTCAAGTCATCTTCGTTTGCGACAACCCAACCCGGAATATCCTGCGTTATTATCTCAACATCACTCAAAGAAATTTCGATTTTTTCTCCGTTTATATCCAATACATATCTGCCATCAGTTTCTATTTTCGCAATATCTTCTTGAGAAAATGCAGATATGCCGGCAGCAATGGCTTTCATCTTTGCTCCGAACTTAGGTCCCAAAGTCTTGAAATTGGCTTTAATGCTCTTAACAAGCACATTGTTTTCTTTGCTAAGGAAATCTATGTTCTTTATGTTTACTTCGGAGAGTATCAAATCTTTTACGGCTTCGATTTGAGACTGTTGGTGTGCATTCTTTGCAGGAATCATTATTTTTGAAAGCGGTTGACGAACTTTCAAGTTATTCTTTTTTCTCAATGAAAGCACAAGTGAACAGATTTTTTGTGCCATCTGCATACGTTCTTCCAAGTCTTTGTCTATGAAAGCGGGATTGCTTTTAGGGAAGTCGCTTGCGTGAACGCTCGAAACTTTGTGTCGTCCGCTTACTTCGTTCAAATCAGTGAACAATCTCTCACAGAAGAACGGTGCAATCGGTGCTGCAAGCCTTGCAAGCGTCTCTAAACAGGTGTAAAGGGTTTGATATGCCGATATTTTATCTTCTGAGTATTCGCCTTTCCAAAATCTTCTCCTGCACAAACGCACATACCAATTACTTAAATAAGCATCTACAAAATCGGCTATTGCTCTGCCGGCTCTTGTTGGCTCATATTCTCCATAACTTTTATCGCAAAATTCTATCAAAGTATTCAATTCCGACAATATCCAGCGGTCAATCTCCGGACGTTTGGCGTTTTCTATGTCGGTTTCGATGTAAGCAAACCCGTCAATATTCGCATAGAGGGCGAAGAATGAGTATGTATTGTAAAGAGTGCCGAAGAATTTACGACGAACTTCGTCAATGCCGGCTTTGTCGAACTTCAAGTTTTCCCAAGGTTGCGTATTGGTTATCATATACCAACGTGTTGCGTCTGCTCCGTAAGTATCCAATATCTCAAAAGGGTCAACCGCATTGCCCAATCGCTTGGACATTTTATTGCCGTTCTTATCCAATACCAAGCCGTTGGAAACTACATTTTTGAAAGCAACGCTGTCAAAACATAAAGCGGCAATTGCATGCAAGGTGAAGAACCAACCGCGAGTTTGATCGACACCTTCTGCAATGAAGTCGGCAGGAAAACATTTCTCCAACTGCTTATCATCGCATTCAAACGGGTAATGAACCTGTGCATACGGCATTGCACCCGAGTCAAACCATACATCTATCAAGTCCGATTCCCTAAACATCTTCTTACCACTTGCACTTACCAATATCACATCGTCAATATATGGTCTGTGAAGGTCGAAAGTGTCATAGTTTTTATAGTCCTTGTAAGGATTTGCTTTCATAAATCCGGCAGCAATACTCTTGTCTATTTCCTTTGAAAGCATTTCAACCGAACTTATGCAGCTTTCTTCTTTACCATCTTCCGTTCTCCAAATAGGAAGCGGTGTTCCCCAATATCTGGAACGGCTCAAATTCCAATCTACAAGGTTCTCCAACCAGTTGCCAAAGCGTCCGCTACCTGTCGCTTCCGGCTTCCAATTTATTGTCTTATTAAGAGCTATGAGTTTGTCTTTAATTGCAGTAGTTCTTATGAACCAGCTATCCAAAGGGTAGTACAAAATTGGTTTATCCGTACGCCAACAATGCGGATAATTATGGATATGCTTTTCGATTTTGAACGCTTTGTTTTCCTTTTTCAGCAAAACGCATAAGTCAACGTCCAATGTGGTATCTTTATCCGTCAATGTATCATCGTAAGCGTTCTTTACAAATCTTCCTGCATACTCTTCGTACTTTTCTTTGTTCACATTGTTTTTGACAAACTCTTTTTGCAGATCCTCAATCTTGAAGAAACGTCCCTGTCTGTCCACCATAGGCTGCAGTTTGCCGTCCTTATCTTTGACAAATAAAGGAACTATACCTGCCTGCTTTGCCACACGGTCGTCATCTGCACCAAAGGTTGGAGCAATGTGGACAATACCTGTACCGTCTTCCGTAGTAACATAATCACCGCCTATCACCTCAAAGGCTTTGCCCATAGGAGAGACAAAGTCAAGTAATTGTTCGTAGGTAAAGCCTATAAGGTCCTTACCTTTACACTCCGCCAAAACTTTGAAAGGTATATTTTTGTCGCCTTGCTTGTAATCCTCAAATGCTAATTCTGCATTCTTTTCAGGGCAAAGCGAGTGTAACAAAGCTTTTGCCATAACCACAATCTCCGGATTGCCGGAATAAGGGTTAAAAGTTTTGACGAAAAGATAATCAATGCCTGAACCAACAGCCAAAGCTGTATTTGAAGGCAAAGTCCAAGGGGTTGTCGTCCATGCAAGGAAGTAAATATTCTCTTGTTCTTGTATTCCGAATTTCTCTTTAAGTTCTTTCTGTTCCTTCATCAGGAATTGAGCTACCACCGTAGTATCCTTCACGTCTCTGTAGCAGCCTGGCATATTCAATTCATGGGAACTTAATCCTGTACCTGCAGCAGGCGAAAACGGTTGAATGGTATATCCTTTATACAAGTAGCCTTTTTTATACAACTGACCGAGCAGATACCAAAGAGTTTCAATGTATTCGTTCTTAAAAGTGATGTAAGGATTGTCCAAATCGACCCAATAACCCATTCGAGTCGTCAATTTATCCCACATATCCTTGAACTTCATAACCTCGCTACGGCATTCTGCATTATACTCATCAACAGATATTTTGCTGCCTATATCTTCCTTTGTTATGCCTAACTTTTTCTCTACGCCCAACTCAACAGGTAATCCATGCGTATCCCAACCTGCTTTTCTTGCGACGTAAAAACCTTTTTGCGATTTGTAACGACAGAAAATATCCTTTATCGTTCTTGCCATGACATGGTGAATGCCCGGCTGTCCGTTGGCAGAAGGCGGTCCCTCAAAGAAAATAAAAGGTTTTGCACCCTCTCTTGTTTTCAAACTTTGTTTGAATGTATCATTCTTTGTCCACTCTTCAAGAACCTGTTTGCCGATTTCCGTCAAATCAAGTTGCTTATACTCTCTGTACCTCTTACTCATATAAAATCAAATATAAATCTCCATTAAAACAAACTGCAAAGATAGAAAAAAAGCGGCGTTTCACTATGCTTTCACGGCGTTTTTCGGTTTTGGATATGCCTTTGAGAGCATACTCTTCAAGGGTTGTGATTTTCAATATGTCATTTTATTTGTACCTTTGCCAAAACAAAAAATAATCACTCATGAAGAAAACTCATTTGTTGTCGGTTTTATTTGTCGTTCTCTTTGCTTCTTGCTCCAAAGAGGCTTCTTTCATAATGGAAATACCTGAGTTGACGGAAGGAAATGTATTGGTGATTTATGCAAATCCCGAACAGATAGAAGCCGGAATACAAGATACTTTGGCATCTGCCGCTTTTACCAACGGCAGGTTTGAAGCCGTATTCGACAGTCTTGCTTTCGATGCAGATTATGGGGATTGTTCTCTTGTCGTTACGGATAAGGAAGGCAAATTTGCCTGTAATCTTCCCCTTCCTATGCGTAAGGGTAAAAAGACAAGCATGAAAATCGGAGAATTGAACAGTTTCCTTAAAGGAGAATCCTATCTGCGTACTACCTATTCAGGTAATGATTATGCCGAAAGTTTCTCCGATTTTTTCAACAAGCTGATTACCGAATCCGAGAATTTGCAAAAGCACCCCGAAGATACGAAACAAATATATGAAAAGCAGGTTGCTCTGTACAAATCCATACTTGAAAAGTATCCGAACTCCGGAGCGGCATATTCTCTTTTAATAGGACAAATCATAAGAACCTCTCCGACCGAAACCAATCCTCTTTCCGATTATTGTTCGGAGCTTTGCTTAGATGTGGATTACAGAAATAAATGGGCTGTTTATCTCGGTAATGTGATGAAAGACCGCCAAAAGAAAGCATTAAGTTCATCCGTTCTCTCCTTTGCAGCATTGGATATTAACGAAAAGACATTTACAGAAAGAGAGATAAAGCCTCACAAATATGTTTTGATATGTTTTTGGGCTTCATGGTGCAAACCCTGCAGGGAAGAAATACCTCTGTTGAAAGATTTGTACAAACAATACAATGCTAAGGGTTTGGAGATTGTCAGTATTTCGATTGACACCAATCCTGCCGAATGGTTGACGTATGTAAAAGCCAATCCATTACCGTGGTTATCTCTTATAGGAAACGGAAGAGAGATTACAAGTCGGTACAATTTCGAGATGATTCCCATGAACATCATTGCGGATAAAGACGGTAAGATTTTGAAAAGAGAGTTGTTCGGAAACGATATTCGCAAGGCTGTCGAAGAATTGATGCATGAGTAGATTGCCGAAACTTCCGAGACTTTCCAACAGGCATAAGGCATACATATATTTTCTTATCGGTATTGCGATAGGTTTGGCTGTCGTATTCTTCTTTGTCAAAGACCGCTTTGTTTATTTGGAAGACGGCAACAGAGGAAGAAATCGAACAAACATATCAATACAATCTGAAAAAGACATTTCCAATCCGAAACAGAAAACAAAGAAGTATCACTTCCGTCCGTTTAACCCCAATACCGTTACATACGAAGAACTGATTTCATTCGGTTTGAGTGAAAAACAGTCGTCAAATATAGTGAACTACCGAAGCAAAGCCAAAGGGTTCAAGGACGAGAAACAATTTCGCCGATTGTATTGCATGAATGATTATCTCTTTAATCAAATTCAACCGTATCTTATTTTTGATACAGAAAAACCGGCTGCCGTTTCGGAACATCAAACGGTGCATTTTGAAACCGAAAAAGCCGAACACCTCTTTCAAACTGTCGAAAAAAAACAGTTGATTTTGGACTTGAACCTCTCGGATACGCTTGACCTGCAACAGTTGAATGGAATAGGGAAAGTGCGAGCAGGAAGAATTTACAGATACGGCAAAAAACTCGGAGGATATGTGTCGGTCGATCAACTGAAAGAGGTTTACGGCATGGATGAAGACTTATTTGAGAATATAAAATCCCACTTCATTGTAACAGACGTTCGCATCAAGAAAATCAATATCAATTCCGATGATGTGAAATATCTTATTTCTCACCCATACATAGACTTTCAACTCGCCAAAGCTCTTATCCGATACCGCAAAGAATACAAGAAAGACTTTGAAAAGGCAGAAGACATACAGAATATACACTTGCTAAGCGAAGAAGAATATGAAAGACTCCTCCCATACATAAAAACAGAGAATTGAAAAGTCTAATAAAGAGGGTAGGGAGATTTTAATCTGCATTTATTACTGTTTATTCTTAGTCGAGTTCGTATTTTGGTAATGCAAAAAAGAAAAGATGAAACGCCATTGTGGCGTTTCATCTTGGTGTTATGAAGTGTTTACGTGGGTCTTTTACTCGACTATCAGCTTTTGTGTGTTTGAGTTATTACCGCATAGGATACGTATGTAATATACTCCGCTTGCGTAATTGATTGTATTGAGTTCGTATGTCTCGGTGCCTGCTTGCAAATCCTCCGTTTGGATTATTCTGCCTTGAAGATCGCTGACGATTATCTTGGCATTTGCCGTCAAGCCTGTCAAACTCAATGTAGCTTTATCCTTTGCAGGATTAGGGTATATCATCGCTTTAATTGCTCCGCTTTCTGCATCTGCCAAGCCTGATGCTGCAAGGGTTGTGAAGTTTATTACTTCTCCCTCGACAGTGCTGCTTGCTGTTGTGGCAAATGCTTTGTACTCGTATGCGGTCTCTGCCGTCAGGTTGTTAACTGTTGCGGATAGGTTTGTTCCTGTTGCGGCTACTGTTGTCCAATCCGTTGCGGAACTTGCTTTGTACATAAAACCTTGTGCTGTAATTTCTTCACTGCCTGCGGTGATTGTTCCGTTCAAGGTTGCTGCTTCATGAGTTACCTCTGTGGCTGCAAGAGTTTCAACTGTTGGCGGAGTTACTACAACAGGTGCTGCAAGGGTTGTGAAGTTCATTACTTCTCCCTCGACAGTGCTGCTTGCTGTTGTGGCAAATGCTTTGTACTCGTATGCGGTCTCTGCCGTCAGGTTGTTAACTGTTGCTGATAGGTTTGTTCCTGTTGCGGCTACCGTTGTCCAATCTGCTGCGGAACTTGCTTTGTACATAAAGCCTTGTGCTGTGATTGCTTCACTGCCTGCGGTGATTGTTCCGTTCAAAGTTGCACCATCATGTGTGATGTTGCTTGCTGCAAGAGTATTTACTGTTGGCGGAGTTACTACAACAGCCGTTGTGGTGAAGCTTGTGCTTACCCATGGGGATTGGCTGCTTGCACATACAGCTCTCACTTCTGCGGTGTAATTCGTGCCTGCCGTCAAGCCTGTCAAGATCTTGCTTGTTGCAGTTACGGTCTCAGGCGTACCGCCGTTCAAACGTATCTGATAGCTGCTCGCAGTGCCGTTCCAGCTTAGCTCTGCCGATGTCTCGGTGATGTTGCTTACAGCAAGGGCAGTAGGTGCGT
>ERZ1026882.580-NODE-580-length-18857-cov-6.179024_pt1 | contig 18857 bp, 26 predicted proteins | sample MGYA00380171_ERZ1026882 | MGnify/ENA primary metagenome ERZ1026882 (study PRJEB33269, sample SAMEA4719807) | human gut metagenome | biome: human-associated habitat; feature: organic feature; material: feces | place: Cameroon | collected 2013-10 ...
TTTACGAAGTGAATAAGTAAATAAGCGAATAGGAGAATAAGTGCGTTACGGTTTAGTTATCTATATTTCCTGAGCGAAGCGAATGAAAAGAACTTATTCACTTATTTTCTTATTCACCTATTCACTCTACTTATTTTTTATAAAGATATATTCGCATTGCTAGGAGTTGTTGATTCGTCGTTTGAATCTACAAAGCTCAAGAATAACAATTTGATTAATTGGAAGTCATCTTCATAACGTTTTACGATTGATTGGAATGAGTTGTAGAAGATTACTGCAACAATCGCAACGCCCAAACCGAAAGCAGTAGCAATCAATGCTGATGCAATACCTGATGCAACGGCTGCTGATTGGTTGCCTTGTGCTGCCAAGTCTTGGAATGTGAAAAGAATTCTTACAACTGTACCGAACAACCCTAAGAATGGAGCAACGCCGCCGATTGTACCTAAGATTGTTAAGTGGCTTTCCAATTTTCTTGATGCCAAAGATGCTGCGATATCGAATGAACGAGAAAATCCTTTTTTCTGTTCAGAGAAAATTCTAACAGCTTCTTCTGTAACTTCTCCGATAACGCCACCACATTGAATAGCCAAGTTTTGAGCTCCATCAAGGTTATTTTTTACTAATTCTTTTTGAAGTCTTGGAATGAATAATACAACATCTCTTTTGTTCTTTTTGTAAAAAGAAAATCTGTTAATTACAACGCCGACTACCAAAATCGAACAAACCAAAATTGGTAATAATACCGGCCAGTCCATTGCAACTGAGTTCCATAATAGTTCCATAATTTTATCCTCTTTCTTTTGTGATTAAATTTGTCGTTTGCCTCAGAAAGTTTTATGCAAAACCTAATGGGCGGGTGGAGCGGCACGCTCCTAGTGATAGCCAGATGCTCCAAATACGTTGTAGTCGAACGTAAATTGAATATCAATACTTGAACCCTTGAATTCTGCCGGAAGCGGTCTAAATGGTGCTGTTGCTTGAACTGCACTTATTGCCGCTTTGTCGGCACCAGGGAGTCCTGATGACTTGAATACACTGCAAGATAACAATCGTCCGTCTTTTGCAATTTTGAACAACAAAACTACACGTTTACTTTCGTTACCTTTTGGTGGATCCCAATTCATCTTGATACGTCTTTGTAATTCACGCATGTATGGGCCAAAATCAGGTTCTCTGACTGCGTCAATTCCTGGTCTACCATTTGGATTTCCAGGTCCTGGGTTGCCGTAACCTCCGGTTCCGCCACCACCGCCACCTTTGGCGATTTTAGTTCTTGAACCACCTGTTGGAGCAAGTGAAGGTCCTGCAAGGTGTGAACCTTTTCCGGCAGATGATGTTCCGCCACCACCGCCACCTTTAGATGATGTTCCTGAGCCGCTGATTGGGCCTGTTGAATATCTTCCTGTGCCTGTTCCGCCTTTTGGTACTGGTACTGCAAACGGAGAAGACGGCTTTGCAACCGGTCTTGGAGTTGTAGGTGGTTTCAAAGACGGACGAGCTGTCGGTGGAGCCGGTTTTGCCTGTTCTGCTTTTTTAGGCCCCGGAGCAGGTGATGTATGTGCCGGTTTCTTAGCCGGAACAGGAGTTTGTGCTTGATGAGTCACCTGTTTAACTATTTTTTGTAATGGGTTTTGATGTGCTGCCGGTTTCGGGCTCGGTTTTGATGCCTGAGTCGGTTGTTTTGGTGCTCCAGGAGCTGGTGACGGCATTGATACTTTCCTTGTCGGATCGTGATGACCGCCTGCACGTGAATTTATGTCTGCACGATAAGGTGTTTTCTTGTTTATAGGCGTTTCTTCCTTGTCTACAAGAACAAATTCAATATCGTTAGTTTTTGGTTTTGGTTTTTCAAAAATGGTGAGTGTAATCCCCATCATTGCAAGGATTAAAACTACAAGTCCCCATACTCCGAGTGCTGTCGGGTGAAGAATGGCTGAAATCAAGATTGATTTTTTCAAACTCAAATCTTCATCGTCTTTTAGCACTGCTGGTGTTGTGTAACTTGTGTTTTCCTCTTCTTCTATTAAATTGTCTGTGTATTTTCCTAATAAGGACATTTATTTTCCCCAGTATCTGATATCGTATATAATTCTATTTTAAAACAAAAATAAAATTATTACCCGATTTGCTAGTAATTGTTATTATATATTGCAGGGTTTACAGTAATCGGTTGGGTAAGAACCAATTGTACTGCTGAATTTGCCGGAATTACAACGTCATTGCCTTTATCCCAAATTGATTTAACAACACCGCCGCCGGCACCTACTGCTGTTGCCAAAGCTGTTCCTTTGCCAATACTTCCGCCTGCCAATGGTGAGATTATTGCCCCTGCAAGTGCTCCGGCTCCGGCTCCGATTGCAACATCTTTACCGAACTCTTTTGTTACGTCCATTTTAGTTCCACCAATCAAAACTCCTGAATTGTCAGTTGTTTTGACTACTGCTGAAATTGGAATTTGAACACCGTAAGGAGTTACTATTTGCGTAAATCTTAAAAGAAGTTTTCCGTTCATACTGCCATGTTTAGCTTTTGAAACTTCCAATGCTGTTCCTGTAACAGAGCTTCCTGCCGGCGCAATAAGGTTTCCGTTGTAGTAAAAATCTGAACCTAGTGCAACTGTTACAGTTTGCCCTGTTGTCATATTCGCAGAACTAATTGGAGTTGTCACAACAACCGGCATGCTTTGTCCGGCCGGAACTGTTACAACACTTCCTTTTAGTGTTTGATTTCCATTCAATGTTTGAGTTGGGTAATAATTTTGTTGATATAGTGGAATTTCAGAATTCTGTTGCGTGCTGTAATTTGGTGCAGCGTAAGAAATCCCTGCTGATAAAACTAGAGCTGTTAATATAAATCCGATTTTTTTGTTCATAGTTACCCCTTTCTTATATATTGTATTTTATAATTAATTTCATGTCAATTTGTTAAGGTGTGTGTAAGCCAGGTTGGCGATGTTAATATAATTATTTCGTTTGAACCTGTTTCTATTGTTGTGTGGGAACCCATTTTGCGTTCGTACGACGGTCGCATTTGAATTGTTGTTTTTCGTAATTTGGCTTGTCTTTGAGCCATTGGTTTATATTTTACTGGCTCTGACATTCCGCCGCCAAATATATTATTATTAGAGGTGTAAAGATATCCTTTTATCGGAAGTTCATAGCCATCTGTAAAACTCATCTTATTAATCCTGATTTTCATTGCGGCATTTGTGCCGACAACAGGATCGTTGATTTTTTCAATATAGCCGAAAAATTCTGTATCTTTCGGAATTATGTTTGTGTCGTGAAGAAAAAGGTCGTTTGTTGCGATGAACTTAACCTTGTAGCCTTCTTGACAGTTCTGAGTTGAAATCTCTTGCGTGTTCATGACAGGAATAAAAGTTCCGGACGGAATTATTATTCCGTGGTAATCTCTCAATTGCAGCTGAACATTTGGGAGTTCCGCAGAATTCACACTGATTGGTATTAATATTAACACGAGAATTAATAGTAGTTTTTTCATGATTTATATTATAACAGTTTTTTCTGTAATATCAATAGAACGAAAAATTTTTGGAATTGTTCATTTTTTGTTGAGGGGTGAATGGTGGATAGGTTAATAAGTTAATAAGTTAATAAGAGAATAAGTTCATTTCGGGTGCTATCGCACCAAAAATTGTTTTCGAGCAGAGCGAGCTATACGCACTTATTCACCTATTCACTTATTTTCTTATTAACCTGAACAAATATTGTAACAATTCCTTCACACACCAGCAATTTCTTCCTCAAAAATTACTTTATATAAATGTAGTGTAGTTTAATAGGTATTATTGTAATGTTCAGTGCAGTAGCATCAGGAATATTTGCATATAGAAACGCCAATAAAACAAAAGATGGTGATGTTGGCAGAGGTGCTGTTACGGTCGGTCAGACGGCGGGACTTGTTCAGGAAGTCGCAAAGTATGACGGAGCGGTGGCAAATACTGCGCGTAGTGCTGTGAGTGTTTTTTCAGATTTAGCAAAGAAAAACAAAGCTTTTGAATATGCAGGAAAAGCTACAAAATTCGCTGTGAATAATGTTAATCCCTTGATTTGTGTGTCAGGTGGAATTAAAACGGCGATGTCTGATGACAAAGTTAAAACCGGAATTACGGAAGCAGCTGCGCTGTCTGCAATGTTTGCCGGAGAAGGACTTATTAAGGCGAAATATGACAAAATGGTTGCCTCGCAAACTGTGCGCAATGGAATTAAGGCTTTGTCAAAATCCAAGATTATGAAACCTGTCTTTGAGCATCTAAAAAAACATAAGTTGGAAGGTAAAGCCGGCGCGATTTTGAAAGGTTTAATCTTTGTTGCCGGATCAATGACATCTTATACTATTGGTCAAAAAATTGGAGACCCAATTGCTGACAGGGTTAAAGCAAATTTGGGTGTAAAAGATGCCAAAACTGTTCTTAAACCAATGGTCAAACCTGTCCAGTGTGGTGGTTTTAAAAAGAGTTCGGAAAAAATCAACCGAATGACTTAAACACATTTGAAGAGTAATGTGTTATAATAAGGTTGTGAAAAAGGTTATATTAATATTTTCAATATTCATTTTGACGCAAATTTTTGCGTCACCTTGCTATGCGATTAAAATCGGGCTTCAAACCGATACTGAGTCCGCTGGCGTTGGAACTTCTGTTAAAGGCGTAATTGTTGATGCCAATACAAACCATAATATTTGTGACTTAGAGGCGATGAAAGGTTATGAGATTAAGCCTTATCGCAATTTGATGGCAATTCGATATAAGGGTAAATTTTATAAAGTAAATTCAGATAATATCGTTATAAAACCTGTAGGAGCAGGCTTTGTTAGTGCAAAAGGCAAGTGGTATCGTGGAATTTTGATGATTCAAAATAAAAACGGAAAGCTTACGGTAATAAATAATGTGCCGTTGGAAGATTATATCCGCGGAGTTGTTCCGTCAGAAATGCCTTCCGGTTGGGAAACAGAGGCTCACAAAGCACAGGCAATTGCGGCAAGAAGTTATGCACTTGCAAATCTGGGAAAACGTGCCAGAAACGGCTATGATCTGAAAGATACTCCGGAAGATCAGGCTTACGGTGGGGCTTCTGCGGAAACTACAGGGACAAATTATGCGGTCGATCAGACAAAAGGAATTGTTCTAACATATAATATGAAAGTTATTACGGCGTATTATTCAGCGTCCGCTGGCGGAATGACAAATACAAACAGTTGGGGGAATAATTTGCCCTATTTGCGATCTGTTCCGTCATTTGACGATAATGTGAAAAAGAACGGGCATGGCGTTGGTATGTCGCAGCATGGTGCTCAAAACTTGGCAAAACAAGGTTATAATGCATATCAAATTTTACAATATTTTTACAAAGATGTAAAATTTGCACGAGTTGATGAAAAATCATATAACTAGGCGAAACTTTGGTGGTTAGAGCTTTTACAGAATGTCACATACGCGAAAGGCACGCTATTAAGCGGATTTAATAAAAAAAAATTGAAAAACACTTGCCAAATAGAAATAAAATGATATAATAAATTTGTCGACACACGAGCATGCATAAGAAGAGATGGTTACTTTTAGTGTATGCAATAGGTAAAAGGAGGTTCATAATGAACAAAGAAGAATTAGTAAAAGAAGTATCTAAGAAAGCAAAAGTATCTCAAAAAGCTACAGCTGACATCATTGCAGCAGCTTTGGAAACAATTGAAAAAACAGTTTCAAAAGGTAAAAAAGTTACTTTGGTTGGTTTTGGTACATTCGAACCACGCAAAAGAGCTGCTAGAACAGGCAGAAACCCTCAAACTGGTGCTCCTTTGAAAATCGCTGCTAAAACAGTTCCTGCATTTTCAGCTGGTAAAAAATTCAAAGAATTGGTAAAATAGTAAAATTAACTAATTTAGATAAAAGCGGAGTCGATATTCGGCTCCGTTTTTTGTTGCTTGGGTTGAAAAATCGCTGAAAATATGGTAAAATTGGATTGTACATATATATAAAGAGAGGAAATACAAATGCAAAAGGAATTAAGAAGAGCCTTCGGGGGGGGGCTAGAATCCTCGCTCCAACGGGGAGAGGAAGCAATCGTTCACGAGCGACTAGCGAGTGTTACGAGTGCAGGTGAGGGGGATTTAGATGTCAAGATATCCAGAGACATAGATGTCAAGTCTGTTACGGAAAAAATATATTATCACGCACCTCTATCCCTAGGAGAGGTGGTTTCTGCTATTTTTGAAAATAGTTGCAATACACACCACAATGAACAACAACCGCTATCTATCGTCATTCCGAGCGACAGCGATGGAATCCAGTCTATTAACAATCAAATAAAATTACAAGGAGAAACTATGAACAATTTAACCGAAATGGTCTATTCACCACTCACTACTCACAATTCACTAAAGAAATCCGGTGCTACGCACGTAGCCCATTGTGACGATATTCGTTCCTGGTTCATACGTTGGTGTAAAGCTCATACGCACGTAGCCCACTGCGACAAATCTCGTCGAGTTGCGTTTACTTTGGCTGAGGTTTTAATCACCCTCGGCATTATCGGTGTTGTAGCAGCACTTACTTTATCTACTGTAATCAATAACATCAAACACAAGCAACTTGAAACAGCTTTCAAAACAGCTTATTCTATTCTTTCACAAGCAGTAATGAATATGAAACGAGAAGATGGTGAAGAAATTAGTAAGACTTATGCTACATATAATGAAAATTATTTGTATCCAAAAGCAGGTGAATTTAAAGAAAAGTTTTACAAGTATTCTGGACTTCAGGTTATTGGAAAATGTAATTACAATGGTATTACAATAAGAAATTATAATAATACAGCCGATGCTGATTCTTATGGAGTAATGCAACCAACTAAAGCTAATTATGATCTATTAGCCAATGGAATGTGTTCTTTGCTTTTGATAAATAATTCTCTTCCTACATTTTATGTTGATATAAATGGTACCAAAGGACCAAATTTATTTGGGCATGATTTGTTTATTTTTGTTATTGATAGTAAAGATCGGTTGAGTTCATATAAAATGTCAAAACTTTATACGGAAGAAGAATTAGAAGGTGAAAATGCTCCACCTTGGCCATATGTAGCAGGAAGACCTTGTTCTGTAAAATCAAAGCAGCAAGGTAATGGTACAGGTTGTACGTACTATGCAATAATCAACCAAAACCCTGATAATCCATCAAAAGGTTATTGGGAAAGTCTGCCGAGATAAAATTGAACTGTTCTAAAGATGTTGACTAATATATAGGTGATTATCTGTTACAATGGATTTGCGAGCTGAAAAAGTTACTTTCAGAATGGCATGAGTTGGTGCTGTTTCTAATTTTTCTCTTCCAAAATTCAACTTTGTAACAAATATACATATTTCCTTGCATGTCGTGTTGACAGTAAATTTTGTTTGTTTTACGATTGATACGCTTGGAATTATGACTAAAATCCGAAATATTTTCAGAATAGCAATCCAAGCAGTGTATTACAATAAGTAAAAGAAAAAGGAATGCAAATGGCAACCACAACTAGACAAAGAATCAGAGTTTGTTTAAAAGCTTATGATCACAAATTAATTGACGTTTCTTCAGACAAAATCGTTGAAACAGCAAAAAGAACTGAAGCTAAAGTAGCCGGACCTATTCCTTTACCTACAAAAAGACGTATATATTGCGTTTTGCGTTCACCACACGTAGATAAAAAATCTCGTGAACATTTCGAAATGAGAACTCACAAACGTATTATTGATATATACGAGCCAACTCAACAAACAGTTGAAGAACTTGGTAGACTTGATCTTCCAGCTGGTGTAGATATTGAAGTAAAATTATAATTTTAAATCATAAAATTGTAGTTTATTTGAAAATTTAATAAGCATTATGCATGTAATGTGAACTACACACGTCTGGCACGTGTCGGGTGGAATTCCCGAAAAAGGTAAAGAAGTAGCGCTCGCAAGAGAAAAATGCAATCCCGAAACAGGGGCAGAAATGTGTCTGCACCAAGTAGGGTGAGCTAGAAAGGTAAAAAATGACACTAGGTGTAATTGGTAAAAAACTTGGAATGACTCAAATCTTCGACGAACAAGGTTTGGCAATTCCTGTAACAGTAATCAAAGTTGATCCAATTGTTGTTACGCAAGTAAAAACAGTTGAAACTGATGGTTACAATGCTATACAAGTTGGTACAATCGCTGCTAAAGAAAAACACTTAACAAAAGCAGAAATTGGACACTTCAAGAAAAACAACCTTGAAAACTATAGACACTTGCAAGAGTTCAGAGTAGAAAACCCTGCTGATTACAAAGTTGGCGACAAAATCGAATTATCAGTACTTGATAACGTAGAAAAAGTTGACGTAACTGGTAAATCAATCGGTAAAGGTTTCCAAGGTACAGTAAAAAGATGGAACTTCTCAAGAGGACCTATGGGACACGGTTCTAAAAACCACAGAGAACCTGGTTCAATCGGTGCAGGTACAACTCCTTCTCGTGTTATCAAAGGCAAAAGAATGGCTGGTAACATGGGCAACGAAAGAGTTACTATTACTAAGTTGAAATTAGTTAAAGTTGATGCTGAAAAAAGCTTAGTATTGGTAAAAGGTTCTGTTCCTGGTTGTGAAGGCAGATTGGTAACAATCGTTCCAACTAGAACTAAATGGAACTAGCTTCTTAAACCTCGCCCTTACGGGAAGAGGTCGCAATCCTTAAACGAACTAAGGTGAGTTTTAGGAAAGCGAGTGAGGGGGAAACCCAGCACGAAGGAAGCATTAATCTAGGTAAGAAAGACAAGGAAAAGTCAAAACAAACCGGCTGGTCTTGCCAGATAAAGCGAACAAGCAAGCGGTAAGCAGTCTTAAACGAAATAGATAATTAATTAAAGGAAAAAACAAAATGTCAAAAGAAATATTAAGTACAAATGGAGAAAAATTAGGCGAAATCACTTTGAACGAAGCTGTTTTCGGTGTTGAACCTAATTTGCACGTAATGCACTTAGCATTAAGAAGACAATTAAATAATGCACGCCAAGGTTCTGCATCTTGCAAAACAAGAGCAGAAGTTTCTGGTGGTGGTAAAAAACCTTGGAAACAAAAAGGTACAGGTAGAGCAAGAGCTGGTTCTCTTCGTTCTCCATTGTTTGCAGGTGGTGGTGTAATCTTTGGACCAAAACCAAGAAGCTACGCTTTCAACATGCCTCAAAAAGCTAGACAATTGGCTATCAAATCAGCTTTGTCTGCTAGAAGCGAACAATTAGTTGTAGTTAAAGATTTTTCTACAATTGCTGAACCTAAAACAAAATTGATGGTAGCTGCATTAAAATCATTGAACGTTTCAGGTAAAACTTTAATCGTTGCAGATGTTAAAGCTGACGAAAACAAAAACCTTGCGTTGGCATCAAGAAACATTCCTAGCGTAAAAGTTATTTTACCTTCAAACTTAAATGTAAAAGATTTACTTGAAGCTGATTTTGTTGTAATGACTGAATCTGCTGTAAATGTTATCACAGAAAGGTTACAATAATGGCAAGATCAAATACAGAAAAATTATATGATGTAATCAAAAAACCTATCATTACTGAAAAATCAGTAGGTGCAACAACATTGGGACAATATACTTTTGAAGTTGTTCAAAATGCAACTAAAGTTGAAATTGCCCAAGCGGTTGAACTAGCTTTTCCTGGAAGAAAAGTTAAAAAAGTAAGAACAGTTTATATGCCATCTCATGAAAAGAGAATGGGCTATAAATTCGGAAGAACAGATTCTTCTAAAAAAGCTATCGTAACAATCGAAGGCGATCCAATCGAAGAATTGATTGGTGCTTAGTGCGAACGAGCCGAGTGCGTAGGCTTGGCAAAGAAAGCGGATTTTGCGAATAGCAAAATAATGTGATGAGTTGAAAATTGAATATAGAAGTTTAATTGTGCGAAGCACGAAACGAACTTATTGCTTTATTCACTTGTTAACTTATTCACCTAAATAGATGGGGCGTCTGGCACAAGTCCCAAAAGTACAGAAAAAGCCAAAGGAGAAAAATTAAAATGGCAATTAGAAAAATAAATCCTACATCTCCAGGACAAAGGGGAATGACAAAAAGTGATTACCAAGAAATCACTACATCAACTCCTGAAAAATCATTGTTGAAATCATTGAAAAAAACAGCTGGTAGAAATAACACTGGTAGAATTACATGTCGTCACAAAGGTGGCGGTGTAAAAAGAGCTTACCGTATCATCGATTTCAAACGTGAAAAATTCGGAGTACCTGCAACAGTTAAAACAATTGAATACGATCCAAACAGAAACGTAAGAATTTCTTTGGTATTCTATGCTGACGGTGAAAAAAGATATATCTTGACTCCGGAAGGATTGAATGTTGGTGACGTAATTGTTTCAGGTCCTGAAGCTCCTGTTCAAACAGGTAACGCTTTACCTCTTGAATTGATTCCACTAGGTACAATTGTTCACAATATCGAACTTATTCCTGGACGTGGTGGTAAAATGGTTAGATCTGCAGGTAACGCTGCACAAGTAATGGCTAAAGAAGGCGATTACGTAACTATTAAACTTCCATCATCAGAAATGAGAATGGTAAGAAAAGAATGTATGGCTACTATCGGTACATTAGGTAATTCAGAATTCAAAAACCTATCAATCGGTAAAGCTGGTAGAAAACGTTATATGGGCATCAGACCAACAGTACGTGGTGTTACAATGAACCCTTGCGATCACCCTCACGGTGGTGGTGAAGGTAAAACAGGTCCTGGCGGACACCCTAAAACACCTTGGGGTAAACCAGCTCTTGGCTATAAGACTAGAAAACAAGGTAAAGCTTCTGATAAATTAATTGTTAGAAGACGTAAGAAATAGTTACAAAGTGTAAAGGGTTGAGGGTAAAACTGTTCAACTTTTCAACCCTTGAACTTTATATATAAACTACCAAACAAAATTAAGAAAGGTAATAGAATGGCACGTTCATTAAAAAAAGGCCCTTATGTAGAAGAAGCTCTACAAACAAAAATTGAAAAAATGAATGCAAACTCTGAGAAAAAAGTTATTAAAACTTGGTCTAGAGCATCAATGATTGTACCTGATATGTTGGGTCACACAATCGCTGTTCACAATGGGAAAACTCACGTTCCTGTATACGTAACAGAACAGATGATCGGACACAAACTTGGTGAATTTGCACCAACAAGACTATTCAAAGGGCACGCAGGTTCTGATAAAACTGCTAAAAGAAAATAGTAAAACCCACAAAGGTAAAACTTTAAGATAAGGAAAATAAAAATGGAAGCTAAAGCAAGACAAACTGATATAAAAATGACAGCAAGAAAACTTCGCAGAGTTATCAACGAAGTTAGAGGTAAATCTGTCGTTGAAGCTCAAGATATGTTACGTTTTATGCCTTATTTTGCAGCAAGAGTGGTTGAAAAGAACTTGAAAGCTGCTGTTGCAAACGCACAAGAAAAATATGGTGTAGGAACTGAATCTTTGAAGGTTTCTGAAATCTTTGCAGATGAAAGCGTTACATACAAAAGAGCAAGAACAAGAGCGCAAGGTCGTATGTATTCCAGACTAAAACGCACTTCTCACTTGACTTTAAAAGTAAGTGATATCACTAAGTAGTAGTAATAACAAAAGGTAAATAAAATGGGACAAAAAACACATCCAACAGGATTTAGAATCGGTGTAATTCAACCTTGGGTAAGCACATGGTTTGCTAAGGTAAAAGATTACGGCGCATTCGTTGCAGAAGATGCAAAAATCAGAAAATTTATTAAGAAAAAACTTTATACAGCAGGTGTTTCTAAGATTTTAATCGCTAGAAAAGCTCAAAGCACAACAGTAACTGTTGTTACAGCAAAACCTGGTATCGTTGTTGGTCGTGGTGGTCAAGGTATCGAAGACTTGAAAAAAGAAGTTTCAAAATATCTTGGAAAACCTATTATCATCAATGTTGTTGAAGTTGCAAGAATTGATGCTGACGCACAACTTGTAGCAGAAGCAATCGCTCAACAATTAGAAAAACGTGTTGCTTTCAGACGTGCAATGAAACAAGCTATGCAACGTACAATGAGAGCAGGCGCACAAGGTATCAAAGTTATGGTATCTGGCCGTTTGGGCGGAGCAGAAATTGCTCGTTCTGAATGGGCAAAAGAAGGAAGAATTCCTCTTCAAACTCTAAGAGCCGATGTTGATTATGGTTTCACAGAAGCTGATACAATCATGGGTAAAATTGGTGTTAAGGTTTGGATTTTCAAAGGCAACTTGATGCCTGGTGAAAAAGCTGATCAAAACATCAAAGCAAAAAGCGGCAAAGACGAAAAAGGCGGAAGACGCCCAAGACGTAGAATTTCTTCTGAAAAAGTTGAAGAAAAATAAGTAAAGAAAACATAACAGGAGTAAAAATAAAATGTTACAGCCTAAAAAAACTAAATACCGCAAAATGATGAAAGGCAGAATGAAAGGTACAGAAACCAGAGGAACTCAATTAGAATTTGGTGGATATGCTCTTCAAGCTGTTGAACCGGGCTGGATTACCAGCAGACAAATCGAGGCTGCACGTCGTGCAATGACTCGTGAAATCAAACGTGGCGGTAACGTTTGGATTAAAATCTTCCCAGACAAACCAATTACAGCAAAACCTGCTGAAACTCGTATGGGTTCAGGTAAAGGTAACTTGGAATACTGGGTTGCAGTAGTTAAACCAAACAGAATTCTTTTTGAACTTGATTATTTCGATAGAAATGTTGCAGTTCACGCTTTGGAATTAGCAGCTCAAAAATTACCTATCAAGGTAAAAGTTGTTGAAAAAGCAAAGTTAGAAAACAAATAATAAGGAAATAAGTAATGAAATTAAATGAAATGCGCGAAAAAACAGTTGAAGAACTGCAAGGTGCTATAATTGACTGGAAGAAAGATTTGTTCAACTACAAATTGCAACTTTCAACTCACAAATTAGAAAACACAGCATTGATTTCTAAAACAAAAAGACTTATAGCTCAAGCAAAAACTGTAATAAGAGAAAAAGAGGTTAAAAATGCCTAAGAAAGAAAAACAAGGTGTAGTAATCAGCAACAAAATGGACAAAACAATTGTTGTAAAAGTAGCAGACTACGAACCACATCCAAAATACAAAAAAATTATAGAATCAAATAAAAACTACAAAGCGCACGATCCTGAAAATATCTGCAACGAAGGCGATATCGTAAGAATTGTAGAAGCTAGACCTGTATCAAAAGATAAACGTTGGGCTTTGGCAGAAGTAGTTGAAAAAGCAAGATAATAGTGAGTTTCTTGGAACTGATTAGACGACGTTAAGACGTTAAGTCGGTTGCTAAGTAAATTTCATTGAATTATCAACAAGCGATATGAACTTATCGTCTTGAGAACTTAAAGACTTATCTACTTTAAATAAATAAAGGAAAAGACAAATGATACAACAAGAAACAAGATTAGAAGTAGCAGATAACACTGGCGCAAAAGAACTTTTGTGTATCCGTGTTATGGGCAGCTCAAATAAAAAATTTGCAGCAGTAGGCGATGAAATCGTTGCAGCTGTAAAAGATGCTAACCCAAATATGCCTGTAAAAAAATCTGAAGTTGTAAGAGCAGTTGTTGTTAGAACAAAAGCTGATATCAAACGTGCAGACGGATCTGTTATCAGATTTGACGAAAACGCAGCAGTAATTATCAACAAAGATGGCAACCCACGTGGAACTCGTGTTTTCGGACCAGTTGCTCGTGAATTGAGAGACAAAGGATACATGAAAATCGTTTCTTTGGCTCCGGAAGTTATCTAGTGCACTTGCCTAGATTTCATTAATTAAAATTCAATATGTAGGTCGGGATTAATTTCCCGACAAGAATTTAAAGGAATAAAACAATGACAAACAAAAAATTGCATGTAAAAAATACTGACAGAGTAATGATTATTGCAGGCAAAGATAAAGGTAAAGACGGTAACATTAAAAAAGTTAACGTTGCAAAAGGAACTGTTACAGTTGAAGGTTTGAACATGGTAACAAAAGCTCAAAAACCTCAACCAATGGCAGGAATCCAAGGTGGTTTAGTAAAAGTTGAAGCACCTGTAGATGCATCAAACGTTATGGTTATTTGCCCTGCTTGCGAAAAACCGACAAGGATCAAACACGCAGTCGTTGACGGCAAAAAAGTTCGTGTTTGTAAAAAATGTGGTGAACAATTAGATGCAAAATTATAATTCGTGTTATAATTAAAGCATCAAAGAATTAAGGAAATACGAAAATGACAACAAAAACAAGAAGTTTAAAAGCAAAATACCAAGAAGAAATAATTCCTGCATTGACAGAAAAATTTGGCTATAAAAACATCAACCAAGTTCCAAAACTTCACAAAATTGTTTTGAACATGGGTGTTGGCGAAGCTTCTCACAACTCAAAAATTGCGGAAGCAATCGAAGCTCAATTGACTAAAATTGCAGGTCAAAAATGCGTAGTTACAAAAGCTAAAAAATCTATCGCATCATATAAGTTAAGAGAAGGAATGCCTGTTGGTGCAATGGTAACATTGCGTGGCGAAAGAATGTATGACTTCTTACAAAAACTTATCTGTGTAGTTCTTCCTCGTATTCGTGACTTCAGAGGTATTTCACCTAAGAGTTTCGATGGTCGTGGTAACTATACATTAGGCTTGAAAGAACAAGCTTTGTTCCCTGAAATCACTTATGAAGAAGTTGATTTGGTAAAAGGTATGAACGTATCTGTTATTACAACAGCTGAAACTGACGATGAAGCAAGAGAATTGTTGAAATTGTTAGGAATGCCTTTCAAAGGAATGAACAAGTAGGAGCGTAGCCGCTCCACCCACCAATCAGGTTTTGTATAAGCTTACAAGGCTTGAGTGCATAAAAGAGCGTAGCCGCTCCACCCATCTATTGGGTATTGTATAAACTAAAATACAGAAACAAAAATATATAGATTAATGTCTATATAAATGATAAGTAAAAAAGGAGAAATTCATGGCTAAAAAAGCGATGATAAACAAAGAACTAAGACGTGAAAAACTTGTTGCAGCAGGAAAATATCCGGCAGTAAGACTTCATAACAGATGCAGCATTTGTGGCAGACCTCACGGTTTTCACAGAGATTTCGGTCTTTGCAGAATTTGTTTAAGAAAAATGGCTCACCAAGGTTTATTACCTGGTGTTACAAAAGCAAGCTGGTAATGCCGAAGGCATTCTCCCATTAAGCAAACGTTTGTTATGGGGTGTGCTTTGAGTATTGCAGTGTGTGTAATTGTGAGGTAAGTTCCGGCGAGCTGTTACAATTAGAAAAATAAAACATATAAATAACCAAAAGACCGAGGGATGCGGTCTTTTTTGGTGTTTAAATATAAAAGACGCTAGGACGACAAGGCGTTAAGTCCATATTAAAAGTAAGATTTTTACTGAAAATTCTAAAAGTACAAGTTATTTAGAATCAATTGCTTTTGATAAGGCAACTCCTAAATTTGTAGAACATTTAATGCAAAATGGTTGGAATATGGATTATTAATAGTTTTTTCTAGGGTGCAAATTTTTTGCACCCTACCTAATTTAATGTTAATGTTTCGTAATTAACTTCTTGCAAATTTGCCTGTTTCATGCTAATATCAACTTGTCAGACTATCGAAAGACGTTCCCGAGTGTGGAGCAAAAATTAATTCGACAAGTGACGAGTAGATTGGATACTGCTGACAAAGGTCAGTAAGTCCGCAAGAGTAAAGGAATATATTATGTCAATGACAGATCCGATAGCAGATATGCTAACAAGAATCAGAAATGCTAGTATGGTTGCTCACGAAACAGTTTCTATGCCGGCTTCTAAATTGAAAGAACAATTAGCTAAGTTGTTGAAAGAAGAAGGTTTCATTTCTGATTACATCGTTAAAGCTGATGGTAAGTTCAATGTTCTTGAAATTACTTTGAAATACGATGCTAAACACAAACCTATTATCACTAAATTAGAAAGAATTTCTAAACCAGGTTTGAGAAATTACAGCAAAGCTAAAGACCTTCCAAAAGTATTGGGTGGTATGGGCATTGCTATTGTTTCTACAAGCAAAGGTCTATTAACAGACAGAAAAGCTCGTAAAGAAAACATCGGCGGCGAAGTTCTTTGCTACGTATATTAATGCGTTTTGCTTTCATTGCAATAGTTACGCAAGGAAAGTGAATAAGTAAATAAGAGAGTAGGTGAATAAGTCTTTTCGCTCGCTATCGCTCGGTTTGCTTATTAAAAATAGCTAATAGGAAAATGGATAAATATTGTTTCTGATAAGAACTTATTCACTTATTTACCTATTAACTTATTGACTTTAAATCAAATATAATTGGTAGAAAAATTTGATTATGTACGAAAAATATACCAAAAGGAGAAAATTAAAATGTCACGTATTGGTAAAAAACCTATCGAAATTCCTAACGGAGTTGAAGTAAAAATAGATGGACATGTTGTTACAGTTAAAGGACCTAACGGAACTGAAACAGTTACTGTTAGACCTGAAATTGCTGTAAAAATCGAAGACAATCACGTTGTATTGTCAAAAGTTGGCGATTCAAGAGAAACTGACGCTTTGTTCGGTTTGTTCAGAACTTTGATTGCTAACGCAGTACATGGTGTAACTCACTTGTTCGAAAAGAGATTGGAAATCCAAGGTGTTGGTTACAGAGCTAGCATGGAAGGTAAAAACCTTAACCTTGCATTGGGTTATTCTCACCCTGTAATCGTTGAGCCACCAGAAGGAATTACAATTTCTGTTGAAGCTAACACAAAAATTTCTGTAAAAGGTGCTAACAAGCAAACAGTTGGCGATGTAGCAGCTTTCATCAGATCAAAAAGACCTCCTGAAGTATACAAAGGAAAAGGTGTTAGATACGAAGGCGAACACATCAGACGTAAAGCTGGTAAAGCTGGTAAAAAATAAGATAGGTGTAGGTGACGCTGAGGAACCTTACGTTTATCTTATACCGAAGTTGATTCGGTATCTTTTGAAAATTGTATCTTGCCAAAAGTTTTTAATGATAGCATTTGAAACTTTATGTCCACCCCTTGAGGGAGGACCGAAATCTTTGATTTCGAGGTGGGGTATGATATAGATAGAATTACATGCGGAGGGTTGAAAGCCCGTTAAAGCAGTAAGAAAGGAAAATAAAATGATTAAACAAGAAATTAGAAAACCAAAAGTACAAAAAAGACATAAAACAATTAGGGTTAAATTGGCTGGAACTGCTGAATTCCCTAGATTGGCTGTTTACAGAAGTACAAAACATATCTATGCTCAATTGATTGATGATGACAATCATGTAACTTTGGCATCAGCATCTTCAAACGACAAAGAATTGAAAGAAAAATTGGCTCACGGTGGAAACATTGAAGCTGCAAAACTTGTTGGCGAAGAAATTGCTAAAAAAGCAAAAGTTAAAGGCATTGAATGTGTAGTATTTGATCGTGGCGGTTTCTTATACCATGGTCGTGTTGCAGCCTTGGCTGATGCAGCTAGAGAAGCTGGCTTAATGTTCTAGGAGCGTAGCCGCTCCACCCGCCCATCAGGTGTTGGAAATGAAGGAATGTTAAATGACTTCGTAAGGAGCGTAGCCGCTCCACCCGCCCATCGGGTGTTGGAAATGAAGAAATGTTAAATGACTTCGTAAGGAGCGTACCGTTCCACACGCTCATCAGGTGTTGGTGAGATGAACAAAAGCTTAAAAGAACCGTCATTTTGGCGGTTCTTTTTTATTTCTGAGTTATATTCTCGTCAATAGGTGAAGGCTGGGAATTCTACGTTATTCTGATAATAATAGTATACTTATTTCACGCAAAGTTCACAGCACATTTGACAAGCTCCGAAAACTTTTGCGGCGTGTAGATTTTTGCGGAAACATCTGTAATGCGGAAGATTAAAAACTTCTTTAATCGACATATCCCGAACATTCCCGATTTTTTGTGAAAGGCACGGATAAACATCGCCTTGTGGGTTAATCATCATATTTGAATACGGGTACATACAAGGTTTGTAAATCTCTGCAACAGGCTTGTCAGCAGGAGTGTTAAAGAATTCTTCAATCTTTGCAAGCGGATTTTGTGAGTATTCAAACTTTGGTGAAAACCTGATTTTTACATTAGAATGTTTGCTCAATGAGTCCAATTCTTTGTAAACCTCTTTGAAATGCTCCATATCAAAATATTTTTCTATCGGATAATTTGCATTGAATTCCGGTACAAAACTATCAAATAGCACTGAATTTTGTTTTAAATTGTTGTTGCGCAAGAAAGAAATTGAAAGGAAATTGAACTTTTTCTCGTCGCACATTTTGTAAAGTTTGACTAAATCATCAAGATTATTTTTTAAAACAATAGTCTTAATGTCAATCATAGGACGCTTTTGGCGAGAATTCATGTTGTCAAAATTATTCATAATTTTGTCCCAAATTCCGTCTTTGCCACGATTAAGGTCGTGATTTTGCCCAAAGCCGTCGAGTGACACTGATAAAAGCATCATTTTGCTTTTGATGAAGGCATCAATAATTTTATCATTTATTAAAATTCCGTTGGAAACAACATTTAGTTTGCCGTAAGTTTTTTTTGCGGTTTGCATTAAAATATCGATGAAATCTTTTCTGATAAGCGGTTCCCCGCCAACAAGCGTCACAAATGAATACCAAGGGATTTGGTCGATAATTTTAAACCACTCGTCAGTTGTGAGTTCGTTTTTTTTTCTATCGTCGCCGACATAGCAGTATGGACAATTCAAATTGCAGCGATAAGTCAGTTCAAAAAAGTAGCGCAACGGCATTGGTGCAAGTCCGCTTTTGTCGTTGTATGCAGGCAATGCGTAT
>ERZ1026882.585-NODE-585-length-18805-cov-5.103573_pt1 | contig 18805 bp, 15 predicted proteins | sample MGYA00380171_ERZ1026882 | MGnify/ENA primary metagenome ERZ1026882 (study PRJEB33269, sample SAMEA4719807) | human gut metagenome | biome: human-associated habitat; feature: organic feature; material: feces | place: Cameroon | collected 2013-10 ...
AAACATGCTTTTCTTAGACAAAGCAGAAGAAGTATTCAAAATTTGTAAAGAAATTTTCGAGTTGGTGAGAAAATAATGATTATAAAACAATTTGTAGCCGGCTTAATCGAAAATAATATGTACCTTATCGTTGACGAAAACACTCGTGAAGCAGTTATTATTGACGCTCCAGCTGATATTTCGGAACTTAAAAAAGCAGTTGACGAACTTGGTGCAAAAGTTAAGTATATTCTGATTACACACGGACATTTCGACCATATTGTCGGACTAAATTCTATTAAAAAAACTTTTAATGCTCCTGCTGTAATTTGCAAAGACGATTTGGAACTTTCTAACAAAATTAATGATTTTACAAGGCTTTTTGGAGTTCCGGACAGCATTCCGCCAACTTATGAAAAGTTTGTAAAAGACGGCGACATAATTGAAGTTGGCAATTTGAAAATCAAAGTTATCCAAACCGCAGGACATACAGAAGGTGGGGTTTGCTACCTTGTTGACGGCAACTTGTTTTCAGGAGATACTTTGTTTAAGCAAAGCGTTGGAAGAACAGATTTGTTCGGCGGAAGCTTCGATAAAATTTGTCACAGCGTGAAAGATATTTTGTTTAACTTGGACGAAAACACGAAAGTTTTCCCAGGGCACGGACCAATGACAACAATAGCTTACGAAAAACAGCACAATGAAATTATTTAGTATAAATATCCTCGCCCCTAGGGGAGAGGAAGAAGTTGTACACGAGCTAGAGCAAGTGTTACAAATTCAGGTGAGGGGCACCCCTCAAAGTAAAAAGAGGTTAAATCAATGAAAGAACAACTAGAAAAAATATATGCAAACGCAACAGAAGACTTAGCAAAAGCAACTTCTATCAATGATATTGAAGAAATTCGTGGCAAATATTTAAGCCGTAAGGGCGAATTCAACGAAATCAAGAAAAACTTGAAAAACTTGTCAAATGATGACAAGAGAATTGTTGGTTCGCTTGCAAACGAAATTACCAAAAAACTTGAAGAAGGCTTGAAAGCAAAGCACGATGAGTTTTACAGAAAAGAATTAAACGAAAAACTAAAACAGGAAAGAATTGATATTACTCTCCCCGGCAAATACACACAAATGGGTAGAGTTCACCCGTTGACTTCAACTACAAACGAAATCACAGCGATTTTCCAAAGTCTTGGTTTTTCAGTTGTTCCACAAGCTAATGCTCCTGAAGTTGAAACAGAATACTTCAACTTTGATGCATTGAATGTTCCAAAAGATCACCCGGCTCGTGATGTTCAAGATACATTCTACACAGAAATTGCGAAAAATGTCGTTTTGAGAAGTCAAACTTCAAACGCACAAATCCACGCTATGGAAGGGAAAAATCCGCCTATTAGAATAATTTCCCCGGGGCGTGTTTACAGAAACGAAAATATTAACGCTCGTAAAAACAACTTTTTCCACCAAATCGAAGGACTTTACGTTGATAAAGACATTACTTTCGGCGATTTGAAAGGTGTTTTGAACGAATTTATCAGAACATATTTTGGAGCAAGCCGTCCAACAAGATTTAGAAGCAGCTTCTTCCCATTCACAGAACCATCAGCAGAAGTTGATGTTCAGTGTATTATGTGCGAAGGCAAAGGTTGCAGAACTTGTTCAGGCACAGGCTGGTTAGAAGTTCTAGGTTGCGGAATGGTTGATCCTAACGTCCTTCGCGGAGTTGGAATTGATCCTGATGTTTATACTGGGTTTGCATTTGGAATGGGCGTTGAAAGACTTGCAATGCTAAAATACGCAATTGACGACATCAGACTTTTCTTCAATGATGATGTGAGATTTTTGAAACAATTTTAATAATTTAAAATCAGATAAAAAGACCTCAATAAAAGAGGTCTTTTTTATATTTGACTTAGAATGGATAAGTGATTTTCCAACCATCTTGCATAATTTTGGCTGCGCAAAGACTACCGCTCCTTATACAACTAGAATTTATAGACTCAGCTGATAAATTATATCCTAAAGGATAAAAACCTTTTCCGGTAACTCTTTGAAATCGAAAAACGTCTTTACCAATTAGATTCGGTTCTTTACCACCATTTATATCTATATATACTTCACTGGACGGAACAACACCACCAGCAGAACCTCCGGCTGTATGAATCCAATAAAATGTTCCATCAGGTAGGTAAAACGCAAAACGTTCATTCTTTAAAGAATATTCCAGCATTGAAGCCTGAAAAGGAGTATTATCTAAGAATTTGTAAGGGGGATTACTTTTATACCCACATTCCTTATACGAAAAACATTGCGTTGCCCCATTAAGATATGGTTTGAAATATTTTTCAAAATACACTTGAGGACCAGTCACAAATGGATCGTCCCAGAATTCAGATGACTCATTCTCAGCCTCAGATTGCTTAAAAGCCTGGTTTAAAGTTGTATAAGCCTTTTCAAGTTTTGTGACAGTAACTTGTTTTTTGTAGTTGGAAATAATTGTTGGTAGAGTTATTGCAGCAACTACTCCGATGATGCCGAGGGTAATTAAAACCTCAGCCAATGTGAATGCTACTTTACGTAAATCGTTACAGTGGGCTACGTGCGTAGCACCTTCCCCCTCACCTGCAATAGTGACACAGTCTAAGTTCACTCCATCAGCTCGCTTTCCAGGCTCATTCCATTCCGTCCGTCCGCAAATCCGCTCTCCTCGTTGGAGCGAGGATTCTAAACGCTTGCCCCCCCCCCGAAGGCTCTTTGAAATTCTTCTTGCATAAAATCTCCTCTCTTTTTCATCATCTATACAAATTTATTTTACCATATTTTATAACAAATTTCAAGCCTACGTTTTTATGCTAAAATTGACACAAGGAGAATTATAATGACACAAGGTTTATTTATTACTTTTGAAGGCCCAGACGGCTGTGGAAAAACAACCCAAATGAATTTATTAGCACAATATTTTGAAAAAAAGGGCAAAAAAGTGGTTCTAACTCGAGAACCTGGCGGAAAAGGTTTAGGGGAAAAAGTTCGAGAAATCTTATTGAATTACAACGGAGAGGTTTCTGACAGATGTGAATCTTTTCTATTCCTAGCAGACAGAGCGCAAAATATAGACATTATCGTGAAACCGGCTGTCGAAAAAGGTGAAATCGTACTTTGCGATAGGCACATTGATTCAACTGTCGCATATCAAGGCTATGGCAGAGGGCTCGACTTAAACGAAATTAATATACTTAACAACCTTGCAACTGGCGGTAAAAAACCCGATTTGACTCTCGTTTTTGATGTAGATGTTGAAACATCTATGAAACGCGTCGGCAAAGAAAAAGATAGAATGGAAAGTGCCGGAATTGACTTTCACAACAGAGTCAGAAACGGCTATCTTGAACTTGCCAAGCAAGAACCGACAAGAATAAAAGTGCTTGATGCAACAAAAACAATTGAAGAAATACATGAAAAAGTTGTAGAAATAGTTGAAAAATTGTAAAATATTTCAGACTCCGGATCGTAGTCCGGAGTGACATTTTAGTCATTCTGAAAGCTTAGAATATTAGCCTGAATGCATAATGAAGGCTTAATATTCTTGCTATTCAGAATCTAATTCATACTATTTAACCAATATAGCAAGATTCTGAATAAGACGAAAATCTACGCTATACACTTGATTTTCAGTCTTTTCAGAATGACAAAATTTAAAAATTGCACTAAACAATAAAAAAACGGCTCACTTTAAAAGTGAGCCGTTTTCATATCACTAGTTTTACAAACTATTTTCTTGTAGGAATTCTCATTGCATAGAATGAACGAATTACGAAAATCAATGCAATTACCAAGAAAACCCAACCTGCAATAGGAGCAATATTTCTGAAGCTTTCAGAAATTGCGATTTCCATTGCAAGAAGTCCGAACAATGTTGTAAACTTGATGATTGGATTCATCGCAACAGATGATGTATCTTTAAACGGATCACCAACTGTATCGCCAACAACAGTTGCCTCATGAAGCGGTGTGCCTTTTTCTTGCAAATCAACTTCTACGATTTTCTTAGCGTTATCCCAACAACCGCCTGCGTTTGCCATAAATACAGCTTGGAACAAACCAAATACAGCAATTGCAATCAAGTAGCTTACAAAGAAAGCAACAGGTGCAGATGTGCTGCAAGATGGAGCTGACAAGCAAGCAAACGCCAAAGCAAATGCAAACAATGCGATAAAGATATTTACCATACCTTTTTGAGCATATTGTGTACAAATTTTTACAACTTCTTTTGAATTTGCAACGTTTGCACTTTTTGAAGATTCATCGTCAAGTTTGATATTATCTTTGATGTATTCAGTTGCAGAATATGCACCTGTTGTTACAGCTTGCATAGATGCACCTGAGAACCAGTAAATTACAGCACCACCTGATAAGAAACCAAGCAATGTGTATGGGTTCAACATATTCAAAATCATTTCAGGTTCAATACCCAAAGTAGATTTAATTACCAAAATCAATGAGAAAATCATTGTTGTAGCACCTACAACAGCAGTACCGATAAGAACCGGTTTTGAAGTTGCTTTGAATGTGTTACCAGCACCATCATTTTCTTCCAAGTATTTTTTAGCGTTTTCAAAATCAGGTTTGAAGCCGTATTCTTTTTCGATTTCTTCGCCAACGTTAGGAATATCTTCAATCAAAGACAATTCGTAAACAGATTGAGCGTTATCAGTAACAGGGCCATAAGAGTCAACTGCGATTGTAACAGGTCCCATTCCTAAGAAACCGAATGCTACCAAACCAAATGCAAATACTGACGGATAAATCATTACTGCCTCAGGAATATGAAGAGATGCAACATAAGCAAGTCCCATCAAAAGTACGATTACCATACCAATCCAGAAAGCTGACATGTTACCGGAAACAATACCTGAAAGGATTGTCAAAGATGAACCGCCTTCACGAGAAGCTGTAACAACTTCTTCTGTGTGTTTAGCTTTTGGAGAAGTAAAGATTTTTGTAAATTCAGGAATCAAAGCAGCACCCAATGTACCACAAGAAATGATTGCTGAAAGAACTAGCCATAAGTTGTTACCCATATCAGCCAACAACCAGTGACTTACGCCAAATGTCATAACAATTGACAAAATAGATGTTAACCAAACAAGGTTAGTCAACGGTTTTTCAAAGTCAAATTTATCTGTTTTAGCAGCATAGATTTTATCAGCTACGCCGTTAATCCAGTATGCAACAACTGATGTTACAATCATTAAGAATCTCATAACGAAGATCCAAGTCAACAATTGAACTTGGTTTTCTTTACCAACAACAGCCAACAAGATGAATGAAACAAGCGCAACACCAGTTACACCATAAGTTTCAAAGCCATCAGCTGTAGGACCAACAGAGTCACCGGCGTTATCACCTGTACAGTCAGCGATTACACCAGGGTTTCTAGGGTCATCTTCTTTAATCCCGAATTGAATTTTCATCAAGTCAGAACCAATATCGGCAATTTTTGTAAAGATACCACCTGCAACACGAAGAGCAGAAGCACCCAAAGATTCACCGATTGCAAAACCAATGAAGCAAGCTCCGGCAATTTCACCCGGAACAAATAACAAAATTGTCAACATCAAAATAAGTTCAACAGATACAAGGCAAACACCGATTGACATACCTGCTTTCAAAGGAATATTCAAGATATTCAAAGGGTTTCCTTTCAAAGAAACAAAAGCAGTTCTAGCATTTGCCAAAGTGTTCATTCTGATACCGAACCAAGCAACAGCATAAGAACCCAAAATCCCGATTACTGACCACGCAAGGATAATCAATACGTGAGATAAAGGCATATGTTGCAAGTATCCGAAATAGAAAGCGATACAAAGACCGATTAACACTTCTAATACAAACAAAAATTTACCTTGTTGAATAAGGTAAGTTTTACAAGTTTCAAAAATTGTGTTACCAACTTCAGCCATAGATGCGTGAACATCTAGTTTTTTAATTCTGAAGAATTCGATAAATCCGAATATCAACCCTACAACAGAGATTGCAATACCAATAAGCAACAAATTGAAGCTTACAGGACTCGCATCTTTGATACTCGGAACAACTAAATCAGCTTCGCTTGCAAGAACAGGCGAAACACCCATTAGCAATGTAGCCAAAAGAGCCATCAATGCCTTTGGAGAAGTCAACTTTTTAATCATAATCTCTCCTTTTTTATACAAGTTGTCCTACTACTACTTTTCAATACGAAAATTATACCGCAAATTATGATAATATACAATAGTTTTAAAGAAAAAATTATCAACAAATATTTTAATTTTTTTCGCCATTATTAAGTGCTTCCAACATTATTGTTACTGAACAACTTTATGCAAACCATGAGGCTTATCAACATTACGTCCTAGCACTGTCGCAATCTCTAATGCCAAAAGTTGCGCAATTACAACTAAACAGAACGATTTCACAATTGTACTTTCACAATTAACATCAATATTGAATTTTGGAGACAATTTATCGTTTGAACAGCCAATTATCGCAAGTGGTGGATTATAATCCTCGGCAATCTTGCTCAAATTTTTAATCGCAGTATAACTCAATTCATTCACGGAAATATGCACCATTGCCGGCTTGTTATTCAAAATAGCAACGTGCCCATGCATAAATTCACCCAAAATATTTGAATACACATTAATATAAGAAGTTTCTTTTATCTTCAACGACGCTTCTTTAGCTAGTGCATAAGAAATTCCGTCCGCCGTAACAACTATATTTTTAAACTTAGCTAAAAACTTCGCCAACTCTTTGATTTCAGAGTGTAATGAGTAAGTTTTTTCAATATAGTCAGAAAGAGTCTTTAATTCATCAATATAATGAGAAATATCAATTCCCTTATGCGCGGCATATTTCAAAACCAGCAAGGTACAACAAAGCATTTGAGTTGTCAAAGACTTAGTCGCTGCAATACTTTTTTCTTCTCCTGCACAACAATCAATCTTGAAATCAGACGCTTCCCAAATCGTCGAACCTTTTTTATTTGTTATGCAAAGCGTACGCATTCCAAACTCTTTCGCCTTTTTCAACGCAGAATTTGTGTCAGAAGTTTCTCCTGATTGAGTTATAAACACATACAAAATATCACTTTCATGCGGTATTGCAGCCTTTAACAAGAACTCACTTGAATAAATCGCTCTTGCCTCAATCCCTGCAACATTTCCAAACAAGTCTGCCGCATATCTTGCACAGTGGTAAGACGAGCCACTTGCAACAAATACAACTTTTGAGATATCTACAGGAATATCAAACAAAATGTAATTATCATCACTAATATGTGTGTCTAAAAGATTTCTGAGCACATCTGCCTGCTCAAAAATCTCGGATTCCATACTTGTTTTTTTGTGCGCATTAAACAACATATCTAATTTATTCCTCTAAATTCTTCGGTCTGTCATTCTGAGCGTCAGCAAAGAATCTCGCAACATACCTCAGAATGACATTTTACCTTAGAAATTTTAACCTAAAATATCTCTCAAAATTTCGTTTACTGCTTTCGGATTAGCTCTGCCCTTAGTTTCTTTCATTACTTGTCCAACAAAAAAGCCTAACAAGTTATTTTTACCGTTTTTGTAAGCTTGAACTTCGTTAGGGTGAGCATCAACAATTTTTTGAGCAATTTCTTTAATAGCACCTGTATCCGAAATCTGGCTCAAACCACGTTTTTCAACAATTTCAGAAGCTTTTGTGCCGTCTTTCATCATATCGATAATGATTTGTTTACCGATGTTATTAGAAATTGTATTCTTTTCAATCAAAGAAATCAACTCAACAAGATTTTCAGGAGTTAATTTTGTATCAGTAATTTCTTGTTTTTGTTCTTTCAAATAAGCTGCGATTTCGCCCATAATGAAGTTTACAGCAATTTTCGGAGATGCACCGAGTTCCAAAACTTTGTCAAAGAACAACGCCAATCCCATTTGTTCAACAATAACAGATGCATCATATTCGCTCAAACCTAGTGACATATAACGTTCACGTTTAGCTTGCGGAAGTTCAGGCATTTTATCCTTGATTTCTTGAACCCATTCTCTTGATATTTTTAAAGGCATCAAATCAGGTTCCGGGAAGTATCTGTAATCGTGAGCATCTTCTTTACCACGCATTGAGCGAGTTTCACGAGAATTGTCGTCCCAAAGTCTTGTTTCTTGAACAACTTTACCGCCTTCTTCAACGATTTCAATTTGTCTGTCGATTTCGTATTCGATAGCACGTTGAAGAGCAGAAAAACTATTTACGTTCTTGATTTCAGCACGAGTACCGAATTCTTTTGAGCCTTTAGGCATAATTGAAATATTGGCGTCACATCTCATAGAACCTTCTTCAAGATTTCCATCACAAACACCGATGTAACGAACAATATTTCTCAATTCTTCCATATAGTTTCTAGCTTCTTCAGAAGATCTCATATCAGGTTCGGAAACGATTTCCAACAGCGGAGTTCCGGCTCTATTCAAGTCAACAAGAGAATAAGAAGAACCAGCAAGTCCGTCAGCTCCTGCGTGAACAAGTTTTCCAGCATCTTCTTCCAAGTGAGCACGTGTAATACCAATTCTTTTACCCTTAATATCCAAATAACCGTTTACACAAATCGGCTCATCATATTGAGAAATTTGATACCCTTTTGGAAGATCCGGATAAAAATATTGTTTTCTGTCGAATTTACATCTTTCAGGAATTTCGCAATTCAAAGCCAAACCTGTCAAGATACCCATATTAACACATTCTTTGTTTAGAACAGGCAAAACACCTGGCATACCCAAAGTAATAGGGCTTGTTTCAGAGTTTGGTTCTTTTCCAAATTCACAGCCATCAGGTGCAAAAATCTTTGATTTAGTTTTCAATTGCGCATGAACTTCCAAACCAATAACTACTTCATATTTATCTCTCAAGTCTTCCATTATTTTCTCCTTTTTATTAAAGACGTTAAGTCGCTAGGTCGTTAAGACTATAAGTTCATATTGTTAAGTTATTTTTTGTTATTTTATGAATATTGAAAAGAACTTAACGTCTTATCGTCTTAAAGTCTTGGTGACTTAATCTTATCATAAACATACTCATCAAATCAATGAGTTTTCTATGCATTTTTACATTATGAACTCTGATATAATCAACTTTTCTTTCGATTGCAAGAGTGTTGAGTGCCACTGTATAAATATCTTTCGTTAAATTATCCTCATCTTGCATATTGAGAAGGCTTTTTCGAGAAATTCCAAGCATAAGAGGGCAACCTAAACTTTGAAATTCTTCAACCCGACGAATTATTTCAAAATTATCCTCACGAGATTTACCAAATCCAATTCCCGGATCAATAATTATATTTTCAATTCCTTTTGAGCGAGCAAAATCAACTTTTTTACGCAAATTCAAAAAAATTTCTTCCATCAAATCGGCATACACTGGCGAATTCTGCATATTTTCAGGCGTCCCTTTTGAATGCTGAATAATCACAGGCACATTGTATTTTGCAACAACATCAGCCATTTTTTCATCATAATCAAAGCCTGAAACATCATTGATTATATTTGCACCGGCATTCAAACACTCGTCCGCAACCTCAGAACTTCTCGTATCAATACTCAATGCAATCTTACCTTTGGCAAAGTCAATTATCGGGAGAAGTTTTTCTAACTGCTCTTTTGCAGGAACGGATTTTGAATACGGTTTTGTCGACTCAGCACCAATGTCAATAATATCGGCACCGTCATTGATTAATTCAAGCAAATGCTCTTTTGCACACTCAAAGTCGTTGAACATTCCACCATCAGAAAAGGAATTTGGAGTAAGATTGAGAATTCCGACGAGTTGAGTTCCGCTCCTTGAAACAAACGTTTTCGTTCCTTCCGTAAATGGCGAACATGATTTTTCAAGTTCTTCTCCTAGCTTTTTCAACCCAAACGGCTGAAACTTCAACTTTTCAGCAATCTTTTTAATCTGCGAAACACTTCCGCCTAAGATACAGTCTGACTTTTCTATTTTTCCGGTAATAACCTCTCTATGCGTCGCACAATCGCACCCGACAGAAAGAGCCGTTTGCTTGATAATATTTGCTATAGCAGGCTTCAAAGAATAAATTTTTATATTCTTATACTCAAATTTTTCTCGTGCCTTATGCGAATAACATGAGTCAAACCCAATTTTTTCAATCTCTTGTTTAATATCCGTTTCTTTAATTTCTCTAAAAATAAAATCGTGCATACAATAAAGATAGCACGATTTTTTAGATTTAACAATATTACAACTTATTTTTAGTGATCATTTCACTTGCATAATATCCGCCTTTTTCTTTCAGTGCACAAATTCTATCGGTTAATTTTACAGTAGATGTTGCACCGTCACGTTGCAACATTAAATAAAACACATCGTACCCCCACTTATTTGGGCCTTTTTCTCCATTTACATCAATTGTCATATACAAAGTATTGTGTGAAGAAACACCCGCCTTTGCCTCTATAAAATATGAACCGTCAGCTAATATATATATATCATTTTGCTTTGCGCTCAAAAAAGAACAACTTGAATTTTTTGTCGAGCCCCCACTTGCTAATACCTCGCTCGGTGTTTTATATTTAACATTACATTTACCGGCTTTATAATCACAAGTTTTCAATATTTTAAGATTTTTCCTAAAATCATTCCAAAAAGCAACGCACTCAGTATCGTGATACTGCGCTACATAAGTATAACAATCATAATAAGTTCCATTAGCACTAATTGTCATATTTATTGCATTTTGCAAATTTGAATAAGCTTTCAAAAATTGATTTTTGAGAACATATTTTTGATATTTTGCAACCAGACTAGGAATAGTAAGAGCTGCAACAACACCGATAATGCCGAGGGTGATTAGAACTTCAGCTAAGGTAAATGCGACTCGACGAAACTTGTCACAGAGGGCTACGTGCGTAGCACTGCCCCCCCCCCGAAGGCTCTTCTAAAATCAAACTTTCTCATATCTTGGCTCCTTTTCTATCTATATGTATTCATTCTAACATATTTTCAAAAATTTTTCAATAATAGAGCCAAATAAAAATAAAAAGCCCGAAAAAATCGGGCTTTTTAATATTTTTAATTTTAATATTTATTTTTTATCACGACCTGTGCGTTTATAAAAATCTTCAATAAACCCTGTATTGAATTTACCACTCATAAACACCGGATCTTCTATAATTGCTTGGTGGAACGGAATTGTTGTTTCAACTCCAGTAATAACATACTCTTTCAAAGCTCTGTACATTCTGCGACGAGCCTCATTTCGAGTTCTGCCCCAACAAATCAATTTTCCAATCATTGAATCGTAATAAGGTGGAATTGAATAATCCTGATATGCGTGTGAATCTACCCTTACCCCAAAACCACCAGGAGTTACGTAACCAGTAATAGTACCTGGGTTAGGCATAAAGTCTTTTTCAGGATTTTCAGCATTGATACGACATTCAATTGCATGACCACGCAATACAATATCGTCTTGTGTGAAATCAAGTTTTTCGCCAGCTGCAACCATAATTTGTTCTCTTACCAAATCAACATTTGAAATCATTTCAGTTACACAGTGTTCAACCTGAATTCTTGTATTCATTTCCATAAAGTACCATTTTCCATCGTGGTCTAACAAGAATTCACAAGTTCCGGCACTTTCATAGTTAATAGCCTTTGCGGCACGAACAGCTGCTGCTCCCATTTCTTTACGAGTAGCTTCATCAATTGCAGGAGAAGGTGCTTCTTCCAATAGTTTTTGATGTCTTCTTTGGATAGAACAATCTCTTTCACCTAAGTGAACAACATTACCATATTGATCAGCCAGAATTTGAACCTCAATATGACGCGGATTTTCCAAAAATTTTTCAGCATAAACATCAGGATTTCCAAAGAAATTTTGAGCTTCTGATTGACAAAGACTCATATTAACATCAACTTCTTCATCAGATCTGCAAATTCTCATACCTTTACCACCACCACCGGCAGTAGCTTTCAAAATAATTGGATAACCAACTTTATTTGCAAATTCCTTAACTTCTTCAGGAGTTTTCAAAATTCCAGTTCCAGGAGTTACAGGAACATTGTTTTCAATCATTGTCTTACGAGCAGTTGCTTTATCGCCCATTTTTCTCATAGCTTCAGCTGTTGGACCTATAAACTTAATGCCGTGTTTAGCACAAATTTCTGCAAAATCAGCTCTTTCTGACATAAAACCATACCCTGGGTGAATTGCATCAGCACCGGAAACGATTGCTGCAGAAATAATTGCCGGAATACTCAAATAACTTTTTGCACTCTGAGCCGGACCAATACAATAAGCCTCAGTCGCCAATCTAACGTGAAGCGAGTTTGCATCTGCTTGAGAATAAATAGCAACGGTTGGAATACCTATCTCTCTGCAAGCTCTTATAATTCTTACCGCAATTTCCCCGCGGTTTGCAATCAATACTTTTCTAAACATCTTTTTCTTATCCCTATAAAAGGCAAAAAGTAAAAGGTTATAAGTTAAAATCTCCTTGTTGCACCTAATACAATCTGTTTACAAGTGCTAACAAACTAAACGAGCTTTTCACCTCTCACCTTTTCACTTCTTACTTTATTCTACATACATCAAAACTTGACCAAATTCGACAGGTTGTCCGTCTTTAACACAAATTTCGGTAACCTTACCTGAAAAATCTGATTGAATTTCGTTCATAAGCTTCATAGCTTCAATAATGCAAACGACATCACCTTTTTTAATAGTTTGACCAACTTTAACAAAAGCTTCTGCATCAGGAGATGGAGCTGAATAGAAAGTTCCAACCATTATAGAAGTCAAAGCCTTTCCTTTGTGAGCAGCTTCTTCAGATGTAGCAGGAGCAGCAGCAGGTGCCGGAGCACCGACAGGAGCTTGTGGAGCTGCAACAGTAACAGGAGCAGCAGTAACACCTACAACTTCTTTTCTCAAAGTAATAGCTTGTTCACCATCTTCAAGAGAAATTTCCGTCAAAGAATTGTCAGCCAAAACTTTTGCTAATTTTTCTATATAATCTTTACTAAATTCCATTATTTTTGCCTTTCGTTTTTCAAGTGAAAAAGTTAATAAGTAAATAGGTGAATAAGTCTTTTCTGGTACTTCGTACCAATATATTTTTGAGCGAAAGCGAACGAAATGAACTTATTCTCTTATTTACTTATTCACCTTATTCACTTAAATACAAATCTTCGCTTCTGTGCCAGATATTCTCTACACTTACGCTCTATCAAGATACTCATTAGTTCTTGTATCAACTCTGATTTTGTCTCCGTTTGAGATAAAGAACGGAACATTTACAACTGCTCCTGTTTCCAAAGTAGCAGGCTTTGTTCCACCTTGAGCAGTGTTACCCTTTTCTGAAGGTGGAGTATCAGTAACTTCAAGAATTACGTGAGCAGGAAGATCAACACCAATAATTCTTGAATCATGCATTAATACTTGAACAACCATGTTTTCTTTCAAATATTTAATACCGTCACCAATTTGATCTTCCGTCAATTGTAATTGTTCATAAGTTTCGTTATCCATCATAACGTATTCTTTACCTTCTTTGTAAAGATATTGCATTTCACGTCTGTCAAGCATTGCCTTTGCAACTTTTTCACCGGCACGGAATGTTTTTTCTACAACTTGACCAGTTTCAACGTTTTTAAGTTTTGAACGAACAAACGCAGCACCTTTACCAGGTTTTACGTGTAAAAATTCAACAACAGACCATAAACCGTTGTCTAATTGTAGCGTCAAGCCTGTTTTTAAATCGTTTACTGAAATCATATTTTTCCCCTTATATAAAATAATAATCTGTTTTATGTGTTGATGATAGCACAAACATGCTAAACTTCAAACAATTGTTACAATTCTTCCGCCAAATATTAACATGTCTCCAAGCAATACTATAAACCTTAGTATTTCAAATCATTAATATTAACTTCTTTCGGAGTTGCTTCAATTATCAACTTTTTCGGAATATTAAAATTACTTCCGTTATCAAAAGAATTCAACTTAATCCCCGGGAAATCCTTCATAGTCTTTGGAATACTTCCATCATACAAAACCAAATCCTGCTGATTTACTACAGCAGAAATTCCATTTGCAGGGGTACCTACGCCCTGATATTTTTCTCCGATTGAATTGTCCGGAGTTTCATTTGCAATAACGAAATCCATCAAGAATTTTCCATCTTTTGCAATAACACCTTGTGCAGGTTGCTTGCTCGCAGAGTCAACCATTTCGACAAATTTTGCTGGATAATTTCCATTTATCTGAAAAACTTCATTGTGGAAATTTTGGTACTTTATCGGCATAAACACAAATGAAGAATTTGAAACATTTTGAATTTGTCCCAAAACGTAAAAACCTTCATGTAACATTGTATCCTTGTTCAACTGTACGTTTGCAAGCATTTTAATCAATAGTGTTTGAGACGGATTTGAAATAGAGAAATCCTGTAACGCTTGAACCGGTGCAGTTTTAGCGTTAGCCGGAACAGTTGAAAGTCCTAAAAGTAGTGCAAAAATTGTCAATATTTTTTTCATGTTCATAATCTCCGATTTTATAAGTGGATAATAACATAATTCAAAAAATCCGTCAATCATTGTTATATATCAATTTTTACATTTATTCAGACTGAAGCGGAGTGTATTCGTAATTTGGCAAATCGCTTTCATCTTCGTCATCTTTTGACTTAAAATTCAAATAAAACATTTGATTTTTCTCAATTACAAGTTCAGTACCTTTTTCAACGTAAGATAATGGAGAATCCTTATAAACCTCTGTTACACTTGATTTAAAGCGATTATCTTTTTCATTTTTAACAGCACCTTCAACCGCGCTATACCCAAGAGACAAGCCTTTCACGAAAAAATTTCCAACGCCAAGTCCAACATTTTTTGCAAGTTCTCCTTTGCTAATTTTAGTTGTATATTTGGCGGGGTAATACCCTTTGACATCAATCGTTTTACCGTTTTTATCAACATAACTGAGAGGTACAAATGTAAAAGTTGCATCGCGCTTCAAACGTTTCGGATCTGTAACATCAACTACTTTCCCATCGACAACAGTACCTTCCGAAAAAACAACATTGTCATCTATTGCCAAATCTTCTAGAATTTTAATACTCATTCTCGCGCTCGGATTTTCTGTAGAAAAATCATTCAAGGCCTCTACTGCAACAGTTTTTGCCAAAACCGGTTGGCATAACAATCCAAAAATCAAAACTAATAAATATAAATTTTTTTTCATCTTCCCTACTTTCTTAACAAAAAAATAAATTATTTTTACTTATTTGTCAACATTGGTTTAAGATACTGTCCTGTGTATGAATTTTTACATTTCGCAACCTCAACAGGCGTTCCTTGTGCAATAACTTGTCCACCACCGCTTCCGCCTTCCGGCCCTAAATCTATTATGTGGTCTGCAATTTTGATAAAATCCAAATTATGTTCAATCACTAAAACTGTATTTCCCTGATCCGCAAGCTTTTGCAAGATTTTAATAAGTTTATCCAAATCATACCAATGTAAGCCTACAGACGGCTCATCAAGCAAGTACAAAGTTTTTCCTGTTGACCGTTTATTTAATTCCGCAGCAAGCTTAATTCTTTGAGCTTCACCTCCGGAAAGAGTCGTAGCACTTTGTCCTAGCCTCATGTAATCTAGCCCGACATCGTTCAAAGTCTGCAATCTCGACTTAATCGACGGAATACTGTCAAAGAATTCTAAAGCCTCTTTAACACTCATTTCTAACACGTCAGAAATCGTTTTACCTTTATATTTAACCTCTAAAGTCTCACGGTTGTAGCGTTTCCCTTTGCAGACATCACATTTAACATAAACATCTGACAAAAAGTTCATCTCAATTTTAATTACGCCATCACCCTTGCAAGCCTCACAGCGTCCGCCTTTCACGTTAAAGCTAAACCTTCCGGGTTTGTATCCTCTGAGTTTTGCCTCATTCGTTTTAGAAAACAGTTCACGAATATGCGTAAACAAATCTGTGTAAGTTGCAGGGTTTGACCTTGGAGTTCTTCCAATTGGAGATTGATCAATCGCAATGACTTTGTCTATATTTTCAAAACCTTGAATTTCGTCCACCCCTTGCGGTTTCGGTTTATTTCCTCGTAATTTATGCAAAGCATATTCATATATCAAATCTTGCATCAAAGAAGATTTCCCGGAACCTGAAACACCTGTCAAGCAAACGATTTTACCCAACGGAATATCTACATCAATATTTTTAAGGTTGTTAATATGCGCATTTCTAACCCGCAAAAATTCTCCATTACCTTCTCGAACTTTTTCAGGCACAGGAATAAACTTTTCACCGCTTAAATATTTTCCGGTAATTGACTCTTTTGCCGCGATAATATCATCAATTGAACCGCAAGCAATCATTTTACCGCCATTTACACCGGCTTTTGGACCGATATCAACGATATAATCAGCATTCCTGATGGTATCTTCATCGTGTTCAACGACTATCAGAGTGTTTCCTAGATTTCTGAGCTTTATTAAAGTTTTTATCAATCTGTCGTTATCTCGCTGGTGCAAACCGATTGAGGGCTCGTCCAATACATACAAAACACCTGACAAACCACTTCCGATTTGAGTTGCAAGGCGAATTCTTTGAGCTTCTCCACCAGAAAGCGTTCCGGCACGACGTGCCAAATCGAGATAGCTCAATCCGACATCTTTTAAAAATCTCAAACGAGCACGAATTTCGTCCAAAATCTGTTTTGCAATATGCATCTGGAATTCATTTAATTCCAAATATAAATCCGAAATAAAGTCTAATTCCTCATCTATCGGCATCTGAGTGAACTCGAAAATGTTTTTATCCTTGATTTTTACGGCAAGCGGGAACGGCTTTAATCGTGCGCCATGACACGATGGACAAGGCGTTGTCGTCATATATTTTTCAATTTCTTCTCGCCAATAATCACCGTTTGACTCATTATAACGCTTTTCTAAAAACGGAATTACACCGTCAAAATTTCGATATTTCGTCTCGTAACGGTGAGTTCCAAATCGCATTACAGTAAATTTCATTATATCATTGCTACCGTAAAGAATGATTTTCTGTTCTTTTTCAGACATTTCTTCAAACGGCTTATCCATATCGATATTGAAATTATGACAAACAGATTTTAAAACATCATTATAATACTGTGTAGAAGTCTTTGACCAAGGGTAAATTGCACCTTCGTTAAGCGATTTTTTCTTGTCCGGAACAACCAAATCAGGATCAACAACAAAGTCTGCCCCAAGTCCGGAACATCTCTCACAAGCTCCATAAGGTGCGTTGAAAGAGAAAATTCTCGGTGCAAGTTCTTCAAAACTCAAATTACATTTCGGACATGCCAGCTTTTCGCTGTAAATTATTTCTTTATTTGGCGTTTCTTTTCCACCAACGACATCAACAATTGACACCCCATCAGCTTTTTTTAACGCAATTTGAACACTATCAGCAATACGAGATTGTGCAGACTCTTTCACAACAATTCGGTCTACAACAACAGAGATGTCGTGTTTTTTCGTTTTCGCAAGAGAAATTTCATCTTCATCAAGGTTGTAAATCTCACCATCTACCTTTACACGAACAAAACCTTCTTGTCTTAATTCCTCGAAAGTCGAAGAATACTCTCCTTTTTTACCTCGGACTACTGGTGCTAAAATTTGAATTTTTGTACCTTCTTCGAGTTTTAAAATGTTATTTACGATTTCGTCAACTGTTTGCGGTTTAATTTTTTCTCCACAATTCGGGCAATAAGGAGTGCCAACACGTGCATACAAAAGCCTTAGATAGTCATAGATTTCAGTAACTGTACCAACGGTAGAACGCGGGTTGTTGCTTGTCGATTTTTGATCAATTGAAATAGCAGGCGAAAGCCCGTCAATGTAATCAACATTCGGCTTGTCCATCTGCCCCAAAAATTGGCGAGCATAAGTTGAAAGGCTTTCAATATAGCGTCTTTGCCCTTCTGCAAATATTGTATCAAATGCGAGAGATGATTTTCCAGAGCCGGAAACCCCCGTAAAAACAATCAGTTCATTTTTGGGTAATTGTAGTGAAACATCTTTTAAATTGTGCTCTTTAGCACCCTTAACAATAATCGTATCTAACATACCATCATTATTGCATGTAAAAAATGTTTTTCAAATTTACAAAATAAAATATTTATGTTATATTTTAGGAACAAATACATACGTCGATGTTGGTACTCTGCCGAGCTGGTTGCGAGCAGAGGGCGGACGGTCAAAGCGAGGAGCTTTGCCGGTAGACCCGTTTAACGCGAGCGACCAAGAAAAACAAGACTAAATGTCACGTTTTTCGAGAGGGGGCGAAGCCCTCCACCACAAGCAGTCAGTCAGCATCGGTAAAATAAAACAAGCCACTTATGTCGATGTGGTGGAATGGTAGACACGCATGCTTGAGGTGCATGTGGCGAGAGCTGTGGGGGTTCAAGTCCCCCCGTCGACAATTTTAGTTTTATTCTGCAATCACCATTTCTTGATATGGAAGTTCTCGAAATCCGAGTTTTTTATACACATGGACAGCATGGGTATTTTCGTGTTCAACTTCAATTCGATAAACACAATCAGGGTAACAATTTTTTATATATTCAACAAATTCCGGAACTATTCCATTTCCTCTGAATTCAGGCTTTAAGAACAAATCCTCAAACCAAATACATTGTTTGCCAAATTCTGTCGAAAAACTTTTCGCAATCATTGCATAACCTAATATTTTTTCGTCGGCACAAAAAACATACCCTTCCAAATACGGATT
>ERZ1026882.586-NODE-586-length-18796-cov-5.412518_pt1 | contig 18796 bp, 26 predicted proteins | sample MGYA00380171_ERZ1026882 | MGnify/ENA primary metagenome ERZ1026882 (study PRJEB33269, sample SAMEA4719807) | human gut metagenome | biome: human-associated habitat; feature: organic feature; material: feces | place: Cameroon | collected 2013-10 ...
GATAATCTTAATACAAGTTCAGAACTTCAGAACTTAAAAGACACAAAGGGAGGAAAACAAATGGAATTCAGAATTTATTTAACTAACTTAGGCAAGTATAACGAGGGTGAACTCGTAGGCAAGTGGCTTGACCTGCCGTGTGCAGACCTTGAAGCTGAACTCGCTGAAATCGGCGTTGCTCCTGGTACTCAGTACGAGGAATACTTCATCACTGACTATGAAAATGAAGTTGGCTACGAGGTGCACGAGTATGAGAACGTGTGGGCACTCAATGAGCTGGCAGAACGTCTTGACGATGTACGTGATGTTGACTGGCTGCTTGCTTACATGGATGTTACCGGTGAAGAGCTTGAAACAGCTATTGACAACTACGAGGAACGCAGCAGCTTTTATCCTAACCAAACATTAGAAGATGTAGCCTATGACCTGGTAAATGATTGCTATAATCTGCCCGAAATCGCATTACGCTACTTTGACTATGAAGCGTTTGCACGTGACTTAAGCTATGACGGCTACACTGAAACAGATGACGGCGTAATTTGTGTTTGCTAGTTTGTGTAAACTTGCAGGGCATGAAATATCGTGCCTTGCAGGAGCTACACAAGCTCAGACCAACAAAAAGAACTAGGAGGAAAACAACATGACCAACAACTACAATTTGAAACCACAAAGCGAAATCAAGGACTTCTCAGACCGCATTATTGAACTTGAAGAACTGTTTCGCCGTACCAATGACGATATTTTCGCCGTACACGCAAAACGCATTGACCTGCCTGTGTTCGTAACTATCCAATCTAAAGGTAAACGCCGTGCATACGGCTGGTGCTACATCGTACCGAACTGGGTAGCTAGTGACGGCGAAACTCGTGTAGCGTATGAAATCAACATCGCTGCTGAAACCTTGGGTAGACCTCTTGAAGAAACCTACGTTACCTTAGTGCATGAAATGGTACACCTCTATAATTGTCAAGAGGGTATCAAGGACACGGCAGCACGCTCAGACCGCCACAATAAAAAATTCGGTGCTACGTGTGACCTTATCGGACTTGCAAACAAAGCTGACGATTATTTGGGCTGGACTACACATTGCCCTTGGTCTGAATCAAGTGAAGAACTTCATGTACTTCTTGAAACCTACAAGCAAGAGGGCAGACCGGAACTGTTGCAAGTGAACCGCATGGACGAAAAAGGTGTCATCTGGAAACCTGGCAAGGGTGAAAATGGTGGCAATGGTGAAGAGGGTGCAGGTGGTGAAACTAAACCAAAAAAGAAAAAATCGAACCAAATCAAGTACGTATGCCCTCATTGTGGTGCGTCCGTCAGAGCCACAAGAAAAGTCAACGTCATGTGTGCTGATTGTGTAGAAATGATGTTGCCGGAGAACCAGGACGAAAACTAATAAATATTGCGTTAGCTTACAGGGTACTACAAAGCTAGTACCTTGTAGGGTGGACACAATAGGACACTAAAAGTTGAGTATTAATACTCAATAAGATAACAAGGGAGGAATAAAAGATGTTGTTTGAAATGTACGAAACCTATTCAGAAAAGGCTGCGCCGGATGTTTATAAGGGTTTACCAATCGTAGACCGTGATGACCTCATGAGAGCTTTGCAGGATGCAGCAGGTTATGAGCTGGCTGCTATGGTGGGTAAATACCTGGACAAAGTGGAACAGCAAGCAAGTGAAGCTGTGAAAAAAGCAGAAGTATGGGCAAATGATAAGGAAGCAGAAGCGGACAGTACAAGAGATGAATTGTGGGAACTTAATGACTCACTGAAACACTTGAAAGATGAAGTGCGGTGGATGATGCACGGCAAGGATGAAAATGCAGAAGCAACTTATGCTGATATGTACACTATCTACACAGAAATTGATGACCTTATCAAGTTCTAAAAGTTGAGTATTAATACTCGATTTCTAACTGACACACGTATAGGAGAACAAAGCGTGTGTGACACATAAATAAAGTTGCACACGTTGAGTTCTCTAAGTTTGACAAATAGCGAACAGTAGTTTATACTAATGTTCGTAACAACAAACAGCCTTTTGCTTTAAAAATCCCTTTAGCAAGGGGCTGTATTTCTTATACCCAAAATCAAGGAGGAAACACAAATGTACAACCTGGAAGAATATGAAAACAAATATGGCAAAATGTTTGTTCGTCAGCTTGAAATCGAAGAAGGTTACAAGCAGCTTGCAGCAGAAGCAACCAGCAAGACTTATGCGAACGTAGAAAACTCTATGATGCAAGAGGACGTTGCAAGTCAGACCAAAGCAGGACAGAAGTTCATTACTGCTCAATGGACACACGTCAACAACGCTATGACGCTGTTTGTGGATAGCTGCTTGCAACCTAAAAAGGGTTCTAAAGCAAGCTATGTGCTGTTGGTTCAAGAGATTGAAAAGGTTTGTGGTAAAGAAAACATGGTTAACCTGTTCACTCTGACCACATTTACAACGCTTCTGAACGGAGTGTTAAAGAAAAAGACATCTCGTAGCACATTTGCCAAGAATATCAGTGATGAACTCTATTATGAAATTAGCTTGCAAGCCTTTTTGAGTCAATCTGACTTTGCAGAAGTCATCAAAGAGGGTATCAAAAAGCGTGTGGGTATCTCCTATAAACGTGCCTATGTACGTGCTTGCATGGAACAAGGACAATATACCTACCATGAGTGGGACAAGGAACAACGCTTGACGCTGGCTACATCCTTAATGGAAGTAGTGTTAGCAGCAAGTAACTACTTTGAAACCACATCTGTGAACGGACTTACCGAGATTATCCCTAGTCAATTCCTTATTGACCAATGGCAGACCAAAACACAATGGCTCATTGATAACAGCTACAAGTTCTGCCCATGTGTGATTCCACCAAGAGAGTGGCAAAGTGTAACCGAGGGTGGATATTATGGCGAACTTGCTAATCAAACCAAGCTGCTGCGCTTGCGTGATAATCGTGATGTGTTCGCTAAACACTACTTTGCAAAGCTGGCTCAATTAGAACTTACTGACGTTCGCAAGGCTGTGAACGCTGTGCAGAACACACCCTGGAAGATAAACACAAGAGTCCTGGACGTTCTGAAACACGTGGTTGATATGGGTGGTGATATGGCAGGTATTCCGGCTGTGTATGAAGCAACTAAACCCGAGGTGTTACCAGAGAACCCCACGGAAGAACAATTAAAGGTGTATAAAAAACGTATGGTAGGTTTCTATAAACTCGAAACACGTAGGAAATCTATCCTGCTGCGTATCTTGTCACACCTCAGAACCGCTGAGAAGTTCGCTAAATACCCAAGAATATATTTTCCTTGTAACATGGATTTTCGTGGCAGAATTTATCCTGTTCCTGTGTTCTCGTTTCAAGGTGATGATGTTAACAAGTCGCTGATTGAGTTCGCAGATGCTCCAGCTTGTCAAGATGAAAACTGTTGGGACTGGTTGTTAATCGAAGGTGCGAACCTCGCAGGAGTTGACAAGGTGAGCTACGATGACCGCAAGAAGTGGGTAGCAGAGAATGAAGCACAAATCATGTCTGTTGTCAATGACCCTAAAGGCGAATTATGGTGGGCAAACCAAGATTCTCCATGTCAATTCTTAGCGTGGTGTTTTGAATATGCACGTGCGAAAGAGTGGAAGAACACACATAATGACTCCATTGTAGGTTTTGTGTGTGGCTTGAATATAGCCTTTGATGGTACGTGCTCTGGCTTGCAGCATTTTTCAGCGATACTGCGTGACCCTGTAGGTGGTCAAGCTGTTAACCTTATTCCTGGTGATAAACCTAGCGATATTTATGGTATCGTAGCTGAAAAGGTTAACAAGGTGCTTGAAAAAGATATGCTGAGCGGAACACAAGATGAAGAAGCTACCGACAAGCAAGGCAGAACGTACACCAAGCACGGAACACGTAGCTTGTCAAGCATTTGGTTAGCTTTTGGCGTGACTCGTAAAGTAACCAAGCGTAGCGTAATGACTCTTGCATATGGCTCTAAAGAGTACGGATTCCGTGACCAGATTTTAGAGGACACAATCAAACCCGATGTAAACTTGAATGGTGAGAAGTCTGTGTTTGCAGGATGTGACTTTCAAGCAGCAGGTTATCTTGCTAAGCTCATTTGGGAAGCGGTAGGAACTACTGTAATTGCTGCTGTTGAGGGCATGAAGTGGTTACAGACCTGTGCAAGAAAAGTAACCAAACATGACCAGGTTGTGTCCTGGACTACACCTATGGGACTGCCTGTGCAGCAAGCCTACATGAAGCAGGAAGTGCAAACCATCTTCACTCGCTGTGCAGGTAAGCAGATTCGCTTGTATAGTGCAGAGAATACCGGAGTAATCGACAACAGAAGTCAAGCGTCTGGTATTGCTCCTAACTTTATTCATAGCATGGATGCAGCACATTTACAGTTGACAATTTGTAATTGTTATGATATGGGGATTCGTCATTATGCTATGATTCACGATTCCTATGGTGCGCCATTAGCACAAGCACAACTCATGTATGATACAGTACGTGAGAGCTTTATTCAGATGTATACTGATAACGATGTATTTCAGAATTTTCTGGATGATATGGAACTTCTTGCTGACGAGAAATTACCGAAGATTCCGAAAAAAGGAACACTTGATATTAATGTTGTTAGAGATTCGAAGTACATCTTCTGTTAACAAATGTCCACTGTATGTAACTGACACACGGATAGAAGAAAGAGAACAATATGTTAACCATAAGATACCTATAAGTTAATCTTTTATTGTGTTAATAAAGATAATAACTATAAGTAATCTATAAGTTATCATATTGTTCTCTTTATGTATTAATCAAAAAGAACTTAGGAGGATGACAAAATGGATTTAAAAGTCGGTGAAACTTACGTAATGAAAAAAGCAGAAACTAGCTCTGATGGTGGTATCACTTATCTGAAAAAGGGTACTCATGTACGCCTGGTGTCTATTGGCAGCAGCCGTGTACTTGTCCAAGACCTTTCTGACGATGCTTTGACGGATGGTATCTGGTCGACGTATGTTGACAACCTGGTATCACAGGAAGAATATGATGCTCTTGAAGCTGCCGGTGGCGAACCAGAACCTATTCAACTCGAAGAAGGTTCTATCTACGTTATGAAGTATGACGAAATTAGTGGGGACGGCAGACGTGTATACCTCAAAAGGGGTGCTCGTGTACGTGTAGAATCTTTTGGTACTTTGAGTGTACTTGTACAAGACCTTTCAGAGGATATGGTTGATGATGGTATCTGGATGACCTCTGTGGGTGCTCTGATGCCCTTAGAGGACGCTTTAGAGGTTGGTGCGATTTATTATATGGGCAAGCCAGAAACTAACACCAGAGGCGACGTTACGTTCCTTAGAAAGGGTGCTATTGTACGTCTGGAAGTATGGGGTAAAGACAGAGTAGTTGTCAAAGATTTGACTGATACAAAAACAGGTGATGGTGTATGGTACACTAATCCGGAATATCTGGTGCCTATTGACAAGCCGGAAGGTAGCATTTCTCGTGAAGAAGCAGAAGCCTCTGATAAAAACAGATGCTGTGTCAAAGAAGAAGAGAACAAGTCTATTGCGCCTATCGTACCTCTGGAAGATGTGGTTGTAGTCAAGAATAAACATTATGTATCTGACCATCAACCGATTGAAACGATGCAAGCAAACATGACCAATGAAGAATTTATCGGATTCCTTAAAGGTAACATTATTAAATATGCGTGCCGTTGCGGTAAAAAAGATGAGCCGTTGAAGGAAGCTGAGAAGATTAAACAATACGCTGAGTGGCTTTGTGTTGTCCTCTCTGGTGGCACGATTGACCCTCGTAGCTAACTGACACACGGATAGAAGAAAGGAGGGCATTAAGATATGCCAAGAAAAACAACAAGTACAACTTTGAAAATGGGTGTTAAGCTCGTAAACGATTTTGCGAAGCTCCCACAGAAGGCAAGCGAAACTGCTGCCTGCTATGACATTGTGTTACCAGATGATGTGTACATTGCTCCACACACAACTAAACTTGTAGGTACAGGTTTGGTGTTTGATATTCCGCAAGGTTATCGTGTGGATGTGTTCCTGCGTAGCTCTGTTGCTGCGAAAACTATGGTACGCCTGGCGAACTCTGTGGGCAAGATTGACTGTGACTACACAGGTGAAATCAAGCTGTTGCTGGAGAACACAGGTGGCGTTCCTATAAGATTCTACCAGGGTGAGCGTATTGCGCAATTTGAAATCAATAAGGTTACTGATGTTTCCTTAGAAGAAGTTGATAATGTAAAAGTTACTGAACGTGCTGATGGAGGTTTCGGAAGCACAGGTAAATAATCGAGTATTAATACTCAATTTGAAGAGGAGGATGAAAACTCATGGTATTAAAAATCGGTGATAAAGTACGTTGTATTCACAGTGATAAGTACAGAAAACTTGACGGAAAATTTGGTACTGTTGTAGAAGTAGAAGGCGATATCGTTGGTGTGGAATTTGATGAAGAGATTGATGGACACACCCTGGGTGGTTTAGCACGTATGGGACACGGCTGGTATTTGCCGAGCTATCACCTGGAATACATTGGACGTAATGATGCTCATACAAAAATTATTATTATTACTGTTGAAGGTAAGACCACCCTGGCTAAACTGATGAAGGGTAGAGTATGTGTAGCAGAAGCGAAGGCTAAATGCTCCCCTTATGATGCGTTCGACCCTCTGGTGGGCGCACAGGTTGCCTTGCAGCGTCTTGTCGAGAAATGTGGTTCTAAATTTGTAGTTAACTCTAAGATGTTTAATGATGTTGAAGTGATTTAAGAAAAGGAGAATGAAACAATAATGGCTATTCAAAACTATGTAACTTGTAAAGGTAAAGCAATTTATCCCCATCTGCGTACCCCGGATATGTATGAAGGCAATGACTTAGGCTTTACCATTCGTCTGATGCCCTCTGTTGAGGATGCACAAAAATTCGAGGAGTTCTTGCGCCGTGAGCTTGATAAAGCTGCTACATTACCGGAGTTCGCAGGCAAACGTCTGAATGACCCTAACGCACTTATTGGTATGGGTGAAACCAATGAGGGTGATACTGTATTCAAATTTAAAACCAAGTCCACTTATCGTACTAAGAGTGGGGACATTATGAATCGTGTTGTTCCCATCTATGATTCCCAGGGTAAACCGCTGCCGAAGTACGTCGATATTGGACACGGCTCTGTTGTAAAGGTTGCTTTCACTATTCATCCTTATTACAAGACCAAGACTATCAAAGGTTTAACTTTGTATCTCAATGCTGTGCAAGTCCTGGAGCTTGTGGAACGTGGTGAGCGTGATGCTAATTCCTTTGGCTTTGGTGCTGAGGAAGGTGGCTATGTTGCCCCGGCTGTTCCGAATGAGGTTTACGAAGATGAGATTCCGTTCCTTAGCAACATGGAAGGAGCTGACTTCTAATAGCTACCTCTAAGGCAGCTTTTAGTAGACGTGGGGGTTACCACACGATTCACTCCACGTATCGCAGCGGTTTAGAAGATAACATTGCTGAACAATTAAAAGAAGCAGGAGTACAGGCAGCGTATGAAAACTATATGCTGCCTTATACTATTCCTGCGACTAAACACAAATATACCCCAGACTTTGTGTTACCTAATGGTATCATCGTGGAAGCAAAGGGTATCTTTGATGTGGCAGATAGGCAGAAACACATCCTAGTGAAGAAGCAATATCCACACTTAGAAATTAGATTTGTGTTTAGCAACCCAAAAACAAAACTCTATAAAGGCAGTAAAACAACTTATGCTATGTGGTGCGAAAAGCATGGCTATAAGTACGCAAAAGGCTACATCCCCGATAGCTGGTTACACGATAAACATCACTACTCCCTGGAAGGTTTAGAGAGAAAATGAGTGTGATTGAGTTCCGTAAAAGGGAAGTTACTGAACATATTGTGATTCTTATTAAAGACACCTGCTGTGTGTCTTATGAATCCTTTTATAAGTTCCGTAGACGTATGAGTGAGCTTGATGCAGGTGTCCATTACTTTGTGGATGCTGATGGTACTTTACACGTAGCACGTAAAGATGACTGTGTTGCAGGTTGGGAACACAACGATAATACTTCTGTGTACATCCTAGCTCAAAGTAACACAAAGAAACTAACAAGTAGTCAGCGATATGCTTTATCGCCTTTACTTACTGATTTAACTAAAAGATACCCTAATGCAAAGATAACTGAAAGGACTGAATAATCATGGATAACGCCAGTGAAATTGTTGCAGCACACCAACCTTGTCCAGATTGCGGAAGCCACGATGCGCTGGCTGTGTATTCTGATGGTAGTACCTATTGTTTTTCGTGTGAAACAGCACATCAAAATGTAACTGACACACGGATAGAAGAAAGAAAAGTTGTCGGTCATAACTTAATTCCTCCCTCTGATATGACCTTTGAACCTCTTAGAACGAGATGTATCGAAGAAGCAACGTGCCGTAGATATGGTTATTATGTAACTAACTACAATGACCAACCCTGTCAAGTCGCTTGTTACTATGATGACAACGGAAACATGGTGGGTCAGAAGTTGCGCTTTAAGGATAAGCATTTTGCTATCCTCGGTAAAATCTCTAAGAGGTTCTTTGGTCAACATCTTTTCAATAGTGGTAAAAGATTGGTAGTCACAGAAGGTGAGATTGACTGTCTGACTGTTTCTCAAATTGGTGGTAATCGTTACCCTGTTGTGTCTATACCGAATGGTTGTACATCCGCTAAGAAAATCTTCAATGAGAACCTTGAATGGCTCAGTAACTTTGAAGAAGTGATTGTGATGTTCGATATGGACGAACCAGGAAGAAAAGCTGTTGAGGATGTGTGTCGCATTTTGCCCTATGGCAAACTCAAAATAGCTAACCTACCACTAAAAGACCCTAATGAGTGCTTGCAGGAACATCGTGCAGGAGCTGTTCTTGATGCAATTTTCCAGGCAAAATCATACAAACCAGATGGAATTATCAATGGTGATGAGCTGTGGGAAGTGTTGCGTGATGAACCGGACACAGAGCAAGGTTTTTCTTTGCCCTGGGATATTCCGTTGCAAGAGAAAACACAAGGCTTACGCAAAGGTGAGCTTATTGTAATAACGGCTGGTACAGGTGTAGGTAAGACCACATTTGTACGTCAGATTGCCTATCATTTAGGTGTCAACTTGAACCTAAAAGTTGGTATGTTGATGCTCGAAGAAAACATCAAAAGAACTGCTAAAGGACTGATGGCTGTCCATGCAGGTAAAAGGTTGGCACTGAACCGCCACCTCGTTACCGACGAAGAATACGAACAAATCTACAAGGAAACACTTGGTAATGGTAACTACGAGTTCTTTCAACATTTCGGAAGTCTTGAAGCAGACAATTTGATGAGTAAAATCCGCTACCTTGCTGTTGCTGAACAGTGTGACTTCATAGTGTTAGACCACATCACTATTGCTATTAGTGGTTTGGATATTGACAATGAGCGCAAAGCGACTGACGTTCTGATGACCCAACTGCGTTCTCTTGCTGAGGAAACAGGTGTGGGGATGTTAATTATCAGTCACTTGAAGCGTGTTGAAGGCACACCAGCCGAAGAAGGTGGCGCAATATCTCTTAGTCACCTGCGTGGTTCACAAGGTCTTGCACAGCTCTCTGATGGTGTGTGGGCGTTGGAGCGTAACCAACAGGATGATGATGAAAATAAGAAAAATACTGTAAGGATTCGTGTGTTAAAGAGTAGACACACAGGTGAAACTGGTATCGCAGGTTATCTAAGGTATGACAAAGAAACTGACCGCCTGGAATCAACCGAAGCGCCCAGGAATATCAATCCTTTTGAAAGTGGTGATGTAGATGAAGAAGGTGACTTCTAAAAACACAAATAAAAGAAAACAACACTATCGTAAAAGCACATTCAAACTTGCTGAGTGTGTTTCAATGATGGACTTATTGGAAGCTGACGCTGAACACGTTGGCTTATTTTTCTATGTAGCTGATAAAGTCATGGAGGTTAGAGAACATGAAATTGCCCGTTGTGAACGTAACAGTTAGCATGAACGAACTACCGAACCATATCGCCGTTGCTGTTGAATTTGGTAACTGCAAACAGAAGTGTCATGGTTGCCACAGTGAGTGGTTATCTATTCCGTTGCCTAAGAAATCCTGGATGGAATTAGAGGACTTGATGTGTCTGATTAATAAACAGGTGAAGCAAGGTGCTGATGCTATTGTGTTGATGGGTGGTACTAATAATGGTGTTGAGCCTAAAGAGCTGATTGAAGCTATCAACATTCTGTCCCATTATGCTCCTGTTGGTTTGTACTCTGGCTTGCCTGTCCATGCAGCTATCCATGAAAGACTTAAAGATGACGATGTGAAACTATCGTTCTTAAAAGTTGGTGACTACAAAGCTAAGTTAGGTGGTTTAACATCGCCTGGTACTAATCAACGCTTTTACCAAAAGAATGGTGAAGGTGTATGGGAAGATATTACGTTCCTATTTTGGAAGGATTAAATTGAGTATTAATACTCGATTCTAAGAAGGAGGATTGATAATGGATATTAATAAGAAAATTGATTTCATTCACAATTTTATTAGAGCGTCCAATCCTGCTACTGGCAGCGAGGTTGATAGTAACGCTAATGTTACTGTTAAATCACTGGCGGTAATGGAAGCGGAACTCTTTAAGCGTGATTTTATTGATGTGAACAGAGCTATGGTGATGCAAAAGCTGGAAACCATGTATGGTTATGATGTGGCTAAACAATATTATAACGATATTAAAGACCACCTCATCTACATCCATGATGAAACTAGCTTGCGTCCTTATTGTGTTTCTGTATCACTCTATCCGTTCCTGTTAGAAGGCACGAAGAATCTTGGTGGTACTTCTAAAGCACCCACAAACCTGCAAAGTTTCTGTGGTAGCTTTGTGAATCTAATCTACCAGATTGCTAGTGACTTTGCCGGAGCTGTTGCGACTGTTGAGTTCTTGATGTATTTCGATTACTTTGCTCGCAAGCAATATGGCTATGGTTATCTTGCACATCACTACAAAGAGATTGCACAAGAATTTCAAGGTGTTGTATACGCCATGAATCAACCTGCTGCTGCTCGTGGTAGTCAGTCTGTGTTCTGGAACATCTCTGTGTTTGATAAAGGGTACTTTGAGTCCCTGTTCGGAGAGTTCTATTTCCCAGATGGTTCTAAACCAGATTACACAAGTGTGAAGCGTTTGCAGGAAGTGTTTATGTATTGGTTTACAAAAGAGCGCACTAAGGAACTGCTGACTTTCCCTGTGCTGACTGCTGCATACCTTGTGGACAAGGAAACACGTAAGCCTATTGATATTGGCTTTGAATATTTCATTGCTAAGTCGATGAGTGATGGACTGAGCTTTTTCCACTATGAATCTGATAGTGCAGATAGCCTTGCGTCCTGCTGTCGACTGCGCAATGAGCTTGCAGATAACACATTCTCTTACACCCTTGGTGCAGGTGGTGTGTCTACTGGTAGCTATCAAGTAATTACCATCAACTTTAACAGACTGTATCAACGTGGGTACAGTTTGATTGATGTGGTTCAGAGAGTGCATAAGTATCTTATGGCTTTCCGTGCTATTGTTTCTGAGTACATCGAAGCTGGTTTGCTGCCCTCTTATAGCGCAGGTTGTATTAGCTTAGATAAACAGTTTGGTACTATTGGTATCAATGGTGCTCTTGAATCCTTTGAATACTTGCGTACTACTGGCTACAAAGGTTCTTTCAAAGAACACTTGCAGCAAGACCTGTCAATCATTAAGGCTCTCAATAAAGAAGCACTGACTCAGTATGGTGTTCGCTTTAACACAGAATTTGTTCCGGCTGAGAACCTTGGTGTGAAGAACGCCAAATGGGACAAAGAAGATGGACTGTATGTTCCTCGTGATTGCTACAACAGCTACTTCTATCCTGTTGAGGACACTAAGATGACTGTGTTGGATAGACTTGATGCTCACGCTTGGGATGTTTCTCAGTTCCTTGATGGTGGTGCTGCTTGTCATCTTAACTTGGAGCAACTGCCATCCCCACCGCAAGCGGTAAAACTTATTGAGCTTGCAGCGAAGAAGGGTGTTCCTTATTGGACTACCAATGTACTGTGTACGATTTGTAAAGACTGTGAACGAATTGACCCTGTAACACGTCAGACCTGCAAATACTGTGGTTCTAAGAACCTCGATTATGGCACACGTGTTATTGGTTACTTGAAGCCTATTTCAAGTTTTTCTGAGGGTCGACAAAAGGAAGCTGCTATGCGTTCCTATATGAAAGGAGTTTAAATAATGCTTGAAATTTTATCTTATCTTGTGAAAGTTCTTACTGACCTGCTGTTCTGGATGCAGAACAAAGAGCAGGATGCAGCGGTTCGCCGTATCGCAACTATCAACAAAGTCATCAACGCTTACGCAAAGAGCATTGAGCGTTTGGAGAAAGAAAGAGAAAACGTAGAAAAGAAATATTTTTCTGAGGGTGAATAATCATGCTTGCCTTTTTCGATATAGAAACCAATGGGTTGTACTATGACGTAACAAAGGCGCACTGCATGGTAATCATCTTTGATGACAATGGAAAACTGACCACTAAAAAATACCGCCCTAATGAAGTGGAACAAGGTGCAAAAGACCTGCTTTCTGTGCTTCATGAGGGTGGTTTTATTATTGGTCATAACATCATCAACTATGACATTCCTGTTCTTGAAAAGCTGTTTCCTTCTTTTGTGTTACCTCGTGAACTCAGACCGCAGGTAATTGACACCCTTGTGCTGTCACATTTGATGTTCAGTGACATTGCCGATAAGGATTATGGACTTGTCCGTTCCAACAAGCTACCTGCTAAACTGATTGGTTCACATAGCTTGAAGGCTTGGGGTTACCGCTTAGGTGAACTCAAAGGCACTTATAGTGAGGAAACGGAAGATGCTTGGGCAGACTTCAATGAGGATATGTTGTCCTACAATGAGCAGGACGTTGTTGTAACACGTGCCCTGTACAACTATTTCAACACAATAAATTACCCTCCTGCAGCTATCACTCTGGAACATGAAGCTCAGTGGCTGATGGCGCAACAGGAGCGCAATGGCTTTACTTTTGATGTGTTCAAAGCACAAGAATTAGAGCTTAAATTACGTGGTCGACACGCTGACTTGAAAGCAATGTTGGTTCAGAAGTTACCACGTATTCCAGATAAAATCTTTATTCCGAAGCGTGATAACAAACGTCTTGGTTACAAGGCTGGCGTTCCGATTCAGCGGTATAAAGATTTGAACCCCAATAGTCGCCAACAGATAGAGTGGATAATCACACAGCACTTTGGTTACAAACCGAACAATGCTGAACTCTTTGAAGCTGAGCGATTGAAGATTGATGATATTACCTTTGCGTACATCAAAGCTGATTTAGATGCACCTGCTGAACTGCGTGAGATTGCTGGTGTCATGGAAGAATACTTGATGCTCTCTAAGCGTCTTGGGCAACTTATTGACGGCAAGTGGGGTTGGCTTAAATGTGTTCGTGAAGATGGACGTATTCATGGTTGTGTTAACCCCTGTGGAGCTGTCACAGGTAGAGCAACGCATAGTAGTCCTAATGTAGCACAAGTTCCTGCTGTCGGTAGTCCTTATGGTCACGAGTGCAGAGAACTGTTCACTGTGCCTACCGGGTGGTATCAAGCTGGCGTGGATGCTAGTGGTTTGGAGCTGCGTTGTTTGGCGCACTTTATGTACCCATATGATAACGGAGCATATGCTCACGAGATTCTTAATGGTGACATACACACCGCCAATCAGAAAGCAGCAGGTCTACCAGAGCGAAATCAAGCAAAGACGTTTATCTACGCCTTTTTGTATGGAGCTGGGGACGAGAAGATTGGCAAGATTGTTCATGGTGATGCAAAGGATGGCAAGAGGTTGAAGAAAGAGTTCCTTTCTAAAACACCTGCTATTGCTGAACTGCGAGCTGCTATTGAGAATACTTTGGTTGCACAGAAAGGTTTCAAAGGTGAAATCAAAAAGTGGAAACGCAAGTATCTAAAAGGTTTGGATGGTAGACCTTTGCACGTCAGAAGTCTACACAGTGCCTTGAATTTATTGTTGCAATCCGCAGGTGCGTTAGTTTGCAAAAAGTGGATTGTGTTAACCGAACAAAACCTGTTGAAGCGTGGTTTGAAACATGGTGAGGATTTCTTGTATATGGCGTGGGTGCATGATGAAATGCAGATTGCTTGCCGTACAAAAGAGATTGCTGAGATTGTTGTTGAGGAAGCGCAGAACTCTATGCGTGAAGCACAACAATACTATGGTTTCAGAGTGCAGCTTGATACAGAAGGAAAGATTGGTAAGAACTGGTCTGATTGTCATTGAGGATTAATACTCAATTTTGGAGGTGTAGCAAATGCCTAAGAAACTTAAAGGTATCTTCTGTCCTAAGTGTCGGAAGAAGCTCATTAAGGAAGCATATGTTGACATAGTAATCACTTGTTCCTGTGGTCATCAAATGAAAGTGAGAGGTACACAATGTTTAGTTTCCCAACAATCCTGTTTGTAATTTGCACAGCCTACACAGCAGCCTTTGATGAATGTGGGAAAACCGATGGTATAACAGCCAGCGGTCATCCTGCTATTCAAGGTGTCACTGTGGCGTGTGATGGTTTACCACTTGGCACTGAGGTGGTCATTGATGGTAACACATATATTGTTCAAGACCGCTTTGGTGCTGGTCATGGTAAACACCGCATGGATATTTACATGGAACAAAAAGCTGATGCCTTTAAATTTGGCAGACAAGTAAAAATCGTGGAGGTTAAAAGTGATAAAACAAAAACACAGCAACAACGAAGTCTATTTGATTCGCAAGGGAGCAACAGTTACTTTCCCTATTGTTAAGCTGAGTCCGATTCGCTTGCAAGGCAAAATCAATCGTATTCGTGTTGAGATTGAGGGAACTGATAAGAAGATGTATCTGGTAGACCCCTCTGATATTTTAATTGTAGATGAAGAAGGAGGACTGACGTTCAATGTCAACAGCAACACTTGTATCAGTAACGCCTAATTACATGGAGCTTTTGAAGCTGGCTTGTAGTAAACCTTATGGAAACGATGTGTCCGACAAAGGTATTCAACACATCATTGATAGTGGTCACTTGTCTGTATTGGAACACTGCTACGCTTCCTTTGAGGTTGAGTGTTCCGTGCGTGTATTAGGTCAGCTTACACGTCACCGCCACTTGTCCTTTACCTGTAAGAGTGCAAGAGGTAGTAAATTTGATGTAGTGGAACAACCGCATTTTGAATTTGCGACTGATGCTTCTACGTTTGAATATTTAAGTAGAATTGCTCTCGTTCCATACAACCTCGCACTTGAAGAAGGTATAGCGGAGCAGGATGCAGCCTATTTGTTACCGCAAGGTGCTAGTACATCTATTGTGGTCACTGGTAACTTCCGTGCTTGGTTTGAATACCTGCCGAAACGCCTGTGCAAACGTGCAATGCCGGAGCACAGGGAATTAGCTGGGCAGATTCACAAAGAGTTAGCAAAAGCTGTTCCAGAAGTGTTCGATAGAGGTTTTATGAATTGTCTTAACTGTAATGAAAGGAGCTGTGAGTTTAAATGAAACTTGCTTTGAAGATTGGTTTAGGTGTTATCGCTACTATTCTTTTTGTTTACGCTATGTACGCTGCTGTTATCCTCGGTGGTCTGTACTTCTTGATGAAACTCTTTTTCTAAGATTGTGAGGTAATAACTGTGAAAGTAAAAGAACATTTAACTAACACAGCCGATAAGTTTGGCTATGAAATCAACAAAGACCGCTTACCACTGCTTACTGAAAAGTTCCGTAAGCAAGTGGAGAAGTATGGTGATATGTACTGCCCCTGTCAAAATACACAGACTCGTGATACTGTGTGTCCCTGTAAGTATATGCGTAAGTATGGTGCTTGCCGTTGTGGTTTGTACAAGGAGATTAAAGAGTGAGTTTAGATGTGTGTAAACTCGTAGGCAGAGATAAGCGTCATTTGGTGCAACTCTGCCTACCTTATGAAAAACTGAAAGGTACATTGAAGTTCCCTGTGTTGGCAAGTGAGAAACTTGATGGTGTCTTTGCATTTGCTATCTCTTTGGATAACGAGTGTCACATTTTTAGTCGCACAGGTGAAGAATATGTTTCTCTTAATCATCTGAAAGAACCCCTTATTGCTCTCTCGAATGAGCTTCAATGTGAGGTCATTATCTTTGAAGCATACGCTGAGGGTGTACCACAACCTACTATTAGTGGTTGGTGTAGAGATACCAGGAAGCAACACTTAGAGGTTGAAGCATACATCCATGATGCAATGCCTTTAAGTGAGTTTGATGGTACTCGTTTAGCTGAAACTTATTATGTACGTGCGGAATACCTGCGGTTACACATGACACAAAATCCTTATCTTCACCTTATAGAACAGCGACACATTACCAACGAGAAAGCATTGTTTGCTATGGCTGAATCCATTTGGGCAGCAGGTGGCGAAGGTGTTGTGGCACGTCCAGAGTTCGCTGGTTATTACCCCGGCAAGCGTAATCAATACATGGTTAAGCTCAAAAAGGGTGTATCTTTTGACCTTAAAGTAGTTGGTGTTGAGGAAGGTACAGGGAAGTACAAGGGAAGCACAGGTAAGCTCATTTGTCAAGACCGAAATGGAAAAACTATTAAGGTTGGCTCTGGTCTGACTGACGAACAACGTGCTACATGGTGGTCACCTTATGGCTACGATGAGATTGTTGGTAAGGTGGTTCAGATTGATGCTATGGCTGTGAGTACCAAAGGTGTCCTGCGTGAACCACGTTTTAAGGGTATTCGCTACGATAAGAAAGAGGTAGATGCTATTGTTTGATACAGATAAAAATCTAAAGATTCTGATTGATGCAGATATGATTGTGTTCCGTTCCTGTGCTGCCTGTGAAACACCGATTGACTGGGACTGTGACTTAACCACACTTTACTGTGAACACGCAGAAGCAGAGAAGCTTGTAGATGACACAGTGATTTCCATTGTTGACAAGGTGCTTGACCACTACAAATATGCAGGTGAGTATGAGATTCTGATGTGTTTTAGCGATAAAGAAAATTTCCGTAAACACATCCTCCCATCTTACAAAGCGAATCGTGTGGGTAAGAGGAAGCCTTTAGGTTACTCAAAGGTAGTCGAGTGGGTGAAAGATAACTTCACGTGCTATCAGAAGCCTACCCTGGAAGCAGATGACTGCATTGGTATCCTTGCAACACTGAACCCTAACAGCTCTATTATCGTGAGTGGTGATAAGGACTTCAAGAGTATTCCAGGATGCTTCTATAACTTTCTCAGTGATACCTATTATGAAATCAGTGAGGAAGAAGCAGATTATAATCACTTGTTTCAAACACTCATTGGTGATACCGCTGACAACTACAAAGGTTGCCCTGGTATTGGTGCTGTGACTGCTAAGAAAATTCTTGATGCTGACCCTACATGGGAAGCACTTGTTGCTCAATTTGTCAAGAAGAAATTGACTGAATCTGATGCACTTTTACAGGCACGTGTTGCCAGGATTCTGCGTAAAAGTGATTATGATTTCAAAACACACAAGCCTATTCTGTGGACACCGAAGTCTAACTGACACACATATAACCAAAGTGTCTTACTGACACACGGATAGAAGAAAGGAAACCATAAGTAACTTATTGTTATCGTTATTGTGTTAATTATAAATAACTATCTATAAGTTACCTAATGGTTAAGGTTATGGAACAATGAGTAAACTTGATGATGACTTAAAAGTCCCTTATATCTCAGCTGAACTTGTTGAGTATTTAAAGATTGTGTTTAATCCTAACAGTTTACTTGACCACCAAGCAAGTAGCGCAGAAGCTCTTGTGGGTTATATGCAAGGATGTAGGGATATTATTACACACTTGCAAATGTTGCGAGAAGCTAAGGAGGATGATTAAACAACGATGTGTTGGAAAATGCCTAAAGTACAGACCCCATCTATCCAGGGTAGTCAACTTGTACCACAGACGGATGCAAAAGAACCAGATAGTCCGCTTGCAGGTGGCTCAGATGATACCTTTAATCAGAAGAAAGGTCGACAACAACTGACTATTCAACGTAATAGTACATACAATCCGACAAACTATTAAGGAGGTTATGACGAATGTGTGGTAAGAAACCGAAGGTGCAAGCTGCGACACCTGCTGCCCCAGTTAGTGCACCGATTGAACAACAGCTTACTAGCATTGACACCGAAGGTACTAAGCGCAAGAAAACTAAAGGCAAGAAAAGTCTTGTGGTTGGTACTGCTGCTAAGGGTACTGGTGTGAATATCTAATGGCTGACAAAAGTAAATCTAAGTTTCCTGTAATGGACTTATCAGACCCTCAACGTGAAACAGCAAAGGCTGTGTATGACCGCTTGAAATCAGAGCGTGACCAATACACAGACAGAGCTGAGAAAAATGCAGCAATGACAATTCCTGCGCTGTTCCCGAAAGAATCTGATAACGAATCTACAAGTTATCTAACACCTAACCAATCCATTGGTGCAAGAGGTGTTAACAACTTAGCCAGCAAATTGATGTTGGCTCTCCTGCCACCGAACAGCACGTTCTTCCGCTTGACACCTACTGATGCCATCACAGCACAGTTAGCTGAGCAACCAGAACAGTTGCAGGAGATTGAAAAGGCACTCGAAAAATTGGAGCGACGTGTTGTTCGTTATATTGAAACCGAACAG
>ERZ1026882.588-NODE-588-length-18775-cov-5.810096_pt1 | contig 18775 bp, 19 predicted proteins | sample MGYA00380171_ERZ1026882 | MGnify/ENA primary metagenome ERZ1026882 (study PRJEB33269, sample SAMEA4719807) | human gut metagenome | biome: human-associated habitat; feature: organic feature; material: feces | place: Cameroon | collected 2013-10 ...
GCTCATAATATGATGTTAAAATTAATGCAATATTGTTAAAAGTTCTTGGTTTTTAATTTATTAAGCAACTTTACAATTTGTTGAATAATTTTATGAATTTGATTATATTATGGTTAGGAATTAAGAACGAATGAAACTTAAAAACGGATTTACATATATAATACTTTTTTCTATATTGACATTTTCGGGTTTGGCGTGTTTTGCGGAGATTGCAGCTCCGAGATGGGACGATTTTTGCCCTGATGGATTGGAGAATGCTGAATATAAAGAAATTCAGTGGTTTTGGCCTGAGGGTTCAAAGTCTACGCAAGAGATTTATAATTATTGGGCAAATCGAAGAAAAGAGTTTAATACGGCTTTACGCCAGTGTAACGCTATGGATAATGTTTATAAAGAAAAATGTTATGATGGTTTAAGAAGAAGGCAAAAGTTTTTTAATGATCAATACAAACGTGACATTCAGCTCCAGCAGGTTACGCGTCAAGACTGGCGGGATTTGCATGAAAAAGGCTCAAGTCCGTATATGATTAATATTTTTCAGAGGTAAGAACGTTAAAGCGGCTAAGTAGCTAGGAAGCGAGGCAGCTAAGAACTTAGAAGTCAATAAGGCGTTAAGACGATAGGACGATAGGACGGATATGTTTGTTACAGTAAATAATTACAAAGTCGTCATTCTGAAAAGACAGAAAATCTAGCGTTCAGCGTAGATTTTCGTCTTATTCAGAATCTATTGTTTACCCACTCTCCTTCTCTCCCTAATTGAGGGAGAGAGGCTTTACATTGAAACCATTACTATGTAAAGGTAGTTATATAGTAAACAGAAAAAGTAGGGCGGGGTAGCGAAATTACGGACGAGTGTTTAACTCGGGGAGCGAGTAACGAAATTCATATCTGCGAAGCAATATGAATGACAATTACGAGCGAGAAGTAATTTCAAGACGCCACCACGCCACAGAATTCCCTTGAGAACTTATAAGTTCTCTTTATTAAAACTATTTAGCTTAATAATTCATTACCCAGCCTTCGTCGATTACTCTGCCGGAACAAGTCCAACCACCTGCAGAGATTGTATTGTTACAATCTGTTTCTGCTTTGGTTTTGTAGTCTTCTATTATCGAGGTAATATCTTTATTGTTATATTTTGCATAGGCTTCTGCTTCTGCTTTGCTATATAGACCGACAACTCTTCCGTCTTTTAGGATTCTTAGAAAAAATGTATCTCTTCCCCAAGTATTAGGGGCTTTACCACCATTCACATCTAGTGCAGTAATAATACCTGCATAATAGGTGCCATTTGCAGAATCAAATCCAAAATCTGCACGCATTCCATTTGCCAAAGTTATAGCACCATTTTTCCACCCACGACATTTACTTTTATCGTTTAAATAATACCATTTGTTTGTTTTTCCAACTAATTTTCGACAAGTATCAGTGTTTGTCATAATGTTTGAGGTATCACCAAGAGCTTGCATATCTGGAACTGATTCAAATTTAATTCCTTTAAAATATTTGTTCATTAATGGCTTACACGCTGTAGTCCAGTCTTCATAAGAGTCGTAAGGCTGTAAATCACATGCTTTATACAACTGAGTATCTGCTAAATCATCAACTCCGTCATCTGCCATTGCGGCTTTAAAGCCTTGTTCAAAAATAGAAATACCTACTTTTAAACCTTCAATATAGGTTTTCTTTTGATATTTCTGAATAAGACTTGGTAGTGTAATTGCGGCAACAACACCGATGATACCCAAAGTAATTAGCACCTCTGCAAGGGTGAAGGCGGATTTTTTTGTACCTAAATTAAACATTCTTCCTCTCTTTCATCTTTTTATATTATTAAATATATATATTCATTATAAACCCTCATACTTAATAGTGTCAATTGGATTAAACGGATTTGTTGAAAATAATTTACTTTATATTTCAGTCACAAAATTGCTGTTTTGAAATAATTTTTGGGCATAAGATTTTACGCTTTTGCCTAAAAATTGACAATTGAGTTACATTTATTTATAATTGTAATTATTAAAGAAGGAGTGTGAAATGGCACAACAATTTAACCCACAAAATATTAAAAAAAGAACTTCGGTTTTGGTGTTTTTGAAAGGCGCAGCGGCTCCTTTGGTGCTTTATGTTGAAAAACCGGAAGATCTTTATGCAGAATTACAACAAGCAATGAGAAGCGCAACTGCTGTTTTGATTGAAAAAGAAACGCAAGGACCTTTGAAAAAAGTTTGCTTTATCTCTAATCAAATTGCCTCTCTTGCAATACAGGAAGAACAATACGTAGGATAATGGATAACAAAGTTTCAATTGAAGAATTAGAAAATACAAGTTCTAAAACCATTGATTTTCACTTTGAGGAAAAAATCGATGGCTTGAATTGTGTTACTCCGATTGTCGCAGATTTAGAAATAAAATCGCTCGGTGAGTTTATTGAAGTTTGTGGAAATGTTAAGGGAACTGTTAAGCTCGAATGCGATTTATGCTTGAAAGAATTTGATTACGAACTGGATTTTCAGCTAGACGAGATGTTCGCGAAAAACGCTCTATTAGAAGATTACGGACAAGAATTCGAACTGAAGGACGGACAGTTTGTAACAGATCTTGACGGTGCAGATGAGATTGATATTTATGACTTATTGTATCAATCCGTAATATTAAATTTACCAAATAAAAAAGTTTGTGGTATAAATTGTAATGGGGACAAATTTCTGAAAGAGGAAAATTTGTCTGATCCAAGACTTGATGTTTTCAAAAATATAAAAATTAACGAAAACTAGAAAAATATAAGTAGTAATAACAAATAAAAAGGAAAAAGAAAAATGGCAGTACCTAAGAAAAGAACAGGACATTCAGCACAAGGAAGCAGAAGAAGTAACTGGAAAGCAACAAAACCGGCTACTACAAAATGCCCTAATTGTGGTGAAACAGTATTGACTCACACAGTATGTACAGCTTGCGGAACTTACAAAGGAAAACCTGTAAGCTTGAAAGATAGAGTTGAAGAAGTTGCAGAAGAAAAGAAACCTGCAAAAAAATCAACTAAAAAAGAAGAAAAAGTTGAAGAAGTAAAAGCAGAAGCTCCTGCTGAAGAAAAAACTGAAGAATAATAGATATACTAAGCATTAAGGCACTGGGAAACTAAATTCTTGTGATACCTGGTGCCTTAGAGCCTTAGTAACTTAGTATCTTTTTTTTGATAGAGAGGGATAAGATGACAAGAATAGCAATTGATGCAATGGGCGGTGATCATGCACCACACGAAATAGTGGCCGGGGCAGTTTGGGCAGCTAAGGAATATGGAGTTGCAATCGAGCTTGTAGGTAAACAAGACAGAATTGAACAAGAACTCGATAAGATTACTCATGAAGGATTTATGACCGACTACGGTAAAGGCGGTCCAGCGAAATGCCGTATCAAAATTGACACATCAAAATTAGACATCAAAATTACCCATGCTTCAGAAGTTATTGAAATGGGCGAGGCTCCAGGGCAAGCTATTCGTAAAAAGAAAAAATCATCTATTGTTTTAGCAGTTGATGCTGTTGCAAAAGGAAGCTCTGATGCAGTTGTTGCGGCTGGTTCAACAGGTGCGGCTATGGCATCAAGTTTGTTCGGTTTGGGCAGAATTCCGGGAATTGACAGACCGGCTATTGCGGTTACTTTGCCAACAATCAAGCAGCCTATTGTTGTAATTGATGGTGGCGCAAACAGTAATTGTTCTCCTGAAATGCTTTACCAATTCGCAATTATGGGTGCAACATTCTCTAAAAACGTTTTAGGTATTGAACACCCGAGAGTTGGCGTTTTGAACATTGGTGAAGAGGCTGGAAAAGGTAACGAACTTGCTCAAGCAACTTATAAGATTTTGGAAGAACACCAAGAGAAGATTAACTTTGTAGGTAACATTGAAGGTAAGGAAATTTTCTTGAGTGTGTGCGATGTTGTCGTATGTGACGGTTTCGTCGGGAACGTTGCGTTGAAGGTTACAGAAGGTACATCTTCAATGTTGTTCAGAATGTTGAAACAAGAATTCAAAGCTGATTTGGCAGGTAAGATTATCGGACTTCTTGCAAAACCGTTTATGAAGAGAATTTATACAAAAATTAACTATGAAGAATTTGGCGGTGCCTTGCTTTTAGGGGTTAAAGGTATCACAGTAATTTCTCACGGCAGAAGCAAAGCTTATGCAATCAAAAATGCCGTTAGAGTTGCAAAACACGCTGTTGAAACAGGCGTGAACGAAAAAATAGCTAAGTTTTATGAGGAATAAAAACAAATGACAGATAAATTAATTCCGTTAAGAATTGCAGGTGTTGGTTATAGCTTGCCTGAAACAGTTATTACAAACGATGATTTGACAAAATTATACGAAACTTCTGACGAGTGGATTTATACTCGTACAGGGATTAAAGAAAGACGTGTTGTTTCGGGTGAACAAAACGCTATCGACTTAGGTTTGGAAGCTGCTCAAAATGCGTTGGCTAAGGCTAAAATGAAGCCGGAAGAAATCGATTTGATTTTGGCTGCATCTTCTGCACCACCTGATTTGTATCCTGCAATCGCTTGTCATATCCAATCAAGATTAGGCATTACAAAACCTATCCCTGCATTTGATATTACAGCGGCATGCTCAGGTTTAATTTACGGTTTGAGCATTGCAAAAGCTTATATCGCATCAGGCATGTACAAAAACATCTTAATAGTTGCAACAGATAACAATTCAAGACTTGTTGACTGGACAGATAGAGGTACTTCAATTTTGTTCGGTGATGGTGCAGGTGCAATGGTTGTTACTCAAGCTGAGGACGGAATTGATGATGTAATTTCAATTGATATTGAAGCAGATGGCAACTATGGAAACTTAATCGAACTTTCATTTGACGGAAAAAATTGTCCGTTGGTTGAACAATATGAAGAAAAACCAAAGGGCATCAGAATGAACGGTCGTGGTGTTTATACATTTGTTGCAAAAATCTTGCCTCATTATGTAGAAAACTTGGTTGAAAAATCAGGTATGAAGGCTGACGATATTGATTATCTAATCCCTCACCAAGCAAATATCAGAATTATTCAAGCTGTACAAGAAAGACTTGGATACCCTGATGAAAAAGTTGTTACAAATATCAAATATTATGGTAACACATCAGCTGCTTCTATTCCAATCGCTTTGGCAGAAAGCGTTGAAAAAGGAAAAGTTAAACTTGGAACTACTGCAATTCTTTGCGGATTTGGTGCCGGTATGACTTGGGGTGGCGCAATCGTTAGACTTCGTGAAGGTATTTGCTAAAAGGCAGCTAAGTTTTTAGATGCTAAGAGGCATAGATGCAAATGCAAGAAAATTATTGTAGGTCGGATCTGCTAATCCGACAGTGATAAATCTAGTTACAAGTAATCAATTAGATCTTTCACTAACCGCTCAAGATGACGAGAGTTCTAATATCGAAATGGTCAATTCATCATTCACTACTCACTATTCACTTAAAAAACATAAAGGATAAAATTATGACTAAAAAAATCGCATTCTTATTCCCTGGACAAGGCTCACAAGCAGTAGGCATGGGAAAAGACTTATATGAAAATTTTGAAAACTCAAAAAATGTTTTTGACACAGCAGACAAGGTTTTAGGTAAAAGTGTTACTACTCTTTGCTTTGAAGGGCCGGAAGATTCTTTGAAACAAACTGTAAACACTCAGCCTTGTATCGTAACAATGTCAATTGCGGCGTTGGAAGCTTTGAAATCTCAATTGGATATCAAACCTGACTTTGTTGCAGGTCACTCTTTGGGTGAATATTGCGCAATGTACGAAGCCGGTGTTATGTCTATGGAAACAACTTTTAAAGCAATCCAAAAAAGAGCTGACTTGATGAATGAATCAGCAAAACAATCAGGTGGTTCTGGTGCGATGTCTGCAATTTTGAACGCTCCTGAGGGTGCTTTGGAAGAAGCATTGAAAGAGGCATCAAGTGTTGGTTATGTTGATGTTGCAAACTACAATTCACCTGCTCAGGTTGTAATTACAGGTGACAATGATGCAGTTGCAAAAGCCGGCGAAATCTTGTTGGCAAAAGGTGCAAGAAGAGTTGTTCCGCTTCCTGTTTCAGGAGCTTTCCACTCTAAGTTTATGGAAAATGCAAGTAAGGAATTTGTAGGATTTGTTTCTGATTTGGAATTGAACAACGCTGAAATTCCTGTTGTAACAAACGTTGATGCTAAGGCAACTGTCGAAAGTGCAGATTTCAGAGAAAAAATGCCAAAACAAATTTGCTCATCAGTACATTGGACTCAAACAATCCAACAAATGGCAAATGATGGTGTTGAAATTTTCGTAGAAATCGGACCTGGAAAAGTTCTTGCCGGTTTGAACAGAAAAATTGCGCCTGAAGCTAAAATGTTCAACGTATTTGATAAAGCATCTTTGGAAAGCACAGTTGCTGCATTGAAAGAAGAATTGGCATTGGTGTAAGAAGTTGCTAAGTAGAATTCTGTAAACTTATAAGGTGGAGATAATAAATCTCCACCTTATTTTTTATATTGCCTTCATAAAAATTAACCTTAATTAAAGAATTTTTTTTGCTATGCCGATAGAGATATTATTAGGAGTGTATCTGATGTCAATAAACGGAATTAGCAGTTTTTCATTGTCTGGCGGCGGAAGTGATCCGGAATTGATTGCGATTATGCGACAGTTGCGGAAGTATGGAATTATTCCGACCGGAATTAAATCTACTGATAAAGCAACTTTACGTAGAATTGAAATTCAAAAAGCAGAGCAGGAAACTACCGTAACAGGAAAGTTTATCACTGTTTCGCGGAACGAAGAGAATAAAATTCAAGTAAAAAAGACTTTGAAAAAACAGAAAAAGCCATGAAAACGATGGGTGAGCAGATTTATCTTGCGATAAAGATGAAGCAGAAGAGAAAAACATAACTTATGATGTTGAGCAGGTATGCCAGACCAATAAAACTTTTGTTGTAGAAGGAATTTAGCACAAAAAGGATAAGTAATTTTGGAGTGCTTGAAAATTGCGGAAAAATATGTTATAATAATTAAGTAGAATTTATTATGAAAGGATAGAAATATGAAGAGATTTGAGATTAGAAGTGCTCTCGGGGGGGGGCAATCGCGACGCGGTGGGAGAGTTTAACAGCTAGAAAAACTGCGTTTACATTGGCAGAAGTTTTGATAACTCTTGGGATTATTGGAGTTGTTGCAGCAATGACATTGCCGACATTAATTCAACAACATCAGAAACAAGTATACGTTACACAGTTACAAAAGGCTGTAAATACTTGGGATAATATGATGAGAAAAATGCAAGCAGATGAAGGGGTTACAGAATTAAAAGATACTGAACTTTTTTCAAAGGCTATATGTTCAGACTATGACTGTGAATGGTTTAATAACACTGACTATAATTATGTAAATTATACCGCTCTAGAAGAGATTATTGTAAAATATTTAAAAACTGCAAAAATTTGTAAACAAGGTGAATGTACGAACGAATATAAAAACGATCAAACGTATAAAATAAAAACTGCGAATACTATTAATAATAGTGTTTGCGGTTATAATTCCAATTTCTTTCCTGCTAAATTTATTGGTTTCTATTCTGTTGATGGAACTATTTATTATCTTGGTACTGCTGGTTTCTCAGCTTTACAGGTCACTATTGATGTAAATGGTGATAAAAAACCAAACACAATTGGAAGAGATCTCTTTACATTTTATCTTTATAATTATGACAATAATTATAAAGGTCTTAGTCCAGCTGATGATTGTACTGAATCAGTAATGACAAATGGTTGGAAAATGGATTATTAGAAAGCTGTAGGTCGGGGTACCTACCCCGACATCTGGAATTAATACTAGATTCTGAATAGCAAGAAAAATTAATGCTCGTTACTCGCAAATACTTTTTACCAATATATGAGGTATGAATGAATGTTGTTACAGAGGGCTACGTGCGTAGCACCTAAGCTTTCAGAATGACGATAATATTTTACTTACTGTAATGAACTTATCGTCTTATCGATTTCTAAATTCTTGGCTGCCTCGCTTCCTAGCTACTCAGCTGCTCCTCTCTTCAAATTTGTTAATAAACTGTCAAACCTCTTATATTTATGGTATAATCCACATGAGGGATAAAATTATTCGTTTTATTTTAATAAAATAAGGAGAAAATTAATGACAGAAAGAAAAATTGCGTTGGTAACAGGTGGTTCTCGTGGTATCGGGTTGGCTTGTGCCTTGGAACTTGCAAAAGCAGGTTGTGACATTATTATTAACGATATTTGCGATGCTGAAAAAGCTCAACCGGCTTTAGACGAAATCAAGGCTTGTGGTGCAAATGCATACTTCTATCAATTTGATGTTTCAAATCCTGAAGCTGTTCAAGAAAACGTTGACAAGATGATTGCTGAACACGGCAAAATCGATGTATTGTTGAACAATGCAGGTATTACAAAAGATGGTTTGTTCATCAGAATGGATATGGAACAATGGGAAAGAGTTATCAAGATTAACTTAACTAGTGCATATTGCGTTACTCACGCAGTTATCAAATATATGATGAAAGCTCGTCAAGGTTCTATTATCAACATGTCAAGTGTTGTTGGTCTTCACGGAAACCCTGGGCAAGCAAACTACTCAGCTTCAAAAGCTGGTTTGATCGGTTTGACAAAAACTCTTGCAAAAGAATTTGGTTCAAGAAACATCAGAGTTAACGCTGTATGTCCTGGCTTTATCCAAACAGCTATGACTGCAAACTTGCCTAATATTGATGAATACTTGAAAGCTATTCCGATGAAACGTCTTGGAACTCCTGAAGATATCGCAAAAACAGTTAAATATTTAGCTCTTGATGCTGATTACGTTTCAGGTCAAGCAATTGAAGTTGCTGGGGCGTTAATTATTTAATCGGAGTCAATAAGTGAATAGGTGAATAAGAGAATAGGTTCATTTCATTCGCTTTGCTCAAAAATAAAATTTGTAGATGCATAGCATTTGATACGAACTTATTGCCTTATTCACTTATTAACCTATTCACTTTCACAAAAAAAGTTAAGATTTTTAACAATATGGATACCAAATTGTAAATTTCTTGCAAAATAATCTTGCGTTAAGTATAATGTAAGAGAACAAATAGTATAGTAATACAATTAATTATGAGGAAATTAGAAATGAGTACATTTGAAAAAGTAAAAAAAGTTGTAGTAGATCAATTGAGCGTTGATGAAGCATTAGTTACTCCAGAAGCAAGCTTTACAGCTGATTTGGGTGCTGATTCTTTGGATACAGTTGAATTGGTTATGGCTTTCGAAGAAGAATTCGGTTGCGAAATTCCTGATGAAGAAGCTGAAAAAATCCAAACAGTTCAAGATGCTGTTACTTACATTGATGCTCACAGCAAATAAGCTGCAGCTTAGTCGAGAATTGGCATGGAGTTGCCTCTCTTAAACTCGCTGCTGAAACTCGATTTGTTCATAAAAGTTGCGAGGGTGAAAATATAATATTGATTTTCTCCCTCGTATATTTAAAAGATAGTTAAAAAGGTAAAGAGATGACAAAAAGAAGAGTAGTTATCACAGGACTTGGCGCTGTTACACCGTTTGGTGTTGGTGTTGATAAATTTTGGAATAGTCTTGTTGAAGGAAAAAGCGGAATAAGTACTTCTGAGCTTATTGATATCAGTAAGCACGTTGTAAAGATTTCTGGTGAAGTTAAAAACTTTCACCCTGAAGAGTATATTGATCCAAAAGAAGCTAAAAAAATGGATAGATACATTCAGTTTGCAGTTATTGCAGCTGATGAAGCTATTAAAGATGCTAAATTGGACGAAGTAAAAGATGTTGACCCTTATAAAATCGGTGTTATGGTTAGCTCTGCTGCCGGTGGTTTTAGAACTTTTGAAGAAAACCACGTTAGAATTCTTGAAAAAGGACCTAACAAATGTTCTCCGTTTACTATCCCTATGATGATTGTAAACATGGCATCAGGTCGTATTTCAATGCGTCATGGTTTTAAGGGTATTAATAAAGTAGTTGTTTCTGCTTGTGCAACAGGTACACACACAGTTGGCGACGCATTCAGATCAATCCAATATGGTGATGCTGATATTATGGTTGCCGGTGGTTGTGAAGCTACTATTTGTGATGTTGGTATTGGTGCTTTCTCTAGTGCCAGAACGCTTTCAAAACGTAACGATGAACCTACAAAAGCTTCTCGCCCTTGGGACGTTGAAAGAGATGGTTTTGTAATGTCTGAAGGTGCCGGTGTTCTTATTCTTGAAGAATACGAACATGCTAAAAAACGTGGTGCAAAAATCTATGCTGAAGTTGTTGGCTATGGTCAAACAGGTGATGCGTACGATGTTGTTGCTCCGGATCCTGAAGGTCAAGGTGCAATCCACGCTATGCAATTTGCGTTGGAAGATGCTGGTATGAAACCGACTGATGTTCAATATATCAACGCTCACGGTACAAGTACAGGTTTGGGTGATGTTGCTGAATCAAAAGCTATTGAATATGTTTTCGGTAGCAAAGATGACAACAAAGATTTGTTGGTAAGTTCAACAAAATCAATGCATGGACACCTTTTGGGCGCAACCGGTGCTGTTGAATGTATCGCTTGTGTTAAGGCGATTAATGAACACCTTGTTCCTCCAACAATCAATCTTGACAATCAAGATGAACATGTTGCAAACTTGGATTATGTTCCACACAAAGCTAGAAAAGCTGATATCCACGCAGCTTTGTCAAACTCATTTGGTTTTGGTGGACAAAATGCTTCTCTTATTGTTAAAGAAGTTAAATAGTTCAGCAAATTTTTTGACAAAATTAAATACATTAAAAAGCTCCTACAAAGGAGCTTTTTTGTGCATAAATGCAATTATAGATTTTGGTTTATAGGCTCAAATAGTAATCTTTTAATAATTTGCAATCGTCTTCAATGTTTGGGCTTTCGCATACAAGTGCTCCTTTTACGTTGAATTCCTTCATTGCTTTCATTAAATCTTTGTAGTTCATGTCAGAATTTTCAAGGTTAAGGTGCTGTTTTTCGCCTTTTGCAGTGTATTCAATCCCTGCAAGATGACCGTGGAAGTTTTCGAGTGCATATTCTCCGATTTCTGTTCCCATTTTTTCAAGAATTTTCGAAAATTCGTCATAAGTGTTGTATTCTCCGGCACTTCTTGCGTGAAGGTGAGAAAAATCTACGCATGGCAAAACTTGTTCAAACTCTTTTGAAAGTCTGATTATTTCGTCTAAATCTCCCCATTGTGTGGCTTTCCCAGTTGTTTCAGGTCTAATCCATACGTCGATATTTTCGTTTTCTAATACGTCTAAAATTCGTCGAGTTTGCGTTTTGACTTGGTTGTAGACGGTTTCCTTATCTTTGCCCATGTAGAAAGCCGCGTGGTATGTGATACTGAAAGCACCGGCTTGCTTTGCAACGTAAGCTGTATCGATAATTCGCTGTAAACTTGCGTCAATTTTTTCTTCTTCTTGTGAATTCAAGTTGATGTAAAATGGACCATGAGCTGTAATTACGAAGTCTTTTGACATTTCTTTGACAAAATCTCGGTTTGCGTCATTCATTCGAACACCGTGAACAAATTCAAGCTCCATGCCGTCTAAATTCATACCTTTTAAAACTTCAAAAGCCTTTGGGTAAGATGCTTTTCCGGTTCTTAATGGCATTCCGGCTGTTATAAAATTCAATTTATCAAAATTATATAAGTTTTGCACAATATACTCCTATTCCTGTCATTACAAGGCATACCAGAACGCTTAGTAGCGCATAGATTGCAGCTTGCATAAATTGTTGATGTGAAATCATTTCAAAAAGTTCCAGCGAAAATGTGCTGAACGTTGTCAAACCACCGCAAAAGCCGACGGTTAGCGCAAATTTTAAGGCTGGTGTTAAATCTGTTTTTCCCATAAATAAAATGTAGAGAAAACCAATTGCAAAACTTCCTATTATGTTTACTAAAAATGTCGCAATCGGAAGGTTTACGTTGTAGATTTTGGTTAGATTTAGGGTTATCAAAAACCTTGATACAGCACCAATTCCGCCACCTAAAAATATTGCAATAAGATTAAGCATGGATTTTTAAAATTCCTTCTAAAATATCACAAGCGTCAGCAACATATTTTGAGCAGCGTTCTTTTCTTGCTATTCCTTCTAATCCGCCAGATAAAACTTTGCAACAAGTGACTTTGTTTCGTGTTTTGAACTCTGCTACTATTTTTGCCGCGTTTGGACGGGCTGAAAGTTCGTTCCCTTTTGAGTTTTCTCGTCCACAGTTGTAGCCGTTAATTAATTGTGCTGCTGCAACTGCGCCACAGAGGCAGCCTGACGACATTCCGCCTGAAAATGCTGTTGCAATCGGCAACAATTCCATTGGGCACAAACCAGCTTCTGCTGCGGCTTTAATCACGCTTTCAGAACAAGAATAACCGTTTTTAAAATATTCTACTGCTTTCTCTTTCATAATACACATCTCCTTTTATGAAGATTATAGCATGAAAATTTATTATTCTTCGGTAGAAAGATTTAAAAAGTGCTCAAAAACTTTTTCATTGTATCTGTTGTCTACTGAGCTAAACGGCAAAACGACACCACCGAACTGCTTTTCGACATTTTTAATTACGTTAAGCGTTTTGTTTTTTGGCACATAATCCATTTTGGTGATAACGGTAAAAATCGGCAAATTGTAGGCTTCAATCCATTCGCGCATTTGAAAATCGTTTTTTTGAATATCGTGTCTGCCGTCGACAAGCTGAACCAATGAGCAGATTTGTTCACGTTTAAGCAAATATTCTTCTAAGTATCGTTGCCATTTGTTTTGCGCTTCTTTTGAAACTTTTGCATAGCCGTACCCTGGCAAATCTGCAATCATAAACTTGTCAGAGAATTGGAAAAAGTTGATTAACCTTGTTTTCCCGGGGGTGTTGGAAGTTTTTGCAAGCTTTCTGTGGTTTGCAAGTCCGTTTATAAAAGAAGATTTCCCGACATTAGAGCGACCCAAAAGCGGAAATTCCGGCAATGTGTAATCAGGACATTGCGACAACTTTTCTGCGCTTATTAAAAACTTTGCTTGCATATATTTTGTAGCCATAATTTGATTGTAGCACAAAAATTACTGAGTGGATAATTTTTGGGGGTGGGGCAAAAGTTTATGCAAAGACTTGCATTTTAGAAGCTTGTGCTGCTGTTTGAAGAGCTCCGTTGTATGAAGGTGCGGTGGTCATAATTTCAACCATTTGCTGTTGCGGAGCTAGGAATTGGTATATGCTACTTGTAGATTGAGTTTGATGTTTGTAAGCGTATCCAAGAGCTTCTTTAATAGTGCTTATTGGGTTACTTTTTGCTTTTACCATACACCAAAGAGCCTCCGGAACATCTTTTACAATTGTACCAACATCGACTGTTTTTCCTGAAAGTGCTGCAGTTTCTGTTATGCCTGTGAAAAATTGCATTTGCGCTTTTAAGGCTGTCGATGCTTCGGGACGCATTGTAAGGCCGTTGTTTTCAAGAATTACTCTAATTGTTTTTTGAACGGCATCTACATCTGTAATATTTTGTCTTTTGTTGAAAACGTTTTCTTGAATTTCTTTACCAACTTTTTCAATTAATTTAGCTTCTGTGTTTTGTCCACCAGTTGTAAGCATTTTTTGAGATGTGGTAACTGCCGGAAGAAAAGATGCGTCGTAGTTACATTGTTTAACAAAATATTTTGCAAGTCCTTTGGAGTTTCCGACAAAATAGTTTGTCAAAAACTTCAAGTCTTCTTGTATTTGTTTTGGTGTTCTTTTGATACAGTTTCCGGTATCAATAAACATAGGAATCAATTTTCCGTTTTCGCCGGCTGTAATAAAGTAATTGCCCATGTGTGGATCACCGTGCATCATGGAAGTTCCACCTTTTTTGCTAAACATAAACATTTCATCAAATGCTTTTGTTATAGTTGTAGGAAGTTCTGTAATCACTTTTTTAGGATCTGCAAGCCAAGGGTTTTCTTTTATTTCTTTTGCATATTTTTCTGCAAAAGTATGGGGGTTGCTTTTGTAATCTTTAAGCATTTTTATCAAGTTATTCATCTGAATACCTTGAGCTTTTTCCATTAATATGCAAGATCCATCAGGAGAGATTTGCTTGATATCAGCGACTTTATACCTGCCCCCCCCCCGAGAGCCTTGTTATTAGCGTATTCCAGCCTAAAGTCTAGTTCTTTACCCCAGTCTTTATAAAGGTTTTGGAGCATTTGTTTTGTTTTATTTCTAGTTAATTCATTCGGAGAAAATTCATCTAAAAATCTGTTCATAATCACTTGTTCAAGTTCTAATTGTTCTTTGTCAACATTTTTCTTAATCATTTTTACGATTCCTTCTTCGCCGTTACTTGTCCTTGCAAGATATGCTTCTCCAACTGTACCTGCACTTAAAGGTTTTACAAGTTGAACTTCATTTGCTCCACCTTTAATTGTCGGCGGTAAGAAAGTCCCGGTTCTGCCATTTGCTGAGATTAGGTGTTTTGCATCAAGTGTAAAAGCTTTGTTTACGATTTCTTGCGCTTCATCAACAGTACGGCTGAATGGGTTTTCACTTTGTGTTCTTTTAATAATTGTTTGCAACTTTGGAGAAAGTTTGCTCATTATAGATTCATCAGAAGATATAATCTGCGCAAATTTACAAGGACCTACGCCTGATTTCTGCAAAAATATTTCCATAATTTCTTCTTCTGATAGATTTGCCCAATTGATATTTTGCAAACCTTGCTTTTGTGCAAAACGACTTAGGACGCATTGGAATTCTTTGTCGTTTATCCCTCTTGCAATGCTAGATGGAGCTTTTCTTACAATTGTATCTTGAAATGCTTTCAAAGTCTCGGTATGATTTGCTTCTAAACCCTTGAATTTTAGCATTGCAGAATTTCTTCCTTCTTGAATTCCTGTTAGAATTCTTCTTCCGGCAGGTGTTTTTTCTGCAATAGCAAATGAAGCTTTGTTAAATGCTTTTAAAATAATTTTTTGAAAACCCATGCCAATATCCCCTTACATAAATCCCCTTGTATATATAAAGAGTTTATTCGTTAGGAAATTGCGTTTTGGATAAATTGGTTCTTAACAATTATTAACTAATTTCTCAATGACAAGAATAGTGTCATTCACGTCATTCTTGTATGTGCCAAGTAATTCGTTGACACATACAAGAATGAGGACAACAATAATTTAAGTCCGAAGAACGTTATCAAGATTCTTCGCTAAATCGCTCAGAATGACGACCAAAGTAGTTGCAATTCACGTCATTCTGAAAAGACAGAAAATCAAGCGAATAGCGTAGATTTTCGTCTTATCCAGAATCTATTTTATAAATTTATATTACTTTGCAGACTTTAAAACTTCTTTTTCAGCTTTTGCCGGAGTTGTTTGAGAGGCTTGTTTTTTAGGTTTTCCCCAGTCAAATAAGTATTTTAACCCTAATTGGAAGCCTACACCTGTTCTTCCGCCGTTTCTGAAATTGATTTGGAAATATGAAGATAATCTGTCTTTCCAAGTTTTTGTAACCCCAACACCGTAGTTTATGTAACCGTGACGCATTTCGGTAGTTGGAAGTTTTACGTTTCCAGCTTTTCCACCAACTTGATCGTTTATATTAAACATATATTGAATTGTTCCGTAAACGCTCCAAGTATCTCGTGAGTAAATCAAGTTTAAGCCAGGAGCAACGTTAATTCCGTTTAATGTACCAGAATTCATACTCATTGCACCGTAATCAGTTCCCCAGCTTTGTTTTCCAAAGATGTTATAAGAAACGAACGCTGTTGGTTGAATTATAAAATGTTTTGTTGCGTGAATATTATAAGCAGCCTTTGCAGCAGTACCGGCAAACCAGTTTCCTGTTCTATCTGTGTTGCCTGCAACATTCATTTCGTTGAAATAGCCGCCGCCATAAGCTGTTACGGATCCGATAAAGTTGTTTTTGATGAATGTACCCATAAAGCCGCCTTGACCGCCGTTTTGGTACATATCAACGTGGTTAAAGTATTGGTTCCCGCCATTGTATCCAACATAAGCTGTCGGGATAAATTTCCAACCTTTTTTCATATTAATAGCAGGGAAATCAGCACCAATTAATGTTCCATAGACATTGTTCCCGACTCTCAAATTGTTTGTCATTGAAAGTTGTTCAAATGATACGTATGATTTAGTCCAAAGCCCACCATCTTCAATGCTTGATTGGTAAGGTGCAAACAAAGGCGAAGTTGAAGCTGATTTATTTGCCATAGCCGCTTTATCAATCATTCTTTGGTTTGGTAAGATAAAGTGGTTTGTCAACATGTCATTAACCAGCAATTGGTGATTGTAAGCCGCAAGTGTAGCTGCTTGACCTCTGAATACTTGCGGATTATAATCTGCTAAACTTGCAGTATAAGCTCCACCACCTTGTGAAATCATTTGGTAATTACCGATTGGAGTGAAGATTTTCTTGTCCCCAGCCGTAAAGTTTACGTTATTGATGTTTTCGGCATCAAACACTTGCAATCTGATGTGTCTGTCAATTGGTGCTTGACCGACAAAGTTGAAGTTTGAAATGTTCAATGTGCCGTTGTTTGTGCCGTTGAGGTTATTGATAACAAATGTATCACTTGTTTTAGCGCGAGGAGCAACATCAATTGCAATATTGTTTACTCCATCTACATTCATAGTATCAATTGTGCCATATTTGTTAATAGAGTTATTCATTGTACTAAACAATGAATTTCCACCCATATTTAAGTTATCGAGAGCAAAGCTTGTAACTCCGCTTCCTAAACGAAGAGATGAATTATTTAAAACAGAAACATTGCCGCCGTTGATATAATTTTCAGCTCCGTCAAGTAAGATATTTGATTTATTATCAAAGATTGAAGAACCGCTGTTCTGTTGTAATTTCCCTCCGATTTTTGTGTTATCGACTCCGTCTGTTTTTAAAACGCCGTTTGAAACAGTAACTAAGCCGTTCCATTTATCCAATGAATCAAGGTTGAACACAGCTCCGGATTTAACGTTTACAGTAGCTCCGTTTTGAATATCAACAACAACTTTTTGTGCAACTTGACTTGGGCTTTGAATATTCAATATAGAATTATTCAAAAGATTTAAGTTACCTGATTCTGCTTTAAGTGTTCCGCTGTTAGTTGTTCCGTAATTCAGTGTTCCGCCTTTATCAGAACTTCCAAGGTTTATTGTACCTTCCCAATTATCTTCGTCGCCAATAGAAATTGTTCCGCCTTGAATATCTAAAACACCTGTTGGTTTTACAGAAAGTTTTACAGCATCATTTATTATACTGTTTCCATCAACGGTCAAATTACCGTTTTGAATTGTAACATTTCCGCTTCCAGCCTGAATTATTCCATTAGAAGTTAATCCGTCGACAGTAAAATCTCCGCCGTTAACAAGGACTTTACCGCCCCAATTACTTGTACTTCCGAGAGTAACATTTCCACCTGTATTTACGGATAATGATGCATCTGAATTAATATTTGTTGAAACATTTTTGTCAATTAAGCTGTTTGTTCCAATATTCAAATTCATGTTATTGATGTTTAAATTTCCGCCAACTGCGTTCAATGCAGCTGTTGAATAATTAGATACATTGTTTAAGTTTAAAGTAGCAGAGTCTTGAAGGTTGATTTTTCCACCCCAAGCGTCAGCAGAATCAAGTGTTACATTTGAATTATCTTTTAAGTTTAGTGTTGAATTTGAATTGATTACAACATTTGCACCACTTGCAATTGAACTTCCGGTACCCAAATCCAAATCGCCTTTAACGGTTGAACTTCCGATGTTTAAGTTGCTGCCGTTTTCAACAGTAAGTTTTCCACTTGTTGAATTTTGAGTTAACCAGTTTAAAGTTCCTGACTGTATTTTAGAATCACCATTGAAGAATGTTCCGGTAACATTGGTTACGCCTGTGTTTTGAGTAAATTCACCTATATAACCGGAATTATTTCTGTTTAAATTCAAAACTCCATTGTTAGTTATTGTGCTATTAGCGTTTTCGCTGCTAATATTACTATTAATAACATTTGTTCCGCTAAAATCGGCAGAGGAATTATTTGCCATATAAATTGTGTCAGAAGCTTGTTTAAACGTTGAATTTGAAACGCTCATGTTTCCGGCGTTGTAGATTGCTCCACCATTTCCACCTGCACTGTTTCCGTCAAATGTTGTATTTGAAATGATTAAATTATTAGTGTTATCTGCTTTGGCAACTCCATTGTAAATCGCACCGCCGTCGCCTGTTGCACTGTTGTTTTTGATAATTGCGTTTGTAACAGTTGAAACAGAATTTACACTATCATTAAATATAACAGAACCACTTCCAGGTTTGAGAGCATCTTGGATTGTAACATTATTGATTGTAAGTTTTGTATCAACATTGTTTGTGATATGGAAAAAACTTCCTTTTTGGTCTGTTGTTCCGTCAAGAATACCCGAAAGAACATTGTGGTTGTCACCTGTTACGTAAAATTCGTTGCCCTTTGTTTCGCCAAGCGAATTTTTAATATGGTATTCTCTTGTGTCACCTTCCGTAAATTGGAAAAATCTTTTCCCGTCGGTGGTGTTCATATCTTTTAATGTGTTAGAGTCTGTATAGTCTGTAATTTTCAAGCCTATTGATTGATTATCGTCGGTTTGGTTTATTGAATATTTCCAAGAAGTAGTTGCGCCAGCAATTTGGGCTGTACTGTTTTCTTCAAAATTTGCATTCCCAAGTAA